>Ga0209248_10000258_pt1 | contig 17134 bp, 15 predicted proteins | sample BogFormECP04_OM1_FD_188241 | JGI IMG/M metagenome (GOLD analysis project Ga0209248, IMG submission 188241) | Bog forest soil microbial communities from Calvert Island, British Columbia, Canada - ECP04_OM1 (SPAdes) (version 2) | ecosystem: Environmental > Aquatic > Freshwater > Wetlands > Bog ... | reverse complement strand
CTGCCCGTAACTTGGTGGAAACTAGAAATGCCAACAACAACTTGGCACTTGCTGCTTAATTAATTAAGCGCACGCTTCCCCGGGCTTTGCTCATGGGCCCGGTCAGAAGCGTCAAACAGTGAGCTGGCCTGAGCCTTTCGGTCCGTAAGGCTCGGGCGAGAACCATCGGACTAGCTGGCTTCGTTTCTTGCTCATTCTGAGCGCGGCCGGCGAACGCGCGATAGGCCCGCAAGGGCCGGGTCGCACACCGAATTGAGATAAGCATGTAGGCTTCGGTCCGTAGCGCTTTTCGGACGGGGGTTCGACTCCCCCCGCCTCCACCATTCGTTTCTTAGCTTCAAACATTTTGATAAACAGGATTGCCAGTTTCCTTAATTTTCATGGCATCCCGCAAAGGCGACTCCCCGAACATCCGCGAATACTCTCGGCTAAATTGCGACGCGCTCTGGTACCCCACCTTATACGCCGAACCCTCGGCAGTTTCTCCTTCCTCGATCATCAACCGCCTGGCCTCCAGCAAACGAAGTCGCTTCTGATACTGAATGGGGCTAACCGCCGTCACCTCTTTAAAGTGCCTGAAGAAAGCAGACCGGCTCATATTCGCAGCCTTCGCCAAAGCCCGCACATCCACGTCATCGCTAAGTTCAGAAATCATCGTATAAATCGCCCGAGATACTTTGTGCATTTTGCTTCCAGAGCGCACGAACTGGTGAATCGCCGGCCCATCCGGTCCTTTCAATAGATGATAAAGAATTTCTTTCACCACCAGAGGCCCCAGCACGCGCGCGTCTTCGGGCACCTGAAAAAGCTTGCATAGCCGAATCGCAGCCTCCAGCATTTTATCGCTCGCTTTTCCGACAAACATCGCTTGCGGACTATTCTCCGTCTCCTTCGGAAAGTCTTTCTCCAACTGAACAGCCACTTCGCTCAGCACCAGCGGATCAAAGTCGATCAGCAAGCATAGAAACGGTTTCTCGCGCGAACCCGAAGCGATCCTGCTGGCCACAGGCACCTCAATGGGAGCAGCCGTGTAATGACCTGCGCTGCACCGGTAAACTTCGCGGCCCAAAACGATCTCCTTGCAGCCCTGAGCGACGATAGCCAGACATGCGCGCCAACGGCGCTTCTCGCGGGCACTCGTCTCAGAGACTTTTATGCAACGCACACCGGGAACGGGCGATTCCTCAATTCCCTCTCTGGGAGAAAAGAGATGGATTGCTTCCACAAGCTCGGCCAGCAAGTCCTTCATAAAACCTCGCAAAACTATCGTATACCCCGACAACTCCAGTATCGCGTCTCTTGGACGATTAGGCAATCCATTTGGACTTTTGGGAATTTACCGAAGGCAGGCCCAGCCGCATACTGCACCTGGTAACACAAACTTTTTTGAAGGAGATCAAAACATGCGTGTATTCGTAACTGGTGCTTCAGGTTTCATCGGCTCAGCCATCGTTCAGGAACTAATCGCCGCTGGCCATCAAGTCCTCGGCCTAGCTCGCTCCGATGCGTCCGCCAAGTCCATTGCCGCCGCGGGTGCCGAGGTCCATCGCGGTGACCTCGAAGACCTGGAAAGCCTGCACAGTGGAGCAGCCAACTCGGACGGCGTCATCCACACCGCCTTCAACCATGACTTCTCGAAATTCGCCGCCATCTGCGAAGCAGACCGCCGCGCCATCGAAGCTCTCGGCTCCGCGCTCGTCGGCTCCGACCGCCCCTTGATCGTCACCTCCGGAACCGGGATGGCGAGACGCGCAACAGGAAGCCTCGCGACTGAAGACGACCTGCCCGCATCTGGTCCCAACGCGATTCCTCGTGTGGCTTCGGAAGAAGCGGCAGCTTCGCTCGCAGCGCGCGGTGTACGTGTGTCGGTGGTACGCCTTCCGCAGGTTCACGACACCGTCAAACAAGGCCTCATCACCTACCTGATCGGTCTGGCTCGTGAAAAGGGCGTCTCGGCGTTTGTCGGCGACGGGCAAAATCGCTGGGCCGCAGTGCACCTCCTCGATACCGCCCCTCTGTACAGACTCGCCCTCGAAAAGAGAATCGCAGACGCCAGGTATCACGCGGTCGGTGAAGAGGGCGTCCCTTGCCGGGACATTGCCGAAGTTATTGGCCGAGGCTTGAAAGTGCCCGTCGTATCCAAATCCCCCGAAGAGGCAGCCGCCCATTTCGGCTGGCTCGGACATTTCGCTGGTTTAGACATGCCGGCTTCCAGCGCGCAAACGCAGGAGCGGCTGGGATGGCACCCGACCGGGCCTGGACTGATTGCCGACCTCGAGCGAATGCGCTATCTCCAATCCTAAACAACAACCCCGCTCGCGCACCTGCGGCCCTTCCGCGCCGCAGGTAGGGAAAGCGACGCGCCCTACTTTCTCTCGTCCGTCGGGTTCTTGTAGCCAGTGATAAAGAACCTCATGACTTACGCAACACGAATCGACTCTGGCGTTTGAGATTTATTTCGCTTCATCGCGTTAATGTCCCAGCACGGCGTTTCTGGCCAGTGGCCAGCGGCCTCGAAATTAACTTCGCTTGGCCGACCGTCCGGCGGTTTGTCCCGTCCAATGTACACGCCGTACTGCGCTAGGCTATCCTGCTTCACGAGGAGAACATGAGCCTGCAGCCAATCATCCGCGCCCTATCGCAACCGCTATTCGCAATTCTTCTCTCGTTTCCAGCATTGGCCCAACAGCCCGTTTCTCCTATCCCTTCCACTGGCCACCCTGAGCTGGATCAGTACCGCGCGTCGCGAATTTCAATCTATACGGATGATTTCGGCCAACTGGCGCGCTATCGGGATGCCGACGCTGCCCTCGCGCCGCCAGCGGCGGGCGAAAACCGAGTCGTATTTCTTGGCGACTCCATCACCGACTACTGGAAGTTACCAGACTATTTTCCTGGCAAGCCTTATATCAACCGCGGCATCGATGGGCAGACCACGCCCGAAATGCTGGTGCGTTTCCGCCAGGATATAATTGCTCTGCACCCCAAAGTGTTGGTCGTCCTCGCGGGAACCAACGACATCGCCGGCGTCACCGGCCCCACGTCGAATGAGGACATCGAGGCCAACTACGCTTCCATGGCCGAACTGGCGCGCGCGCATCGCATCCGGATGGTGTTTGCGTCCATTCTCCCCGCCCACAATTACACGGACGATGCGCAAGAGTCTTTTGCGCTACGTCCGCGCGATAGAATCCTGGCGCTGAACAAATGGCTCAAAGACTATTGCGCCAAAAACGGCTTCGTGTATCTCGACTACTTCAGCGCCCTGGTGGACGAGCGAGGCATGCTGAAGCGCGCTCTGTCTGACGACGGGCTGCATCCCACCGATGCTGGGTATAAGATCATGGCACCTCTGGCGGATAAAGCGATTCAGAAGGCCCTGGCGGAAAACAGCACCCCGTAAACGGATGCGGCAATTTTTCGGTCGCGTCTCCGGTGAAGTGTCGAGCGGCGATCCGCAAACTTCGGAGAGATACTTCTCTTCCCTCCCTTGAGGCGCGCCCCGGCCGCCGGCTGGCTCAATGCGGAGCCGGACACAACCCTGCCTGCTGCATGGCCGATGACATGTCAAATACGCTCCACTCTTCGCTGATTTTCCCTTTCTTGAAGCGAAAGATGGTCATTCCCGGCACGATTATTTTTCGCCCCGTGGCCGGGAAGCCCATTCCTTCGTGCGTATTCGTGCCGGATGCCCTCCAATACACAACCACCGTGTCCCCTTCGGCCACCATCTGGTTGACCTTCACGTGCATGTCCGGCAGCGCCTTACGCTCTTCCTTGGCTGCGGCGATGTCCTCTGCCAGCGTCGCGTCGTGATCGCCGGTGTGCGCCACAAAGTCGTCGGCATGCGATTCCGCGTACTTGTCGAATCGTCCCTGGTCGAGCACGTCCTCAAAAAAACTCCGCGCGATCGCTTTATTTTTTTCCTGCTCGCTCGCCGCCCGCGCCGTTGCCGGCAGCCAGATTAGAAACATAGCCATCCAAAAAGATGCCTTCCGCATTTCCGCCCTCCTCTGTCCGAATTAATTTGCCGGTTTGCACTCCGGACTTCCGCTTTAGTGTAACACATGTTACATTAATGGACAGAGGATTTCCTTATGGCGCGGCCACCCAACCCTCGCATCCGGGCAAAGCTCCGCAATCTGGCAGTGGACTATGTTCTCTCTCACGGGGTCGCGAATCTCTCGCTCCGCCCCCTCGCGAAAGCCCTGCGCACCAACGCGCGGATGCTTGTCTACCATTTCGGTTCGCGTGAAGGATTAATGCGCGAGATCCTGGCGGGCTTGCGCGAGCGCGAGGACGCCCATATCCGCGGCTGGTTCAAGAGTGGCAAGGGGCCGCACGAATTGCCCCAATTCTTACGTTGGTACTGGCAGCGCCTGAGCGCGCCACGGGGACGTGCGGCAGCGCGCCTTCTTTTCGAACTGTATGCGCTGGCGCTCCGTGATGCCCAAGCCTACCCCGGCGTGCTCACAGACCCGCTGCGCTACTGGCAGAATCTCGGGCAAATGTCACAGACCACCTCGAAGGTTGACGCGGCGGAGGCGACTCTCCTGCTCGCTGCCACACGAGGTCTGCTCCTGGACCTCTGCGCAACGGAAGATGAAACTCGCGTGAAGCAAGCCATGAACCTGCTCGCCCGTCTTCTGGAAAGCCGGTCAAGGAAAAAACGGCGCCAGCACGAATCCAAGTCAGCCAATATCCGTTGATTCGATCGGGTCCGGCCGCATATCCCACAAGTCCCAAAACAGTTTCACGGTCGCCGGCCCGTTCCCCGCGTATAATGCCGCCTTCCGAATTATGCCGAATTGAGTCTCGTCGCCAACCGTGTTGCCTTTCAATAGCTGACTGATGGAGGGCGGCGATGCTTGATTAAGTCGGCATAATCCCGCGGAGACCGGCGTTCTCATGGCGCTTGCCGGGCACTCACTTCAGTTCACCGCAGACTGAAACTTGGCGCTAATATGAGAGTCAACTCCGTTGAACAACAGCGTGAGCCTGGCCGGAGGGCGCCATGCGATTCCTATCGCGTTTTGGGCTTGCCGCACTTGTCAGTTTCTTAGTTAGCTCTTTGATTTCCTTGGCCAGTTATTCTCTTGGTCTTTGGCTGGGCCGCAACAGCGACAATCTGCTGTCGATAATCTACGGTTCCGTCCCATTCGCCCTTGTCGTCGGCGTGGCCGCCATTGCGCTGCCTAGACGCAAGGAGGACCAGCTGGGCCGTCCGATACTTGCTGTACTGGTTGGAGCCGCACTTGGAATCTTGTACACCCTTATCATCGCCAGGTTCTGGCTCGTCATCCCTGCTTTTGTAATTCTCATGCTTTCGTGTTGGGTGACTAGTGGCATATCTGCGATGGCAGTGTTAGTCAGCAGGAAGCGTTTGTTGGCCGTAATTGGAATCGCGATTCTTTGTGTGGCAGTGATCCTTCTCACAGAACCCATATTCAACGCATTCACCCACAACCAGCAAATGACCGTTGCGCTCATTACTCCCTTCGAAGTGTCCACTGCCGGACTAGGGGCGAACCCTGAGACCCTTGGCTTTGTCAACGGTGATGAAATTCAGGCTGCAAAAAATGAAGTTCTCGAACGCCTGCGATCCCTTGGCTACACAGAAACGTTTCGAGTGTTAAGCATCACTAGGCGGGGAAAGGGAAGTAAAAGCCTCGCCATTCTTGTGGTGAGGACTCCCCTTACAAAAGAAGCCGTCTTGCGGGTGCCTGATAAATCCACTGTGGTTTACACCCAACGGGCTGACAATTGGGAGAAGAAACCAGCAGAGGTTTCCCTCCTGCGTAGGGGCATCACGATGGAACCCCCGACGAGCGCAGATGACAGTCTCGGCTATTTCGAAATACCAGACGCACAAGGCGTCAGTTTAATGGGAAGGATTATCGCAAAGGTTTCAGTCGAGCCCCGCTGAAGTTTCCGATTCACTCTTGGGCCAAGTCCACACACTCAAAGGTTCTTCAGGAAAGCTAACAACTGGTCGGTGGGTCGGTAGCGGCCATTTCGCGTTTTGCTGGAAGTCGCCTTGGCAAGTGCCTTCTCCTTCATCGCCATGCTGGCGTGGAGATACACTTCGGTGGTCTCGATCGACTCGTGGCCAAGCCAAAGAGCGATCACCGAACGGTCTACACCCTGCTGGAGGAGATCCATAGCCACGGAGTGCCGCAGCACATGCATCGAAATGCGTTTCTTTGAACTGATGGCAGGATTTCGCTAACCGCGCTTCTTCAGGAAGGCTTGAAACTCACTTACAATTCGGGTGGGCAATTCCGTATCCGTTTTCTTCAAAAGCTCGTGCCCTGCGCCGTCCACTTCCAGAATCGCCTGCGGCGCCGGAATCAATTTCAGCGCCGACCGCATCTCTTCCTTCGTTCCAAACGCATCCCGCGTCCCACTCACGAAAAATGCCGATTTCCTCAATTCTGGAAAATGCGCGGTGCGAAGCTGCTCCGGTTTTTCCGGCGGATGCAGTGGATACGACAGCAACAACAATCCGTCGGCAACTTCCGGCTTTTCCGCCAAAAGCATGCTCGCCTGCCGCCCGCCATACGAATGCCCTCCCAAATAAACTGCACCTTTCACTTTCTCCTTCATCACCGCAACCGCGCGCCGCAGACCTTCGCGGTCGCGCGCCGCTCCTGCGGGAGACGGCGGCCCAAAAGGACGCGCCTGCCGAAACGGCAAGTCGCATCGCAGCACAAAAAATCCGGCCGCTGCAAAGGCGTTCCCCATTGCCATCAGCAAACGAGACTGGCAATTCGCCCCAGCCCCATGCGTCAATATAATTCCGCTCCCATTCGGCTGCGCAGGTGTGTGCAGAAACCCGCGAACCGGCGGCTCCCCATCAAGAGAAATAAAAGTCGCAGTCCCGGACTCCACTTTGCAACCTCCATTGGCGGTCGGTGCAATGTAACGCAACTCTACGTTCCGATGGCCTTTCGTTCCGCCGTGTCCGGATTGATTTTCATCTCGCAAAGCGAATCAAAAATCATGGTCTGGCATTTTTCCGCGGCAAAAGCAGGCCAGGCAGGAATCCCGCTATGATTCGGATTCCCGGTGCGCGCAAAATGAATCCACGCTTCGCTGACTTTCGCAGCCAGCGCGCGCGCCTCCGGCCCATCGCCAGTCATGTTCTCGCAGCGCTCCGTGTTGTCGAAACAAAACGCCAGCTCCGCACAATGAAAAGCCCGCGGCCGCCCATCCAAAACAGGTGTCTTCCAGGTGAACCAATACAAGTAAGCCGGTGCAGCTCCCTGCGCCGCCTTGCGTTCGCACTGCGTAACCGCTCCCTGCCGAACCGTGGCCGCCTGAATCCGCGAAAGAATATCGAACGGCTTCTCTTTCGGATGCGCCGAACGAAAAGCCGCGATAATCTGCCCGCTCTTCTCGCCATACAACTTGCCTACCCGCTCCTTGACCTCATCCTCCGCCATCATTTCGTATTCCGGATGATTGATCCCGCTCAAGAATTCGTTGAGCACGGTTCCCACCATCATCGGTACCTGGGCCGAGATCGGCGGCGCATCGGGATCAAAAGGATGCCGCGGCAAAATGCCGCCGTCCACCACCGGCGACCAAATCAACTGCTCGCCCATTCTGCGGACGTCCGGCGGGCCGGTTCGCACATGTTTCCTCTGCACCGCGACGCCGGCCTCGATCAATTTCTGGTATGGCAATTCCTGCAGTTGGCCGACTTGCGCCCCACTCAACCCCAGCTCCGCAAGAACCTCCGCCGCGATGGCCGCGGAGCGTTCCACCGTGGCGCCACGCATGAGCGAACCGCTTTGCACGATGGCCTTGTGAAATAATCCCTTGGCCGACGGCATCGCCATCAGCGTATTCACTTTTCCCCCGCCTCCCGACTGCCCAAAAATCGTGACGTTCCCCGCATCGCCGCCGAAATTTCCAATATTGTCGCGCACCCATTCGAGCGCCGCGACGATATCCAGCATTCCGACATTGGCCGAGTTCGCGTACGCCTCGCCGTAAGCCGCAAGGTTCAAGTGGCCGAGAATTCCGATGCGGTGATTGAGGCTCACTACCACGACATCGCCGCGCCGGCTGAGCCTCTCGCCGTCGTAAGACTTCAGCTCTTGCCCGGAGCCCGCCTGGAACCCACCACCATGAAGCCAAACCATAACGGGCCGCTTCTTGTTGTCGCGCCCGGGCGTCCAGATATTCAGTCGCAGGCAATCCTCACCAGGAATCCCGTCGTCCCACGAAAACAACCACGCCTCTTCGTCATTAGCCCAGCCGCCGCGCGCCGCCTGCGGACAATCGTGCCCGTATTGCATCGAACTGCGCAGCCCAGTCCAATCCGTCGCCTTCGCGGGCGCCAGAAATCGCGCCTTCCCCTCCGTACTCCCCGCATAAGGAATCCCCTTGAACGTCTGAATCCCATTGCGCGTGTACCCGCGAACCTTCCCAGCCGTGGTTTCGACGATAGCGTTTTCGTCGTTTGCAATCAGCTGCGCCTTTCCGGTAGCTTGTTCCGCGCCGCTATCGCCCGCGCTACTCTTTTTCGCAGCAGCCTCGGACGACTCGCCCTTCTCCCCGGCAGCCTCGACCTCCGTCAACATCGCGGCTGCACCCACCCCACCTATCAGCGTCGCCGCACTCTTGATCCAGCTCCGCCGATCCCCACTCCGCAGCCCAACGTTTGTCAAATCCACTTTCAGTTCTTCCGCTTTTTTGTTCACTGTATTTCTCCGCATTCTCTCGTCGAGATAATTAGCATTCGGACGGCGCAAGCGCCCAGAACATACCACATTTTCCAACGTCTCTTAATCTGGCGCGCGGGAGCCCGACTCCCGCTCTTCTTGGAATCGTCCCGCGGCAGAAGTCAGGGCAATGACCTTCCCCCCGCAACCACTTTCTTCCGGGCCCCCACCTCTGCTAACCTCGCCTAATCATGTGCAGAAACATCAAACCGCTCTTCAACTTCGATCCACCCGTAGCTCCCGAAGAAGTTCACAACGCCTCTCTCCAGTTCGTCCGCAAAATCACCGGCTTCCACAAGCCCTCCAAAGCCAACGAGGCCTCCTTCCAGTCCGCCATCGACGAAATCGCCGCCGTCTCCCTCCGCCTTCTCCAATCTCTCGAAACCACCGCCCCACCCAAAAACCGCGCCGAAGAAGCCGCCAAAGCCAAAGCCCGCTCAGCCATCCGCTTCCCTCCACAGTAGTGGCGGGCCTTTGGGCCCCGCGTCTTTGCTCCTGGTAGGCGGTTCAGCCATCTGCGCGGTTTTCTCGAGTAATTTGCCCTTTCTGGACTTACGAAATCCTTACGGACATCTCAGGATTTTTGAACGCGCCATCCTCTACCATTCTCCTGCTGTTGATGGGAGTTGCGGAAGCGCAGCCCCAAGGAGAGACCCTCATGTTATGCGGTCCGAAAGGTACCGAAGAACCGTCAATCCCGCGATGCAGCGTTTGCGGTCGCCGAACCGAGCTATTCGAGCTTCCCGGAAAAACCGAAAAATACTGTCTGGAATGCAGCGCCGATGTAGCGACTTCCATGCTGCTGACCACCGAGATCGATGCCGCCACCATGGCGGGCCGGTCCACCCAAGGCCTTGTCGCCGAATTCGCCGAGCTGAGTAACCGCCTCCTCGAAAGGGCCCAATCCGTATAGTGGCGGGCCTTTGGGCCCGCGTCTTTGCTCTCAGCAACCGGAGCCCCGGACACATTCAGCGTTACCCACGCGGTAAGGGCCTGTAAGTCTGTCCATAACTCTTTCTATCTACTCCTCGCTGCCCACTACCCACCTCCTGCCATTCGCTGCAATTCCCAATTTGGTAAAAATCGCCCCCTCGCATCTCTCTGAAAAATAACCCTTTATAAATAACTTGACATAGTTACTATTCCGTGCTAGTATTATGCGTGAATTTCAACCGCCAACTCGGCTCGCCGAGCCACTCTTCCTCTCCGTCTCCCTCTGCGAACTCTGCGTTAAAATCCACCCGCGCCCCTGCCCAAACCGATCCGCGAGTCGCTTACCCTTCACGAAAGCTCGGTAAGCCCAATGCAATCACATCTTTAGCAGCCCCCCATTACCTAACCCCTTTCGTTTCACACCTTTGCAAAAACAGGGGGAGGGGGCGTCCCCTCCTTCCCTGCTTCAATTCCCTGAAACTCCTTAGCTCTAAGTTATTTAGAATCAACACTTTTGAAAGTGTATCAGAACAAACAACTTTATCTCCCTTTAGAATGAACACTTATGAGAAAACCGGGGGTAGGGGGTCAGTTTCCGCTAATTAGAAACAAGGCATTTCCTGCGGCAGCCGCCGATCGTCCAGCCGCGCCAACGCCAAGCTTATCGCCGCCAACTCTGCGGAAACTCCACATACGACGCATCGAGCGCAGTGATCGAGGGGCATCCCAGCAGATGAAGCGTCCGCGCCACATCGTCGCGCAGGATCTGCAACGCACGCGTGACGCCAGCGTGTCCCGCAGCGGCCATTCCGTAAGCGTAGGCCCGACCGACAAGCACCGCCTTCGCACCCAAACAAATCGCCTTCACGATATCGCCGCCTCGCCGTATCCCGCCATCCATCAAAACTTCGATGCGCCCTCGCACTGCCGCCACAACTTCCGGAAGCGCGCGAATCGTAGCCGAAGCCGAATCGAGTTGCCGCCCGCCATGGTTGGAGACGACTATTCCCGCAACGCCTTCATCCACCGCGCGCTTGGCATCCTCGCTCGTCAGAATTCCCTTAATAAGGATGGGCCCCGTCCAGATGTTCCGAATCCACTTCAGGTCTGCCCACTCGACTCCGGTTTGCGCCAGCGCCGCGCTCACATCGATCAGCTTCATCGGTCCTTCCCCTGGAAGAATAATGTTCTCGAGCTTGGGCATCCCACCGTCGGCGATGAGTCCGGCGAGCCAACGCGGATGCGCCATGATTTCGGAAAGAAATGGGAGCTTTGCGAAGAGCGATTTGCCCAGCAATTGCTTCATGCCATTGCGCGGATCGCGCTCGCGCATGCCCGCCACAGGAGTGTCCACTGTAACGACCAGCGCATCGAATCCGGCTTGGCGCGCGCGATCGATGCCGGCCTCAGCCGCTCCTCGTCCGCCCACCAGGTAAAGCTGATACCAAGCCGGGCCTTTTGTGGCGGCTCGCACGTTTTCCATCTTGTGCCCGGAAACCGTGGAAAGAATGTAAATGCTGCCAAATTCTCCAGCGGCCTGCGCGGCGGCCACTTCTCCGCCGGGATGCATCATGCGGCTGTAGCCGACCGGAGCCAGCATCGCCGGAAAAGAAAGTTCGTGACTAAGAACCCGAACGTCGAGATTGCAATCGCGAAACGAAACAGCCTGGCGAGGACGGAAAATGATGTCCTGAAAAGCGCGCTCGTTCTCGCGCATCGTGACTTCGTCATCGGCGCCTCCGTCGAGATAATCAAAGACGGCGCGGGGCAGCCTGCGCTGCGCCATGCGGCGCAAATCCGAAATATTTATGACGTGCGGAGGAAGCAGCGCGCTACTCAGGGTTTCCATGGCGCCTACTATACGGAGCAAGGGGCCGCGTATCAACGTGCTATCGCAGCGCGCATTTACTGGCGCCCGCCGCGCCGGATAATCTCCGCTAGCGGAGGAAGGCTTCGGACAATCCGCCGTCCACTGGGATTACGTGGCCTGTGGTTCGCGCGCTTTGCTCGCCGGCGAGCCAGACGATGGCCGCGGCGCAAAGTTCGGGAGTGATGGGGCGCTTGGTGAGTGTGCGCAGCGCGTAAAAATCGGCGAGTTTATCGCGCAGGGATTCGGTGTATTCGGATTCGGAGAAAGCAATTTTGTATTTTTGGAGGGACTGGATGACGCGGTCGCGCGGAAACATCGTGGAGCCGGCGACAACGGTGGCTGGAGCGATGCCGTTGACGCGAACGGTGGGACCTAACCTGATGGCCAATTCGCGTATGAGGTGATTGAGCGCGGTTTTGCTGGTGTCGTATGCTTCGCTTCCCTTTTTCGGGACTACCGCGTTGGCGGAACTTGTGAGCACCATCGCGCTCGGCAAACCCTGATCCTGAAATACGTTTTCAGTTGCGCGCGCGAGCAAATAGTTGCCGGTGACGTTGACCAGAAATGTTTTAGCCCACAGCGCGTCCGAAAGTTCGCCGTCGGCGCCGGGAACCGGATAGATCGCGGCGGTGTTCACGACAATATCGAGGCCGCCGAATTCCATGATGGCTCGGCGAACTGCTTCCGCCAGGCTATCGGAAGAACTGATGTCCACGCTGGTGGAAGAGACGAACTCAGGACTCGCAATAACGCCGGCTTGTTCGGCGACTTTTTTTGCGCCTTGCTCGTCGAAATCGGCCACGACGAGATGGGCTCCTTTGCGTGCGAGCAGAAGAGCCACTTCGCGGCCGATGCCGCTTGCCCCGCCGATGATTAAGCCGATTTTTCGGCTGAACTCGGCTTCGGAGGGCATGCGCTGAAGCTTCGCTTCTTCGAGCGCCCAGTATTCGATACGGAACGCTTCAGAGCGCGGGAGAGCAACGTAGTTGTGAAAATGGGTGAATTGTTTCGATTGTTCCGCGCGGCGCGCTTGCGGAAGCGGATGAGCAACTTCGCTATCTTCCAAGGCGTTGGCGCCCGCCATCACGTGAATGGCGTTGATGAAAAACTCGGTGGTGATGCGGGCTTCCTTTTTATTTTTGCCGAAGCCGAACAATCCGATTCCGGGAACGATTACCACGGACGGATTTGCATCGCGCAGCTTGGGCGAACTGCTGGTTGCCCAGTCTTCATAATATTTTTCGCAGGCGGCACGATATTCGACGACTTGTTCTTGAATGCTCGCCTTCAATTCGTGCACGTCTTGTTTTTCGGGAGTCCAGTTCAGGAAGAGCGGGCAGACTCTTGTGCGCAAAAAATGGTCGGGGCAACTTGTGCCGAGCGAGCTCAGTTCGCGCGACCACGCGGAACCGGCAAAGGTGAGAGCGTCGTCATGATCCGCGTAGTGGGCGATGACGCGGCGATTGGAAGACATCGCGCCGCGCAAGGCCGGCAGGATTTGTGCGGCAATTTTCCAGCGATCGGGAAGCGCGGCGTGTTCGAGTCCGCCGAAGAGCGAGCCTTTTTGTTTTTGGTGTTGCTGGATGAATTCGCCCATCTCGTCGATGGTGTGAATGCTGTTGAGGTAGCAATCGCGCTGCGTGTCGCCCCAAATAAAGAGGCCGTGACCGCCGAGGAGAATGCCGTCGATGCCGGGATTCCCAGCAACGGCACGCTCGATCAGCAAGGCCAGCTCGAATCCTGGGCGTTGCCATGGCACCCAAACGATTTTGCGGCCTTGCTCCTTGTTAAATTGTTCGAGCTTGCGCTTGCCGTTGGCGCTGGCGGCGAGGGCGATGGCCCAGTCGGGATGGAGATGATCCACGTGAGGAAACGGAAGCAGCGCGTGCAACGGCGTATCAATCGAAGCGGCTACGCGATTTTCGCCGAAGGCGGAGAGCGGATAAAAATTCACCATTTCGTCTTCATGGGCTTCGCCACGATATAAACTTTTCAATTGTTCGAGACGCTCCTGATAGAGGAGCGCGAAACCTGCTTCGGTGATGGAGCCGAGGTCGCCGCCGCTTCCTTTCACGGCGAGAACGCGCGTGGCCTTGCCGGTGAAAGGATCGGGAAGATCGAATTTGGAACTTGTGTTGCCGCCGCCGAAATTGGTGATGCGCAGATCGGCTCCGAGCAAGTTCGAGCGGTAGCGGAGAAGTGCTAATGGATTGCTCGCGAGTTTTTCGGCAGCGTCGGCATTCCACAAATCCCGCAAGTGGATGGTCTTCCTGATTTCAGGCATACACGGCCTCACAATAGTGTTCAAAACGCTGCACTTGGCGATTCCATTTTTCGGGATCGATCGGCTCGAAAGCTTGCGGGGGATACGAGCGGTCGACAATGGCGCGGACTTCCTTCAACGAACTGGCCGCGCCGGCCGCCAAAATCTGGATGGCCACATTGCCGATAGCGGTGGCTTCGGCTGGACCCGCGAGAACAGTTCGTCCGGTGGCATCGGCGGTCAGTTGGTTGAGCAAACGGTTTTTTGAGCCTCCACCAATGATACGGATTTTTTCGACGGGCTTGCCGGTGAGTTTTTCGAGATTGGAAACGACCAGCCGGTATTTGAGAGCGAGGCTTTCGAGGATGGCGCGAGCATATCCTGCGGCGGATTTCGGAGGAGGCTGTTGCGTGCGGGCGCAGAACGCGTCGACTGCGGCGGGCATGTTTTGGGTGCGCAAGAACGACTCGTGATCGGGATCCACGAGGCAGTGGAAAGATTCTTCTTGAGCGGCAAGATCCATCAGTTCGGGGAGATCGGGAGACTGGCCTTGGGCTGTCCAATTCTGGCGGCAGCATTGAAGCATCCAAAGACCCATCACGTTTTTCAGCAGGCGCGTTGTGCCGTTGACGCCGCCTTCGTTTGTGAAATTCATGCGCAGAGCTTCGGAAGAAAGAATGGGAGCGTCGAGTTCGGTTCCGAGCAGCGACCAGGTTCCGGAGCTGAGAAACGCGGTTCCTTCGCGTGCGGAGATTGCCGCGACGGCAGAGCCTGTATCGTGAGCTGCTGGAGCGATGACCGGAGTTCCCGCCAGCGCGGTATCGCGTGCGAGACTTGGCAGCAATTTGCCGAGGACTGTGCCCGGCTCGACGATTTCGCACCAGAAATGATCGGGCAACTCGAGACGGCCAATTAATTCTCGCGACCATTTTCGGGTGTGCGGATTCACGAGTTGCGTCGTGGTGGCATTCGTATATTCGCAGACGGCGTTGCCAGTCAGCCAGAAGTGGAAGAGGTCGGGAATGGTGATCAGTTTACGGGCGGCCTTCAGCAAGGAGGGCGTTTCGCGGCACGCCGCGAAAAGCTGGAAGAGCGTGTTGATGGGCATGAACTGGATGCCCGTGGCCGCGTAGATTTCTTCTTTGGAGACCAGGCGAAAAACATCCGGCATGATTCCGAGGGTGCGCGCGTCGCGATAGTGATAGGGGTTCTGGAGCAGTTCGCCTCTTTCGCCGAGCAGTGCGTAATCAACGCCCCAAGTGTCCACGCCAATTCCGGCGAGTTGCGTTTCTTCCAGGCTGGATAAGGCTTTGCGCACTTCCCACCAGAGGCGCGGCATGTCCCAATGCAGGCTGCCGCCGTATTCGACAGGTTCGTTCTTGAAGCGGTGGATTTCCTGGGTGGTCAAAACTCCGGAGTTTAAACGTGCGAGGATCGCTCGGCCGCTTTCGGCGCCAAAATCAAAAGCAAGAAAAGGTTTGGAGGCGCCGCTGCTAGACATGCGAGTGGCCGTTAGGCATACGAAGATACGCTTTGCGAATTCTTTGCGGCGCGTTCTTTGGAGATGCGTTCGAGGTAGCCGCTTTGGCGGAAGGCGTCCATGGGATCGGCGGGAAGGCCTTTCGATTGACGCCATTCGCGAATTGCGGGGCGCACGTCGGTGGCGAATGCGTCTTGAAGCGAGGATTCCGCTTTCACTAGCTGGCAGCTTTCTTGCGCGCGAATCAGGGCTGGATAATCCACCAGCGTGGCTTTCGAATAGAGTTCCTGCGCCATCGTCACCGTCTGAATCATTGCTTCGATCTTCCCTTTCAGATTGTGGCTCTGATCGATCATATAGGCGATGTCCGCGGGCTTGCCCGTCTCCCATTCGTAGAGAAGGATTTCGTGGAAAATCCGGAAAATCTGGTATGGGTCGATCGAGCCCAGGGTGAGATCGTCGTCGGCATAGCGACGGTCGTTGAAATGGAAACCACCGAGTATTTCTTCGGAGAGGAGCCAGGCAACAATCTGCTCGATATTTTGGGCGGCGTAGTGATGGCCGGTGTCCACCAAAACTTTTGCCTGCGGGCCCGCGTGGCGCGCGAGATGCAGAGCCATGCCCCAATCGGCGATGTCCGTGTGGTAGAAGGCCGGTTCGAACGGTTTGTATTCGATGAGCAGGCGCTGGCCGTTGGAGAGTTCCGCATGAGTGGCTTTCAGAGTTTCCTCAAACCATTTCTTGCGCTGGCGGATATTTGCGGTGCCGGGATAGTTGGAACCATCGGCGAACCACATGGAAATATCGCGGCTATGCACCTGGCGGGCGATTTCGATGCTGTCGCGGGTGTGTTCGAAGGCGCGGCGGCGCACAGCGGGGTCGGGATTGCCGAAGGAGCCGAACTTGTAGTCCTGGTCCTGAAAAAGATTGGGATTGATGGAGCCGGCGTGAACGCCATAGCGCTGGGAAAATCTTTGAATTTCGCCGGAGCTGGCGATGCCATGGGGGAAATCCCAGAGGACGTGGAGAGCGACCGTGGGGCAGACGCCGGTTAACAAGTGAACCTGGCCGGCGTCGCTGAATTTTTCTTCGGTGTTGGTGGCTGCGGCGGACTGGATGAATTTGCCGAAGCGCGTGCCAGTATTGGCGAAGCCCCACGAGGGGATTTCGATGCGGAACTGGTTTAAGGCGCGAAAGATGGCGTCAGACTTGGAAGAACTCATGGCCGGCCCTCAACTCCGGGCAGAGTATACAGTCGGGTGGGGTTAGGTCACGCAATTTCTTCGCGGAGCAGGCGGCGCGAGCGAACCGCGAATTCGCGGGGTGTTGCACCGATAGAAACTTACCGGAGCTTGCCAACCAATTCAGCCGTAAGTGCTTCAAAATTGATGTAGCCGCTGGGGACGGCCACCCACCCTCTTGCCTCCGCGCTGCGTACAGATTCGTTTTTCAACGCTCGAACACACCTCGAAAGGACGACTCTGATGAATGCGATGAAAAAGTTGATGTTGATGGGCTTGGGATTGTTTTTGTTCGCCATTCCGTCGCACGCGCAGTCGGCGTTTGACGCCTCGGTGGGGTACTCGTATTTCCATCTCGGGGGCGGCGCGGACCTGAATCAAAATGGAATCAGCGGATCGATCGCGTACAAACCGATACCCTTTTTGGGAATCGTGGGCGATTTTGGCGGCTATCATGCTTCGCCCGGAGGGGAGTCGTTTAACACCTACACATTTATGTTCGGGCCGCGTATTTACGTAAAGAACCCGACCAAGGTGACGCCCTTTTTTCAGTTCCTCGCGGGGGCGGGACACTTCACCGCGGGAGGTGGAGGCGGGTCGGACACGAACTTCGCG
>Ga0209248_10000256_pt1 | contig 17209 bp, 13 predicted proteins | sample BogFormECP04_OM1_FD_188241 | JGI IMG/M metagenome (GOLD analysis project Ga0209248, IMG submission 188241) | Bog forest soil microbial communities from Calvert Island, British Columbia, Canada - ECP04_OM1 (SPAdes) (version 2) | ecosystem: Environmental > Aquatic > Freshwater > Wetlands > Bog ... | reverse complement strand
GGTGGTTCGATTGATGGCCGGTGCGGTCACCAACAGAGGGATCGCCGAGGCGTTCAGCGACATCCTGGGCCGGCCGGTGGGTTATGTCGAGGTCAACGACGATCAATGGGCCAGCGCCGCTTCGGCTCTCGGGGTCAACGCTGTTGCGGTGGAACACCTCACCCACTTGTGGCGCTACTTGCGCACTCGCCCGCCCGAATATCAAGCCTTCTATCACATCACCGACGCGTTCGAACACTTCACCAGCCAGCCACCGCAGTCGCTGCCGCAATTCCTGCGACAGCACAAAGACCTGTTCGCAGAGGCGGCGCCACGATGATGTTGGGCAGTTACGTTGTGGCGTGCGCAGATTCGCATGCGCTCGAGCGCAGCTCAAAGGGCGGGGCAGCCGAACGGCTATGGCGTTGATGACTTTTCGCAACCGCGAGGTCAGTCGACTTGTTGATGCGGATGTTGATGAGATGTTGATGAAAAGAAAACTGGCCAAAGCTTGAGGCTCTGACCAGCAATTTCTTAGTGGAGCTGCCGGGAATCGAACCAGGCTCAAAAATCCCCGTGAGCTGCAGAAACGCGTGTTTTGACAGCGTGAAACAACGCGAAAGCACCCGAAACGACCTGCGGATACGCAGCAGGTGTTGATGGCATCAACAGCATTGCGCCTCTCTTGACTGTGCCCCTCGGGCAGGTCAACCTGACGCGGGCTCGTCACTCCAATCGCTGTCGGACTTGAGCCGGCAACCCGCGAACGAGGAAACTATGTAGCCTCCGTCTACCTGGATGTCTTGGCCATTGATCTCGCGGCCTGTTCGGACGCGAGCAACTCGATGGCCGGTATCAAGTCCTTGGGCGCCGCACGCCGCCCAACTATTCCGAGCGCGCTGCCTCATGGCTTCCTCGCATTCCTAACAGCATCAACCCGGCACCCAAGGCTCTTACGGGCCAGTGCTCGGTGGTGCTGAGGGCGGCTGTTCCGGCGGCGGAGGGACCTGCGGCGGGCCAATGCAGATCACTGTGCAACCGGGAGTCTCCGGGACCACCGACTGCGTCGGCCAAATCGGTTGCTGTGCGGGCATCTCCGGTGATGACCCAAAGTCGATCAGCGGCATCTGCGCCAGCGGGCCAGTGGGTGACAGGCCAAGGACGTTGAGCGGGAGTCCGGGCCCGATTCCCTCGGGATGCTCCAGATGCATGTCGGCGAGCGGCGGTGCCGGCCCGGTCACCGGCGGCAGGTCTACCGGAACCACGCCGGTGGCATAAGCCGCGGCCCAGCCCAGCACATTTCGGGCGTACGGGATTGAGTTGTTATAGCGCAAGATCGCCGCCATCACCTGAGACTGGTCTCGTAAGTTCAGGCCGCCGCTGCACAGATACCGCGCGGCGGCCAGCGTTGAGTCGTAAAGGTTCTGGGGATCGGCCACGCCGTCGCCGTCGCCGTCGGAGGCATACCGTGCCCAGGTGCCGGGCAGGAACTGCATCGGGCCCATTGCGCGCGCGTAGCTGACTCGATCGCCGACACTGCTTTGGACGATGACCTCGTTTCCGGGCAGCGTGCCATCCAGCGCGGGTCCATAGATCGGCCGGACCGCGGTACCGCGGGCATCGGTCGCACCACCGTTGGCGTGCCCGGATTCGATGCGTCCGATGCCGGCCAAGAGATTCCAGCTGATCCCACAGTCAGGATCGGAGGCGGCCATTTTTTGCTCGGCGTTACGGTAGGCAGCCAGGGCCATCGACGGAATACCCACTGCGCTAGGAGAATTCACCACCGCGGCGGGCGGCGGCGCCGACTTGCTGGCCGCCGCGATATGAACGCTGGCCGGCGGCCGCACGACGGCGACCACGACCGGCCCGGACGGGCGACTCGTGGCGGCTGCAACAGCCGCCACCGAAGCAATGGCAACACGGGGCAAAGCCGGTGTGGGCGGGGGCACTCGGCGCGCCACGCCGCTGACGGCACAAGCAAGTACCAAGGGAGCTATCGTTGCGACGCTCAACGCTGGGTTCCGCGTCATACGGATTACCCGCTGGCGCATCGTCGCAGGGTGGAGCTGGCTGAACCTCGAAACGCCCAAGTCCGTATGCGATCTGCACACCACGGCCGGCTGTTCGGCATGTGCTCTCAGGCGGTGGCGCGCCATTTGCCTAATACCCGCGTTGGGTGGGGATCGACGCGGTGTCCGCGTCCTCGTCGCGATGCCGGCCAGAGGCGGCGGCGTCGTAGTCGTGCGCTGTTTGATCGCCGTTGCCGCGAAACGACTCGAGGATGGCTTCCTGCGCGTCCTTCGGTAGCAGATGCAGGTTCTCCCGGACCCGGGCCTGGCGACGACCGACGGCCTTGCGCTCCGGCATGCCGGGGGTCGCGAGGATCTGCGGCGGCACGCCCTCGACCTCCTCGACACCACCGTCGACATGACCGGCCTCCAGGTGAGCCTGCTCCTCGGCCATGGTGGCCTCGTCCTTTTCCTCCGACATCCCGATCGGCCCGATACGACGACCGTTAAGGAACTGCTTCACCACCGGCTCGTCGCTGGTCAACAACACCTCACGCGGGCCGAACATCACCAGATGCCTGCGGAACAGCATGCCCATGTTGTCCGGCACCGTGCGGGCGATGTTGATGTTGTGCGTCACGATCAAGATGGTGCAGTCAATCTGGGCGTTGATGTCGATGAGCAGCTGGCTCAGGTAGGCGGTGCGGACTGGGTCCAGACCCGAGTCGGGCTCGTCACACAGGATGATCTGCGGGTCGAGCACCAGCGACCGGGCCAGGCCGGCACGCTTGCGCATACCACCGGAGATCTCCCCGGGGAACTTCTTCTCATCCCCGCCCAGACCCACCATCTCCAGCTTCTCCATGACGACGTCACGGATCTCGCCTTCCTTCTTCTTGGTGTGCTCGCGCAGCGGGAAGGCGGTGTTGTCGTAGAGGTTCATCGACCCGAACAAAGCGCCGTCCTGGAACATCACGCCGAACAGCGTGCGGATGTCGTAGAGCTCCTTGGCCGAGCACTCGGTGATGTCGGTGCCGTCGACCAGGATCGAGCCGCGCTCCGGGCGCAGCAGGCCGATCAGCGACTTCAAGAAGACGGATTTACCGGTACCCGACGGGCCCAGCAAGACGCTGACCTCGCCGGCCGGGACCTCCATCGTGACGTCTTCCCAGATTCGCTGGGAGCCGAAGGACTTCGTCAGTCCCTCAACCTGAATGCCGATACCCATGCGAAACCCTCCCACCGATCTAGCTCACCGCTGCCCAAGCCCAGCTTGTGGCATGAGTCACTGTAGCGCACCAGCAATGGAGGAGACGCCATGTGCGGCCATCGCCGGAAAATCATGATCGGGGCAATTCGTCACTGCCGCGGCGACCAGTTGCCGTGAAAGCCCATCGGTACTCTCTGCGGCAAGTGGACGGTGGCCACCGATTCGCAGGTTTGGCCGTCGAGCAGCACCAGCTGGCCCTCGTCGCGGCCGCGGTGGTAGCCGTAGCCGATCAGGATGCCGTCATCCTCGGCGGAGTCCTGCGAGCCGGCGCCGGGACGCGGCACGAAGGACATCTCGCCGATCACCAGCTCGGGGTCCAGCGGGGCCACCGTGCTCGAACCGGTCAGGTAGTCGTGCTTGTACAGCGACGTCGACATTTGAGTTCTGCCTGAGTCGAGGAAGCCGCCCTCGATGCCCACGGTGTAGCCGAAACGATGCCGGCCGCCGAGCCGGGTCTCGTTGATCCGGGGGAACTCCTGCGTGCGATCGTCGCGGCGTTCGCTGCTCACCGCACCGGTCGTCAGGTTGATCGTCCACCGGTCCAACGTGGGCCTGCTCTCGCCGGGCCCGCGCCGGTCGCGGTCGAACATCCGCTGGTAGCGGACCACGTCGAGCACCAGCACCTCCTTGCCGTCGCGAACTTCGGAGTAGGCGTTGAGCGGGTGGTAGACGTAGCAGGGTTCGATGTCGAACCACCGAACGTCGGCGTTACCTCCCTCGCGCGGCATGACGCCGATGCGCGCCGGGTATTTCGGATTCCACGCGTAGGGCAGCTGGTAGGCCTGTCGTTCGTTGCGGTTGACCATCGCCGCGATCGGCCCGGGTACCCGCAAGCGCCCGATGACAGATTGCGCCACCAACTTGGCCGGGTGTCGCATCCAAGCGGGCAACTTTGCTCCCACGACCTGCATCGGGTCGAGTGTCACCGGCAGGTCGTAGAGCACCACATACTTATCGGTCAGCGAGAAGTCGTGCATCATCGGCGATCCCGACACCTCGATATCAACCGTGCGCCGAGCGTGGCCGTGGGCGTCGATCACCGAATACTGCACCGTTCGACCACGGGCAAATGAGTAGGACACCGCGTGCAGTTCGCCGGTTCTCGGGTCACGGTGTGGGTGAGCGGCATATCCGCCGGCCAGGGTGCCATCGAAGTCGCAGGGGCCGACGGTGTCGAGCTCGTCGGTGAGTTCGTAGTTGGCCACGCCGCCTTCGACGAGAGCCAGAGTCTTGCCGGCGTGGGCCAGCACGTTGGTGTTGGCGCCGAGGGACTGCATTCCGGCATGCAGGTTGCGCGTGGCAGTCGCCTTCTCGCCGAGGGCCGCCCGCACGCCCGCGCTGCGCACCCAGCGGTTGCGGTACCAGCCGGCCTTGCCGCCTCGCAGCGCTACTCCGTGCACCATGCCGTCGCCGGTGAACCAGTGGTAGGTGGCGGGGTCGACCTCTGCAACGGGGTTGGGCCCGTTGCGCAGGTAGCGCCCGTCGAGGAATTCGGGGATGTGCCCGGTGACCGTCAGGTCGGTCGCGGTCACCTCGGCGCTCACCGGCGCCAGGAAGTCAGTGAGATACGGGTTCGCCGGTGCGGCGGTGGCTGCGGTGGTCACTTCGGCCTCCAAGCTGCTATAACATTGATATTTCATTGTTATACAACTTAAGGGGCGCTGTGTCAAGATGTCAGCGATGACTCCCGCGACTTCGCCGACCGAGCGGAACGTGCGTGCCGAGCTGCTGCACGCCGCCGTGGCGATCCTCAACGAAGATGGCCCCGACGCGCTGCAGACCCGCAAGATCGCCGGCGCCGCCGGGACGTCGACGATGGCGGTGTACACACATTTCGGCGGGATGTCCGGGTTGATCGCCGCGGTCGCCGACGAGGGGTTGGGCCAATTCGATGTCGCGCTGACGATGCCGACGACATCGGACCCCGTCGCGGACCTGGTGGCCACCGGGATCGCCTACCGGCGCTACGCCATCGAGCGTCCTCATATGTACCGGCTGATGCTCGGCAGCACCAGCGCGCACGGCATCAACGCACCGGCACACGATCTGCTGACTTTGACCGTGGCCGAGATCAATGACCACTACCCCAGCTTCGCGCATGTCGTGCGCGGTGTGCACCGCTGCATGCTGGCGAGCCGGATCGCTTCGCCCTCAGTGGGTTCGCCTCCCGACGACGCGACCGTGGTGGCTATCGCCGCTCAGTTCTGGTCGTCGATTCACGGCTTCGTGATGCTCGAGCTCGCGGGCTTCTACGGCGCGCAGGGCAGCGCCGTCGGGCCGGTGCTCGCTTCGTTGATGGCGAATCTTCTTGTTTCGCTTGGCGATTCGCCTGAGCGGGTGCAAGAGTCGCAGCGCTTGGCGGTGGAGCCGCGCTAAGTGCACGAAACCCCCGGAGCCGGTGCGGCTCAGGGGGTTTCGTGATTCGACTACTTGACGGTGACGGTGGCGCCGGCGGCCTCGAGCTTGGTCTTGGCCTCCTCGGCAGCCTCCTTGGGAGCCTTCTCCAGGACCGGCTTGGGTGCGCCGTCGACCAGGTCCTTGGCCTCTTTGAGGCCCAGGCCCGAAACGATCTCACGGACAACCTTGATGACGCCGATCTTCTTGTCGCCGGCGGCCTCGAGGATGACGTCGAACTCGGACTGCTCCTCGGCTGCCTCGGCGGCCGGAGCGCCGCCGCCAGGAGCAGCGGCGGCCACGGCGACCGGGGCGGCCGCGGTGACCTCGAAGGTCTCTTCGAACTTCTTCACGAACTCCGAGAGCTCCAGCAGGGTGAGTTCCTTGAACGCGTCGAGCAGTTCGTCGGTGGAGAGCTTGGACATGGTGTGGGTCCTTCCTTACGTGGTGGGTTTGGGGTTATTCGGTGGTTTCGGCGGGTGTTTCAGTCGTCTCAGCCGCTGGCGTTTCGGTCGCCTCGGTCTCCGCGGCCGGAGCCTCGGGGGCCGAATCCTCGGCAGCGGGAGCCTCTGCTGCAGGAGCCTCGGCGGCTGGCGCCTCGGCCGGAGCCGCAGGCTCTTCTGCGGCCCTCTTCTCCTGCAGTGCGGCAGCGAGCCTGGCGATCTGCGAGGCCGGCGCGTTGAACAGCCCGGCGGCCTTCGACAGGTTGGCCTTCATCGCCCCGGCCAGTTTGGCCAGCAGCACCTCGCGCGACTCCAGGTCGGCGATGCGCTCGACTTCGGCGACGGTCAGCGCGCGACCGTCCATGTAGCCACCCTTGATGACCAGCGCCTTGTGCTCTTTGGCGAAGGTCTTGATGGCCTTGGCGGCATCGACCGCCTCGCCGCTGACGAACGCGATCGCGGTCGGTCCGACGAACAGCTCGTCGAGACCCTCGATGCCGGCCTCCGAAGCGGCCCGCCTGATCAGCGTGTTCTTGGCAACCGAGTAGGTTGCCGAGGGAGCCAGCGACCGGCGCAACTCGGCCAGGTTGGCCACCGACAGGCCGCGATACTCGGTGATCACGGTGGCAGTGGAATCCCTGAACTGCTCGGCAATGTCTGCGACGGCGGTGGCCTTGTCAGCCCGGGCCATGCAACCTCCTTGAGGGTCCTAAAAGGTCTAGCCCGGAAATAACGAACGCCCCGACGCAGGAAGCGGTCGGGGCGTAAACATGCCTCGTCCTCCTGCGTGGGCCGCCGGGAATTCCCGGACCTTCAACCGATTGCTCGGTGACCGACGGTCTTCGGTGGATCGTCGTCCACAATAGCGTGGCCTGCCGCTATCAGCCAAAACGGCGTGCCGCGCGGCACCTGACCAGGGCCGCCGCCGAGTGACTCACGTGACAGATGCGAAAAGTGCTGCGGCGCCGATCAGTCCGGCGTCGCCGCCGAGCGCAGCCGGCACCACCCGCAGGCCGCGGATGAATTCCAGACCGGCGTAGCCGGCCAGCGCCTCATGCAGCGGGTCGAACAGCGTCGCACCAGACTTGGCCACTCCGCCGCCGACGACAACCAAGTCCAGGTCGCACACCGCTCCGACCGAGGCGATCATCGCGGCCAGCGCGGTGGCGCCGCGGCGAAAAGCCTTCACCGCCACCGCATCACCGGCGTCGGCCGCTTCGGCCAGCGCCGCGGCGTCGGCGCCGGGCGGCGCTGCCCAACCGTTGGCCAGCGCCCACCGCGTCATCCACGGCCCCGCCGCGACCGTCTCCACGCAGCCGTGGCCGCCGCAGGAACACGGCTGTCCGTCGAGCTCGACCACGACGTGGCCGACGTGGCCGGCATTGCCGGTCCGCCCGTGGTACGGCACCCCATCGAGGACCAGCCCACCGCCGACCCCGGTGGAGACCACCATGCCGAGCAGGAAGCGGGCGCTGCGCCCGGCGCCACGCCAGTGCTCGCCAAGGGCCATGCACACGCCGTCACCGGCCAGCTGCACCGGCACGCCCGGCGCCGCGGCGGCGACTCGGTCGCGCAGTGGAAAGTCGCGCCAGCTGGGAATGTTGATCGGGTTGGCGGTTCCCGCCGCCAGGTCGATGGGGCCGGCCGAACCGATGCCGACCCCGCGGATCGGACCCCCGGCGGCCCGCATCGCGTCGGCGATCATCCGCTCGATCACGGCCCAAACCTGTTCCGCACCTTCACCATTCGGCGTCGGCAAAGTGGCGGCATGTACCAGCGCACCGGACGGGTCGACAAGTCCGGCGGCGATCTTGGTGCCGCCGATGTCCAGGGTCAGGGTGAGCATCCGCGGCTCAGTGCCGGTGGGTGTTGTCGGGTTGACGTGGGTCGCCTGGGTGCTCGTATCCCGGTGCGAGTTGCACCAGCTCGGCGCGGCGTTCGTCGAGCCACACCCGGAAGGCGCGGCGGCGCGCGGCCGCCCGCAGGTGATCGGCGATCGCGGCGCGCACCTCGTGCAACGGCGGGGCGGCGACGGCCGGGGCGCGCCAACCGTGGTGGTCAGGGTCCGTCGCGGCGAATCGCAACGGGTTGCGAGCGTGATAGCCGGCCACGTCGTCGTTGCTGACATCGATCGCGGCGGTGACGCGGGCGAACAATGCGCGCGCACCGGGGTCCGACAACGCGGCCGCGGCGATGCTGCCGATCTCCAGCCTGGCCGTGGTGTCGGGCAGCAGCTCGGCCTCACTCGGCGCGTCCTGCCCGGTCACGCCCAACGCAGCGGCCTGGGCGGCGACCACCCGTTCGGTCACGATCAGCTGGGTCAGCCAGCGGCGCAACTGCCTGCCCTCGCTGGTGCCCGCTGCCGGCAGCGCCTCTCCCATCGGGCCGCCGCGCAGCCGCGCCTCGCGCGCGTCGACCTCGTCCACCGGCACCGCGACACCGTCAACGGTCGCTGCGATCATCGGACGGTCACTTTCGCCGCCGGCGAGTACACCAGTTGACCGGCGCAGCCGACCCGAACCAGGGCCCACCACTGGCCGGGTTCCACCCAGGCCGGCGGGACCACGTCGAAGCCGAGCTCGACGGTGCCGCGGGCGGGCAGCACCGCGCCCAGCGTCGCCGGGCCGATCCACTCCCAGGTCCCCCACGGACTGATCACGTGGGCCTCCAGGCTCAGGTCGCCGCACGCGTCGCTGCGCACGGTGACGGCCAGGCGAGCCGAGTCGCCCGCGGCCACCTCGACGTCCACCGGCCCGTCGACCAGGTGCACCAGCCCGCCGTCGTCAGCCCCACCGACCGAGATCATGCACACGTCTTCGACGACCTGACGCCAGGCGGGCGAGATGTCCTCGCCGGTGACCTGCAGCTGTGCCCGCAGCGGATACCAGCCAGGATCGACCTGAGCGGGCATCTTCAGCGTCACGTCGGCCTCCAGATGTTCGGCGGGCCGCAGCGTGAACGGCAGCTTGGCCGGGCTGACCGACCAACCGTGCGGGCACACCAGCCTGACGGTGCCGACCAGCGGCGCATCGCAGCTGTCGCTGGCCGCGGTCAGGCGCAGCTCCACGTCGTCGCCCGCGGCGGCGGTGAGCCGGTGCGGGTGCAGGTGGGCCACCGCGGGCAGCCCGCCGAGCGGCGCCGGCCCGCGGTTGTGCAGCCAGTATCGCGCGTACAGCGGCTGGCAGTTCTCGGTGTCCGGGGCCAACGCGGTGTCCGCGCCGTCGAACAGCCTGGGCAGGTCGAGGCGCGCCAGCGCGGTGCCGATCTGGTAGCCGTGCAGCTCGGTGAGGTGGCGCCGACCCTGCGGCCGCTCCAGCAGATCGGCCGTTTGCAGCTCCGACATCGTGCCCAGCGGCGAGCGCACGGCGACGTCGGTGTCGCCGCCGCGGGTTTCGACCAGCCGGATGGCCACCCGGCCGGGGTCGACGGGGTGGCCGCTGCCGCGCGCCAGTGGGTTGCCCGCCGCCTTGAGGGCGCCCAACTGCACCGCGCCGGCCGGGTCGACCTGCAGCAGCGAACCGGTGGCGGGCAGCCCGCCAACCCGGCCGGACGCCGTCGCGGCCAGCAGCGGGTGGGAGAAGGAAGCGCTGTGACCGGGGGTCTCGGCGTGTCGCCAGTCGCCGGCGCCGCAGACCAGCGCGTAGTCGAAGACGTGCGTCCAGTGCTGCAGCTGGAAGTTCGAGCCGTCGGGCGCCGTGCGACGCGGCTCGTCGATCCAGATACCGGATGGCCAGCCGGTACAGGACCGCATCAGCGCGGTGTGCAGCGTGCCGTCGGTTTCGACGGCGAAGCTGGGCACCCCGCGGTTGAGCAGCGCGACGGTGAACGGCTCGAAGGGCTGCAGGCCCGACGGCGCCTGCTGGCTGACGACGATCTCGGCGTCGACGAGGTCGTCGGTCACCGCCGCGATCGCCGCCTCGAGGTCGGCGCCGTCGCGGCTGGCGACCACCAGCACCGGCAGCGCCCGCGAATCCCGCAGGTCGGCGCCGGGGATCCAGCCGGCCGCCAACGGCGTCGCGGCCGGCACCCACACCCTGGCCCGTCCGCTGTCGGCGAGCTGTCGCTCGACCTCGACGGTGTAAGCCGGATCGGCGGCGGCCAGCACGGCCTTGGTGAAGGCGTTCTGGCTCGGGCCGCCCAGCGCGATGCGGGCGTCCGGCAGATTCGAGTCGACGCCGAGTTTTCCGTAGCGGGGCTTGTCGGCGCTGCTGCAGGTCGCCGTGACCCCGGCGCGCACCAGCGCGATCACCAGGTCGCGCGCCAGCAGACCGCCCATCGGCTCTGTCGGCGCGACCACCTCGGCCACCGACACCGCGCGCACGCCCTTCCCGACCCGCACCCGGGCCGCCGACGACAGCCCGAACCAGCCGTAGGCCGGGTTGTCCAGCGTCCACGGGTGGTCGGCGGTGTCCACGGACTGAGATCCGTTGTGTAGCAACGCGAATCCGCGCCCGACGACGGCGTCGCCGACCTCGCTGACCGGCATGGCGCCCGGCACCGGGCACGGCCAGCGCAGCCGCAGCAGCTGGTCGGCGTCGGTGAAGTCGTCGATCGTGGTGGTGCAGTCGACCCGGTTGACGCCGTGCCACAGCGTCAGCGTCTGGGTGTAGCGCAGCAACTCACCGACGCGGCCCACTACGACCAGCCGCTGGCCCAGCGGGCTGTGGTAGGCCCGCACTGTGACTTCAACGGCAGGTGTTTCCGACGAGCAGACCACCGGCCCCCTGGGCAGCAGGTGCCACGGGCCCTCGCCGCCGGTCGGGTGCGCCGGGTATTCCTCGTAGACGGCCAGTTCGTTGCCCACCCGGCCCGCGGCGATCAGCTGCCGGCCGCCGTGGATCAGCGACGACACCCCTCCGCCGCGGGCCGGGTCGACGACGAGCTGGTAATGCTCGTTGGCAATCTGATTGCCGCGCAACGACTTCCAGCTTGTCGAGGTTTTGCCGACGACCAGCCGGTAGGCCCGCCAACCCAGCGATGGCACGTCCTGCGCCAGCCAGCTGACCGATCGTCCGTCGTGCTCGACAAGCGCAGCCACCTCGGCGCCGTCGTGGTCGAGTACCCGCACGCCGGCCCCGAGCGGCGCGTCGAGCCGACACGTGACGACATCGGTCCTGTTGTGCGCCAACGGGTTCCACACCACGGCATCACCGTCGACGGCGCCGGACAGCAGCGCCAGCGAGTTGTCGCGCGCGGCGCGGCCGAGCTCCCACGCGTCGCGCCAGCCGGTCAGCAGGTCGAGGTAGACCTGGTCGGATTCCGACCCGGTGATGGCGTCGTGGTGCGCGCCGTAGGCCAGCTGCACCCACGCCTTGGCCAGCGCGGCCTGCGGGTAGTCGGCGCCGCCGAGCAGCCCGGCAAAGACCGCGAACTTCTCCGCGTCCAAGACGGCGTTCTCGGCGGCACGGTTGGCTTGTTTGGTGTCGATGAACGACACATCCTTGCCGGTGTAGATCGGGTTCATGTCCCGGGTTTGCGGCGACGGCACCAGCCCGCGGGTGTCGAGTTCGGCGCGCACGGCGGCGAAGAACTCGCTCGGCAGCGCGCAGACGAAGCGCGGCCAGGTGTAGCGCGAACCCCAGTCGCGGTGAATCTCGGTGACCCACTTGTTCGGTGGGGTGTAGTCGGTGCCGACCGGCAGCAGCACGTTGCGGGTCAACGCGACCTTCTTCAGCTCGGCGAAGAGCTGGTAAGTGGCCTGCTCGGCTTCGTCCACCGACGTCGAATCGTCCATCCACCAGCCCGCCGAGTAGTGCGCGGGCATGTAATGGGTCAGCAGCCCGCGCCCCGACGGTGAGATCCACTCGAACTCGCTGCAGAACTGCATGCCGGCGACGCCGCCCTCGTTGTGCATCGGGCCCCACTGATGGTGCGGTCCGCGGGCCCACGAACTCGACGTCAGCCCCGCGTCGGCGGCCATCCCCGGAAACTGCGGGTCGTGGCCGAAGACGTCGAGCTGCCAGGCGGTAGCCGGGTTGCCGCCCAGCACGTCACGCTGAAAACCGATGCCGTGCACCAGGTTTCGGATCGTCGTCTCCGGGCTGGTGAGGTTGGTGTTGGGCTCGTTGTAGGTGCCGCCCATGATCTCCACCCGGCCCTCGGCGATCAGCCGGCGCAGGTCGGCGCGGTCGTCGGGGTGGGTGTCCCAGTACGGCTTGAGGTAGTCGACTTCGGCGAGCACGAATTTGTATTCGGGTTCGCGGCGGGCCATCTCCAGGTGGGCGTGAACCAGCTCGAAACCGTTGGTCTGCCTGGCCTTTCCGGGCGGGTCCTCGGTCCACAGGCTGGTGTAGCCGCCTTGGGTGTTCCACCACACCGGGTCGTAGTGGAAGTGGCTGATCATGAACATGGTCCACCCGGGTTCGGCGACGGTGAACGCCAGCGGTGTCGTGCCGCCATCGACGTGTACCCGCGCGGTCCGTCGCTGGCCGACGACCGGGTGCTCGACGGCCACCGGCACCTCGATGACCTCTTGTCCGATGCGCGCGAGCGTTTCTCCGCTCAGGCCGTCGCCGTCGACTCGGATCGGCGTCGGCTTGGTGGCGCCGCTGACGGTCACCCGAACCACCTGCAGCGGCGCGTGCGGCGGCCCGACGAAAAGTTCTGTCGACTCTGCCGACATCACCTGCATTCCCGCACCCTACGACCGGGACGTGCGACACGCGGCGTCACGACGCGGCGTTTTTTGACAGGCTTGAGGGCAGCCGACCGGAAGGACCGTCGATGCCCGCCCTCGCCTCGCCCGTAGCCGACGAACGCAGCGCCCTGCGCGAATACCTCGCCTACCACCAGAGCGCCTTCTTCGCGGTGGCCTACGGCCTCACCGACGAACAGGCCCGCTCGCGGCCCACGGTCAGTGAATTGTCGATCGGCGGGCTGGTCAAGCACGCCGCCGGTATGCAGCGCAGCTGGATGGCCCGGATCGCGGCCGCCCCGGAACTCCCGCCGCGGGACACCCGGCCGTTCGATGAGATCTCGAAAGACTTCGCCGAGCAGCACGTGATGCGGCCCGACGAGACGCTGGCCGGCCTGCTCAGCGACCTCGAGGCCGCGAACGCCACGTCGCTGCACCTGGTGGACACCGCGGATCTGGACGCCCGCGTGCCGGTGCCGCACGACATTCCGTGGTTCCCGAAGAACCTCGAAGCGTGGTCGGTGCGATGGGTGATCCTGCACGTCATCAACGAGCTGACCCGCCACTCCGGGCACGCCGACATCATTCGGGAGAGCATCGACGGCGCCACCATGTACGAGCTGCTTGCCGGGTTGGAGGGCTGGGAGATCACTGGCTGGGTAACGCCCTGGAAGCCCCAGCAAAAGCCGGAGCGAAAGAATGCTGACTCGTAGCGGCCTTGCCCGCCGCGACACCGAGCAGGGCGCCGTCGAGCTTTACTACGAAGACCTCGGCGACCCGGCCGACCCGCCGGTGCTGTTGATCATGGGGCTCGGCGCCCAGCTGCCGATGTGGCCGGACGGCTTTTGCACTCAGCTGGTCGACGCGGGGTATCGGGTGATTCGGTTCGACCACCGCGACACCGGGCTGTCGGCCAAGATGCACGGCATGCGCGCCGAGGGCGCGGTCTACCGCCGGGTCTGGCGTTATCTCCTGGGCCGCGGTAGCCCGGTGCCCTACACGCTGGTCGACATGACACGCGACGTGGTCGCGCTGCTCGATCACCTCGGCATCGACCGCGCACACGTCGTGGGCGCCTCGATGGGCGGGATGATCGCGCAGATCCTGGCCGGCACCGAGCCGCAACGGGTGGCCTCGCTGGCGATCATCATGTCCACCACCGGTAAGCCGTTCTCCCGGCTGCCGGCGTTGCGGGTGATCCGCCTGGCGTTCGGCGGACCGGGCGACAACGCGTCCGACGAGGAGAAGCTGGCGTTCGAGGTCCGCAACATCGCGGTGTTCAACGGCCCCAACTTTCTGCCGTCCGAGGCGGAGCTGCGCAAGCGCGTCCAGCAGCTCGCCGAGCGGTCCAACTATCCGCCCGGCATGCTGCGTCAGTTCGACGCCGTGCTGGGCACCGGCAGCCTGCTGGCCTACAGCAAGGCGATCACCGCGCCGACGGTGGTGCTGCACGGTTCGCGCGACCCGATGGTGCGGCCGCGCAACGGCCGCGGGGTCGCCGCGGCCATCCCGGGTGCACGGTTCGTCGTCATCGACGGCATGGGCCATGACCTCCCCGAACCGGTGTGGCGCCCGATCGTCGAGACCCTCACCGAGAACTTTGCCCGAGCGCTCATCCGGTGAGCGGGCTCACAGGAATTGGGACTTGTCACCACCGATTTGAGACACTGCAGCTATGAGTTCCAACAACCACCGCGAGGTAGCCAAGCTTGACCGGGTGCCGTTGCCGGTCGAGGCGGCTCGCTTCGGCGTGACGGGTTGGCAGCTCACCCGCACCGCCGCGCGCGTCCTCACCAAGCTGCCGACCAAGGGTCCGATGCAGCAAAAGGTCATCAAGCAGATCCCGCAGACCTTCTCCGACCTGGGCCCCACCTACGTCAAATTCGGGCAGATCATCGCGTCCAGCCCGGGCGCCTTCGGCGAACAGCTGTCCCGGGAATTCCGCGGCCTGCTCGACCGGGTGCCGCCGGCAGACAAAGACCAGGTGCACAAGCTACTCGCCGAGGACCTCGGCGGCGACCCGGCGGAGCTGTTCGCCACCTTCGAGGAAGAGCCGTTCGCGTCGGCGTCGATCGCCCAGGTGCACTACGCCACCCTGCACAGCGGCGAAGAGGTCGTCGTGAAGATCCAGCGGCCGGGCATCCGCCGCCGGGTGGCCGCCGATCTGCAGATCCTCAAGCGCTTCGCCCAAGCCGTGGAGCTGGCCAAGCTGGGCCGCCGGCTGTCCGCCCAAGACGTGGTCGCCGACTTCAGCGACAACCTGGCCGAGGAGCTGAACTTCCGCCTCGAGGCACAGTCGATGGACGCCTGGGTCTCGCACATGCACGGGTCGCCATTGGGCAAAAACATCCGGGTGCCACAGGTGTACTGGGACTACACCACCGAGCGGGTGCTGACGATGGAGCGGGTGCAGGGCATCCGCATCGACGACGTCGCCGCGATCCGCAAGGCCGGGTTCGACGGCACCGAGCTGGTCAAGGCGTTGCTGTTCAGCCTGTTCGAGGGCGGGCTGCGGCACGGCCTGTTCCACGGCGACCTGCACGCCGGCAACCTGTACGTCGACGACCAGGGCCGCATCGTGTTCTTCGACTTCGGGATCATGGGCCGCATCGACCCGCGCACCCGCTGGCTGCTGCGCGAGCTGGTGTACGCGCTGCTGGTCAAGAAGGACCACGCCGCGGCCGGCAAGATCGTCGTGCTGATGGGCGCCGTGGGCACCATGCGGCCCGAGGCCCAGGCCGCCAAGGATCTGGAGAAGTTCGCCACCCCGCTGACCATGTCGACGCTGGGCGACATGTCGTATGCCGACATCGGTAAGCAGCTGTCGGCGCTGGCCGATGCCTATGACGTCAAGCTGCCGCGCGAACTGGTGCTGATCGGCAAGCAGTTCCTCTACGTCGAGCGGTACATGAAGCTGCTCGCACCGAAGTGGCAAATGATGTCCGACCCGCAGCTCACCGGGTACTTCGCCAACTTCATGGTCGAGGTCAGCCGCGAGTACCAATCCGACGTCGAAGTCTAGAGAGGTCTAGCCCCTTGGAAATCCGAAGCGGCACAGCACGTTCCGGCGACCTGGACATCTACTACGAGGACATGGGCGACCCGAACGACCCGGCCGTGCTGCTGATCATGGGGCTGGGCTCACAACTGCTGCTGTGGCGCGACGGGTTCTGCGAGAAGCTCGTCGCAGAAGGCCTCCGGGTGATCCGATACGACAACCGTGACGTCGGGCTGTCGAGCAAGACCGAGCGGCGGCACACCGGCGGGTCGCTGATCCCGACGATGCTCAAATTCTGGGTGGGCCTGCCCGGCAAAGCCGACTACACGCTCGAGGACATGGCCGACGACGCCGCCGCGGTGCTCGATCACCTCGGGATCGACCGCGCACACATCGTCGGCGCCTCGATGGGCGGCATGATCGCCCAGATCTTCGCCGCGCGGTTCCGCGCGCGGACGCGCTCGCTGGGAGTGATCTTCTCCAGCAACAACCAGCCGTTCCTGCCGCCGCCGGACCCGCGGGCCCTGTTCGCGGTCCTGCGGGGGCCGGCGCCGAATTCGCCGCTCGACGTGATCGCCGACAACTCGGTGAAGGTTTGGCGAATCATCGGCAGCCCCCGCTATCCGGCGTCCGAGCAGCGGCTGCGCAACGACGCGATCGAGGCCTACGAACGCTGCTATTACCCGTGGGGTATCAGCCGGCATTTCAGCGCGATCATCGCCAGCGGCAGCCTGCTGCGCTACGACCGGCAGGTCACCGTGCCGACGGTGGTCCTGCACGGCCGCGCCGACAAGCTGCAGCGCCCGTTCGGTGGCCGGGTGGTTGCCCGTGCGATCCGCGGCGCCCGTCTCGTCTTGATCGACGGCATGGGCCACGACCTGCCCGAGCAGTTGTGGGACCGGGTGATCGGCGCGCTGACGACCACGTTTGCCGATTCGGCCTGACCAGGCCGATCGACTATCATGGCGGGCGGATAACTGGGGGGCGGGTGATCACATCCGATCCGGGGTGGACACCGTGAAAACCAGAAAGGCGCACGCCAGCATGGCGGGAAAACTCAGGCCGCATTTCGAGGACGTCCAGGCCCACTACGACCTGTCTGACGACTTCTTCCGCCTCTTCCTGGACCCGAGCCAGACCTACAGCTGCGCCTACTTCGAACGCGACGACATGACGTTGGAAGAGGCGCAGCAGGCCAAGGTCGATCTGGCGCTGGGCAAGTTGGGCCTGCAGCCGCGGATGACGCTGCTCGACGTGGGCTGTGGCTGGGGCAGCACGATGCGCCGCGCGATCGAGAAGTACGACGTCAACGTCATCGGCCTGACCCTGAGCAAAAACCAGGCCGGGCACGTGCAGAAGACGTTCGACGAGCTTGAGACACCGCGTACCAAGCGGATCCTGCTGGAAGGCTGGGAGCAGTTCGACGAGCCGGTGGACCGGATCGTGTCGATCGGCGCCTTCGAGCACTTCGGCCACGAC
>Ga0209248_10000255_pt1 | contig 17301 bp, 9 predicted proteins | sample BogFormECP04_OM1_FD_188241 | JGI IMG/M metagenome (GOLD analysis project Ga0209248, IMG submission 188241) | Bog forest soil microbial communities from Calvert Island, British Columbia, Canada - ECP04_OM1 (SPAdes) (version 2) | ecosystem: Environmental > Aquatic > Freshwater > Wetlands > Bog ... | reverse complement strand
GTGCCGCAGCCGTCCGCGCATGCAAATCGCGCAACGCCGCTAGTTCGCACCCATTCGGCTTAGGCGTGATTTCCAATTTCGCCGCCACGCGCAATTCCCATCCCGTCGCGGCCCGTACCTGCTCCACGGAAATTCCCGGATGCAGCGCCGTCAAAACCAGTTCATTCGTCGCTGGATCGGAAATCAAAACTCCCAAATCCGAAATTACCGTCGTAGCTCCGCGCCCGCGCACTTTTGCCCTGCCCTTTCCTCCGCCGCGCTCGAAATATCCAGAAGACGTCACGAAATCCAGCTGCTCCACAAATGTCCGCTTGCTCTGCTTCAGCAAAATCGCCACTTCCTTCGCAGCCGTCGCGATTTCCGGCGCCCCCCCCGCTCCAGGCAGCCGCACTTTCGGCGCATCGTAACTCCCGCCAATAAATGTCGTATTGATGTTTCCGAACTTGTCAATCTGCGCCGCCCCCAGGAAACCCACGTCCACGCGCCCGCTCTGCAGCCAGTAACGAAAAATTTCGGGAACAGACACCACTGTGTCCGCCGTTTCCGCCAGCTCGCCGTCCCCAATCGAAAGCGGCAGCACCTGCGGCTTCGCTCCGATCGTCCCCGACTCGTAAATCAACACCACGTCCGGCGCATGCGTCAGCCTGGCCAGATTTGCCGCTGCGCTCGGCAGCCCGATGCCCACAAAACACACGCTGCCATTCCGCAACCACCTTGCGGCGGCAACTGTCATGATCTCGCCCGGCGTATATTCCAGTTCAACGATGGCTGCTCACCTTCGCCTCCGCGTCACTGCTGCGGCGGTATCCCGCAAAATCCGCTGTGCCCATCACGTGCCGCTCCATCCACGCCCGAAAAGTTTCCCGCTCCCGCGAAATTCCATCCCATGCCATGCAAAACGCGTTGTCGCGCTTGTAATATCCATGCGCGTAAGAAGGATGCGCCCCGCCCGGCACCGCGCAAACACACGAAACCACCCAGGAAGGCAGCACGCATGCATTCAACGGCGCGTTTAGCTCGTCCACAATCTCTTCCACCGTCACGATCACTTTTTTCGCCGCCAGCGCTGCCTCTTTCTGTATTCCGACGATCCCGTACATCAGCACGTTCCCCCGGCGATCCGCTTTCTGCGCGTGCAAAATCGCCACGTCAGGACGCAACGCCGGAGTAGCCGTCAAAATTTCTCCAGTGAACGGGCACTCGATCGCTTTTATTTTCTTATTGTGCTTCGGCAAATCCGATCCCACATACCCGCGCAGCACCGCAAAAGGCAGCCCCGAAGCTCCCGCCTGATAACGCGCGGCCATATCCGCATGGCTATGTTCTTCGATCTCGAGCGGCGCCGGCCAGCCCGTCTGTATCGCGTCGCGAAACCGGTGCAGGGAACCCACGCCCGGATTTCCGCCCCAGGAAAATATCAATCGCGCGGCGCAGCCCATTCCGATCATCTGGTCGTAAATTAAATCCGGAGTCATGCGAATCAGCGTCAGCCCGCGCCGCCGCTGCCGGATCAGTTCGTGCCCCGCGGCGAAAGGGATCAGGTGGGTGAATCCTTCGAGCGCCACGGAATCGCCGTCGTGCACCAACTCCGCCGCCGCTTCGCGCAATGATACGAGGGTCGCCACCGTCTCTCCCCGAAGTTTGCGTGGTTCGGATCCCTGGCCAGCAAAATGCCTTGGCGAATCTAGGCGGGTGGCCGCATTCTTGTCAAGGCCGATTATCGAAATAGCGTGCGCCTATCGCCCAATTCGTGTATCCTGCGCCGTTTCCGGGCCATCGCCCAGGAGAGCTTCGATGCCTCGCCCCGCTATTCATAAATCCGCCAAACGCCCGAAACCAACCAAAGCCGCCAATCGCGCCGCGCCGCCCCAATTGCAATTACCGGCAAAATCCCCCGCCGTACCGAACCCAGCTGGCGCCCCGCCCACTCCCTCCGCGCAAATTGATGCGCTCACCGGCGATCCCGATTTCATGACCTCGCTCGCGCGCGGCCTCGCCGTGATCCAGGCCTTCTCCCAGAAAAAACGCCAGCTCACCATCTCGCAGGTCAGCAACAAAACCGGATTTTCGCGCGCCGCCGTCCGCCGCTGCCTCTACACGCTTGCCAAACTCGGTTTCGCCGGCTCCGACGACAACCGCCACTTTTTTCTCCAGCCGCGCGTCCTCGCTCTCGGCCATTCCTATATTTCTTCCATGCCGCTCGCCACCGCCGCGCATCCGATCCTCGAACGCTTCAGCCGCATGATGCACGAATCCTGCTCCATCGCCACCCTCGATGGCCTCGATATCGTTTACGTCGCGCGCGCCAACGTCACCCGCATCATGGCCATTGATCTCGGCGTCGGCAGCCGCCTGCCCGCCTTTTGCACGTCCATGGGCCGCGTGCTGCTCGCGAATTTGCCGCCCGACGAGCTGGAATCGTTTCTCGCACGCATTCAATTCACGCGCCATACCGAACGCACTATCATCACCGCCGATAAATTGCGCCCCGTCCTGCGCCTGGTTCTGCGCAACGGCTACTCCATCGTGGATCAGGAACTCGAACTCGGGCTGCGCTCGATGGCCGTGCCGATTCTAAGTCCCAGCGGCCAGGTGGTGGCGGCAGTCAATGTCGGCGCGCACGCGCAGCGCGTCTCCACTCAGGAAATGCTCAACAATTTCCTGCCGCACCTGCGCGCCGCCGCGCAAGAACTTTGCATGTTGTTGCGATGATCAACGCGACGATGATCCCAGCGAGCAAGAAATGAATACGGATGCCAAAGACTATTCAAAGCGCTACGAAAACACGCTCGTAGCCATCCTGTTCTGTTCCTGGGGCACGGTCTTCCTGGACCGCACGTCGCAGCTCTACCTCGCGCCCTACATCGCTCCGGAATTCCACCTGACGCACGAACAAGTCGGCATGCTCGCCTCGGTCCTCGCCATCACCTGGGCCGTTTCCACTTTATTTTTCGGCGCGCTATCAGACCGCTTCGGCCGCCGCAAGATTCTCATTCCCGCAGTCTTCGCCTTCTCGCTTTTGTCCTGGCTCTCCGGCATCGCGCACACTTTTCACCAGCTGCTGCTAATTCGCGCGCTGATGGGCATCGCTGAAGGCCCCTGCTGGTCCATCATGACCGCGCTAATCGAAGAATCCTCCACTCCCAGCCGCCGCGGACGCAACATCGGCATCGTCGTCAGCGCCGGAGCACTCGTCGGTCTCGCCGTCGCCCCAATTTTGACCACGCAAGTCGCCGCGCGCTTCGGCTGGCGCTGGGCCTTCTTCGTTTGCGGAGTGCCGGGAATCCTGATGGGCCTGCTGATGTGGAAATTCGTGAAAGAGCCGCCGAAAAAATCCGGTGCAGGCGGCGAGCGCCTCCACCAACCCAGAATCCGCGATTACTTCGCCATCCTACGCTATCGCAACGTGTGGCTCTGCTGCATCGGCGCCGCCGGTTTCATCTCCTGGCTATTTTTGTCGAACGTCTTCGCGCCGCTCTACATCACCGAAGTAGCTCATCAGACACCCACCACCGCCGGATTTTTGCTTGGCGCCACAGGCCTGGGCAGCTTCATCCTCGGATTTCTCATGCCCGCGCTATCCGATCGCCTCGGACGCAAGCCCGTGCTCCTTGCCATGGCCGCGATGTCCGCACTGGTTCCGCTCGTGCTCTTGATCCAGCCGCTCTATGCCTACCCCTGGATCCTCGCCGCGATTTTATTTCTCACCAATGCGGGGCAGGGCATGCCGACTCTAACCATGGTGCTGATTCCCACCGAAAGTGTGCCGCCGCAATTCGCCGCCACATCCATCGGCCTGGCCACACTCGTCGGCGAAGTCTTCGGCGCGACGATCGCGCCCACTCTAGGCGGCGCGCTCGCCGAAAAACACGGTCTGGGAATCACGCTTCTGATGTCCGCAGGTGGAACCGGCCTGGTATTCCTGGTGGCGTTATTCCTGAAAGAGACCGCCAACGTCAGGCACGGCACCGCGCATCCGCAGCCGGTTGCGGGTGCGCTCCACTAACGCACAGCAAATATGCGAGCCATAGATTATTTCGACAAACAAGCCGAAGCAGTTCCCGATCGCATCGCTATCATTGACGGCAGCGCGCGTTACTCATACGCCGAAGTGCGCAGCGCCAGCCGGCAAATCGCTCGCGCCATGTGGGCCGCAGGCCTGCGCGGCGAGCAGCCCGTCGCAATCTATTCCATCAACGACGCGCGCGTTCTTCTCTGCATGCTCGGCCTCATGCGCGCCGGAGCCGTCTGGGTGCCCATCAATTACCGCAACGCCCCCGACGCCAACGTCGAATATCTCAATTACGTGAAAACTTCCTGGCTCTTCTATCACAGCAGCTACCGCGACCGCGTCCCCGAACTCCAGGCGCGCGTCCCTACGCTCACTCACCTGATCTGCATTGATGCCGAAGACGGAGAAAATCCCTCGCTCGAAAAATTCATGCAAGGCGGCGCGAACGCGGATGATCGCGCCTCACCAGACATCAAATGGGCCGACGCCCTCGGCAATCCCGATCGTCTCGTAGGCCTCGTTCCCACCGGCGGCACCACCGGACCAGCCAAAGGCGTCCGCGTCACCAGCCTTTCCTGGGGCACGATGACGGAAATGGCTTCCCACTACTGGCGCAGTGAAGGCTCCGATCCCGTCTGCCTCGGCGTCGCGCCACTCTCGCACGCCGCCGGAGTAGTCGCGTTCACCATGTTTACTCTCGGCGCCACAAATGTAGTCATGCCCGGTTTCGACGCACTCGAAGTCCTCCGCAATATCGAACGCTTCCGCGTCACGCATTTATTTCTTCCGCCCACCGCGTTCTACGGCCTGCTCGCGCATCCCGACGTGCGCAAATTCGATTACTCCAGCCTGCGCGTATTCCTTCTCGCAGCTTCCCCCGTATCGCCCGACAAGCTAAAACAAGGCGTCGAAATTTTCGGCCCGTGCCTCTGCCAAAGTTACGGCCAGACCGAAGCTCCGATGCTCCTCACCTTCCTCGATCAAAAAACCGTCGCAGCCGCAGCCGCCGGGGATCATTCCGAACGCCTGCGCAGTTGTGGCAAAGCCACCTCCGCTGTGCGTCTCGCAATCATGGACGACCACGGCCAACTCCTGCCTCCCGGCCAGCCCGGCGAAATCGTCGCGCGCGGTTCACTCGTCAGCCCCGGATACTACGAGATGCCGGAAGCTACGGCGGAAATTCGCGCGCACGGCTGGCATCACACCGGCGACATCGGCTACCGCGACGAAGATGGATTTGTCTATATCGTTGACCGCAAGAAGGACATGATCATTTCCGGCGGCTTCAACGTCTATTCCGCCGAAGTGGAAGCCGCGATCATGGCTCTGCCCCAAGTGCACGAATGTGCCGTCATCGGCGTGCCGCACCCTAAATGGGGCGAAGCCGTGAAAGCGCTGGTAATTTTGCTCGGGGGCCAATCGCTTACAGAACAGGAAATCCTCGACCACTGCAAAATAAAACTAGGCGGCGTGAAATCCCCCAAATCCGTAGAATTCGTAGCCGAAATCGCCAAAACCCCCGCAGGCAAAATAGACCGCAAACAACTTCGCAAACCCTACTGGTCCGGCGCCGATCGCGCCGTCCACTAACCCCCAAAGTTTTTGATTCCGCAGTTGAAGTAGCAGCGCCGGCGTCCCGCCGGCTTCTTTGCCGTTGAATTTGCTTTTGAATTGGTAGGGGGCGCTGCTTGCTGCGCCCGTTTTTGAAGTTGTTTTTGACTTCGTAGCGGCCGGTTCGGCTTCATCGAACCGGGCAGCCGTTGCCTCTGACTCTGCTGCTGCCTTTGTTGTTGCCGCTGTCGTTGACTTTGTAGCGGCCGCCTGCTTTTTAGGCGGGCGTAGTTGAATTTGCCTTCGTACTCAGCCGTTGCCTCAACTCGCCGTGCCAAAATCAGCGCCTGGAATCATCCCCACGCCCCTGCTCGTGCCCGCTCTCCTTCAAACTCTCATTCGCGCGAAAAATCACATAAGCCCGAATCGCCGCCGCATCTCCACGCGAAATCACTTGCGCAAAAGAAACCATCCCATTCTCCCGCAGCAATCCGCCCAGCACGACGCTGAACCACTGATCATTCGTCAAAGTGCTCGAATAACGCAGATCCGGCAAAACTCCGCCGCTAACCGCCACATCCCCATGACAATTCCCGCAAAATCTCTGATACATCTGCTCGCCCCGATGCACCGTAGACGCATCCGCCGTCGCCGCTGGTGGATGCAGAACTTCCGCCTCCATCTCCGGCAGCGCAGGCAAAACCGCCTTTGCTCCCAGCTTGAACGCCAGCATGCGCGACACATTCCGCACGCGCCCCGATTTCAAAGCCGGTTCACCAGCAGCCAAAGGAAATACTCCGCCCCACCCCGCCAAAATCGCCACATACTGCTCGCCACTCACCATGTAGGTAATCGGCCCCGCAATCGCGCCCGTCTGTATCGGATAAGACCACACCTTCGCCCCCGTATCCGCGCGATACGCTTCGAAATTTCCCTTCGCCGTCCCCTCGAACACCAAATTGCCCGCCGTAGAAACCACTCCGCCGTTCCACGCTTCCGGACGATCCACATCCCACGCCTGCTTCTGCTGAATCGGATTCCACGCCACCAGCCTCCCGCGCACGCTGTTCATAATTGCTTTCTTGATCTGCGGATTCTGCGGCATTCCAGCGGCGGCGAAATCAATGCCCACATCAAATCCCAAATTCTTCGCATGAAAATCCGCATCCGACTTGTACGGAAATCCCACGTCCTGAATTGGAATGTAAACCAACCCAGTCAGCGGACTGAAAGACATCGGCTGCCAACTATGCGCTCCCAGAGGCCCGGGAATAATCACTTCCGAATTACGGCCCGGATAACGCGCCAGCGCCGTCTCCACAGGCCGTCCGGTTTTCATGTCCACTCCGCTTGCCCACGTAATGTGCGTGTAAGGCGCGGCCGAAATCAGCGCCCCTGTCGCGCGATCCAGCACATAAAAAATCCCATTCTTTGGCGCATGCATCAAAACCTTTCGCGGCTGCCCCGAGATCGTCAAATCCGCCAAAATCATTTGCTCGTCGGAATCATAATCCCAAGCCTCGTCCGGATTTTCCTGGTAATGCCACACGTATTCACCCGTCTCCGGCCGCAGCGCCACAATCGAACACGTAAATAAATTATCGCCGCCGAGCGGGCTGCGAATGCGCGGATTCCACGGGCCGCCGTTGCCCACGCCGATAAAAAGCAGATCCAACTCCGGATCGTACACAATCGAATCCCACACCGTTCCGCCGCCGCCGTATTTCCACCACTCTCCTGTCCAAGTCTTCGCGGCGTTCGCCAAAATTGGATTCTCAAACGGTTTTGCAGGATTGCCTGGCACCGTATAGAACCGCCAAGCCATTTCGCCCGTCTCCGAGTCGTATGCCGAAACGTACCCGCGCACACCCATCTCCGCGCCGCCATTGCCAATGATCACTTTGCCTTTCACCACCCGCGGCGCCCCCGTAATCGTGTAACGAAACTTGCGATCAATCGTCAGCTTCTCCCATACCCGCCGGCCCGTCGCCGCATCCAGCGCAATCAATCTTCCGTCCAGCGTCCCGAAAAATACTTTGCCGCCCCACACCGCCACGCCGCGATTCACCACGTCGCAGCAAGCATTCACCGCCCACTCCGGAATCACTTTCGGGTCGTAAGACCATAGCGGCGCGCCCGTCGCCGCATTCAGCGCAAATACTTTGCTCCACGCTGTCGTGAAATACATCACCCCGTCCACCACGATCGGCGTCGCTTCCTGCCCCCGCCGCGTGTCCAAATCGTAGAACCACGTCAGCCCAAGCTCCCCGGCATTCTTATCGTTCACCAGTTTCAACGGGCTGAACCGCTGCTCGTTATAAGTCCGCCCGTGCAGCATCCAATTCCCCGGCTCGCCATCCGCGCGCAACAAACGCGCTTCGTTCAGCGGTCCCTTCGCGCCGGTTCCGGAATTGTCATCGTGTGCGCCGTGCCGGCCGCAACCCGCGCAAAATGCCGCGATCACGCACAAGGCAATCGCCGGCCAATCGAAAATCCCTGTCCGCAAAAAATATTTTTCTACGCTCAATGTTTTTCTCGCAACAAACTCACGCCACCCCTCCGCCACAACCAAAATCCGCCCCACCCCGCCGCGCAAACTACGAAATCCGAAATTCCGGATGCGTATTCGCGCCACGCGCGGCCTCGCACAGCCGCTTCGATACTGCTTTGCGCCGCGCAAGTCAACACGCGTTCCCGCGCCTTGGGGCGATATTCGCACAAGCGCTCGATTAAAGGCTTGACAATCCCACGCCACGGCGTTATCCATTTCCCCCATAAAGGGTGTGGATGCGGACTATCCAGTTTACAAATGGCTGTCCGCTCAAGGGGGGAACCATGGGCGCACGCTTAGCGCTGCTCGCGGTCCTTGTTGTCGCGCTTCTGTTCGCTTGCACCGGACCCGCTTTCTCGCAGACCGCCGTCGCCCAATTGAACGGCTTCGTGCACGACACCAGCGGCGGCGCCGTAAAGAATGCCACCGTCACCCTGCACGACACCGCTACCAACGCGGTCTATCGCACCACCTCCAATGATTCAGGTCTCTACGTCATTCCCAATTTGCCACCGGACACCTACGAACTCACCGTCGCCTTCCCCGGATTCGCCACCACCGTGGATAGAGGCATCGTCCTCACCGTCGGCCAGACCGCCACCGTGGACGTCGCCCTGACGGTCGCCACGCAAAACGAGCAAGTCGTCGTCACCACCGAAGTTCCGCCCATCGAGCCCACCAAAACGGAAATCAGCCAGGTGATTGACACCCAGCAAATTCAAGACCTGCCCATCAGCGGCCGCCAATTCACCGATTTCGCTCTTTTAACAGCTGGCGTCGCCACCGGTCGCACCAGCTTGCAGTCCACCATCACCGAATTTGAAACCACGCGCATCTCTTTCGCCGGACAGCGCGACCTCAGCAATCTGGTCACCGTGGACGGCGCGGACAACATCAACACCGCTACCGGTTCGCAGCGCTCCACTCCGCCCCAGGAATCCGTCCAGGAATTTCGTGTGGTCAATAATGCTTTTGGCGCCGAATACGGCCGCGCTCTCGGCGGCATCGTCAACATCGTCACCAAATCCGGCGGCAACGAACTTCACGCTTCGATCTACGATTACTTGCAGAACAATGCCACCGATGCGCGCTCTCTCCTTCAGCCCGCGCCCGATCAATACGTCCTGCGACAAAATCAGTTCGGTGGCACCCTCGGCGGCCCCATCAAGAAGGACAAGATTTTCTTCTTCACCAATTACGAAGGCCAGCGCCGCGGTGAATCGCCCACCTACCCCGCAGCGCTGTACCAAAATATTGGCTTAGTAGACTCCGCCAAGGCAGCTTTGGGAATCGCCCCGGAAGGTTGCACTACGGCCCTGGCGACTTGCAACTTGTCTCCTCTGCAATATCTGAATTCTGTTTTGAAAACGAATGACAACGACTACGGCATCGCCAAAATTGACTACCAGTTGAACCCCAATAATCACCTCTCTATCCGCTACAACATCGAAGACGGCCGCGACCTCAATCAACTCGTCGGCAACACTCTCGATGGCGGCGGCATCGGCGGCCCCAGCAGCGGACATGACCTTTTCCTGCGCGATCAATCGCTCGTCGGCGATGTGGCCACCACCGTGAAACCCGACCTCGTGAATAGCTTCCTGGTTCAATACGGCCGCCGCCACTATAACTTCCCCGGCGTCACCGGTCAGCCCAACCTGGACATCCCTAACACCCTGTTGTTCGGCCACAATTTCGGCGTCTTCGATGCCGTCTATGAAAGCCGTTTCCAAATCACCGATTCTATATCCTGGGTCAAAGGCAATCACGTTGCGAAATTCGGCGTTGATTACAATCACATCAATAACTTCATCATCTGGCCCGGTTTCACTCCCATGCGCATCGTCCTGCCCGGCCTGAATTGCCTGGTGGACTTCGCCAACTTCGTGAATCCCTTGGCCGGCATCGCTTCCAACCCTGCCGATGGCCCGTGCCCCACAGCGTCGGCTCCCTTCTTTCCCACGCAGCCCGGCGCTCCCTTCGGTCCTAACAACAACGACCAGCCCTTGAACGGCGTTCCCATCATTTTCTGGGGCGCCCCGGTAGGCACCGTGCAACCGGACGCTAACGGCCAGCTCCCAACTCCGCCGCCAATCCCCACCAATTGGAACAATGCCTATCTCCCCAGCGAAACCGGAAATTTTTCGGAGACGTTGAGTCACGCGTACTACGGCTTCTACGCGCAAGATCAGTGGCGCATCAAGCCCAGCCTGACCCTCAACTACGGTCTGCGCTACGATTTCGAATCCGGTCTCTCCAAGCAAATTAATCCGCACTACAACGGCGTCCAGCCACGCATCGGTCTAGCCTGGTCGCCCAACAATAAGACAGTCGTCCGCGCCGGCTTCGGTCTCTTCGACGACCGTTACAACCTATCGTTCCTGTTCATCACCCAGCCGCAGCGGCCCGTAATCATTCCCGGCGAGACCTTGCCCGGAGTTCGCCAAGGCGCCAACACCGCAACCTGGGTTCTGAACCAGTTCACACCGGGGCCACTGGGGTTCCCATCAACTGCCGCCGCTACCTTGATCACCACCGGTCAAGTGCCAGCCCAGTTCATCACCGGACAGTGCCCGCCTTCCTGCACCGCGGGCGCCGGCTTGGTCCAGCACGACAGCAAGATTCCATACTCGGAACAAGCCAACCTGGAAATTGATCGCGAAATCGCCAAGGGCCTCACCGTCAGCGCCGGCTATCTGTGGGTTTCGGCGCACCACTTGGTTCGCGCCGAAAACCTCAACGTCTGCCCACCCTTCGGGGCCGCGGCCGGCACCACCGTTCCCAGCGTCAGTCCCGGCATCCCCAACTGCACGCCACCTCCACCGCCGCCTGCCAACTGGCCCGCCGGCAAAGCCTACTTTGGAGCTCCGGGGACGACCGGCGGCGCGGCATTCAACAATGCCGGCCTGCTCTATTACACAGACAATAGCGGCAATTCCAATTACAACGGCCTCACTCTTCAGTTGACCGAGAGATTCAACAAAATTTTTACTCTCAACGCCAATTACACCTGGTCGCACACTTTCGACGACGGCACCTTCACCACCTTCGTCAGCACGCCCCAGGATCTCTATGATCGCCCGCTGGAATATGCCAATTCCAACCAGGACGTTCGCCAGCGATTCGTAACCAACTTCAGCTTGGAAGGCCCCAAGGACAGTTTTCTGCGCAACTTTACCTTCAGCAACATTGTGACGTTACAGACTCCGCGCCCATTCACTCTCTTCGTCGGCTTCGACGCCAACGGTGACACCAATCCAGTAACCGACCGCGTCGGCAACGCGCCGCGCAACAGCTACTACGGCGATGACCTCTATTCCTGGGACCTGCGCGTCGCTCGCTATTTTCAATTTAGAGAGCGCTACCGCCTCGATCTGAGTGTAGATGCATTCAACGTCCTGAATCGCGCCAACGTGGATGAGGTCACCTCCGTTTACGGCGCGGCCGTATTTTGCGGGCCGGTCCCCGGTCGTTATAACGATGCCGCCACGCTCGCGACTCAGGCTGCCGCGAACGCGTTCGACGCTGGAAGCGGTCCACCGACTTGTCCCAGCGTCTTACCGGTGCCGTCTCCACCAGTTCCGAGCGCTAGCTTCGGCAGCCCCAGAACCGTGCTAAATCCGCGCCGGTTCCAATTCGGGGCCAAGATCTCGTTCTAATCGCGGCGTCGAGGTCAGTCGACGCGATAGGGCGGGGCTTCAGGCCCGCCGAGACGCAGTACCAGCCGAGGGGCTTTAGCCCCTCGAGCCCGCTCTTCGATCGTGCCGTTGACTTTGTAGCGGTCGCCTGCCTGTTGGGCGGGCGCGTTTGACGTTGCCTTTGAATTAGCTTTTGAATTGGTAGGGGCGCTGCTTGCTGCGCCCCAGCTTGCCACAAACTCGGCAGCGCCGACTGACTGAAGTTGCGGTTGTAGCGGCCGCCTGCTTTTTCTTGTTAGGCGGGAGAATTTGAATTTGGCTTTGACTCTGCATCGGCCGGTCCAGCTTCATCGAACCGGGCTGCCGTTGCTCTGGTTTTCGTATCACACGAATCGAAGATCGAATCATACATTGCGATTCGCTATGTCCCGCAGACCCTCAGGAGAACCTTTTGGCAACGTTCATCTTCGCGCATCGTCCGAAGAGCCCGCGCATCCCCATCCGCCGCGGCGAAATAAAATCTTGAGGCCGCCCACGCACGAAAGATATACCCTCCGACCATGCCGACCCTCCTCGCCAAACCCGAACCCCTCGAAATTGACTTTCATAAGTCCGCCATCGTCGTCGTGGATATGCAGAACGCCTTCGCCAGTCCGCGCGGCATGCTCGATCTCGCCGGCCTCGACATTTCTAGCGCCCCTCAAGTCATCCACGCCATCCGCACCGTCCTCCACGCCGCCCGCGCCGCGCAAATTCCCATCGTCTATCTCCAAATGGGCTACAAGCCCGATCTCAGCAATAGCGGCGGCCCCAACTCTCCCAACTCCCGCAAGGAACTCGCCATGTGCCTGATGCACGCGCGCCCCGAACTAAAAGGGAAAGTCCTCACCGAAGGCACCTGGGATTTCGCCATCGTGGACGAGCTCGCGCCCCAACCCAACGACCTCGTCGTCATCAAAACGCGCTACAGCGGCTTCGCCGGCACCACGCTCGACTCCCAGCTCCGCATGCGCGGAATTAAATTCCTGCTCTTCGCAGGCATCGCCACCAACGTCTGCGTCGAATCCACTCTGCGCGATGCTTTCTTCCTGGATTACTGGCCGATCCTCCTCGCCGACGGCACCATGCCCGCAGGAGACGCGAAGCAGCAAGCAGCCACCCTATTCAACGTGGAATCATTCTTCGGATGGACCATGCATTCAACCGAGTTGCTGAAAAATTTGAAATTGCAACCCGCGTGAGGCCCTCGTGTGGACTGTAGACATTGACGTCGGCGGCACTCTAACAGACGCCCTCTTCACCAACGCGGACGAATCCTTCTGCGTCAAAGTGGACACCACTCCGCACGACCTGACCGTCTGCCTCTTCGACTGCCTCTCGCAAGCAGCCGCAAAACGAAATTTCCCAGACACCAAAGAATTTCTAGAACACGTCGAACTAATCCGCTGGTCCACCACAATCACCTCCAACGTCCTCGCCGAATCCCGCGGCCCGCGCATAGGCCTCCTGGTCTCAAAAGGTCACGAACTCGATCTCTACGGCCCCGACCTCCGCAGCAGCGTCCTCGATCGTCTCATCTCCCAGCACGACGTGATCGGCCTCAGCCCGTCCGCCGACGAACTCGAAATCATGAATGCCGCGCGCAAGCTCCTCGAAAGCGGTGTGCGCCGCATCTGCGTCAGCCTGCAGGACTCCCATCGCGATCCCCGCCGCGAAATTTCCATCAAACGCATCATCGACCAGCAATATCCCGATCATTTCCTCGGCTCGGTCCCCGTCCTGGCCGGCAGCGACATTTCCAAATCCGCCGAAGATCGCACCCGCACCTATTCCGCGCTCATCAATACCTATACCCACGGCGCGCTAGCCGCCACCCTCTTCAAAGCCGAAGACGAGCTCCGCGAGTCCGCCGGATACACCGGCACGTTTCTGGTCAGCCACATCAATGGCGGCGTCGCCGGAATCGCCAAGACCAAAGCGATAGACACCATCGAGTCCGGCCCCATTCTCGGAATTCACGCCAGCGCCTACCTCGCAAAAGCCTACGGCTTCAACGACGTCGTCGCCATGGACATCGGCGGCACGACAGCAAAAGTCAGCGTCCTGCGCAACGGCGAACCAATTTATCGCAAGCCCTCTGATTTTTTCGGCATCCCCGTCGCCATCTCTCTCCCCGATTTGCATTCCATCGCGCTAGGCGGCGGCAGCATCGTCAAGCCGATGACGCACGCAACGAAACCAGACGTGCAGCTAGGCCCCGAAAGCATGGGTTCCTACCCGGGCCCCTCCTGCTACGGCCTAGGCGGCGATCAACCCACGCTAACCGACGCGTTCGTTGCCGCGGGTCTCATAAATCCGGAATATTTTCTAGGAGGAACAAAATCAATTGACCTCGACCTCGCCCGCAAGACCATCGCCGACTCCGTAGCCAAGCCGCTCAACGTCTCCACCGAGGAAGCCTGCCGCATCATCATCAGCCGCGCCTTCGAATCCGTAGCCGCCATAATCCTCAACGCGAAAAAATCTCTGCACGAAGATCCCGCAAACTCCATTCTCTTCGCCTACGGCGGCAACGGCAGCCTCTTCGCCTGCGGGGTAGCAGAAAAAGCCGGCCTCCATCGCGTCCAATTATTCTCCCTGGGCTCCGTCTTCAGCGCCTTCGGCTCCTCCGTCTCCGATATCTCCCACCTGTACGAGGCCTCGCTAGTCGGCGTCGCCCTAAACGAATCCGGCGTCACTCGCATCCGCCAAATGCTCGAAGAAATGAAAGCCGAAGGCGCCAAAGATCTTCTGGGCGAAGGCATCCGCCCCGAAGGCATCACTTACTCCTGCGAACTAGACGTGACGCGCAACGGCCAAGCCTCCATCGCCGTCCCCTGCAGCGAAAGTTCTCTGCGCAGCGAAAAAGATCTGCAAACCGTGCTAGCCAAATCTTTCGGCCAGCCAACAGGCGCGCCAAGCAACACCCCAATTTCGCTAGAACTCCTCCGCGTCTCAGTAAAAAAACAAATGCCCAAACCGCACCTGGTCGAACGCCCGCTGCAAAGCGCGGATTCCTCGCACGCGCTGAAAGGCACGCGCAAAGTTTCCTGGGGCAGCCACACCGGAGAAGCCCAAATCTACAATTTCGAAGCTCTCCAACCAGGCAATCAAATAAACGGCTGCGCCATCCTCGAAGACGTCAACACCACCTACTTCGTCCCAGAAAACTGGCAACTAACCATGGACCGCTTCGGTAACGCCGCCCTAACCCGCCAGGAGGACCAACGATGAAGCCCGCCCCACGATCGCTCAAGCGAGCCGGCTTTGCCTGGGAACGCCAATCTCCCGATTGGCGATTTTCGCCACAATTTCAAATCACATCTCGCGTTGCGTTTGAATTAGTAGGGGCACGGCATGCCGTGCCCGCTGCTCCAGTTCCGAGTTTCTTAATGGAAAGGGTCCGGAAGGGCAGGGCTTCGGCCCCTGAAGCCATAAGCTAATTAAGAACGAGGTCACACAATGCCCACACAAAATAAAAATCGTCTCCGCATCACCGAATATCTTGACCTAGACCTAGACGCTGAACAATGGACCTGCAACCGCTGCAATCGCCAACTAGGTCCCGCGAGCGAAAATTACAAAAAAGGCTGCCTGGTCCACGATCGCGACCCCCGCGAAATCCATCCGCCTCTAGTAACCGGCGCCTTCAATTTCTCCCCCGACCCCCTCTGGGTCCGCATAGTAGAATTTTACTGCCCCGGCTGCGGCACCCAAGTCGAAACCGAATACCTCCCGCCCGGCCATCCCATTACTCACGACATCGAAATTGACGTCCCCCGTCTGAAAGAACGCCTGCAAAAGGGCGAATTCACAATCCGCGACCAGCGCCTCGAGGCCACCGAATGAACTCCATTGACATAGACGTCGGCGGCACCTTCACCGACCTGGTCCTGAATTTCAACGGGAAAGCCCTGATCAAAAAGTCGCCCACGACTCCCTACGACCTCTCCGTCTGCTTCACCCGCGTCATCGAAGACGGCGCCGCCGCCCTCGGCATGAAAATCGAAGATCTTCTCCCCGCGATCGAAATGATCCGTTACTCCACCACCATTGCGCTGAATCGCCTGATCGAAAAAAAAGGCCCGCGCCTCGGCCTCATCACCACCGAAGGCCATGAAGACGTAGTCCTGCTAGGCCGCGGCGCCCAGTGGATTGACGGCACGCGCGTTGCCGAGCGCCGCAACCTCGCGGTGCAGAACAAACCCGACCCGCTCATCCCCCGCGACATGATCGTCGGCGTAAAAGAACGCGTGGATTCGCGCGGCCACATCATCCGCCCCCTCGATGAAAACGACGTGCGCGAAAAAGTTCGCTACCTCACCAGCCGTGGCGCCCGCGGTTTCGTAGTCGCGCTCCTCTGGGGCTTCCTGAATCCTGCGAACGAGCGCCGCGTAAAAGAAATCATCCGCGACGAGTACAAGGAATTTCACATCGGCTACTTACCGGTCGTTCTCGCCGGACAAGTCGTCGGCAAGCTTGGCGAATACGAACGCACCATGGCCGCCATCCTCGACGCCTACCTGCAACGCTCCATGCAAATCGAACTTTCCGCCATGTGGGACAAGCTCCGCGAAAAAGGCTACTCCAAACCGCTCCTCATGATTCAAAGCTCCGGCGGAATCGCCGAAGTCTTCCGCACCGCCGCCAGCCGCACTTTCAACAGCGGCCCAGTGTCCGGCCTAATGGGCGCGCACCACGTAGCAAAAATTCTCGGCTACCAAAATGTCGTCATGACGGACATGGGCGGCACTAGCTTCGACGTCGGACTGGTAGTCAAAGACAGCGTCCGCAGCTACGATTTCCGCCCGATCATCGACCGCTGGATGGTCGGCATCACCATGATCAAGACTCTTTCCATCGGCGCCGGCGGCGGCTCCATCGCCTATGTCAACAAGCTCCTGGAAAATCGCGTGCAAGTCGGCCCCCGCAGCGCCGGCTCCATTCCCGGCCCCGCCTGTTTCAATCTCGGCGGCACCGAGCCCACCGTCACAGATGCAGACGTAGTCCTCGGCTACCTAAACCCCGAGTATTATTTCGGCGGGAAAATGCGCCTGGATAAAAATCGCGCGCTCAATGCCGTCCGCGAAAAAATCGCGAAGCCTCTGGGCATCGGAGTCGAAGAAGCCGCCGTCATCATCCGCAAAATCGTCAACGGCAACATGGCCTCCGCGATCATGAAAGAAGTTCATCTCCGCGGCCACAGCCCCGAAGATTTCATCCTCTTCGTAGGCGGCGGGGCCGGCCCCACCCACGCCGAAGGCTACAAAGCCGACATCCCCAAAGCTGTCACCTTCGCGTTTTCTCCCGTCTTCTGCGCCTTCGGTTCTTCCACCATGGACATCATGCACGTCTACGAAGTCTCCAAGAAACTCACGCTAATGGAACCGCGCACCCAAACAATCACCAACGAATTCACAATCTTCAACGAAACAGTCGAGAGCCTGATCGAACAAGCCCGTCGCGATCTAACAGGCGACGGCCTGAATCTAAACGACGCATCCTTCGTC
>Ga0209248_10000253_pt1 | contig 17310 bp, 16 predicted proteins | sample BogFormECP04_OM1_FD_188241 | JGI IMG/M metagenome (GOLD analysis project Ga0209248, IMG submission 188241) | Bog forest soil microbial communities from Calvert Island, British Columbia, Canada - ECP04_OM1 (SPAdes) (version 2) | ecosystem: Environmental > Aquatic > Freshwater > Wetlands > Bog ... | reverse complement strand
GTCGTCGTAGTACTTTTCCCCACCGGGACCCGCCGGAGGTGCCACCGTGGCATCGAAGGCGGCGAGCGTGCTCGTGAACGTCCCTTCCGGCTGGCCTGAGTTGGTGGTGTCCAGGTAGTTGCGAAGGCCGATCAGGCGCGTGTGCAGTTCGTGCGCGTAGGCGCCCTTCATGCCGGGGATGTTGGACATGCTGACGGTGGCGGCGAGCGCCTGGGAGAAGGGCCACAGGGCTGAGAAGGGTTCCCCCTGATACAGCCCCGAGCCGGCGATGTAGTAGTGCTTCTGCATCGCGCTGAAGGCGAGCTGAGCGCGCAGTGGATTGCCGCGCAGGGCGGGCTTTGCGCGCTTGTGGTGAGCGTGCGCCTGCGAGCGCGCCTGCGCAGCGGGTGCGAGCAGGGCATACGACAGGGCTCCCAGCAGCATGGCTCCCAGCAGCAGTGTCCGGGCGCCTGGGCGAGCCCTGCGAGGAGCCTCGTGATTGGAGCGCGCAGTCATCGGACCTTGACCAGCAGAACAGCCTCGCGGACGATTTGATTTGGTATACGCATCCCAATGTCCAGGAAGCTCAGCGCCCCCCGCCGGCCGGACATAGCTTGATCAATCGTGCCAGAGGCGCGGTCGGCGGGGCGCAGCCGCAGGGGCGCTTTGACTACACGACGATCGGGCACGTGACGGTCGACGTGATGGCCGACGGGTCCCGCCGCCCGGGAGGAAGCGCGTTCTACAGCGCCCTGCAGGCGGCCCGGCTGGGCAGGCGAGCGCTGATCCTCACGCGGGGGGCGCCGCGCGAGATCGAGGAGCTGATGGAGCCCTACCGCGCAGAGCTGGAGCTCGAGATCCAGCCGGCGCCGGAGACCACGACGCTCGCGACCTCGGGCGCCGATGCCGAACGCTCGCAGCGGGTGCTCGCGTGGGCTGGAGCGATCGCCGAGGACGCGGCGATCGACACGGCGATCCTCCATCTGGCGCCCGTGGCTCGTGAGCTCCCCCGGCGCTGGCTGGGGAGCGTCGGCTTCCTCGGGCTGACGCCGCAGGGGCTCGCGCGAGCGTGGACGGGCGCAGACCGGGAGATCCGCCCGGCGCCCCCGGACCCGGACCGGCTCCCGGAGGGCCTTCAGGCGATGGTCTTGAGCGTGCACGAGCGGGATGTCTGCGCCGCGCTGATCGCCCGGGCGCAGAGCGCGGGCGCGGTCGTCGCGATCACGGCCGGCGGCGGCCACGTAACGATCCTGCGAAAGGGTGAGCGCCCGCTCGCCGTGGCTGTGGCGCCGGTCGGGCACGTGCGCGAGGACGTCGGCGCGGGCGATGTGTTCTCCGCCGCCTTCTTCGTCGCGCTCGCGGAGGGCCAGACCGCCGGCCGCGCCGCGGACTTCGCCAACGCGGCGGCGGCGCTGCGGATCGCCGGCTCAGGCGCTCAGGCGATCGGCGACCGCACGGCGATCGAGGCCCGCCTGGGCGCGGCCGGGCGCGCGCAGGGGCCGGTCTCCTCCTGAGCGGCTACGGCGCGAGTCACTCCAGTGCGGCCAGGGCGGAATCGATCAGCGGCGAGAGCTCCATCGGGGCGATCGCGTCGCCGCGCCCGCAGGCGCGCGCGGCCAGCAGCAGGGTCCCGCCCACCGGCGGCATGTCCACAACCAAGACGCGCCCGCGCGGCGCAACCTCGTAGACGACCTGGAGCAGCGGCTCCACAAGCACGGCGCCCGCCCTGAAGGCACTGCCGATCAGCCCGATCGGGAAGGCGGCCGCCGGCTGATCCTCGCCGGGCGTCGCCAGGCCGGTGCGGCGGATGACAGCGGCGATCTGCCCACCGAGCTTAGAGGCGCCGCGCCGGTAGATCTCGCGCGCGACCGCGTCTCCCCGCTCCGCCAGGTTGGCCGTCTCGATCGCAAACGCAGCGATCTCTGACTTGGTGAGCGGCTTTGCGTAAACGTGCACCGCGAGCGCCTCAATGCTCGGCATCGCAAAGAAGGCGGGGGCGGCCTGCGTCAGCGCGGTCTGCGGCCCGGAGGCGTCGCGGTCTCGCAGGGCGGCCTTGATCGACTCGATGCCCACCCAGTAGCCGCTGCCCTCGTCCCCGAGCAGATGGCCCCAGCCGCCCGTCCGCCAGGGGCGCCCGTCCGGGCCCACGCCGAACACGTTGGAGCCCGTGCCCGAGATCGCCGCGACGCCCGGCCCGCCGCCCGTGGCCGTCGCCCACGCCCCAACGACGTCGTTGACGACGAGCCAGTCGGCCGTGCGGGCCAGCCGCACGTGCTGGGCGATCGCGTCGGTGTCGGTGCCGGCGATCGCCAGCACGGCCGCGCCGATCTCATCCGCTTCGATGCCCGCCCGCTTGATCGCCTCATCGGCGGCCCCCAGCACTGCCTGGACCGCGGCCTGCGTGCCGACCGCGTCCTCGTTGCTCGGTCCTCCGAGCGCCAGGTGGAGCTTCCTGCTCTCGAGGTCGAGCACGGCCGCGAGCGTCTTGGTCGCGCCGCCGTCTACCCCCAGCACGAAGCTCGCATCGCCGGTCCCCGGCAGGCGGGTGAGGGCGGTGGGCAGCTGCACGAGCGAATCGCCGTTCATAGGCGCATCCTCCCAGGATCGGGCGTCGGGTTAGCATCGGCGTGATGGCGACGAGCGCGGTCTTCCCCGAGGCGAGCGCCCGCGCGGGGATGTACGAGTCGTTCTTCCTGCGCGCCGTCTCCCCCTCCGAGCCGCAGGGGGTGTGGCTCCGCTACACCGCCGAGAAGCGCCCGTGCCAGCGCGCCACGGGGTCACTCTGGTGCACGATCTTCGACGCGCGCCGGGGACGACCGTACATGCACAGGCTCGCGGGCTCCGAGCTCACGGTACCCCCCGGGGGCTGGATCGCCGTCGACGGCGCGCGCCTCACGCCCGCGGCCGCGGAGGGTTGCTGCGGGGCTGCGCGCTGGTCGCTGCGATTCGCCTCGGATGAGCCTGAGCTGCGCCACCTCCCACGCGAGCTGCTCTACCGCGCACCGCTGCCGCGCACAAAGCTCACGACGCCACTGCCCGCGGCCACGTTCGACGGCACCCTCGCGCTCTCCGAGCGGGCGATCGAGCTGGACGGCTGGCGCGGCATGGTCGGCCACAACTGGGGCAGCGCCCACGCCGACCGCTGGATCTGGATGCACGGAGTCGGGTTCGCAGAGGAACCGCGCGCGTGGCTCGAGCTCGCGCTCGGCCGCGTACGGCTGGCCGGGCGGTTGAGCCCCTGGGTGGCGAGCGGCGCGCTGTCGCTCGGCGGTCATCGCCACCGCATCGGCGGGCTGCGCAGGGCGCATGTCGCCGAGAGCCCCCAGGGATGCACGCTGGCGCTCGGCGGCGACCGCGGGCTGCTGGTGAAGGCCGAGGTGCGGGTTCCCGAGGGATCGGCGGCCGCCTGGCGGTACTCCGACCCAAGCGCCTCCTTGCAGGATGGCCGCGACGTCATCAACTGCTCGGTCGCCGCGCTCGAGCTGGCCGTCAGGCTGCCCGGCGCGAAGGCGTGGCGCAGGCTCCAGAGCGCACATGGCGGGGCCTATGAGCTGGGAGTGCTGCCGCAGGGCGGCGTATGAGCCGAGCGCGCCGGACCGGCGCGGCCGTTAACGACGGCTGGGCCGGCGAGGGGGGCCGGCCCAGCCGCAATGCATGTCCGGGGGGCGTACCAACGCTCCCTGGACTGGGAGGAGCGACACAACGTTAGGTCTAGGAGGAGACGAAACGAGGTCTACGTTGCCCGCTCACGCCGATCTGCGCCAAACGACCCAGACCGTGCGGCTCCTCGGACCCTTGCGTTCTGAGAATCCGCCGCGTGAACGAGCAATGTTCACCTAATATATCAAGATGATGACCAATATCAAGTGCCCACCTCAAATCGACCTCAAATCGACATCGTCCGCGCTATCGTTGTGCGTGCAAGCATGTCCGCCCGGATCTTCACATTCCCGAACCCAGTGAACGAGAAGGCCGCCCGCACGGTGGCCTTCGTCGTGATGCTGACCGCCGTGCTGACGCTCGCCACCTCCACCTACTGGCTGCTCATACTGCTCGCCTACGGCTTCATCGCCCGCGTCCTCACCGGCCCCACGCTGAGCCCGCTCGGGCGTCTGGCCAGCTCGGTGATCGCCCCTCGCCTCGGCCCGGCAAAGCCCGTCCCCGGACCGCCCAAGCGCTTCGCGCAGGCGGTCGGCGCAGCCATTACCACCGCCGCGGCGATCGCCGCGCTGGGCTTCGGCGCGGACGCTCTCGCCGACGTGCTGCTGGCGATCCTGATCCTCGCGGCGGGCCTCGAGTCGATCTTCGCGTTCTGCGTGGGCTGCCAGGTCTTTGGACTGCTGATGCGCGCGGGCATCGTGCCCGCGACGGTGTGCGCGGAGTGCTCTGACATCTGGGCACCCCGGCGCAGCGCCCGCACCGGCGCCTAGAGGCATCAACTGGACGGCCCTCGCGCCGTCCGTAAAGCGTCCAGACAGGCTGCTCGCGCTCAGGGGCTCGCCGATCCCGGCCGATTCCAGCAGCACTGATGTCCAGTTCGACCGACCAACACAATCACGCGGTCAAGACGGCGGGCGAGCCCGATCAGGCGCTCGAGCCGAGGGGCAGGCGTGACGAGGCAGGCGAGCCGGCGGCGTTCACGCCCGAGACGATCGCGCTCGCGGCCGAAGCGCTGCTGCGCGAGCACCCCGACGCGCTGGTCTCGGGTCTCTCCTCCAATGGCCTGATCGTGCCGATCCCCGGAGGCGTTGCGCTGTGGGGGCAGGCGGCGATCGAGGGGCGGGCGGTGATCGACAACGTGGTCGCGGCGGACCGCAACACCGTCGTCGATCTGTGGCAAAGCGTTCAGAAGGAAGGGCTCGTCGCGGGCAAGGTGCGGATGCTCAGCAAGCCGTCTCGCTGGATGACGCTGCACTTCCTGGACGTACGCGACGTCCACGGCATCCTGCTCTGCGTGATCCTCCCCAGCGAGACCGAGGGGGACGAGCCCGACGAGCCCGACGTCGATGAGCTGCCGCCGACCGCGCCGCGCTTCGCCACGATCGTGGAGGACGAACATGGCAAGGTCCTGGACTGCGACGCGGCGTTCACCCAGATGTTCGGGTACACGCACGAGGACGTGATCGGCGAGTCGGTGCTCGACCAGATGCACCCCGAAGACCAGGGCCGCGTGATCGAGGGATGGCTCGCGATGCTCGCTACGCATCGCGCCCAGCACACACGCCTGCGTCGCAAGCGCAAGGACGGAAGCTGGATGTGGGTCGACACCACCATGCACAACTTCCTCAACGAGCCCGGCCGTAACCACGTGCTCGTCGAGATCATCGACGTCTCCGCCGAGATGGCCGCGCAGGAGGCCCTCCAGGAGCAGGGGGAGCTGCTGCGCCGTCTCACCGATGCGATGCCCGTCGGGTTGCTGCAGCTGGACACCGAGCGCAACGTCGTCTACAACAACGCGCACCTGCTGGAGATCCTGCACGATGGGCCGGCGACGGCCTTGAGCCCGCTCGCCGCGGAGGCTCCGTCGCAGGGTGAGGCGGGGGAGGCACAGCACCCTTCGATGGCAACGCTCCTCGGCACCCTCACAGACGAGGGCATGGCGCTGTTTGAGGCCTCCCTGGCACGCGTCCTCTCAGAGGGCATCGACCAGGACATCGAGGTCGACATGGTGCTTCAGTCCGGAGTCTGGCGGCGCGCCCTGATGAGCATACGCACGCTGTTGCGCCAGGGAGGCGAGGTCAGCGGGGCGATCACCTGCGTGCTGGACGTCACCGATAGCGCCCGCGCGCGCCAGGAGCTCGAGAAGCGTGCCACCTACGACGCGCTCACGGGGTGCCACAACCGCTCCTCGATCCTCAGCTCGCTGCAGCGGGAGCTCGAGCGGACCGACTCGGCGATGACCGGTGTCGTGTACGTGGACCTCGACAAGTTCAAGCCCGTCAACGACACCTTGGGCCACGCCGCCGGCGACGAGCTGCTGACCCTGGTCGCCGAGCGCCTGAGGGTTGCCGGCAGAGCCGACGACGATGTCGGGCGCCTCGGCGGCGATGAGTTCCTCGTGCTCCTGAGGAACATCCCGGGACCCGAGGTGGCGATGCGCGTGGGCCACCGCGTCGGCACCTTGCTGGGCGACAAGTTCGAGCTCTCCTCGGAGACCGTCGAGCTGCGGGCCAGCATCGGCGTCGCATGCCGGGCCGCCGGCGCTGCCACGGTCACGGCCGACGAGCTCGTCAAGCGGGCCGACGTCGCGATGTATGAATCCAAGCAGCAGGCGCTCGGCATACCGGTACTGGCATCAGGGCCACAGGGCCCGCAGCCGCGCCGCTGAGGGCTTAGCTGCTCAACGCCGGCGCGGAGTCGGCGCGATTGAGCAGCGGGTGCCCCGGCGCGATGCCCGGCCCGGGCTTCGCGAGCACGTCGCGAGCCGACAGGCGCTCGCCGCAGGCCGCGCAGACCCGGTGAGCATCGACCGCGCCGCCGCATCCGCGGTGCTCGAGCAACACCGGCGGTCCGCCCGCAGGCGCGGCGTGTGCGTCGCCCCAGTACATCAGCGAGACGAGCGTCGGCCACAGGTCAAGGCCCTTGTCTGTGAGGCGGTATTCATAGCGGGGCGGGTGATCCACATACAGGCGCTTCTCGAGCACACCCTGCTCGACCAGGCCGGTCAGGCGCGTCTGCAGCACGTTGCGCGCGATGCCGAGGTCGGCCTGCAGCTGATCGAAGCGGCGCACGCCGAGGAACACGTCGCGGATGATCAGAAGCGACCAGCGCTCACCGACCACCTCGAGCGCTCCGGCGATGCTGCAGGTCTGTGTGTCGTAGTCGCGGTGAAGCATTGTCCGTCCATCATACCGCTTAAGAGTTGCATCACGCAACTGTTTTGCTAGAGTGCGTTCCATCATGCAACGCAAGTGGCGTGTCACGCTCATCGTCTGTGTCGGGGTGTTCATGTCGAGCCTCGACCTGTTCATCGTCAACATCGCGTTCCCGCACATCGCGAAAACCTACGATGGGGCGTCGTTTGCCTCGCTGTCGTGGATCCTCAGCGGCTACGCGATCGTGTTCGCCGCGCTGCTCGTGCCGGCCGGCCGCTGGGCCGACGCGTTCGGGCGCAAGCGCGCCTTCCTGCTCGGCCTTGGGATCTTCGTGCTGTCGAGCATCGCCTGCGCTGCCGCCCCATCGGTCGGCTTCCTCGTGGGTGCACGGATCGTGCAGGCCTCGGGCGGGGCGCTGATGCTGCCGACATCGCTGGGTCTGATGCTGCCGGAGTTCGTGGCCAGCGAGCGCCATAAGGCGATCGGCGTGTGGGCGGCAACGGGCGGCGTCGCCGCCGCGGCCGGGCCGCCGCTCGGCGGGCTGCTCGTGCAGGCCGACTGGCGTCTGGTGTTCCTCGTCAACGTTCCCGTCGGGCTGATCGGGCTGGTGCTCGGATGGAAGACGCTGATCGAGCGCCGCGAGGCCAACCCCGGGCGCCCCGACGTGCTGGGCGCGATCGCGATCATCATCGCGATCGGAGCGCTCGTGGTCGCGATCGTCCAGGGCCAGAGCTGGGGCTGGGACTCCCCCAAGATTCTCGCGCTGTTCGCCACCACAGCGGTGATCCTGCCCGCGCTGTGGTGGCGCTCGGGCCGCCACCCCTCGCCGATCCTCGACCCGGCGATGCTGCGCGTGCGCAGCTTCGGCCTGGCGGTCGGTGGCTCGGTGCTGTTCTTCTGCGGCTTCGGGGCGATGCTGCTGAGCGGGGTGCTGTTCCTCACCGGCGTGTGGCACGAGCAGGTCCTGACGGCCGGGCTGATGCTGTTTCCCGGCCCCGCGATGGCCGCCGCGTTCGCCGTACCCTCGGCGCGGCTCGGCGCCCGCGTCGGCTTCCGCATCCCGGGCATCATCGGCGCGGTGATGTTCGCCTGCGCATCGGTCTGGTGGATCACCCAGACCGGCAATACCCCCGCCTACTTCTCCGAGTACCTGCCGGGAATGCTGGTCAGCGGCGCGGGCGTCGGCCTCGTGATCCCCACGCTCACCGGCGCGGGCGCGTCGTCGCTTCCACCCGAGCGCTTTGCCACTGGCGCGGCGGTGCTCACGATGGGTCGCCAGATCGGCGCCGCACTCGGTGTGTCGGTGCTGGTGGCCGTGCTCGGCACCTCCGCGACGACGGCGGCCGACTTCCATTCGGCCTGGATGATCAGCCTCGCCGGAGGCCTGACCACGGCCGTGGCGTTCGCCGCGCTGGGACCGCAGCTGCGCAGGGTCGCACCCGCGCCATCTGCTTCGGTGCTGGCCGAGAGCGCCACCTAGACGATCGGCGGGCGACGTTCCTGCTCAGCCGGTGATCGTCACCGGTGTGCCCGGTCCAATGCGGGCGGCGAGCCAGTCGATGCTCGAGGTCGCAAGGCGGATGCAGCCGTGTGATTCTGCGTGGCCGAGCGTTCCCCCGAGGTTGTCGCGCCCGTGTATCCCGATCTGGCCCGGGCCACCTTCGAATTCCTGCAACACGTTCGAGCGCGCGCTGAGCGCAAGCGCGAACGGGCCGCCGGCCTCGTTGGAGGCCATCTGCACGACCTCCTCGACGAAGAATTCGCCGGTGGGAGTCGGCGTCGAGGGCTTCCCCACGACCGCCGCAAAGCTTCTCTGAAGGCGCCCGTCGTTGTAGGTGCTCACGCGGCGGGAGGCGAGGTTGACGATGATGCGCCAGGGCGTCACCGACTCGCTGGTGCCCGTCTGCGCGATCCATCCGGTCAGGCCGTCGGGGCGGCCGGGAAGCATTACCTGCAGCCAGCGCACCCCGCCTGCGCCGATCGAGCGAGAGAGCACCGGCAGGGTGGTGCGCTCTCCCGTGATCGGACGACGGGCGGACACGACCGCAACCTGCGGGGATCCGGCGTCGGGCGCCTGATGGGCGGCGTGCGCGTTCGTCAGCACCGCGAGTTCCTGGGTCGCCTGTACGCGGGCCGACCCGGCCGCAGCCGCCGAGCCGGCCGTGAGGCCGAGCAGGCATGCGGCTGTGAGCGCGACGAGCAGGCAGCGGTGCAGACGGCGCAACGGGCTGTGTGTGGCTTTGTTCGATGGGTTCATTGATGTGGTGGGTGTCGTGTGCATTGGGGAAGTTGGTGGGGTGTCCGTGGAAGCGGGAGCTGGGCGGCCGCTAGGAAGGCCGCCCAGCCTCTCCGAGGCTCAGTCAACCTGTGAAGGAGCTCCGCTTGCCGGGAAGTGCCTTGTGGGCGGAGGAATGTTTTTTGGCTTTCCTCGCGCCTTTGCCGTGCGTGGCACCGTGTTTCCCCGTAGTTTTTGATGCTGAGGGCGCGGTCCCGGGGGTCGTCGTACCGCCGCCGCCTCCCGCGCCGCCACCGCTACCGCCACCGGTGCCGAGTCCTTCGGTTTCGGTGCCACCACCGCCGCCGCTCGTGCTCGAGGGGCAGTTGGATGTGGTGATCGTGTTCGTGTCCAGCGTCACCGCGCCCGTTCGCGCGAGCAGCCTGCCGTGGATCGTGGCGCCCGTGTTTGCGGTGATGCTGGCCGAGGCCATGATCGTGCCGACAAAGCTCGTGCTCGTCCCCAGCGTCGCGGATGAGCCGACCTGCCAGAAGACGTTGCACGCCTGCGCTCCGTTCACGAGCGAGACACTCGTGCCCGAGCCGGTGATCAGCGTGGAGCCGATCTGGAAGATGAACACCGCATTGGGGTTGCCCTGAGCGTTGAGCGTGACGCTTCCCGAGGACAGCAGCAACGAGCTGCTGGCTGAGCGAACGCCCGGCAGGAATTCCTGACCTGCGAGGTCGGTCCCGGCTGAGCCGTTGCTCGGACGCCCGGCGGCGTCGTTGTAGGCGGTCGTGAGGCTGTTCTTGGCCCCGATCGCGACCGCGTCGTCGACGTGCGTTTCTCCGAGCACGTGCGGAGCGCCGGTGACCGATGAGCCGGGGCTCAGGCCGAGGTTGCCGAACATCGTCGTGGGGCCCGTGTTCGTGACCGTCGAACCGGCCAGCACCGAGAAGGGCGCGGCCGTGCCGAGGCCGACGGACGCCGCTTCGGCCAGCGCGCTGCTCGCGAACAGGAGGCTCGAGAGCAGGCCGAGCAGGACCGCGCCCGCGCCCACCGTGTAGCGGCCGGCCCGAGCTGGGCGACGCCGGCGAACTGCGAGGGAGCCACTCATGGGTGACTCGTACAACCTTGGGACGCCACGGTTCATGGGCGTCTCCTGACTGCGGCGTCAACCACCGCGATAGAGGGGGAATGGCTCCCCGGTCCTCTTCGGCCTAGCCTCAATTCCGACAGTTCGATCCCTTAGACTTAGTCGAACTCTCCCAACTCATACGTATGTCTACTAGTAACTGCACAGGGGTCCGCGAATCTGCTAGGCGGCGCTCAGCGGTGGCGCAGGCTGTGCCCGCGACGAGGCCGCACCAGCGGCGTGGTGACCCGGCGCCGAGCCGAGCGCTCCTCCGGGGGCGCGGGCGCCTGCTCTGCAGCGCGGGCTCCCGGCGCGGTGAGCTCCCGGCGCGAGGACACGCCAAGCTTTCGGTAGATGTTGCGCGCGTGGGAGCGGACGGTCTCGACGCCGACGTGCAGGGCCAGCGCTATCTGGGCGTTCGAGCGACCCTGTTGCAGAAGCGGCAGCACTTCGGCCTCGCGCCGCGTGAGCAGGCTCGCTGCCGTGATCGATCCACCGCCCCGCCCGGAGGCGGCCGAGGGCATCAGCTGCAGGCCTCGTGAGGCCAGGTGGATCGCGTTGAGCACGTCACGCGACTGGGTGTTCCGGCCCAGGCAGGCGCTCGCGCCGAAGGCGAGCAGCTGGACGCACTCCTCCATCGAGGGGTCGTTCGCCAGCAGCACCAGCCGCGTATCCGGGTAGCGAGCGCTCAGCTCGCGGACCTCGGCCAGCTTTGCCAGGGCGCCGAGGTCGAGGATCGCAACATCGGGGCGGTGTCCACGCAGCACGACCGGTATCCGGCGGTGCTCCACTCCAGAAGCGACGATCGTGAGGCTCGCGTCGTTGCCGATCAGCTCGCGCAGGCCCCTGGCGAAGAGGTCGTCGAAGTCGGCGAGTACGACGGTTATGGGGGTATGTGTCGGCAATGCGGTCCCGGCGCGAGCGAGTGCGCCTGTGTTCATCGACAGTTGGGCCGCCAAGGGTGAGTCCCGCTTCCCCCCCGCCTCCCCCGTCTCTACCCCCAGGATCACCCGTGCGGGAGGACCGAGCGGGCGACGGCTCGCCCCAGCATGTGGGTATGGCTCGACTGCTCCTCACCCTCGCCCTGGCAACCGCGCTGCTGCTGCCCGCGTCAGCCGACGCACACGGCGGGCGCTCGGCGGCCACGCACCGGCTGACAGCGGCTCGGACGAGCGGAGCACAAAGCTCATCCACGAACCCGGTGGCGCTGTCCTTGCAGCTCGCGGAGCGCTACTGGGGGAGCGTCCCGGCCTGCGGCACCCCGACGATCGTGACGAGCCCTCATCAGCTTCCCAACTCCGCCTATGAAACCGTCACGAACCCGGAACCCGAAAACACCGTCGTTGAGATGTGGACCGAAGTGCAGAAGTGCACGATCACGATCAACGCGGCCCTGTGGGGAAGCTGGCGCCAGGATGACGAATCCTTCCAGTGGTTCTGCGACGCGATGACGCATGAGGTGGGGCACCTGTTCGGACATTCCGATAGCGGACAGACGAACGCCGCGCTGATCACCTACCCCTTCCTCGATGGCACGAGCCCCAACTTCAACTCGGTTCCCCAGTGCAGGAACGTCACGCTGCAGTACGGCGCGACGGAAATTCGAAACGAAGAAGTCATCCGCCGCTCCCCCCGCTGACTGCGCGGAGGGCGGGCCTGCGCCCTCAGACGCCAACCTGCGAGACGCCGGCCGGCGCCCTCATACGCCCGCCTCCGCCGCCAGTCTCCCGCTGGCAACGGCATCGCGCATGGCCCCGTAGTCGCCTTCGTTCTGGTCGGCATAGGCGACCGAGAAGTCCCCGATGGCGCGGTCGAAGACATCCGATTTCCCCAGGTAGGAGGCGATCGCGATGCGATCGCCCGAGCGCGCGTGGCCCCTGGCGAGGGTCCAGCCGCACACCTGCGCCCACAGCTCCATCCCCGCCGGCGTCATGCCCCTGATGTCGGCGGACCCCTTCCAGTCGCGCAGCTGGCGGATGTAGTAGTCGCGCTTGTACTCCCCCCAATCGAACCGCTCCCAGCCGAGGAAGATGTCGCTCGCCGCCTGCATCAGCCGCTGCCCGGCCACGACCCGCTGCCCGTGGTTTGAGAACTCGCTCTTCGACGTGAACGGCTCGAGCACGGACGTTTCCGCCTGCTTGACCTGCAGCAGCAGCGGCGAGTCGTGATCGTCGAGCAGCAACAGGATCCAGGCATCGGTCCCCACGCTCCCCACGCCCACGACCTTGCGAGCGAGATGCACGAAGCGGTAGTGGTCCAGCAGGTGTCGGCGGTTGGGCGCGAGCGAGCGCCGATAGGAGCGCATGAGCCTGTTCATGCCGTCCTCCACCACGGCGGGGTCGACACCGTCGACGCACTCCTCCACCGGCATGATCAGCGGCGGATCGCTGATGATCCTCGGCTCGCCCTGCTGGAGGTGGCAGAGCTTCTCGAACGCCTGATGGCTGTCGTGCGCCCGCGCCTTGGCGATCGCGCGCCACACGCTGGGCGTCCTCTTGGGGTTCACCAGCGAGCGGAAGCGGGGCAGCAGCTCGTCCACGTCGAGGTGCGCGTACCACACGCCGAGCATCGGCATTCCCGCGAACTCCCTGATCGCCTCGCGGTAGGCGCGCGCCGCCCGCCGGGCGATCCGGGTCCGCTGTTTGGCGGTGAGGCCGTTGTCGCGCCCGGCCACCTCGAAGCTGGCCGCCAACCTCTTCACATCCCACTCCCACGGTCCGCGCGCGGTCTCGTCGAAGTCGTTGATGTCGAAGAACAGGTGGCGCTCGGGCGAGCCGAAGAAGCCGAAGTTCGACAGGTGGGCGTCCCCGCAGGCCTGGACGGTCAGGCCCGAGTCGGGCATCGCGGCCAGATCTGAGGCCATCGGCAGCGCCGCGCCGCGGAAGTAGGTGAAGGGCGACACGAGCATGCGTCCGTGCCGGATCGGCACGAGCTCGCCCAGGCGGGTCTCGGCCTGGGACTCCAGCAGCTCGACCGGGTCGCTGCGGTCACTCGGCAGATCCAAGAAGGCCTGGCTCGAGCGTGGGGCCCGCTCGCGGGCAGCCCTGCCGCGGGCCACGCGCTCCTCGACGGAGAGATGCTCTCTTCTTGCGCGGCCCCCGTTCCTGTCGCTGCTGTGTGTGTGTCCCCCGTCCATGGCGACCCTCCAGCCCTAGGCTTTGTCAGGCACTCAGCTCCAGCACCGAGCGGATCCCGTCCTGGGCGTGCATCAGCTCGAACGCCCGGTTGACCTCCTGGAGCGGCATGCGATGCGAGATGAACGGGTCTACGTCGATCTCCCCCTGCAGATAGCGCTCGATGAGCTCCGGGACCTGGTCGCGCCCCTTGAGACCTCCGAACGAGGATCCGCACACCCTGCGTCCTGTGATCAGCAGACGTGGCACGACATCAAGTGTCTCACCCTTTCCCGCAACCCCGCACACCGTGCACAGGCCCCAGCCCATGCGCGCGGCCTCCACGGCTTCTCCCATCACGGACACGAGGCCGGTGGCCTCGAAGGTGTAGTCGGCTCCGAACCCGCCGGTCGTCTCGAGCACCCGCTCGAGCGTGTGCCCATCCGCGTGCCAGCACTCGGTGGCACCCTGCCCGCGGGCGAGCTCCAGCCGCTGCTCGGACAGATCCACGCAGATGATCCGTTCGGCCCCCTGCAGCCGGCAGCCGGCGACGGCGCCGAGGCCGACCATGCCCGCGCCGAACACGACGCATGTTGCGCCCGCTGCGACCTGAGCGGTGAACATCGCCGCGCCGAGTCCCGTGGACAGGCCGCACGCGAACAGGCAGGCGCGATCGAGCGGCGCCTCCGGGCTGACCCTGGCCAGGGCGATCTCCGGGATGACCGCGTACTCGGCGAACGTGGAGGTTCCCATGAAATGGCGGATCGGCGCGCCGGCCAGCGACAGGCGCGTGGTGCCGTCGGGGAGATAGCCACGGTTCTGCTGCTCGCGGATCGCCAGGCACAGGTTTGTGCGCGGGCTGAGGCAGTGGATGCACTCGCGACATTGCGGCGAGAACAGCGTCACGACGTGGTCGCCCAGCGCCACCGAGCCCACCCCTTCGCCGAGCGCTTCAACGACGCCCGCGCCCTCGTGCCCGAGCACCGTCGGGCAGTATCCGGAGGGATCGACGCCGGAGGCGGTGTACAGGTCGGTGTGGCACACGCCGCAGGCGTGCAGCCGCACGAGCACCTCCCCCGGACCGGGATCCGCGAGGTCCAGCTCCTGCACGACGAGCGGGCGGGCGAACTCCTCCAGTACCGCGGCGCGGATCCTCATCGGTTGAGCCCCAGGTTAGACCAGCGACGGCGATCCGGGCGCCCCTCCTGCCGGGCCGCCTCGCCGTATGCTGCAGCGATGGCAGAGCCCCCAGACGAGATCACCCCGGAGCAGATCATTCACCCGCAGGCCGACTCGGCGCCCTCGCTCGTGGTGGAGAGGTTCTTGGAGCTGCTTCGCGCCGGGGACGTCGACGCGGCGGTCGAGCTCCTCGCCGTCGACGTCGTATACACCAACGTGGGGCTGCCGACGGTGCACGGACGCGAGCGCGTTCGCCGGTTGTTCAGAGCCACGCTCGGCCAGGGCGGCGGCGGGTTCGATGTCTACGTGCACGCCATCTCGGCGCAGGGGGGAACGGTTCTGACCGAGCGCACCGACATCCTCAAGCTCGGCCGGCTGACAGTCCAGCTCTGGGTCTGCGGGCGCTTCGACGTCCGTGATGGAGAGATCGTGCTCTGGCGCGACTACTTCGATTATGTGACGCTCGCGGCGGCGACGATCCGCGGCCTGCTCGCAACGATCCTTCCCGCAGCGCGGGCGAAGCCGCCCTCAACGGCCTGAGCGGGGCGTCTGCGCAAGCCGACTTCAGAAAAATCGGCGAGTTGCCGATTCAGCATATGTGAACGCGCCCGAGAGGATTCGAACCTCTGACCTTCGGTTCCGTAGACCGACGCTCTATCCAGCTGAGCTACGGGCGCCCAGCGGCGCAGTCTATCGGTGGCCCCTTGTGGTCGACCGGGCCACCTGCCATTCTGGCGGGAGTTGCCTACGGCACCCCGCCCCGGTGATCACAGCCGGACGGGACCGGAAAGAAGACGCTCTTGCAGGGCTCCGCCCAGCCACGCCTTGACGACCGCCGGGAAGACCGGCGTACAGAGGATTCGAAGGCCGCTCTGAGGCCCGGGTATAACCGCACCCCGGACCGCCCCTTCTGGCGGGAGGATCTCGCTCCCTATGCCGAGCCCCGGCTCGGACGCAGCCTGCTCGATCTCGCGACCTCGGTCGTGCCCTACCTCGCGCTGTCGGTGGCGATGTACTTCGCCCTGAGGGTGTCCTATCTGCTGGTGCTCGTGCTCGCGGTACCCGCCGCCGGGTTCCTGGTGCGGACGTTCATCGTCTTCCACGACTGCTCGCATGGCTCCTTTCTGGGCTCAAAGCGCGCCAACGCCTGGCTGGGAACGGGCGTCGGTCTGCTCGTCTACTCGCCGTTCGTGCGTTGGCGCCACGATCACGCGATCCACCACGCCACCTCCGGAGACCTCGATCGGCGCGGAGGCGGAGACGTGAAAACGCTGACCGTCGCTGAATACAACGCCCTTCCAGCGCGCGGGCGGCTCGCTTACCGCCTGTTTCGCAACCCGCTGATCATGTTCGGGGTCGGGCCGATCGTCGCGCTCTTGATCGGGCCGCGCCTGGTGGGCCGCGACGCCCGTCCGCGCATGCGCCGCAGCGTGATCGGCACCAACGTCGCGCTCGCGATATGCGTCGCCGCCCTCTGCTGGGCGCTCGGCTGGAGCGAGTTCCTGCTCGTGCAGGCGCCCACCATTCTGCTCGCCGGCTCGGCCGGCATCTGGCTGTTCTACGTGCAGCACCAGTTCGAGGATGCCTACTGGGAGGAAACCGGAGACTGGAGCTACGCCGACGCGGCGCTGCGCGGGAGCTCCTACCTGAAGCTGCCCAAGGTGCTGCAGTTCTTCTCTGGCAACATCGGGCTGCATCACGTGCACCACCTCAACGCCCGCATCCCCAACTACAACCTGCAGCGGGCGCACGACGAGAACGCGATCTTCGAGAGCGTGCCCACGCTGTCCCTGAAGGATGGCCTGCACACCGTCCGGCTGAAGCTGTGGGACGAGGACACCGGGCACCTTGTCACCTTCGCGCAGGCTCGCCGCTAGCCGCCCTCCGCGCAGCGCACATTCCGAGCGCGGCCTCCGAGCGCGCCCTCAATCCGCGAATGGCGCCATTCGCACGGCCAACGGCAGGCCGCAGCGGACCAGCAGCCGAAAGCGCCCCTCGGGTACCGCCGCCGCCTCCGCTCCGATCAGTTCGACCAGCTGGCGCTTGAAGTCTCCCCGCGGATAGCGGCGCACCACCTCGCTGACGTTTGCAGGAGCCACGTCCCAGATCCGCATGCCGGCGCCGTCGACCATCGCGCCCCACTGCAGGTAGCAGCCGAGCGGCCCGTCCGCATCAAGCGACACGCCAGGCGTCGTGTGCACGCAGATGGCATCCGCGAGCAGCTCGGCACGGTCGTCGCCCACGCCGGCTGCGGCCGCACACGCGAGCATGCGCTCGGCGCTCGCAAGCGTGAAGTCACGCCCCGGGGTCGGTTGGGCGATGCCATGGTCGTGCACGAGCGAAGCGCAATAGAACAGCTCGAGATCGAGCTCGCTTCCGTCCAGCGCCGCGAGCGCGCGACCGAACAGCCAGGTCCGGTAGGAGTGGCCGATGATCGCCGCCGACTGCTCGGCGCACGCCTGCTCGGCCTCGCGCGCGAATCTCGAGTCGGGCGGCTCAAATGTCCTCACATCGATCTCGGAGGCGCCCGCGGGGAGTCGTCCGAGCGCGAGCTTCGCCCGACCGAGCACGTTCTCCCACTGACCGAGCGCGATCGCCGCCATCAGCCGCCGGCGCTCGGCCGCGGCCAGCCTCCCGCCACTGCGGCGCGCCCAGGCAAGACCGCCGAGGCGGCCTGGATCGGGAGTGATCGTGATCCCGGCTCCCAGCTCGCGGGCGTGCTCCACGCCTCGATCATAGGGTCAGCGCGCAACCGCGCGAAATAACGGAGAGGGAGGTGTGTGGGTTCGGGACATAGGTCTCAGGTGATGGGTCTCTCGTGAGTCGGGACATAGGTCTCTCTTTGGGCTGAGTGTCTTTCCCGGTGCTGGCCGT
>Ga0209248_10000252_pt1 | contig 17400 bp, 14 predicted proteins | sample BogFormECP04_OM1_FD_188241 | JGI IMG/M metagenome (GOLD analysis project Ga0209248, IMG submission 188241) | Bog forest soil microbial communities from Calvert Island, British Columbia, Canada - ECP04_OM1 (SPAdes) (version 2) | ecosystem: Environmental > Aquatic > Freshwater > Wetlands > Bog ... | reverse complement strand
CGGATCTTGATCTGGTGCTGCTGCACGATGGCAAGCCGGCCGATGTGCTGGCGCAGGTCGCCGATCGGCTGTGGTATCCGCTGTGGGACGCCAACATTCGGCTCGACCATAGCGTGCGAACGGTCAGCGAGGCAGTGGGCATCGCCAATTCCGACATGACGGCCGCCCTGGGTTTATTGGATGCGCGCCACGTCGCCGGTGACGAGCGGCTGTCGACCGAACTCATCGCCGGGGTGCGACGGCAGTGGCGCAGCGGGATTCGTTCCCGGATGGACGAACTTGCGGAAATGACACATGCTCGCTGGCTGCGTTGTGGCCGGATCTCGCAACGGGCCGAGCCCGACCTGAAATCGGGTCGTGGGGGCCTCCGCGACGTCCAACTATTGGACGCGCTGGGGGTCGCCCAGCTCATCGATCGCCGCGGTATGGCCCGACCGGAAACGCCAGGGGGTTCACTGGATGCCGCCTATCTGACGCTGCTCGATGTGCGCACCGAACTGCACCGGGTGTCTCGCCGCGGGCGTGAGCAGCTGCTGGCACAGTTCGGCGACGAGGTCAGTGCCGCGTTGGGCGCCGGTGACCGATTCGCCTTGGCACGCATGCTGTCAGACGCCGGCCGAACCATTGCATACCACGCCCAAACCGGGCTGAGGACTGCGCAAAACGCATTGCCCCGACGCGGCATCTCGGCTCTGGTGCGCCGCCCGAAGCGTCGACCGCTGGACGAGGGCGTGGTCGAGTATGACGGCGAGATCGTGCTTGCCCGCGAGGCCCACCCCGAAACCGATCCGGGCCTCGTGCTGCGAGTGGCTGCGGCGTCGGCAGACACCGGCTTGCCCATCGGCGCCGCCACGCTGAGTCGGCTGGCCGATAGCGTCCCGGACTTGCCAACTCCTTGGCCGCGGGAGGCATTAGACGACCTACTGGTCGTGCTGTTGGCCGGCCCTACGGTAGTGAACACGATCGAGGCACTTGATCGCACCGGGCTGTGGGGTCGGCTGTTGCCGGAATGGGACGCGGTCCGTGACCTTCCGCCGCGCGACGTCTCCCACAAATGGACCGTGGACCGTCATATCGTCGAAACCGCTGTTAATGCGGCGCCGCTGACCACTCGCGTCGCGCGATCGGACTTGCTTGCGATTGGTGCGCTGCTGCACGACATCGGTAAGGGGCGGGGCATAGATCATTGTGTGCTCGGGGCCGAATTGGTGATCCCGATCGCCGAGAGGCTTGGGCTGTCGCCCCAAGACGTCGACACGCTGTCCGAGTTGGTCCGCCACCACTTGCTGCTGCCCATCACGGCCACCCGAAACAATCTGAACGACCCCAAAACCATCGAGGCGGTGTCCGAGGCGCTGGGCGGGGATCCGCAACTGCTCGAACTGTTGCACGCGCTGGCGGAGGCGGACTCGAAGGCCACTGGACCAGGGGTGTGGAGCGACTGGAAGGCTTCCCTGGTGGCCGACCTGGTGCGTCGCTGTCGGATGGTGATGGCGGGTGAGCCGCTGCCGCAGGCCGAACCGACTACGCCCCATTATCTTTCACTTGCGGCCGACCACGGGGTGCACGTCGAGATCAAGCCTGGCGACCGCGAGCGCAGCTACGCGGTGATGGTTGCCCCAGACGCGCGGGGACTGATGTCGAAAGCCGCTGCCGTGCTGGCACTGAACTCGCTGCGGGTTCACTCGGCATCGGTCAACATCCACGAGGGCGTTGCGATCGCCGAATTCGTGGTGTCACCGCTTTTTGGTTCCCCGCCCGCGGCCGACCTGCTGCGCCAGCAGTTCGTCGGCGCGCTCAACGGCGACGTTGACGTCCTCGGCACGCTGCAGAAGCGTGACACCGACGCCGCCAGCTCCGCGATGGCTCGGGCCGGGGAGATTCAGGCGGGGGCGCCGCTGACGCGTTCGACCGCGCCGCCCCGCATCCTGTGGCTCGATACCGCCATACCCGGCCAACTTGTCGTCGAAGTCCGCGCCATGGACCGGATCGGCCTGCTCGCGTTACTGGCGCAGGCGCTGGAGCGTGCAGGAGCAGACATCGGTTGGGCGAAGGTCAATACGTTCGGATCGACGGCGGCCGATGTGTTCTGTGTGGCAGTGCCGGTCGAGTCTGCTGCGCCCGAGTGCAACGGCGACCCCAACAAAGCCGCGCGAGCCGCGATGGAAGAGCACCTGTTGGCGGTGTTGGGTGTCTCAGCGGACGTAGTGGTCGAGGAGCCCGTCGGCGACTAGGCCCTTGCGTGCTTCACGCCGCGTCAAGACTGCTCGGAATTGAGCTTCCGCAAGGCTTCGATACGTGCTTGAAGCTGGTCGCGGGTCGCGGCGGCAGTCGGTGGGCCTCCGCACCGACGGCGGAGTTCGCTGTGGATCCAGCCGTGTGGTTTGCCGGTTCGGTGGTGGGTCGCCGAGACGAGGGTATTGAGTTCGCGACGTAGATCGCGGATTTGGCCATGCATGGATGCAGACGTCGGCGGTATCGACGGCGTGGCTTTGCCTGCGGCGGCCCGCTTCTGCAGCTGCTCGTCTTGACGGCGGTGCAGCAGGGCGCGCATCTGGTCGGCGTCGAGTAATCCGGGGATGCCGAGGTAGTCGGCCTCCTCTTCGCTTCCGGCGGGGGTGGCGGTACCGAACGAGGATCCATCAAAGATGACCTGATCCAGTTCGGCGTCGGCTCCCAATGAGGTAAAGCTCTTGTCCGCTTCGCTTTTTTCGGTTTGTGCCCGCGCGGCGGGATCACTGTCGAGCGGATCTTCGCCCGATTCGCGGTGGGGTTGGCCCAGAACGTGGTTGCGTTGGGCTTCCAACTCGCTGGCCAGCTGCAACAGGTTAGGTACCGACGGCAGGAAAATGCTTGCGGTTTCACCCGGCCGGCGAGACCGCACAAACCGGCCGACGGCCTGTGCGAAAAACAGCGGTGTCGAGGCGCTTGTGGCGTAGATCCCGACCGCCAGCCGAGGTATGTCGACGCCTTCGGACACCATGCGCACCGCAACCAGCCACCGGGTGGTGCTCCCGGCGAATTCGCTGATGCGCGAAGACGATCCGGGATCGTCGGAGAGCACGACCGTCGGCGCTTCTGAGGTCAACTTCTTCAGCAGGGCGGCGTAGGCGCGGGCTGCGCTCCGGTCGGAGGCGATGATCATTCCGCCGGCGTCGGGAACGTGCGTACGCAGTTGGCGGAGCCGCAGATCGGCAGCGGCGATCACCGCGGGCATCCACTCGCCGGCCGGGTCCAGCGCTGTGCGCCAGGCACGTGCGGTCTGCTCCGCGGAAAGCGGTTCGCCCAGGCGCGCCGCGTGCTCTTCGCCGGCACTGTCTCGCCAACGCGCCTGTCCGGAGTAGGCCAGGAACACCACCGGCCGGACTACACCGTCGGCAAGCGCCTCGGCGTAACCGTAGGTGTGGTCGGCTTGCGAACGCAGCACCCCGTCGGGATCGCCCGTGTAGGTGACGAACGGGATGGGACTGTCGTCGCTACGAAAGGGTGTGCCCGTCAGCGCGATTCGGCGGGTGGCGTCGCTGAAGGCTTCTCGGATCGCGTCACCCCAGGTCTTGGCGTCACCGCCGTGATGGATCTCATCAAAGATCACCACGGTTTTGCGCTGCTCGGTGCGAACCCGGTGCAGCGTCGGATGCGCGGCGACCTGCGAGTAGGTGACCATCACGCCGTGATACTCCGGCGAGGTCTGGGGGTTGGAGTTGGAGAATTTCGGATCCAGGGCAAGACCGTGGCGCTCCGCGGCCTGCGCCCACTGGACTTTCAGGTGCTCTGTCGGCACGACGACGGTGATCTGCTCGACGGCGCGCTGGCCAAGCAGCTCCGCCGCTACCCGCAGGGCGAAGCTTGTCTTCCCGGAACCCGGGGTGGCCACGGCCAAGAAATCGCGTGGCGCACCGGCCAGGTATTTCACCAGCGCCCGGCGCTGCCAGCCCCGCAACGGTTGGTCGGCCGAATGGCCGCCCCCGGTGTCTTCGACCAAGCCGGGGTCGCGGGTGTCGGTGTCGCTGCCCAACTGCATCGACACAGCTCCCCCTGGTAGATGGTGCGCCGCGCATGCCGGTGCATGATCGCGCTTTCGCGCAGCGGCGGGTGTGAAATGTAGCATGGCAACGCATTTCGGCGCGGTAGCGACCTGAAGTGTCGAAGTGGGTTAACCTGATCGCCGGGACTGGCTCGCCAGGTCGCGGGTTTGGAGCCACGCGTGGATTCGCCTTGCGACGTCGGCCCATCCGGGTTCGAGCATCATGTTGTGCCCCATGTCGAAGAATTCCGGCTCGGTCCGGTAGGCGCGTGCCGTGGCGCGCACTTCGCCCGTGCTGACGAAGCCGTCGTGCTCGGCGCCGAGCACCAGGAACGAGGTGTTCACTCGCCGGGTTTTGACGCGGCGGAGCACGGGATCGGTCATGGCGGCGCGAATGCTCTCGGCTCCCGCGCGTTGCCTGCAGGATTCGACGATGGCCTCGGGCGTGTCTGCGCAGAACAGGTATTCGCGGGCAAGGGCCGGGGTGGCGAGGAATCTGAGCAGCGTGGGGTCGGTCCAGGCTTCCAAAGTCATCGACGGTCGGCGGCGCCAGACGCGCAAGGCCAAGCTGAGCACGCCCTGCGGTGGCACGGAGCCCACCAGCACCGCGGCCGGGGCGCTGCGCTCCTCGAGGTAGCGCTGAATAAGGAAGCCGCCCAATGAATGGCCGATTAGCACCGGAGGGCCGCCCAGGTCGTCGGCCACCGAACCGAGATCCTCCAGGTAGTCGGCAATGGAGACCGAGGGCAACGGCTTCGATGTCGGGCTGGTGCCGTGTCCGCGCAGGCTCAGTGCGACTGCGCGATAGCCGGAATCTGCGAAGAAGTCCAGGAAGTGGTCGTCCCAGCACCACGCGCCATGCCAGCCGCCGTGCACGAAAAGCAGCGGGACCGGATGCGCATCGGTGCAGGACCCTTTGTCGATCACCTCGAGCACAGGCCTGATCCTTTGCTGCCGCCGCCCGCGCCGTCAAGACCCCGTGCGGCTTCGTCGAAACTTAAGCCACGGCGGCACTGCAGCGCGCCCCGCTTCGCGGCGCTGGCGATCACCACTAGGCGTAATGGTGGTGACCCGCTGCGCCCCGCTTCGCGGCGCTGGCGATCACCACTAGGCGTAATGGTGGTGACCCGCTGCGCCCCGCTTCGCAGCGCTGGCGATCACCACTAGGCTGGCTGGCGTGTTCGAATCGCTCTCTGACCGGTTGACCGTTGCCCTACAGGGGCTGCGCGGCAAGGGTCGGCTGACCGACGCCGATATCGAGGCCACCACCCGCGAAATCCGGTTGGCGCTGCTGGAAGCCGACGTTTCGCTGCCGGTGGTGCGGGCGTTCGTCGGCCGGATCAAAGACCGCGCCCGCGGCGCTGAGGTGTCCGGCGCGCTCAACCCGGCGCAGCAGGTCGTCAAGATCGTCAACGAAGAACTGGTCGGCATCCTCGGCGGCGAAACCCGCCAGCTGGCCTTCGCGAAGACGCCGCCGACCGTGGTGATGCTCGCCGGCCTGCAGGGTTCCGGTAAAACGACAGTGGCAGGCAAATTGGCCGCGTGGCTTCGCGGTCAAGGACACACGCCGCTCCTGGTGGCCTGCGACCTGCAGCGGCCGGCGGCGGTCAACCAGCTGCAAGTCGTGGGTCAGCGCGCCGGGGTGCCGGTGTTCGCGCCGCATCCCGGAGCTCCATCATCTGGATCGGAGTCGGGTCCCGCAGGCGACCCGGTCGCGGTCGCGTCGGCGGGGCTCGCGGAGGCCCGGACCAAACACTTCGACGTCGTCATCGTCGACACCGCCGGACGGCTGGGCATCGACGACCGGCTGATGGACCAGGCCGCGGCCATCCGGGCGGCTGTCGACCCTGATGAGGTGCTGTTCGTCCTGGACGCGATGATCGGCCAGGATGCCGTCACCACCGCAGAGGCGTTCCGCGAGGGTGTCGGCTTCACCGGTGTGGTGTTGACCAAGCTGGACGGTGACGCCCGCGGCGGGGCCGCGTTGTCGGTCCGCGAGGTAACTGGTGTCCCTATCCTTTTCGCCTCCACCGGCGAGAAGCTCGAGGACTTCGACGTCTTCCACCCGGACCGCATGGCCAGCCGCATCCTGGGCATGGGCGATGTGCTGAGCCTGATCGAACAAGCCGAGCAGGTCTTCGACGCCGAGCAGGCCGAGGCGGCCGCCGCCAAGATCGGGTCCGGGGAGCTGACCCTCGAGGATTTCCTGGAACAGATGCTCGCCATCCGCAAGATGGGCCCGATCGGCAACCTGTTGGGCATGCTGCCCGGCGCGGGTCAGATGAAAGATGCGCTGGCCGAAGTCGACGACACGCAGCTCGACCGGCTGCAGGCCATCATCCGCGGCATGACGCCGCAAGAGCGGGCCGACCCGAAGATCATCAACGCGTCGCGACGGTTGCGGATCGCCAACGGCTCGGGCGTGGCGGTGTCCGAGGTCAACCAGCTGGTCGACCGCTTCTTCGAAGCCCGCAAGATGATGTCGTCCATGCTCGGCGGCATGGGCATACCCGGTATCAGCCGCAAGTCGGCGAACCGAAAAGGCAAGGGGGCAAAAGGCAAGAAAGGCAAGAAGGGGGCACGCGGTCCGACGCCGCCGAAGGTCAGGAGCCCCTTCGGGCCCGGAGGGCCGGGCATGCCGGGCATGCCGGGCATGCCGGCAGGATTCCCTGACCTGTCGCAGATGCCCGAAGGTCTCAATGAGCTGCCACCCGGCCTGGCCGACTTCGACCTATCCAAGCTGAAGTTCCCAGGCAAGAAGTAGCCGCGCCGTGCGCCTGCGCGTGCGAGGTCTTGGGTTGCCCGACGAGACCCCGATCGAACTGTGGATAGTCGACGGCCGCATCAGTATGGAGCCGGTTGCCGGGGCCGACACCGTTTTGGACGGCGGGTGGATCCTGCCCGGATTGGTCGACGCGCACTGTCACGTTGGGCTGGGTGACCACGGCGAGATCCCACTGGACGAGGCGATCGCGCAAGCCGAGGTCGAACGCGACGTCGGCGCGCTGCTATTGCGTGACTGCGGCGCACCGACCGACACGCGCAGCCTCGACGACCGCGCCGATCTGCCCCGCATCATTCGAGCCGGAAGGCATCTGGCCAGACCCAAGCGGTATCAGGCCGGCTTCGCCGTCGAACTCGAAGACGAATCGCAGCTGGCGGAAGCGGTGGCCGTGGAAGCTCGGTGCGGCGACGGCTGGATCAAGCTGGTCGGCGACTGGATCGACCGCAAAGTCGGCGACCTCGCCCCGCTGTGGTCCGACGATGTGCTCAAGGCCGCGATCGATGCCGCACACGCCCACGGGGCGCGGGTCACTGCGCATGTTTTCAGCGAGGACGCGCTGCCCGGCCTGATCAACGCCGGCATCGATTGCATCGAGCACGGCACGGGACTCACCGATGAGACCATCGCGCTGATGCTCGAGCACGGCACCGCGTTGGTCCCCACGCTGATCAACATCGAGAACTTCCCGGGTATCGCCGACGCCGCGGTGCGTTATCCGGCCTACGCCGCCCACATGCGCGACCTGTATGCCCGCTGCCATCGGCGGATGGCGGCGGCCCTGGAAGCGGGCGTGCCGTTCTACGCAGGCAGCGATGCCGGCAGCATGATCCAACACGGACGCATCGCCGACGAGGTCGAGGCCCTCAAAGACATTGGAATGAGTCCCACCGAGGCGCTGGGAGCGGCATGCTGGGATGCCCGTCGCTGGCTGGGCCGACCCGGTCTGGATCGGGGCGCATCTGCTGACCTGTTGTGCTATTCGACCGATCCGCGGCAGGGCCCCGGCGTGCTAAATCATCCCGATCTGGTGATATTGCGCGGCAAGACGTTTCGGCCTTGAGGCCAGCTGGGAGTGCGCCGGGCACCAAACGCGCGCGGCGTCGCCAAGCCGGTTACGATTGCTTGATGGCATTGGCCAGCGGCGCGACATTTGCCGGCTATACGGTCTCGCGCAGGCTGGGCTCTGGAGGGACGGGTGACGTCTACCTCGCCCAGGATCTGAGATTGGCGCGCTGGGTTGCTTTGAAGGTTCTTTCGCTGGCGCTGTCGACGGATAGTGACTTCCGCCAGCGGTTTCTTTCGGAGACTGCCATCGCAAGCCTCTATCATCCGCACATCGTGGAGGTGCATGCTCGCGGCGAGTTCGAGGGACAGCTGTGGGTCGCGATGGACTACGTCGAGGGCATCAACGCCGTGCAGCTCATGGCCGATCGGTTTCCAGCGGTTTCGCCGGCCGGGGAGGTGCTTGCGATCGTCTCAGCCGTCGCCGCTGCTCTCGACTACGCCCATCAGCGCGGCCTGCTGCATCGTGACGTCAAGCCCGCCAACATCTTGCTGACCGGCCGGGGAGAAGGCGAACAACGGATCCTCCTGGCCGACTTCGGGATCGCCCGGCAACTCGGTGAACCAACCGGAGCCAATGCAACCAACGTCCCGGTCGGAACGGTCGCCTACGCTGCACCCGAACAGTTGATGGGCGCCGACATCGACGAGCGCGCCGATCAGTACGCGTTGGCAGCGACTGCGTTTCATTTGCTGACCGGTGCGCCGCCGGTGCAGCACTCCGATCCGGCCTCGGATCCGGCCCAAGCGCTGGACCAGTTGTTGAACACTTCACCCCCCAGACTCAGCGACCAGCGCCCGGAGCTGGCACGCCTGGACCGTGTGTTCGCCAGAGCACTTGCCAGAAGACCCGAAGACCGGTTCGAGAGCTGCCGCGCATTCTCCGATGCGGCCAACGCACAGGCCGGCGTCTCGATCGGGGATCGCAGTCCCGAAGCCGTCCTCGTGGTCGACTATCCCGCTTATGCCTGGCCCGAAACCGGTGACATCCACGACGTCAAACCGGCTCCCAAAGCCCGACCCGGGGTGAGAAAACCGAAAGGGCGTGGCACAAACCTGCCGTCGGCGCTGGGTGGCCTGGATGATTTCTCTGCAGCGCCCCAAGCCCACACGACAAACACTCAGGCGCCGCGGGCAGTTTTGCCGAGGAAGCGCCGGCCGCGCAAAGTCGTGTTGGGTGCCGCAACGGTGGTGCTCGTCGTTGTGCTGCTAGCGCTCGGCTTCGTGGTCGGGCGCAAGACCGACACGACCGCCGCTCAGGCCGCCCGCCCGACGACGAGCGCATCGGCTGCGGCAGGCGCCCCGACGGCCAGCCCCCAGGTCGCCGCGCCTGTCCCACTGGACGGCACGTACCGCCTCGAGGTCCAACGCACAAAGCAGACGTTCAACTACACGCCGGACCCCCAAGCACCTGATGTCAATACCTGGTGGGCCTTTCGCTCGTCATGCACGCCGGGCGCATGTACAGCGGCCGGTGTGCATCTAGACGACGATGACCACACGCAAGCGAAGTCGCCTGGTGGCGAACCTGTCGTCCTGGACTTTCGCGACGGACGTTGGCTGTCCCGGCCGGAAGAGTCGACATTTCCCTGCATCGGGCCAAACGGAGCGGCAGGGGTGCACGCCACGACGCAGGTGTTGTCCTTGCGACCGCAGTCGCAGGGCGGGTTCGCGGGCGAAATGACGGTCACTGTGCTAACCAATGAGTGCGTGCAGAAGGGAGCCGTCCTGCGGGCACCCGCGCTGGCCACCCGCAGCGGGGAAGCGCCACCGGCAGTCACGGTGCCGGATCCCGCGACGGTCCCTGGCACTCCCACCGGGCCGACCACCGGGCCGACCTCAACGCCGCATCGCTGATCTGGCTTTACGCCTAGTGAAAAGCACTTTTACCCCGTCAATCGAATCTCAAAAAAGATTGCGAGTGCTTGCTAACTATGTTACGTTCGCTGCAACTCAAAGAGCTGGAGGACGCAGTGACTTACGACGTGATCATCCGCGACGGATCGTGGTTCGACGGCACCGGCAGCGCGCCGCGGACTCGTTCGCTCGGTATTCGCGACGGCGTGGTGGCTACGGTGTCTGACGGCCCGCTGGACGAGACCGGTTGCCCCGAGGTGATCGACGCGGCCGGCAAGTGGATCATGCCGGGCTTCATCGACGTGCACACCCACTACGACGCCGAGGTGCTGCTTGACCCCGGGCTGCGGGAGTCGGTGCGTCACGGCGTCACCACGGTGCTGCTGGGCAACTGCTCGCTGTCGACGGTGTACGCCAACTCCGAGGACGCCGCCGACCTGTTCAGCCGGGTCGAGGCGGTGCCGCGCGAATACGTCTACGGCGCTCTGAACTCGAACAGAACCTGGTCGACCGCCGCGGGATACATCGACGCAATCGATGCTCTGCCGCTCGGGCCGAATGTCACCTCACTTCTTGGTCATTCGGACCTGCGAACTGCGGTTTTGGGGCTGGATCGCGCTACCGACGGCACCGCCAGACCCAGCGATGCCGAACTGGAGAAAATGGCGGCGCTGCTCGACGAGGCGCTGCAGGCCGGTGTGCTCGGCATGTCCGGGATGGATGCGGCCATCGACAAGCTCGATGGCGACCGTTTCCGGTCGCGCGCGCTGCCGTCCACCTTCGCGACATGGCGTGAACGGCGCAGGCTGATCAAGGTATTGCGCAAGCGCGGCCGGATGCTGCAGAGCGCACCCGACGTCGAAAACCCTGCGTCGGCACTGATGTTCTTTTTGACCAGCAGCCGGATGTTGGGCCGTCGCAATGGAGTCCGGATGAGCTTGCTGGTGTCTGCCGACGCCAAGTCGATGCCGCTTGCCGTGCACGTGTTCGGGTTCGGCACCCGCGTGCTCAACGCCTTCCTGGGTTCTAGCGTGCGGTTCCAGCATCTGCCAGTCCCGTTCGAGTTGTACTCCGACGGCGTCGATCTGCCGGTCTTCGAAGAGTTCGGCGCGGGAACGGCAGCCCTCCATCTGCGCGATCAGCTGGAGCGCAACGAGCTGCTGGCCGACAAGTCTTACCGCCGCCGGTTCCGGCGTGAGTTCGACCGACGCAAACTGGGACCGTCGTTGTGGCACCGTGATTTCCACGACGCGATGATCGTTGAGTGCCCCGACAAGTCGTTGATCGGCAAGAGCTTTGGCAAGATCGCCGAAGAGCGCGGACTGCACCCGCTCGACGCGTTCCTCGATGTGCTCGTCGAGAACGGTGAGCGCAACGTCCGGTGGACAACCATCGTGGCCAACCACCGCCCCAAGCAGCTCAACAAGCTGGCCGCGGACTCGAGCGTGCACATGGGCTTCTCGGATGCCGGCGCACACCTGCGCAACATGGCCTTCTACAACTTCGGAGTGCGGATGCTCAAGCGCACGCGGGATGCCTACCGGGCCGGCGCGCCGTTCCTGTCCGTCGAGCGCGCGGTGCATCGCCTGACTGGCGAACTGGCGGAGTGGTTTGGCATCGACGCCGGCACGCTGCGGGAGGGTGACCGTGCGGACTTCGTGGTGATCGATCCGGCCGGCCTGAACGAATCGGTGGACGGCTACTACGAGGAAGAGGTGCCTTTTTACGGCGGCTTGCGACGCATGGTCAATCGCAATGACGAGGCCGTGGTCGCGACCGGTGTCAACGGCGCCGTCGTCTTCCGCAAGGGTCAATTCCGCGATGGCTACGGCCAGAGCGTCAAGTCGGGCCGGTACCTGCGGGCAGGTGCGCGTCCGAAGCAGGGGACCCAGCAGCCGGCGAGTGTCAGCGCCTGAAGATGGCCCGGACCCAGCAGCAACGCCGCGAGGAAACTGTCGGACGGCTTCTCGAGGCTTGCATCGCAAGCATTGTGGAGGTCGGCTACGCCCGGGCATCTGCCGCGGTGATAACCAAGCGCGCAGGGGTGTCGGTAGGTGCGCTGTTCCGTCACTTCGAAACAATGGGCGATTTCATGGCGGCGACAGCGTCCGAGGTGCTGCGCCGCCAGGTGGAGTCTTTCACCAAGCAAGCCGCTGAGATACCGGCCGATCGGCCGGCGCTGGAAGCGGCGCTGACAATTCTGCGGGACATCACCACCAGCCCCACGAACGCGGTGCTGTACGAACTGATGATCGCCGCCCGCACTGACGAGAAGCTCAATAACCATCTGCGCGACGTACTCGCGCAATACAAAGCCAAGATCTACGACGCCGCGGGCGCACTGCCCGGGGCGGAGAGCTTCCCGGAAGAGACATTCCCGGTGCTGGTGGCTTTGCTGACGAACGTCTTCGACGGAGCCGCAATCACGCGAGAGGTGCTGCCTCGAGACCCGGACATCGAGCAGCAACGCATTCAATTGCTCACGACGCTGATAAATGGGGTCCTGCCGAATGGGGGGCTTGCTGAGTCATAGTGAGCCGATGCCCGACTGCGTGTTGAGCGCGAAACCCCAGTCGAACAGGCTCGCGGCCTGGTCCCAATAGGTCGGTCCGCCCGCTCTGATCAGGCCGTACATCATGGCGATCACCAACCGGCGACCGCCGCGGGCGGCGGCGCCGACGAAGGTCTTGCGGGCGGCGTTCGTGAAGCCTGTCTTGCCGCCGATCGCGCCCGGGTAGCGCTGTAACAGTTCGTCCTGGTTCACGATCGGTTGCTCACCGTTATCGGTGGGGAACATGGCCGACGGCTCGGCAGTGATCTGGGCGAACACCGGGTTGGCCATAGCCGCCTGGAAGATGACCGCCAGGTCGTGCGCTGTCGACGCCCCGGAGCCGCCGGGCCCGTCCAGACCGGACGGGGTCGCCGCGTGGGTGTTGGTCGCCCCGAGCGAGGCCGCTTTGGCGTCCATCTTGGCCGTCGTCGCGTCTGCGCCGCCCAGCATCTGCGCGAGTGTGTTGGCGGCGTCGTTACCCGAGACCAGCAGCAGCGCGTCGAGCAATTGGCGCGCGGTATAGGTGCGGCCCGGTTTGATGCCGACGCAGTTGCACTCGACCTGGGTGTCGGCGACGTCGGCGACGACGGTGGAGTCCAGGTTCAGCTGATCCAGGGCCACCAGCGCCAGCAACACCTTGATGGTGCTCGCGGGCGGGTGAGCCACATCCTGGTCGCGTCCGGCCAGCACCTGACCGCTGTCGAGGTCGGCGACGATCCAGGTCTGGGCCGGGCCGTCAGGAATCGGGACCGAGCCGATGGGCTGCATGCTGTCGGCCGACGCGGTGGCCGCGTTGACGGTGGCACCGCAGGTGCCGACCGCCAGGACAGCGGCGACCGCGGCCATGAGCTTCCGCATGGGCGCTCAGTTTAACTTCCAGGCTCCCATGACGCCTATTGCGGCCACCGGGCCTTCATGCTGGATGGTGTTGAATCGATGCATGCTGAGCCTTGCCGAAATCTCGGATCGCCTGGAGATCCAGCAGCTGCTGGTTGACTATTCCTCCTCCATTGACCAGCGGCGCTTCGACGATCTGGACAAGGTGTTCACGCCTGACGCCTACATCGACTATCGGGCACTGGGCGGCATCGACGGCCGGTATCCCGAAGTGAAGGAATGGCTGTCGCAGGTACTGCCGACCTTCCCGGTTTATGCGCACATGCTCGGTAACTTCTCGGTCCGCATCGACGGCGATACCGCATCCTCGCGGGTGATCTGTTTCAACCCCATGGTGCTTCCCGGCGACAAGAATGAGGCGCTGTTTTGCGGACTGTGGTACGACGACGAGTTCGTGCGCACTGCGCAGGGGTGGCGGATGACCCGACGGGTGGAAACGAAGGTCTTCCAGAAAGTGATGTAAACCCGGCCCGCAGATTTTCGTAAGCCGAGTTTCTGTCGCATTTCATTCCAGGACCCCCGTTCTGGCACAATAGGCGCCTGTCCGCCGCGCGACCCACCTCTATCGGGGTGCTTGCGCGGTTGGTCACACACGCGAGGCAAAACCGGATCCGGGCATCCGCCCCGGTCGCTGAATTGCAGCGTGACACACACAGGAGAAATCGCTTAACCATGGCTGTGAAGATCAAGCTCACTCGGCTTGGCAAAATCCGCAATCCGCAGTACCGCATCGCCGTAGCCGACGCGCGAACGCGTCGCGACGGCCGCTCAATCGAGGTCATCGGCCGCTATCACCCGAAGGAAGATCCGAGCTTCATCGAGATCAACTCCGAGCGTGCCCAGTATTGGCTTTCGGTGGGGGCTCAGCCCACCGAACCCGTCCTCAAGCTGCTGAAAATCACCGGTGACTGGCAGAAGTTCAAAGGGCTGCCCGGCGCGGAGGGTAGCCTGCAAGTCGCCCCGCCCAAGCCCTCCAAGCTGGAGCTGTTCAACGCCGCGCTGGCGGCCGCGGATGGCGCGCCTACCACCGAGGCCGCCAAACCGAAGAAGAAGGCGCCCGCCAAGAAAGCCGCCAAGGCTGCCGAATCCGGTGCCGAGGCCGCGGCTGAAGAAAGCCCTGCACCAGAAGGCGAAGCCACCGAAGCCGAGCAGGCCGACGCCCCGGCGACCGAAAGCTGACCGGCGCAATGAGTACGGTCGTCGTCGACGCTGTTGAGCATCTGGTCCGCGGGATCGTCGACAACCCGGACGATGTCCGGGTGGACATGGTAACCAGTCGTCGCGGGCGCACTGTCGAAGTACACGTTCATCCCGACGACCTGGGCAAGGTGATCGGTCGCGGGGGACGCACCGCGACCGCGTTGCGCACGCTGGTCGCCGGTATCGGTGGCCGTGGCATCCGCGTTGACGTGGTGGATACCGACCGGTAGCCGAGCACAATGCTCATGGTGCTCTGATGGAGCTGCTCGTCGGGCGCGTAGTAAAGGCGCACGGCATCAGCGGTGAATTGGTCGTCGAAATCCGCACCGACGATCCCGCAATACGGTTCGCGTCGGGTAACACGTTGCGCACCAAGCGAGTTCGGGGCGATGGTCCAGAGCTCAGCTATGTCGTCGCTGACGCGCGCGAGCACGGTGGACGGCTGTTGGTGCGACTGGACGGAGTGGCCGACCGCGCCGCTGCCGACGCGTTGCGGGGCAGTGTGTTCGTCGTCGACTCCGACGACCTGCCGCCGATCGATGAGCACGACACCTACTACGACCACCAGCTGGAAGGGCTTGCGGTCCGGACGACGACAGGACAGGACGTCGGCATCGTCGCTGAGGTGCTGCATACCGCGGCCGGTGAGTTGTTGGCGGTGCGCCGGGTTGACGGGGGCGAAAAGGGCGAAGCAGAAGTATTGGTGCCTTTCGTCAGCACAATCGTGCCGTCGGTGTCGCTCGACGACGGGATCATTGAGATCGATCCGCCCGAGGGCCTACTGGACATGCTGTAGCGCTGCTCCTCGAGATGAATCTGACATGAAAATTGACGTCATCACGATATTTCCGGCCTACCTGGAACCGCTGCGACAATCGTTGCCGGGTAAGGCGATTGAGTCTGGCCTGGTCGACCTGCAGGTGCACGACTTGCGGCGCTGGACCCATGACGTGCATCGCTCGGTCGACGACTCGCCCTATGGCGGTGGTCCCGGGATGGTGATGAAGGCGCCGGTGTGGGGCGACGCGCTCGATGAAATCTGTTCCGGCGAAACACTGTTGGTTTTTCCCAGCCCCGCGGGCGCGCAGTTCACCCAGGCCACCGCCCAGCGCTGGAGTACCGAGCAGCACCTGGTGTTCGGCTGCGGCAGATACGAGGGCATTGACCAGCGGGTCATCGAGGACGCCGCTCGGCGGATGCGGATCGAAGAAGTCTCGATCGGCGACTATGTGTTGCCGGGTGGAGAATCGGCGGCGGTGGTGATGATCGAGGCTGTACTGCGGCTGCTGGCCGGCGTTCTCGGTAATCCTTCATCGCACCGCGAAGATTCGCACTCGCCGGACCTGGGCCGGCTGCTGGAGGGTCCGAGCTACACCCGGCCGCCGAGCTGGCGAGGACTCGACGTCCCGGACGTCCTGCTGTCCGGTGACCATGCGCGCATCGCCGCCTGGCGTCGGGAGGTCTCGTTGCAGCGGACTCGTGAACGCCGCCCGGATCTTTTTGGCGATTAATTCGGCCAGCGCGATTGATTCGGCACCAGCCGAGGTTCCACGTCGAGGGCGTCAGATCCGGCCGTTGGGGAATATCGCCCTGACGGCCTGGGTGATCGTCTGTCGCGCGGTGGCGTCATCGGAGTTCTGCAGCGACTCGATCACCATGATGTACCGGCGGTCCGCCCCAATCACCCCGGTCGACAGATGCATCCACGCGCTGCCGATACAGCACATCCAGCCCTGCTTGACCGCCACCGGTTCGGCGTAGAGACCGTCCGGGATGCCGAACCGCTGCGGGTAGCCGTCGTCTCCCTGCGGGGTGGACTGGGCCAGATCGCCGACGATGAGATTGGCCCGCTCGGCCGGCAGTCCCCCCGACCCGTCGAGCAGCATGTCGTAATACCGGATCAGGTCGGTAGCCGAGCTCATCGTGTTCCACCAGCGTCCGTCGTTGGGCGGGGTGGTGGAAGCCAGTCCGTATCGGCTCGCGACCTGGTTGATGATGGCGCCTGCGCCGTCCTGGTTCCAGAATCTCTCAGCGGCGCCGTCGTCAGATGACTGCAACATGATGTCCAACGCTTGGCGGTCGTCGGTGGACAGCGGGGTCCTGCCCTGGGATTCCTGCAGCAGCAGATCATCGGCAATGAAAAGCTTGGCCACCGATGCGGTGCCGACGATCTGGCTGTTGCCATTGGTGACCATTTGGCGGGTACCGCGATCGAGGATCGCCACGGAGATCGTGGCGCCGCTGGCGGCGGCCTGGTCGGTTGCGTGCTGGATGCGCGCCTGCAGCCCGTCGAATCCGGCGCTGGGCAGTGCCTCTGGCGCTGACGGAGTGATGGCCTGCAGCAGGTCCGGCTGCGATTGCGGCGCAGATGAGTAGCCATCGGGCATGCCCGGCTTGCTGGATGCCTTTGCTTCTACCAGTGCCTGGTCGCAGCCGGCCAACAGCAGCAGCACCGCCCCCATAGCGGTGAGCAGCGACTGCGACTGTTCTCGCATTCCGCTCCTCCGACGTCACCAAGCCATGTGTATGGGCGGGCCGCATCGCCCATCTGCCCCGGGCGTCACGCTGCGGTTCGGGTTCGATCAGCGCGTTTTGACCCCAGTAAGTATGTACCACTCACCAGCGTCTTCGGCTCGTCGCAAACGGCCCGATTTCATGTGATTTTCACGGCGAGCGAAGTATCTGGCACAATTGACCAGTTGTCTCCGCCGTCTCAGCGGGCCGGGCTGCTTGCCGCCTGCTGCGAGATACGACCAGAAAGCCCGAACCCATCGGCTTGGTGACCGCCTCACGCGTGCGTGCGGGCAGCTGCCGCGAGCCGCGAACCTGAGGAAGTGTCTTCTCAAATGAACAGGCTGGACTTCGTCGACCAGGCGTCGCTGCGCGACGACATCCCTGCCTTTAGCCCGGGCGACACCATCAACGTGCACGTCAAAGTGATCGAGGGCGCCAAGGAGCGCATCCAGGTGTTCAAGGGCGTGGTGATCCGCCGGCAGGGCGGCGGCATCCGCGAGACGTTCACCG
>Ga0209248_10000251_pt1 | contig 17428 bp, 11 predicted proteins | sample BogFormECP04_OM1_FD_188241 | JGI IMG/M metagenome (GOLD analysis project Ga0209248, IMG submission 188241) | Bog forest soil microbial communities from Calvert Island, British Columbia, Canada - ECP04_OM1 (SPAdes) (version 2) | ecosystem: Environmental > Aquatic > Freshwater > Wetlands > Bog ... | reverse complement strand
CGCTCTTTCTCAGGGGCGCCAAGAACAGCAATGTCGTTGTGAAGGATTTCCGCAACGGATACTTTCCATCGGATCTCGCGGAAATTAAAGACTATTTCGAAGAACTCAAACAGCAATTTTCTCCTGACGTCATTTTCACCCATACCCGTCATGACTTGCATCAGGACCACCGTGTCCTCAATCAGCTCGCTTGGAACACTTGGCGGAATCACCTCATTCTGGAGTACGAAATTCCCAAATACGATGGCGATCTCGGGTCTCCCAATTTCTTTGTCCCTTTGGATGCCAGGATCGCCGCGCGCAAGGTGCGCTTCCTGATGCGATGTTTTGGTACCCAGCGCGATAAACAGTGGTTCACCGAGGACACCTTCCTTGGACTCATGCGGATTCGCGGTGTGGAGGCTTGTTCCCCTGGTCGCTTCGCCGAAGCCTTTTATTCCAGGAAGCTGGTTCTTGGCCCATAGACGTTTGACACCGGTCGGCGGCTCCAGGAATGCCGCATTTCAAATCGGTGCGTTTTTTCTGTGTGTAAGAGATTTAATTATCGTTCCGGACACAAGGAATTGCGCGCCTTCGCTGGCTCGCGCTGAACTGCGGTATTTTGGATTTGCGATGGTGAGAATCCTCTTCAAATCTTCTGAACCCGTTGCTGCGCCACGGAACTCGGCTTCCCGTTGCCACGTAGTTTGCCTGATCCAGGTCCAATCGTGAGAATCCTCAAGCGTCTATTGCGGATCTTCGTCGTAGCGATGGTCCTCGGCGTTATCCTTCTTGCTGTTTCCGCCTATTTTTCCAACGACATAGCCTGGCGGCTCATCGTCCTCAAAGACAAACTGACTGGCAAGATCCCCGAGATCCCTGCGAGTTTGCTTCTCAAGTGGCTGCGCCCGGGCAGCCCTGTCTACCTTGGTGGCCTCGCTGAAAACCCTAACGTTAATATGTCTGTCACCAATCTTCTCAAAGGTCCTCAAGCCGCAGATGCAGGTGCAAAGGTATACGGCCGCGCTTGTGTGGAATGCCACGGCGATGACGCGAATGGGCGTGCCGGCCCAAGTCTTCTGAATGCCGTCTCCAATCTCACGGATTGGAAATTCTTCGCCACCGTCAAATGGGGTCGGCCCAAGACGATCATGACGCCTCAACCTCTGACCGACCACGAAATTTGGCTAGTCAACGCCTTCATAAAGAAGGCCGCCATTGACGCGACGCTCGCGAAGCACGCATCTGCTTCGGCTTTGCCGCCGCTCTCCCCGGTCACCCCGGAAATGTTGCGCTCGGCGGAGCACTCCAACGAATGGCTCCTTCACGGAGGCAACTACGCATCTCAACGTCATAGCTCACAGAATCAGATCAACCGCCAGAACATTCAAAATTTGCGCTTAGCCTGGGCCGCCCAGCTCAATTCTCACGACCCTGCCTTGGAATCAACTCCAATTGTCCGGGGAGACCGCATGTTCGTAACGCAGTCACCCGACGGAGTTACCGCCCTCGACCTTCGAACCGGCGCCATCTTATGGGAATTCCATCGCCCTGTTCCCGACAACATCCCCCTTTGCTGCGGCTCGCAAAATCGTGGAATTGCTCTTCTGGGTGACACCGTGTTCGTGCCCGCCCTCGACGCTCACCTGCTTGCCCTCGACGCCAATTCCGGCCGTTTGCTTTGGGACACGACCGTTGCCAAATGGCAGGAAGGGTATTCCATGACCGGCGCCCCCCTCGCCGTCGATGACCGCATAATTGTCGGCGTCGGCGGTGGCGATATGGGGATCCGTGGCCTCCTCGCTGCCTATTCCGCCAAGGACGGTTCTCTTCTCTGGAGGTTTTATACTGTCCCCGGACCAGGGGATCTCGGTAACGACACCTGGGTCGGCGATGCCTGGAAACACGGTGGCGCAGCAACCTGGACCACCGGCTCGTACGACCCCCAACTCGACCTCATCTATTGGGGCACCGGCAATCCGGCTCCGGTCTATTCCACTACGAACCGTGCCAACGGCAGCCTGTTTTCGACCTCCGTAGTCGCGATCGAGGCCCACACTGGCAAATTGCGCTGGTACTATCAATTTACTCCAACGGACGACCACGATTGGGACGCCACTCAGCAATTGGTCCTCGCGGACATACCCTTTAAGGGCGAACTCCTCCCAGCTCTATTTCAGGCTAATCGAAACGGTTTCTTCTACTCCTTGGATCGCCGCACAGGCAAATTTCTCCTTGCCAAGCCCTTTGCAAAGCAGACTTGGTCAGATGGCTTTACTCAGGACGGCCATGCCATCGTGCGGCCGGATTCTCACCCTAGCCGTTCCGGCACTGTTGTCTGGCCCGCAGCTGGCGGAGCCACCAATTGGTGGCCTAGTGCCTTTGATCCCCGCCGCAAACTTCTCTTCGTTCCTTCGGTGGATGCCGCATCCATCTACTTTCACGATCAGGAACCCACTTTCGAACTGGGCAAAAACTACAGCGGCAGCTCCTATCAACGAACCGCAAACGTCCTCGTCACCGTAGCTATCCGGGCCATCGACGTAACCACGGGAGATCTCCGCTGGGAGCTTACCCTTGCCAGCGGCACGGAAAATGTCCGCGGCGAAATGGGGGGCTTGCTTTCGACCGATGGAGACTTGGTGTTCGGGGCTTACGCTCGCAAGTTCTTTGCTCTCGACGCTGATACTGGAAAAAGGCTTTGGGAGACCCCTCTGGGTGTTACCATTCACGCTCCAGTGGTCACCTACGAGTTGGACGGCAGCCAGTATTTGTCCTTGGTGGCAGGTCGTGGCGTTTTTACTTTTACTCTCCCGGCTTCCGCGCGCCCCGCAAATCCTCGTTCCGCGCCCGCGCCCGCGCCACCCACTACTGACCACCATTGAACGAATACTACAGGCGAATCATTTGAGCGACACACCCACTAGCGCACCTCCAAAACCCCGCGTCAGCATCGGGATGCCGGTCTATAACTCCGAGAAGTACGTGGGCGCGTCCATTGACTCCCATCTCAATCAGACTTACATCGACTTCGAGTTGATAATCACAGACAACGCCTCAACGGACCGCAGCGAGGAGATTTGTCGCGGTTTCGCCTCCAGAGACCCCCGCGTCAAGTATTTCCGTAATCCCCAGAACCTCGGGGCCGCGGGCAACTTTCGTCGATGTTTTGAACTCTCTACCGGCGAATATTTCCGTTGGACCCCCTCCGATGACCTGGTCAGCCCAAATCTCCTGGAGCGCGCCGTTCAGATTCTTGACCAGGACCACTCTGTTTTTGTGGCTTACCCTCGCACCAAGTTGATCGATGGAGAAGGCAAACTTCTTCAAGATTTTGAAGAGCGGCTTCATCTCATGGAAGACCGCCCAAGTACGCGATGGAAAGGAGTCATCCAGAACGTCAGGCTTGGTAATCTCCAGTATGGTCTCAACCGCGCTGACTTGTTCCGAAGAACCGGACTCCTTCGCAACTACAGTGGCGGCGACTTTCCTCTCATTGCCGAGATGTCCCTGTATGGCAAGTTTTACGAGATATCAGATGCCTTCTTTTATCGCCGCATGCATGAGGGAGCCTCCACTGCTCTCAAGAGCAGTGCGGACGTCATGGCGTTCTATGACCCCACGAAACGCGAAAAGCTCTTTCTTTACAACTGGGTGCACTTGGGAGCCCATTTCAAGTCTGTCTGGAGATCTCCGGTTGCATTCTTAGAAAAGGTGCGCATCTACGGTTTTCAGGCGCGCTGTTTCATTTGGGGGTGGCGCACTTATCTCCGCGAATTGACTGATGCAGCTTCCCAAACGGCCCGGAAGCTCAAGCAGTCCTAAGCGCCTGTGAGCCTCGTTCCTCGGAATCTAGGTCCCCTCTCCCTACACAACCCTCGACGTGCCCGTCTTAGGCTCCAGCCAACCGGACTCCCTCAGCCCTCCAAGGAAATCCTCGGTCCCCGAACCATGCTCTTTCCAATACCATGAGGAAGACGGCTGCCTTAATTATACAAACATTTTCCAATGTACGACCATTCCATCAGGTCGCTGTAATTCTATCTTGTTGATTTATAAGCGGTTAGAAGCTGGCTCGCTTTGGCAAGCAGACTGCCTCTCTCTTGGCATGAACTTAGTCATGGCATTATTCAACACCATCCCCGAAGCCGGAAGATTGGCGCTCCTGGGGATTGGCTTAATTTCTTCAGCTTTCCTCATAAGGCGGATCCTTTCCTCAGCCCAAGCTGGCGTGAACGCCACTGCGAAGGCCGATGCTCGGGCCAAGTAATCAAGCCTTAAAAGAATCTTAACCCGGACAACCAGGAACTGGATACTTAGTTGCTTCCGATGAGAACTATCTGCTCATCGGTGTGACTCAATCCTTCTGTTTTCACCCTTCTCCGTTCCATCCTGAGGGGTTGGTGCAGTACGGACAGGTTCCCGCAAGCTTCAGTTGGGTCGGGAGCCTTGTCTAGGTCCCTCCAGTCCCAGACACCAAGTCTTCCGATTCAGATAGCATGGGCGACTTGGCGCACCAAAGCCAGTCGCCGGACGAACAGCGCCTGATTGACCTCTCCCACCATTCTCTGCTATCAACGTTCAACGAATAACGAGGATCCCGATGCCCATCACACGACGAAACTTCGTTCGCAATATCGGGGCTGGCGCAGCCATAACCGCGAGTCTGCCTGCGGTAGCCGAACTCGCCTTCGGCGAGCCAGTGCCTTCTTCCCGCCCCAGCGAACTCGGCGGCCCGATCATCTTGAGCCGCAACGAAAATGCCTACGGCCCCTCAGAAAAAGTAATCGCCTCCATGAAGGACTCCCTAAAGTTTGCGAATCGCTACCCCGATCCAACGGTCAAGGCCCTTCACGAAAGAATCTCGCAATCTCATGGCATCAAGCCCAATCAGTTGGTTCTCGGCTGCGGTTCCGGCGAAATCCTCAGCACCAGTGCATCCGCTTTCCTCGGTCCCGGCAAGAAACTCGTCACGGCTGTACCCACGTTCGAAGCCATCGGAAAGTTTGCGAAAACATTCGGAGCCGAAGTCGTCGAAGTTCCGCTCGCGAAAGATTATTCCCACGATCTCTCCGCAATGCTCGCCCGAGTCGACGCCGCGACCAGCCTCGTCTACATCTGCAACCCCAACAATCCCACCGCCAGCCTGACCCCGCGCAAAGATTTGGAAGCTTTCATTCAAAAGCTTCCTCGCACCACCACCGTGCTCATCGACGAGGCCTACCATCACTTCGTCGAGGAAACCGCGGACTATTCTTCGTTCATAGACAATCCGGTCAGTGACGATCGCTTGCTGGTAGCCCGCACCTTCTCAAAAGTTTTCGGCTTGGCAGGAATGCGCGTTGGCTATGCCGTCGGCGCACCGGAAAAAATCCAGGCTCTCTCCGCCCGGCGCCTTGCAGAGGGTCTAAACGCCGTCGGCGCTCGCGCCGCTCTCGTTGCCTACGACGATCTCGAATATGTCCAAATGAGCGAGCAACGCAACGCCAACGATCGCCGCGAATTCTTCAACCAGGCCGGCTCCCGAAAAGTCCGCTTCATCGATTCCCACGCGAATTTCGCGATGCTGCAAGCCGGCCGCCCCGCCACAGAAGTGATCGATCATTTCAGCAAAAACAGCGTGCTCATTGCCCGTCTTTTCCCCTCGATGAACACATTTGTCCGCGTCTCCTTTGGCACGCCTCCGCAAATGCAGGAATTCTGGCGTGTCTGGGATCTAATGCCCGCCCAAAAGTCGTAATTAATTTATTGAATTGGCAACGAACCGCGCGGATTCGCAAGAACTCTTTACGCTTCGCCCACATCCCCGACAGAAAAGTACATGCAATCCGGGTGATGAAACACCAGTGCGCTAACGCTGGCTTCCGGGTCCATCATGAATCCTTCCGTCAGTTGCACGCCAATCTCTTCAGGCTGCAACAGCTTCCAAAGCCCAGCCTGATCGTCCAGACTCGGGCACGCCGGATACCCAAAGCTGTAGCGCTTCCCGCGGTAACGCGAAGTAAATCGCTGCGCCATGGTCATCGCCGGCGGGTCAGGGAAGCCCCAATCCTCGCGAATCCTTCGGTGCAGCCACTCCGCGCAAGCCTCCGCCGATTCAATCGCGAGCGCCTGCATCCCATGCGACTTGAAGTAATACCCGTCGTTCTTCGCTTTTTCCGATCGCTCGCGCACGCCCTCGCCCGCACTCACGACAAACAGCGCAACGTGGTCGCGTTGCCCGTTCTGCGGTGGCAAAACGAAATCGCTCAAGCACAAAAAGTCCCCGACTCTCTGCCGCGGAAAGCGAAACGTATGCACAGGCTCCGTCGCGCCTGGCGCAAACAAATGCATCGCCTCTCCCTCGGCCTCTGCTTCAAAAAACTGCCAAACCACTCGCGGCTTCATAAACTCCGCCGCTTCCCGCTTCACCTCTTCCATGCTTTCAAACAGTTCCACGGCCTTCGGCTCGCGCTCCGCAAACCGCTTCTCAAAATCCCCGCGAAATCCCATGTGCCGCCCATACAACATGAACGGGTTGATGTAACTCCAAACCTCACTCAAATCCGGCACCAGCCGCACTTTTCGGTCGAGATACGCTACCTTTGGAATCGGCAAATCTGTCCGCACTTTCGGCGACCGCGCAACTTTGGGCATCTCCACGACGTGCACTGCCGTGGCAACCGCAACGCCGCCGCCGCTGCCCGTGTGCTCCTGCAAAATTTGTTCCCGCGTGGCCGGATCCATCAGTTGGTTCATCAGCCGCAACCCGGTCATCGCATCCTTCGCGTAGCACACGGCTTGCCCATAGCTCGGCGCAATCTTGGTCTGCGTAAATCTTGCGGAAAGCGCCGCCCCGCCAACCAGCAACGGCACCATAATCCCGGCGTCCTTCAAGTCACTCGCGGTAATCACCATCTGTTGCGCGCTTTTTACCAGCAAGCCCGATAGACCAATCGCATCCGGGTGATGCGCCAGATAAGCTTTGATCAACTCCTCCGGCGGCACTTTGATCCCCAGATTCACCACGTCATACCCGTTGTTTTTCAAAATAATCTCAACAAGATTTTTCCCGATGTCATGCACGTCGCCCTTAACCGTAGCCAGCACGATTTTCCCGCGCTTCGCCGTGTCCGCCTTCTCCATGAACTGCTCGAGATGATTCACCGCCGCTTTCATGGCTTCAGCCGACTGCAGCACTTCCGCCACGATCAGTTCGTTGGCATTAAACAGCCGCCCAACTTCCGCCATCCCGGCCATCAGCGGCCCATTGATGATGTCCAGCGGCGCGGTTCCTTCCGCCCGCTTCCGTTCCAAATCCGCCACCAGCCCGTCTCGCGTCCCCTCAATGATGTAATTCGCCAATCGCTCGTCCAGGGGCAAGTCCGCCGCCCGTTTTTTTTCCTTCTTCGTCGCCGTTCGAAAATGTTCCGCGATGGCCGCGATGTGATACTGATTCACCGCCGCCCGCTGCTCTTTCTTCTGTTCGCGCCAATCCGCGGGCACGTTGCGCAGCAACTCCGCCTGCGAATGATCCGCAGGCACATCCTTCGGCGGGTGCGAAAACAAGAGATTCTCCGCCAAATCTCGCTCATGCTGCGGAATGGACGCGAATCGCTCCAATTTCTCCGCATTCACAATCGCCAAATCCAACCCAGCTTTCGTGCAGTAGTACAGAAATACTGAATTCACTACTTCGCGCGCGCCGGCAGGCAATCCGAACGACACATTTGAAATCCCCAAAATCGTCCGCGCATCCGGCAAAGCCTGCTTGATCAGCCTGATCCCCTCAATCGTCTCCACCGCCCCGCCGATGTAATTCTCGTCGCCGGTAGCGCACGGAAACACCAGCGGATCAAAAATAATATCCTCCGGCCCCAACCCGTATTTTTCGGTCAGCAGTTTGTAGCTGCGCTGCGCCACAGCCAGCTTCCGCTCTCGCGTAAACGCCTGTGCCTGCAGCTTGTCCTCGTCAATGCACCCTACCACCACCGCTGCCCCAAACTGATGCGCGATCGGCACCACGCGCTCAAACTTCTCCTCGCCATCCTCCAGGTTGATCGAATTGATGATCGCTTTCCCCTGGCAATACGTCAGCGCCAGCTCAATCGCCGTAGCGTCTGTGGTATCAATCATCACCGGCGCTTTCACCTTGCGAATCAACTTCTCGTAAAACAGCGGAATATCCTTCTTCTCATCCCGCTCCGTACTCTGCAAACACACATCCACGATGTGCGCTCCACCCTTCACCTGCCGCCGCGCAATCTCGCTGGCTTCTTCCCACTGCTCCTCTGCCACAAGGTTCTTGAACAACCGCGAGCCAATCACATTCGTCCGCTCGCCCACCAAAAGGGGCCGCGTGCTGTCCTCCGCCTCAATCGTCTCAATCCCAGAATAAATCGCCCGGTGCGATTCGCCCGGTCGCACACGCGGTTTCTTCCCCTCCACCATCTGCGCAATGGCCCTGATGTGTTTCTCCGTAGTCCCGCAGCATCCACCCACAAAATTCAACCACCCATGATCCACAAACTTCTCAAGCTGCGCCGCCAGCGAAGTTGGCGTCTCCAGATATTTCCCCTCTTCATCCGGAAGCCCCGCGTTCGGATAGCACGAAACAAACTCACTCGAAACCTGGCTCAAAGTCCGGATATGATCTGTCATAAACTCCGGCCCCGTAGCGCAATTCATCCCAAACGCCAGCGGCTTTGCATGCCGCAAGGAAGCCCACAACGCCTCCACCGTTTGCCCAGCCAGCATCGTCCCCATCGGCTCAATCGTCACCGACACGATCACCGGCACCTGCATTCCAATCTCTTTGGAAAGTTTCTGAATCGCGAACAACGCCGCCTTGATATTCCGCGTGTCCTGGCATGTCTCGACCAGCAGCAAATCCACTCCGCCTTCGACCAGCCCTTTGGCCTGCGCGTAATACGCATCCAGTAGTCCTTCAAATGTCACGCCGCCAGTAACGGTTATCGCCTTGGTCGTCGGCCCCACGGACCCCGCAACAAATCGTGGCTTGCCCGCCGTCGAGAACTCATCCGCAGCCTGCCGCGCCAATTCCGCCGACCGCCGGTTCAGCCAATGCGTTTCCCCCGCCAACCCATACTCCGCCAAAACAATCGGCGCCCCTCCAAAGCTGTTCGTCTCAACAATGTCCGACCCAGCCTCAAAATATTTCCGGTGAATATCCAGCACCACGTCCGGCCGCGTCCGCACCAGGTTCTCGTTGCAACCCTCCAGAGCCGCCCCGCCAAAATCCTCCGCCGTCAGGTGCCGCTGTTGCAGCATCGTCCCCATAGCCCCATCGAGCACAAGTATTCGCTCCGAGAGCAGCTCTCGCAGAGCCTTCGTCGATTCGTTCAAATTTCGCATCTCTAGGAAACCAAACTCCGTACCGCACTTCCTGATGTAGGGGGACACCAGCAGGAAAGGCTGCGCCAAGGCTACCCCTCTATTTTACGCAGCTTCCCCCTGCGATACGAACCACCTTCCATCGAAGTAGTGCTTTTTAGGATTGAACGGCCATTTACCCGCAGCGAACGGTCCAAACTCGAATGCTATACTTTTGCCTCGGACAACTTTGACGATCTCATGACCCGCACTCTGAAAATCATCAACATCGTAGGGGCCCGTCCCAATCTCCCCAAAATCGCTCCGCTGATGCGCGAAATGCAACGCCATCCGGAAATCGATCCCATCCTCGTCCACACCGGCCAGCACTATGACGAAGCCCTCTCCGACATTTTCTTTCGCCAAATGGGCATCCCCGCCCCGCAAGTCAATCTCGAGGTCGGCTCGGGCACGCACGCTTCTCAAACCGCCGAAGTCCTCAAACGCATCGAACCCGTACTCCTCGAGCACAAGCCCGATCTCGTCCTCGTCGTCGGCGACGTCAATTCGACCATCGCCGTTTCGCTGGCCGCCTCAAAACTCGGCATCCCCATAGTCCACGTCGAAGCCGGCCTCCGCAGCTTTGACCGTTCCATGCCCGAAGAAATCAATCGCATCCTCACCGACGCTCTCGCCGACTATCTCTTCGTCACCGAAGAAGAAGCTATCCAGCACCTCCTCAAAGAAGGCCGTCCGCGCGAATCCATCTATCTGGTCGGCAATGTGATGATCGACTCTCTCCGCCATTTTCTACCGATCGCGCAAAAATCCCCCATCGGCGAAGATCTCGCCCTCAAAAACGGCGCCGACTGGCAACGTTTCGCCGTCCTGACCCTCCATCGTCCTTCCAACGTCGACTCTACCGAGAAACTAGCCGAACTCCTGAGCGCCATCGACGCCATCGCCGCGCAAATCCCCGTGATTTTTCCAGTCCATCCCCGCACGCAACAACGCCTCGCCCAAGCCGGCATCAAGCACCACGCCCAATTAAAATTAATCCCTCCGGTTGGCTATCTCGATTTTCTCTGCCTCCTAAGTAAATCTACCCTGGTCCTGACAGACTCTGGCGGCATCCAGGAAGAAACCACCGCCCTCGGCGTCCCCTGCCTCACGCTCCGCGAAAACACCGAGCGCCCCATCACCATTTCCGAAGGCACCAATCAGCTCATCGGCACCGACCCCGCAAAAATCATCGCCGCAGCAAACCTGATCCTCTCAGGAAAAGGCAAGCCCGGCCGCATCCCTCCCTTCTGGGATGGCCACGCCGCCGAACGCATCGTCGAAATCCTGGTACGAAATCCGCCCCCCGCGCCCCGTTAAAAAGCACCCTACATGTCAGTAACAATTCGAGAACAACCCCTTCCAGAAAACTTGCCCCTTAGGACAGTTTTCAATACGCTGGCCATAGTGGCTACCAAACGCGCAGTTGCTAAACTCTCCGTCTGTATCCTTTCGCCGCACCCTCTGGTGCTGAGCGAGTTCGAACGCGTCTTGTCCAAGGCGCAATTCAAAGTTTCCGCCAAGCAGCTCGAATCCACGCTCGCTCCCGACATGCGCAATTTTGAGCCGCCCGTCGCGCAGGTTTACGTCATCGACGGCCACGCCGCGCGCCCAGCCACTGGTGCTCTTATCACCAACATTCTCGAACGCCACCCCGAAGCCCGCCTCATCGTTGTGGGCGAACAGCACACCGACGCTAACAGCTACCAACTCCTCCGCCTCGGCGTTAAAGGTCTCTTAACCTATACCGAAGCGCGCGAACAACTCACCCGCGCTCTTCCGCTCGTAGCCAACGGTGGCTTCTGGGTTCCGCGCTCCGTCCTATCCGGCTTCGTCGATTCCGTCCTGACCAGCCAGGGCCGCCGCCTCAAAACCGATTCCGTAACCAATCTCAGCCGACGCGAGCAGGAAGTCCTGGATTCGCTCCTCGAAAATCTCTCTAACAAGGAAATCGCCAGCAAACTCAACATCGCCGAGCGCACTGTTAAATTCCACGTCTCCAACCTCCTCAGCAAATTCGGCGTACGCCGCCGCGCCGACCTGATCCTGCTCACCTTCCAGCGCCGCATGTCTCAACCCTAGCACGCGCATTCTTAGGCATTCGCAGCTCGAAATGTTCGTAGCGGCGGGGCTTGCCCCGCCCTCTTTCTTCTCTGTGCCCTCTGTGAACTCTGTGTTAAAACAGGCCTGAAGCAAAGTCCCGAATTCACGCTGACAACGCCTCCGCTTCCTGTTAATTTTAATCTTCGCGCGCTCCCACGTCCCTTCCCGCGCGCAATAGAGAGGTCTTCCCTTGAACGTCTTAGTCACCGGCGCAGCCGGCTACATCGGCAGCATCTGCTCGGAGTTTCTTCTCGCCCGAGGCTACCAGGTCATCGCCCTTGATAATCTCCAGGAAGGCCACGCCGCCGCCGTCCCCCCTGCCGCCGCTTTCTGTCGCGCCGACCTCGGCGTCCGCGCCCAAATCGAAGAAATTTTCTCCAAACACAAAATCGATGCCGTCATGCATTTCGCCGGCGAAGCTCTCGTCGCCAAATCCGTCCGTGAACCCAGCACCTTCTACGCCGCCAACATCGCCGCCGGCGTCAATCTCCTCGATGCCATGATTCGCCACAACGTAAAAAAACTAATTTTCTCTTCCACCGCCGCCACCTACGGCGAACCCCAGACCGTTCCCATCCCCGAAGATCACCCCAAAAATCCCATCAATCCCTACGGCAAATCCAAAATCCGCTTCGAAGAAATTCTCTCCGACTATCGCGCTTACACCGCCCTCGATTACGCCACTCTCCGCTATTTCAACGCCGCCGGCGCTTCCGCCGAGCGCGGCGAGGCCCACCGTGTGGAATCCCACCTCATTCCAAAAGTTCTCGACGCCGCCCTCGGCCTAATCCCGCAACTCGAAATTTTCGGCTCCGACTACCCGACTCCCGATGGCACTTGCGTCCGCGACTATATCCACGTCCTGGACATCGCCGATTCCCACGTCCGCGCCCTCGAATCCCTCGAAAAAATCTCCGGCGAAGCCTTCAACGTCGGCAACAGCCGCGGCTTCTCCATCCTCGAAGTTCTCGAGGCGGCCGAGCGCATCACCGGCAGCAAAATCCCCCGCAAATTCTCCCCACGCCGCCCCGGCGACCCCGCCGTCTTAGTAGCCAGCAAAGAAAAACTCCACCGCACCCTCGGCTGGGAAGCCCAGCATTCCTCTCTCGAGGAAATCATCACCTCAGCCTGGAACTGGAAACAAAAACACCCCCACGGCTATTCCGAAGCCGCCTCAACCTAAATTGTTTTAAATGGAAATCTCGGTAGGGGCGGGGCTTGCCCCGCCCTCGCAAATGCTTGGCATCACTGAAGATTCGCTACTCACTGCTCACTACCCACTCTCTTCTCAATCCGCGATCTTGTACCAAAAAATACACCACAACGCCTTCACGCCATCCTTCCAGGTAATCTTCTTGCCTTCCTCATACGTCCGCCCCGCATAACTAATGGGAACCTCATAAATCCGCCATTTCCCGCGCGCCACTTTTGCCGTAATCTCCGGCTCAAATCCAAACCGGTTCGATTTCAATTTAATCCCGGCAAGCACTTCTTTCCGGAACACCTTGTAGCACGTCTCCATATCCGTCAATTTCAGGTTCGTCATGATGTCGGAAAGCAGCGTCAAAGTCCGGTTCGCCACATAATGCCAAAAATAATGCACCCGTTGCGGCCCCGACAAAAATCTCGATCCAAACACCACATCCGCCCGCCCATCAACAATCGGCCCCAGTAATGTCGGGTAGTCCTTCGGGTCGTACTCCAGATCCGCGTCCTGCACCAGCACGATGTCCCCGGTAGCCTCCGCAAATCCCCGCCGCAAAGCTGCCCCTTTGCCTTGATTTTTCGCCTGGAAAAAAATCCGCAAATCCCGCACATCCACCGGATCGCCTCCGTCATGCGCTGGCGCAAACTGCTCGCCCTTTGCTTGCGCTTGCATCATGGCTTCGAGGTATTCCCGCGTTCCATCCTTCGAACAGTCGTCCACGATCACGATTTCTACGCGAATTCCTGTCTCCAGGACGCGCCGCAAAATCTCTTCAACGGTGTTCTTTTCGTTGTAAACAGGAATAACGACTGAAGTCTTGGGATTGTCCAGCGCAGAGGGGTGACGCCGCAGAGCACACATTGTTCAGCCAAGGATTATAGCGGCCCACCGCCCGCAGAGTAAAGCCGCTCCCCATAACGCCGTCCTATGGAGTCCTGGAGCCATGCTCCCGCTTTTGAGGCCTCGCCCTGGCAACTACTTGCCTTGCCATAGCCACCTCATTTCCCGCTCACCAACACCACCGCCTTCCCGCAATCACCAGAACCAGCTATCCTATTTCTGTTCGCGGATCATCCACGGAGCGCACATTTCTTGTCGGAGTGTTTCTCCTCTTCTTCTCTGTGTACTCTGCGAACTCTGTGTTGAAATAAACCCGAGCCATTTCTCGAAATCGCGCCAAGTGCTTCACACAAAATGACCACCTTCCACATCCAACAATTCGGCTGCCGCGCCACGCAAGCCGACGGCGCCGCCATCGAGCGCCAACTCCTCGATCGCGGCTACAAATCCGCTCCCGATCCCGCCAATGCCGCCATCGTAGTCCTGAACACCTGCACAGTAACCGCCGCCGCTGACGCCCAGGCCCGCGACGCCATCCGCAAGCTCCACGCCCAAAATCCCCAAGCCCGCCTAATCGTCACCGGCTGCTACGCCCAGCGCGCCCCCGAAGAACTAGCCTCGTTACCCGGCGTCTCCTGGGTGGTGGGCAATTCCCACAAACCCCAAATCCCCGATCTTATCGATACACTCGCAGCCACCAAGTCGCCCGTGGACTCCAACAATTTCGTCCCCACCGCCGCCCTGATCCCCGATTCGCAAGACGCCCCCTTTCATTCCTTTGTAGGGGCGCAACACGTTGCGCCCCATCTCGGCAAGATTCCAGATTCCGGCGCCTCTTCTCGCCCTGCCCAAATCCTCACCGGTGACATCTTCGCCCACCCCGAATTCCTCTCCGCCCCCATCCAAGGCGACGAATCCCACCACACCCGCCCCATCCTCAAAATCCAGGACGGCTGCAACAACCGCTGCTCCTTCTGCATCATCCCCTACGTCCGCGGCAAATCCCGCAGCCTCCCTCCAAACGCAGTCATCAGCGAAATCCAAACGCTTATCAGATCGGGCTCCCGCGAAATCGTCCTGAGCGGCATCAATCTAGGCACCTACGGCCGCGACCTAACTCCTCGCGTCGAATTCATCGATCTCCTCCGCCGCATCCTCGATGAAACGCCCCTGGAACGCCTCCGCATCAGCTCTATCGAGCCCCAAGACGTCACTCAGGATCTAATCGACCTCTTCGCCAGCACCGACCGCATCGCCCAGCATTTCCACATGCCCCTCCAATCCGCCTCTGACCCCATCCTAGCCGCCATGCACCGCTGGTACCGCTCCGAACACTACGCCCGTCGCGTCCAACTCATCCAAGACCGCCTCCCCCACGCCGCCCTAGGCGCCGACGTCATCGCCGGCTTCCCCGGCGAAACCGAGTCCGATCACGCCGCCACCCTAGCCTTCATCGAGCAGCGCCCCTTCACCTACCTCCACGTCTTCTCCTACTCCCCCCGCCCTGGCACCAAAGCCGCCACAGCCACCAATCAAGTCCCCAGCCACATCATCAAGCGCCGCGCCCGCGAACTCCGCGCCCTAAGCGAAGCCAAGTCCGCCTTCTTCCGCCGCACCCAAATCGGCCGCACGCAACGCGTCCTAACCCTCCACCGCGACGAGCACTCCCTCAACGATCGCACCGGCGCCGCATACACCCCCGCGCTCTCCTCGAACTACGTCCGAGTCCAAGTCCCAGGAATCCACCCGTCAAATCAATGGCTAGATGTTTTAATCGGTTCTGAAGAAGGGACTACGTAATAGGCGAGCCCACAACCGTTCTCGATGAACTCTTTGTGCCCTCTGTGTTCTCAGTGTCCTCTGTGTAAAATCTTTTTCCGAGCAGTTAGCTGTCGGCTGTAAGCTGTTAGCTCTTACTCGAACTCTTAAACCTTCAACTCTTCAACTCTCAAAAATCACCTGCGCCAAAGCCTGCGTCTCCGTATGCGTAATGCTCAACGCAATCCTCTTCACCCCCAGCTCCTCCGCAATCTTCTTCGCCTGTCCGTCCAACCGGATCGTCGGCCGCCCTCCCAACTCTCGTACCACCTCAAAATCCACCCACCGCACCCCGCGCCTCCACCCCGTCCCCAACGCCTTCATCGCCGCTTCCTTAGCCGCAAATCTTCCAGCGTATCTCTCATACTTGTTCTTGAATCTCTCGCAATACTCCCGCTCCCCCGCCGTATACACCCGCCGTAAAAACGCCTCCCCATGCCGCTCAATCGCCTTCTGAATCCGCCCCACCTCCGCCAAATCCACCCCCATCCCAATAATCATTCGCTGCCCTCTCTTTGCCAACCGATTCCGCGCTCCATCCCGCTTAATTGCATCGAAGTATACTAAAGACAATGTCTTTCACACCCGGAGGCTTCCAATGTGGTCCCGCCCACTCAGACTGCCAGTGTACCTTCTAGTTGCAAGCGTGGCCCATCTGGTCACCAGTCAAGAGACCAATCAAGCCCAAAAGGATCCTTCGGCGCCACTGACCATTCGACTGACGACGCCTCCTCACTGGGAGAAAGACTGTTTGGCTTTTGGACTTGACCGAACGAATTCTTCCTCATCCTCACTTTTCATCCCCGACATGGGTTTGTATATCTCGACGTCGGTGAACGACCTGTCCAACGAAACCTCAAACGAAGGCACCCAAGGGTGGATCAACGTTTACGGAGCCTCGGACATGGTGAGTTGGGAAGCGAGAGAACTGTTGCCAGGCGCTACCCTTCATGACCAACGGTGCTTGTATCCGCAAGTTGCCATTATTGACATGAAACGGCAATCTCGTCGTCTTATACCGCTGCACGGAAAACTGAGAATTGATGCGTACTATTTCCTGAATGAGGAGAACTGGCGTTTAAGCAAATCTGAACACGAAGCAATGCTTCGCGAGCACGGCGCGTCAAACAACACAAAGCGCCACTATGCTGAAGCAGTTACACAGTTTATTGTCATACCCTGCCGCGAATCTGGTTGTGATCCTATTTGCAATCAGCCGCCACCTATTCTTCATGGCGAGAACCGTGTTGTTCCTGATGTGTTTTATTTGGAACCCGATTGGGGGGTGCGAGGACAGAAGATTACCGATGAATTGTCGCTCAAATTCCCCGCCTGTTCCGACCCCAACCCCCGATCCCGCTGAGCGTGGCCTCCTGCCATGTTGCTCCTACTAGGACACACCCAAATCAAAAGACTCCGATCTGTCATTCCGAGCGAAGCGAGGAATCTGCTTTTTCCTTCTTTCTCTTCTCGGTGAACTCTGTGCCTCTGCGACCTCTGTGCAAATTCTTGTCTCGCCTTTTCTTCCCACGCCACCGTTGCGACTATACTTATCCAATCGTGCCCGCAACCAAAACATCACCCAAGCGCCCCGCACGCAAGCCTCGCACACCATCCGAGCCTGCAACCAGCTTCACCACCCGCACCTTCCACAACCTAAAACTCCTCCAAATCCCCGCCCTCTCCAAACTCCCCTGGCTAATCCACGCCTTCAGCACAAGCCCAGGCGGCATCTCCCCGCTGCAAAACGAGAAAGTTCTAAACCTCGGCTTCACGGACTGGGACACCCTCGAAAACCTCCAAGAAAATCGCCGTCGCCTCCAAACCGCTGCAGGCGCCAAAGATCTTCCCCTAATCACCCTAAAGCAATTCCACTCCGACGTAATCCACGTCTTCGACACTCCGTCAACCGAGCCCTGCCGTGGCGACGCCGCCATCACCAACCGCCCCAACCTCCTCCTGGCCATCCAAACCGCCGACTGCGTCCCCATCCTCCTAGTCGACCCCAAGAAACGCGCCGTCGCCGCCATCCATGCCGGCTGGCGCGGCACCCTCGCCCGCATCGCCGCCAAAACCATCGGCAAAATGCAAATGCACTTCGCCACCAAC
>Ga0209248_10000250_pt1 | contig 17444 bp, 19 predicted proteins | sample BogFormECP04_OM1_FD_188241 | JGI IMG/M metagenome (GOLD analysis project Ga0209248, IMG submission 188241) | Bog forest soil microbial communities from Calvert Island, British Columbia, Canada - ECP04_OM1 (SPAdes) (version 2) | ecosystem: Environmental > Aquatic > Freshwater > Wetlands > Bog ... | reverse complement strand
CAGGGCCGCCGCGGCGAGCCCGGACCTCCGTTCTTCGCCGCCTACGGGGAGTGGATGGGCACACCGCCGCCGACCTGGGAAGACATCGCCTGGCTGCGTGAATTGTGGGGCGGACCGTTCATGCTCAAGGGCGTGATGCGGGTCGACGATGCCAAAAGGGCTGTGGATGCAGGTGTTTCGGCGATATCGGTGTCCAACCACGGTGGCAACAACCTGGACGGCACGCCCGCTTCGATTCGTGCGCTGCCCGCGGTTGCGGCGGCGGTCGGTGATCAGGTCGAGGTCTTGCTGGATGGTGGCATCCGGCGCGGGAGCGATGTCGTCAAGGCGGTGGCGCTGGGCGCGCGGGCAGTGCTGATCGGCCGCGCCTATCTATGGGGCCTCGCCGCGGCCGGCCAACCCGGTGTGGAGAACGTGCTCGACATTTTGCGCGGGGGTATCGACTCGGCACTGATGGGCCTGGGGCACGCGACGGTCTACGACCTCAGCCCGAATGACATCCTGATACCCGCCGGTTTCACCCGGGCGATAGGTGTGCCTTCCGCTCGGGATGGGTAGCCGACATTAGGAGGGGGCGTTATGCGAGTTTGGGTCAAGTTTGTTTGCTTTTCACGCGCTGTTTGCAGTTCCTGGGGCATGCCCTCGCTCCCGTGGGTGAGTGGCGCCGCGAATGCCTCTTAGGTGCGGTGGGTCTGGTACGTGCGTGGCAACCGTGACGGACGAGCCGAATTTCGACGGGTCGAGTGAACCAGCGAGAAAAAATATTGATTTGAAGGTTCAACAATTGGTGCACACCAGGTGAATTCGGCCTACCATCACCGAGTGTCCGTACTCGGCGAATTAGGAACTGCGACGTCGAGCCAGTTAGCAAGCATCTCGCCGTCGATTTTGATCCCGCTGGGGTCAACCGAACAGCACGGTCCGCACCTGCCATTGGACACCGACACCCGGATCGCGACCGCCGTCGCCCGGGGCGCTGAAGCATGTCTCAGGGCGCGCCTCGAGGAATGGTTGGTGGCGCCGGCCGTCGCCTACGGCGCCAGCGGTGAGCACCAAAGTTTCGCCGGAACGATCTCCATCGGCACTGAGGCCTTGACCATGCTACTGGTGGAATACGGCAGGTCGGCCGCCTGCTGGGCCCGGCGCCTGGTCTTCGTCAACGGCCACGGTGGCAATGTCGGCGCATTGAACAGTGCGGTGGCCAGGCTTCGCGCCGAAGGTCGCGACGTCGGATGGTGCCCGTGTGCGGCAGCCGGCGGAGACGCCCACGCCGGCCATACCGAAACATCAGTGTTGCTGCATATTTCGCCGGCCGATGTGTTGACCGACCGGTGGCTCGCCGGTAACGGTGCACCATTGCGCAAGTTGCTTCCATCGATGCGCCGCGGGGGAGTCGCGGCGGTCAGCCGGGTGGGGGTATTGGGGGACCCGACCACTGCGACCGCGTTCGAGGGGAAGCGTATCTTCGCGGAGATGGTCGACGGATGCGTGTGCCGGATCACCCGGTGGTCGCCCGGGTCCGACGGGATGTTGACATGAGTCAGACTCGGCTGCCGGACGGGTTCGCCGTCCAGGTTGATCGTCGCGTGCGGGTCCTCGGCGACGGCTCTGCCCTGCTCGGTGGTTCACCGACCCGTCTGCTGAAGCTGGCACCCGCGGCGCAAGACATGCTGTCCGATGGCCGGCTGAAGGTTCGTGACGAAGTCAGCGCCCAACTGGCCCGCACGCTGCTGGACGCCACGGTGGCGCATCCGCGGCCTGCGGGAGGCCCGTCGCACCGTGATGTGACTGTGGTGATTCCGGTGCGCAACAACGTTTCTGGTGTGCGACGCCTGGTGAGCTCGCTACGCGGACTACGCGTCATCGTGGTGGACGACGGTTCGTCGCCCCCGATCGAGCCGGACGACTTCGTCGGCGCACACTGCGATATCGAAGTGCTGCGCCATCCCCGCAGCAAGGGCCCGGCGGCGGCACGCAACTCCGGCCTGGCCGCCTGCACCACCGACTTCGTCGCATTCCTGGATTCCGATGTTGCGCCGCACCGCGGCTGGCTGGAAGCCCTGCTCGGTCACTTCTGCGATCCCACCGTCGCGCTGGTCGCACCACGCATCGTCGGTCCGGCACACAGCGAGAACGTGGTAGCACGATATGAGGCGGTGCACTCGTCACTGGACCTGGGGCTGCGCGAAGCACCGGTGTTACCCCACAGCACGGTGTCCTACGTTCCCAGCGCGGCGATCATCTGTCGTCGTTCAGCTATTCGTGATGTCGGCGGCTTCGACGAGACCATGCACTCCGGCGAGGATGTCGACCTGTGCTGGCGGCTCATCGAGGCAGGCGCTCGGCTGCGTTACGAGCCAATTGCGCTGGTCGCCCACGATCACCGCACGGAACTACGGGATTGGCTTGCGCGCAAGGCATTTTATGGCGGTTCGGCGGCTCCGCTGTCCGTGCGTCACCCGGACAAGACAGCCCCTGTGGTGATCAGCGGCTGGGCGCTGATGGCCTGGATTCTTATGGCGCTAGGGACAAGCCTCGGTCAGCTCGGGTCGATCGTGTTCGCCGTTCTGACGGGTCGCAGGATCGCCCGAGCCATGCGCGGCGGCGAGACTTCGCTCGCTGATGTTATGACGATCGCGAGCCGCGGCTTATGGTCGGCGGCGCTGCAACTGGCATCCGCCGTTTGCCGGCACTACTGGCCGGTGGCGTTGCTCGCGGCCATTATCTCGCGCCACTGTAGACGGGTCATCCTGATCGCGGCCGTCATGGATGGCGTGGTGGACTGGCTCGGGCGCAGAGATGCCAGAGGTGACGACTCTGCGCCGATCGGGCTGCTGACCTATCTGTTGCTCAAGCGTGTCGATGACCTGGCCTACGGCCTCGGCCTGTGGCGGGGTGTGTTACGCGAACGCAACCTCCGCGCGCTCAAGCCGCAGATTCGGAGCTAGCCGCCGCCTTGAGCACAGCCGTCTCACGCAGTGACGTGCTGATCGTCGGCGCTGGCAGTGCTGGATCTGTTGTCGCCGAGCGTCTCTCGGGCGATCCCGGCTGCAGCGTGACCGTCCTCGAGGCGGGCCCGGCGTTGGCCGACCCGGGGCTGCTGGCTCAGGCCACCAATGGCTTGCAACTGCCGATCGGGGTCGGTAGTCCACTGGTCCAGCGTTATCAGACCCGGCTCACGGATCGACCAGTTCGCCAGCTGCCCATCGTGCGAGGAGCGACGGTCGGCGGTTCCGGTGCGATCAACGGCGGTTATTTCTGCCGCGGATTGCAGTGCGATTTCGATCGCGCCGCGATACCCGGCTGGGCATGGTCTGATGTTCTGGAGCACTTCCGCGCTATCGAGACGGACCTGGATTTCGGCGGTGCCGCCCATGGCGATGCCGGCCCCATCCTGATTCGTCGAACTCATGAAATGACAGGCGCTACGGAACTTTTCCTGGCTGCTGCGAAGCGTGCCGGGTTTCCGTGGATCCCCGACCTCAATGATTCTGGGCCGGAATTGATTTCAGGTGTGGGTGCCGTCCCTCTGAACATCGTTGACGGTGTGCGTGTCGGATCGGGTGCGGGATATCTGATTCCAGCCCTGGAACGTCCTAACCTGACATTGCTTGCACGGACGCGGGCAGTGCGATTACGCTTCTCCGGGACCGCCGCGGTGGCTGTCGACGCGATCGGCCCTGAAGGCCCCGTGACCATTACTGCTGAGCGAATCGTGTTGTGCGCCGGTGCTATTCAAACTGCACATCTGCTGATGCTGTCGGGGGTCGGTGACGAAGCCATGTTGCGGGCTGCCGGTGTACCGTTGCTGGCGCCGCTACCGGTTGGGATGTGGTGCATCGACCACCCGGAATGGGTATTGCCTACGGCTTGGACGGTAGCCGCCGGCCGACCGGTACTGGAGGTAGTGCTTACTACCACTGATGATATCGAGATTAGGCCGTACACTGGCGGTTTCGTTGCGATGACCGGGGATGGGACCGCGGGGCATCCCGACTGGCCGCATATCGGGGTGGCGCTCATGCAGCCGCGGGCGCGCGGGTGCATCACGCTGGTCTCGGCCGATCCGGCCGTGCCTCCGCGGATTGCGCATCGCTACGACAGCGTGCCCGAAGATGTTGCGGCGCTGCGTAGGGGCAGTGAATTGGCCCGCGAATTAGCCAGTGCAGCAACATATGTCGGGGAACCGATGTGGTCGACGTCGCAGCATCTCTGCGGCACCGCGCCGATGGGCGCCGACGATGACCCGCGAGCCGTTGTCGATCATCGCTGTCGGGTGCGCGGCATTGAGAACCTCTGGGTGATCGACGGGTCTATCCTGCCGGTAATTACCAGCCGCGGTCCCCACGCCACCGTTGTGATGCTCGGGCACCGCGCCGCGGAGTTTGTTGAGTGAGTTCCGCCGTGCGCCGCTAAGACTTTAGACTGGCAGGCTCCATTGTGGCCGAGCAGCACCCCGCCCGAGCCGCCTTTGCTTCGATGGCCATCATTGAGCACGCCGAGCCCACCGAGCAGCGGAATTCGTCTGCTGAACGGCCTTTGGCCCCGATGCGGCCGCTGCAAAAGCCGCGGGTGCCGATTAGACCGCCGATTGCTCCCCGGGAGAGTCCGCCGCTCCCGTGGACGTTGAATAAGCCGGCGTCGCCGGACGATAGGCTGGCGCCGCCGCTGCCGACCCGCTGGCCGGTGCCGGTATCGCCGCCGGCAACCCGGCTGCCGGAGAGAATGCCGCTGTTTCCGCCTCCGCTGCCGCTACCGGCGTGCTGGCCGCTGCCGGTATCGCTGGCTCGGCCGGCACCGCCGCTGCTGCCGTGGCCGGAGCATAAGCCGGCGTTTGCGCCTGCAACGCCGCTGCCGGGGTGCTGGCCGATGCCAATGCCGCCGACCCGGTCGGCGGCGCCGCCAGCAGCGGTGTGCTGGCCGGTGGCAGCGCCGATACCGCCGACACCGGCGGCGAAACCGCCGACGCCAGGTGTCCCGTCGAACCACCCGACAGTCCCGCCGCTGCCGCCGGCAGCCCGGCGGCCACCGAACTCGCCGGTGCTGCGGTGCCGGCCAGTGAGCTCCCCGTCGATAGCGCTTGACTCGGTGAACCGATCTCGCTCAGCACACCCTGCTGGATGGACTGTAGAGGTGAGGCGTTAGCGGCCTCGGTGAGGGCGTACTGAGCTGCACCGCCACTCATGAGCTGCACAAATTGCTGATGAAACAACGTCGCCTGGGCGCTGAGCGCCTGATACGCGGCCGCGTGCGCGTCGAACAACGCGGCGATGCTCACCGACACCTCGTCAGCACCTGCGGCCAGGACGTTTGACGTCGGGCTTTGCGCCGCTGAGTTGGCCGTGTCGATCGCTGACCCGATATTCGCAAGATCTGTTGCAGCGGCAGCCACATACTCGGGCGCCGCTATCACATACTGCATTTAGGGTTCCCCCCAGGCTAGTCGGGCTATCGTTCGCCCCCCTAGGCGAACTCCGTCCGAGCGGATCATAACCCGACTGCCGAGTCTACCTGGGCGGTTTGGCCTGGAAAGTGCAGCAATTTTTATGCTGCGGTAAAGCTTGGAGCTCAGCCGGTGCGGACGACGGCATGGGCTGGCCGCTATTTCGCCAGCCGGCGAGAATCCGGCGCGCCAGGCATAGCTGTCGCCCGTCCCGCCCGGGGGGCCCACAGGCCGATCAGGAGTGAGGCAATGGCAACGATCACTGCCATCACCACGGTCGAAGCGTGCAGAGCCGTGATGAAGGCGTCTTTGCTGAAGTCGGCCAGCTGGCGCCCCTGGGGCAGGAAAATCCGCCAGCCTCGGCGCCAGCTCGCGGGAGTAGCGTCCGGCGAGTAGTGAACCCGCGTCGGCGATTCCCAGGGCCCCGCCCATCTCGCGCGAGGTGTCGTTTACCACGAATGCACGCGCGCAGCCGTCGACGGATTCCGCTACGTTCAGCGCGCATGGAACAGGGCCAGCGCAGCGAGTATCGAATCGGCAGGTGCTCGAGCCCTCCGACGAACGTGGTGGCAATGAGTTCGGGTTCTCCGGTGCAGTGACACCGGGGCGTGGGCGCGCAGATGGCTCAGGGCCGCGTGTAGTCGCGGCCCGTCGGCGTAGGCCTTCGGATTAGCGAGCTTGTCGCGGGGGCTTGGTTCGGCCGCATAATTACTCGACGTGTGGTCACTCTGAGCATCGGTGATTGCTAATGCCGAGGGGTCGATTTGCGGTGGTCCGCTGGGCTGGGCCGGGCGTACCGGAGGGGCTCTCTAGTGGGCCCCTGACCAGCGCACTAACCGGCACCCGAAACCATGTGCGCAACCATGTCCGTAGCATTTGCCCGAGATTTGGCCCGAGCCATGTTCTAGGGCATACTGTTCAGGTTGCCTTGAGCCAGGTACGCCTGGCCGGGCATACGACCAGCGCCCAAACGGGCGCGTCCGGTCCCACCCTTGGAGCGCGACTAAATATCGGCCGCGGACAAGGCTGCATGCGGGCGACATGCCCGACCGCGGGGGCCGGTGGACCACGACAGGTAAACAGCGGCGCAGTATCCGGCGCGACGCTAGATCGGCCCGACAAGGGGCCGGTCGATCGGCGCGCCGGGGGCACCAGGTCCGGAAACGGGTCTAAGTGGGAGCAGGTCCGGACACGGACCTCGAATTTGAGTGAGGGTAGGAAAGCGTGGCGGGACAGAAGATCCGCATCAGGCTCAAGGCCTACGACCATGAGGCTATTGACGCATCGGCGCGCAAGATCGTCGAGACCGTCGTCCGCACGGGTGCCAGCGTCGTAGGTCCGGTGCCGCTGCCGACCGAGAAAAACGTGTATTGCGTCATCCGCTCGCCGCATAAGTACAAGGACTCGCGAGAGCACTTCGAAATGCGCACTCACAAGCGGTTGATCGACATTCTTGATCCGACGCCGAAGACCGTCGACGCGCTGATGCGCATCGATCTTCCGGCCAGTGTCGACGTCAACATCCAGTAGGAGATTCCAGAGCAATGGCGCGAAAGGGAATTCTCGGTACCAAGCTGGGCATGACGCAGGTATTCGACGAAAACAACAGAGTGGTGCCGGTGACGGTGGTCAAGGCCGGACCGAACGTGGTGACCCGTATCCGCACACCGGAACGCGACGGGTACAGCGCTGTCCAGCTGGCCTACGGAGAGATCAGTCCCCGCAAGGTCAACAAGCCGGTGACCGGTCAATACGCCGCCGCAGACGTCAACCCACGCCGGTACTTGGCTGAACTGCGTCTGGACAACCCGGATGCGGCGGCCGAATATCAGGTCGGCCAGGAGTTGAGCGCCGAGATCTTCGCCGACGGCAGCTATGTCGACGTGACCGGTACTTCGAAGGGCAAAGGCTATGCCGGCACGATGAAGCGGCACGGCTTCCGTGGGCAGGGCGCCAGCCACGGCGCCCAGGCGGTGCACCGCCGTCCGGGTTCCATCGGCGGCTGCGCCACTCCCTCGCGGGTGTTCAAGGGCACTCGGATGTCCGGCCGGATGGGCAACGACCGGGTGACCGTCCAGAACCTGTTGGTGCACAAGGTCGATACCGAGAACGGCGTGCTGCTGATCAAAGGTGCGGTCCCCGGCCGCACCGGTGGACTCGTGATGGTCCGCAGCGCGATCAAACGAGGTGAGAAGTAATGGCAGCCCAGAAGACCCAGAAGATCGATGTCAGGACCCCGGCCGGCGAGGTTGAGGGTTCGGTCGAGCTGCCCGCCGAGTTGTTCGATGTCCCGGCCAATATCGCGCTGATGCACCAGGTGGTTACCGCACAGCGAGCGGCCGCCCGTCAAGGTACGCACTCGACCAAGACCCGCGGCGAGGTCAGTGGTGGTGGCCGCAAGCCGTACCGGCAGAAGGGGACTGGACGCGCCCGACAGGGCTCGACCCGGGCCCCGCAGTTCACCGGTGGCGGCATCGTGCACGGTCCCAAGCCGCGCGACTACAGCCAGCGCACGCCCAAGAAGATGATCGCCGCTGCGCTGCGCGGGGCACTGTCCGACCGGGCGCGCAACGGCCGCATCCACGCGGTCACCGAGCTGGTGGCGGGTCAGACTCCTTTCACTAAGAGCGCCAAGGTATTTCTGGGTACCCTCACCGATCGCAAGCAGGTGCTGGTCGTCATCGGCCGCAGCGACGACGCCGGTGCAAAAAGTATGCGCAACCTGCCCGGCGTACACGTCTTGGCGCCCGACCAGCTCAACACATACGACGTGCTGCGCGCAGACGATGTGGTGTTCAGCGTTGAGGCGCTCAACGCCTATATCGCCGCCAACACGGCTAGTACCGAGGAGGTTTCGGCCTGATGGCGACCATCGCTGATCCCCGCGACATCATCCTGGCTCCGGTCATTTCGGAGAAGTCGTACGCGCTGCTCGACGACAATGTGTACACGTTTGTGGTGCACCCAGATTCAAACAAGACCCAGATCAAGATCGCTGTCGAGAAGATCTTTTCGGTCAAGGTCGCATCAGTGAACACCGCGAATCGGCAGGGCAAGCGCAAGCGCACCCGGGCTGGGTTCGGTAAGCGCAAGAACACCAAGCGCGCCATCGTCACCTTGGCACCGGGCAGCAAGCCGATTGACCTGTTTGGAGCACCGGCCTAGCCGCGCGTGAGAGAGAGACCTGATTAGACATGGCAATTCGCAAGTACAAGCCGACGACCCCGGGTCGTCGCGGCGCCAGCGTATCCGACTTCGCCGAGATCACTCGCTCGGAGCCGGAGAAGTCGTTGGTGCGCCCGCTGCACGACCGTGGCGGGCGCAACGCGCATGGCCGGATCACCACCCGCCACAAGGGTGGTGGCCACAAGCGTGCCTACCGGGTGCTCGACTTCCGCCGCAACGACAAAGACGGCGTCAACGCCAAGGTCGCCCATATCGAGTACGACCCCAACCGCACCGCGAACATCGCGTTGCTCCACTTCCTTGATGGCGAGAAGCGCTACATCATTGCACCGCAAGGTCTCTCGCAGGGCGATGTGGTGGAATCGGGGGCTAACGCCGATATCAAGCCGGGTAACAACCTGCCGTTGCGCAACATCCCGGCCGGTACGTTGATCCACGCCGTGGAGCTGCGGCCGGGCGGCGGCGCCAAGCTCGCGCGGTCGGCAGGTTCGAGCATCCAGTTGCTCGGCAAAGAGGCCAGCTACGCGTCGCTGCGGATGCCCAGTGGTGAGATCCGCCGCGTCGATGTGCGTTGCCGCGCAACAGTCGGCGAGGTCGGCAACGCCGAGCAGGCGAACATCAACTGGGGTAAGGCTGGCCGTATGCGGTGGAAGGGCAAGCGCCCGTCGGTGCGCGGCGTCGTCATGAACCCGGTCGACCACCCGCATGGTGGCGGTGAGGGTAAGACCTCCGGCGGCCGTCACCCGGTCAGCCCCTGGGGCAAGCCCGAAGGCCGCACCCGCGATCGGAATAAGGCCAGTAACAAACTCATCGTCCGACGCCGGCGCACCGGCAAGAAGCACTCGCGCTAGGAAGTCGAGGAATAGCAAATGCCACGCAGCCTGAAGAAGGGTCCGTTCGTCGATGGCCATCTGGTCAAGAAGGTCGACGTCCAGAACGAGAAGAACACCAAGCAGGTCATCAAGACCTGGTCGCGTCGTTCGACGATCATTCCAGACTTCATCGGCCACACCTTTGCGGTGCACGACGGACGCAAGCATGTCCCGGTGTTCGTCACCGAGTCGATGGTGGGCCACAAGCTTGGTGAATTCGCGCCGACGCGCACCTTCAAGGGGCACATCAAGGACGACCGGAAGGCCAAACGGCGATGACCACAACTGAATTCCCGTCGGCGGTCGCCAAAGCACGGTTTGTGCGGGTGTCGCCGACAAAGGCGCGCCGGGTGATCGACCTGGTGCGTGGCAAGTCGGTGGCCGAAGCGCTCGACATCTTGCGGTGGGCGCCGCAGGCCGCCAGTGAGCCGGTCGCCAAGGTGATCGCGAGTGCCGCGGCCAACGCGCAGAACAACAACGGATTGGACCCGGCGACTCTGGTGGTCGCCACGGTCTACGCCGACGGGGGCCCGACCGCCAAGCGCATCCGTCCGCGCGCGCAAGGCCGTGCGTTCCGGATCCGCAGGCGCACCAGCCACATCACCGTCGTTGTGGAGAGCCGGCCCGCCAAGGATCAGCGGTCGGCGAAGTCGGCAAGGGCGCGTCGCGCCGAGGCCAGCAAGGCCGCCGCCAACGCGCCGGCGAAGAAGGCACCCGCCTCCAAGGCGCCGGCTAACAAGGCGCCGGCCAAGAAGGCACCTGCCAAGAAGGCGGCAGTCAAATCCGAGGGCAAATCCGCGGAGGCTACTTCGAAGCCAACTGCTGAGACTTCTGAACCGAAGGGAGGCTCAGACTAGTGGGCCAAAAGATCAATCCGCACGGCTTCCGGCTAGGCATTACCACGGATTGGAAGTCTCGCTGGTACGCCGACAAGCAGTACTCCGAGTACGTCAAGGAAGATGTCGCGATCCGTCGGCTGCTCTCCACCGGTCTGGAGCGCGCGGGGATCGCCGACGTAGAGATCGAGCGCACCCGCGACCGGGTTCGGGTCGACATCCACACCGCCCGTCCGGGCATCGTCATCGGCCGCCGCGGCACCGAGGCCGACCGGATCCGCGCCGACCTGGAAAAGCTGACGAAAAAGCAGGTCCAGCTGAATATCCTCGAAGTCAAAAACCCTGAGTCGCAAGCACAATTGGTGGCCCAAGGGGTGGCCGAACAGTTGAGCAACCGGGTGGCGTTCCGTCGTGCAATGCGTAAGGCCATCCAGTCGGCGATGCGCCAGCCCAACGTCAAGGGCATCCGGGTGCAGTGCTCAGGCCGCCTCGGCGGCGCCGAGATGAGCCGCTCTGAGTTTTACCGCGAGGGGCGCGTGCCGCTGCACACCCTGCGCGCTGATATCGACTATGGCCTATACGAGGCCAAGACCACCTTCGGCCGGATCGGCGTGAAGGTGTGGATCTACAAGGGCGACATCGTCGGCGGCAAGCGCGAATTGGCCGCGGCCGCGCCGGCGGGCGCTGAGCGTCCGCGCCGCGAGCGGCCGACGGGCACGCGTCCGCGGCGCAGTGGCGCATCGGGCACCACGGCCACCAGCACCGATGCTGGGCGGGCCGCGGGTGGCGAGGAGTCGGCCCCGGCCGACGGCGCGCCTGCCCACGAACCGCAGAGCACGGAGAGCTGAATCATGTTGATTCCCCGCAGAGTTAAGCACCGTAAGCAGCACCACCCTCGCCAGCGCGGCATCGCCAGCGGCGGCACGGAGGTGAACTTCGGTGACTACGGTATCCAGGCCCTTCAGCACGCCTACGTCACCAACCGGCAGATCGAGTCCGCGCGTATCGCCATCAACCGGCACATCAAACGTGGCGGCAAGGTGTGGATCAACGTGTTCCCCGACCGTCCGCTGACCAAGAAGCCCGCGGAAACCCGGATGGGTTCGGGTAAGGGCTCACCGGAGTGGTGGGTGGTCAACGTCAAGCCCGGCCGGGTGCTGTTCGAGCTCAGCTACCCCAATGAGCAGATCGCCCGGGAGGCGCTCACCCGAGCAATCCACAAGTTGCCGATCAAGGCACGCATCGTGACCCGAGAGGAGCAGTTCTGATGGCAGTGGGAATCTCGCCCGGCGAACTGCGCGAGCTCACCGAAGAAGAGCTGGCCGAGCGTCTGCGCGAATCCAAAGCAGAGCTGTTCAACCTGCGCTTCCAGATGGCGACCGGCCAACTCAACAACAACCGCCGGCTCCGCGTCGTGCGTCAGGAGATCGCACGCGTCTACACCGTACTGCGGGAACGAGAACTGGGCTTGGCTTCCGGGCCCGACGGTAAGGAATCGTAATGGCAGAAGCTAAGACCGCCCCCAAGAAGGCCGCCCCGAAAGGCGATGCCGGGTCGAAAGACGTGAGCAGTGTTAAAGGCCCCAAGCACACTCCGGCCAGTCCGAAGCCGCGTGGCCGACGCAAGACGCGCATTGGTTATGTGGTGAGTGACAAGATGCAGAAGACCATTGTGGTCGAACTGGAAGACCGTATGCGTCACCCGTTGTACGGCAAGATCATCCGGACCACCAAGAAGGTGAAGGCGCACGACGAGAACAGCGCCGCCGGTATCGGCGACCGCGTCGCGCTGATGGAGACGCGTCCGCTGTCGGCGACGAAGCGCTGGCGGCTCGTCGAGATCTTAGAAAAGGCGAAGTAAAGGCGAAGTGAAGGCGACGTGAAGGCCAAGTAGCCGCAAAAGAGCTCGCAAAATAAGCAGTGGCATCGCCCGGGACCTGAAGTCCCGGGCGATTCTGCTCGTGCGGGCGAGCGCCGCGGGGATTCGGGGCAAAAAGCGGGCCGACGCCGTTCGTGGAGTTCAGTGTTGCCGGGTGTAGTCTTCACGCGACGTTCGGCTGGTAAGTCCACTACGAGAGTAAGGCTGGCGATGGCGACTGGATCGACTGAATCGCGAGAGTTCAGGGGCAAGATCGCGCTGGATATCCGTGATTCGGAGCCGGACTGGGGTCCGTACGCGGCGCCGACCGCCCCGGAGAACTCGCCGAACATCCTTTACCTGGTCTGGGATGACACAGGTATCGCGACCTGGGACTGCTTCGGCGGCTTAGTCGAGATGCCCGCCATGACGCGGATCGCCGAGCGCGGTATACGGCTGTCGCAATTTCACACCACCGCGCTGTGCTCACCGACAAGGGCATCCCTGCTGACCGGACGCAACGCAACCACCGTGGGCATGGCCACCATCGAAGAATTCACCGACGGTTTTCCCAACTGCAACGGTCGGATTCCCGTCGACACCGCGCTGCTCTCGGAGGTGCTCGCCGAACGTGGCTACAACACCTACTGCGTCGGCAAGTGGCACCTGACGCCGCTCGAAGAGTCCAGCATGGCGTCGACGAAGCGGCACTGGCCGACCTCGCGCGGTTTCGAACGGTTCTATGGATTCCTGGGCGGCGAGACCGACCAGTGGTATCCGGACCTCGTGTACGACAACCACCCGGTGAACCCGCCCGGAACACCTGAGGACGGCTACCACCTGTCGAAGGACATCGCCGACAAGACGATCGAATTCATCCGCGATGCCAAGGTGATCGCGCCCGACAAACCCTGGTTCAGCTACGTGTGCCCCGGCGCCGGGCATGCCCCGCATCATGTCTTCAAAGAGTGGGCCGACAAGTACGCCGGCCGGTTCGACATGGGATACGAGCGCTACCGCGAGATCGTGCTGGAAAAGCAGAAGTCGCTGGGGATCGTGCCGCCCGATACCGAACTGTCCCCGGTCAACCCGTATCTGGATGTGAAGGGACCGCAAGGCGAGCCGTGGCCATTGCAGGACACGGTGCGGCCCTGGGACTCGCTCAACGGCGAAGAGAAGCGGCTATTCAGCCGGATGGCCGAGGTGTTCGCCGGGTTCCTGAGCTACACCGATGCGCAGATCGGCCGGATCCTGGACTACCTCGAGGAGTCCGGCCAGTTGGACGACACCATCATCGTGGTGATCTCCGACAACGGCGCCAGCGGCGAGGGCGGTCCGAACGGATCGGTGAACGAGGGGAAGTTCTTCAACGGTTACATCGACACCGTTGAAGAGAGCATGAAGTTGTTCGACCACCTGGGTGGGCCGGAGACCTACAACCACTACCCGATCGGGTGGGCGATGGCTTTCAACACGCCCTACAAGCTGTTCAAGCGCTACGCCTCACATGAGGGCGGTATCGCCGACACGGCAATCATCTCCTGGCCCAACGGTATTGCGGCGCACGGCGAGGTCCGCGACAACTACGTCAATGTCAGCGATATCACTCCGACCGTCTACGACCTGCTGGACCTGACACCGCCGGAGACCGTCAAGGGCATCGCGCAAAAGCCGCTCGACGGTGTGAGTTTCAAAGCAGCCCTTGCTGATCCGGGCGCCGATACCGGCAAGAACACCCAGTTCTACACCATGCTGGGTACCCGCGGGATCTGGCATCAGGGCTGGTTCGCGAACACCGTGCACGCGGCCTCCCCGGCGGGCTGGTCGCATTTCGATGCCGATCGGTGGGAACTGTTCAACATCGAAGAAGACCGCAGCCAGTGCCGCGATTTGGCTGGCGAGCAGCCCGAGAAACTCGAGCAACTCAAGGCGCTGTGGTTTTCCGAAGCCGCCAGATACAACGGTCTGCCGCTGTCGGACCTGAACATCTTCGAAACGTTGGCGCGGTCGCGGCCCTACTTGGTGAGCGAACGTGACTCCTATATCTACTATCCCGACTGCGCAGACGTCGGCATCGGTGCCGCCGCAGAAATTCGCGGCCGCTCGTTCGCGGTGCTGGCCGACGTGACCGTGGATACCACCGGCGCCGAAGGTGTGCTGTTCAAGCAAGGTGGCGCCCACGGCGGGCACGTGTTGTTCATCCAGGACGGGCGCTTGCACTACGTCTACAACTTCCTCGGTGAGCGTCAGCAGCTGGTCTCTTCGTCGGGGGCGGTGCCACTGGGCAAACACTTGTTCGGCGTTAGCTATTCGCGGACGGGAACCGTGGCCAACAGCCATACCCCACTCGGTGACGTCACGCTGTTCATCGACGACGAAGTGGTCGGCACGCTTGCCGATGTGAGCGCCCATCCGGGAACGTTCGGATTGGCGGGCGCCGGCATCACCGTCGGCCGCAACGGTGGGTCGGGAGTGTCCAGCCGCTACAAGGCGCCGTTCACCTTCACCGGCGGCACCATCGCCCAGATCACCGTCGACGTGTCCGGCCGGCCCTATGAGGACGTGGAAAAAGAACTCGCGCTTGCCTTTTCGCGCGACTGAACAGCAGACACGATCCAGGCGTGTGCGGCACACCGCACGGCCGGCTTCAACGCGGCGAAATCCGCGTTGATGCAACACTTCACGGTCGTCATGCCGTGAATCCGGCCCCGATCGCTGCCGGGCTGCCAGCATCTCAGCCCGTGGGGGCGCTCCCAGCAAACTATTTCTTTGTGTCTTGCCGCGGTCGGTTAAGCCGCGGACTCCGACTGCTTGAGGTGGTGACGACCTATGTCCACTGATGTGATCCCGACGCTGCCGACGCCCAACTCGCGAGCACGGCGGGTAGCGATCGGTTTCGCCGTCCTGGGTGGCTGTCCTAGTTGTTTACGTCCTGTCCCTGATCGGGGTACACCTGCTGGCCATATCATCGCCACCGCTGCTGGCGGTGGACCTGAGCCAGTTCCATAAAGAGGACACCATTGTGCAACTGAGCCTCGAGGAGCTGAAGCCCGTGGCAAATCGCTTGTCGGTCAATGTGCTCGTTTATCCCGAGGACAATCTGTACGACCAAAACATGGGTGTGCTGACCAGCGACGCTGCCGTTCGGCTGTATCCAGACAACGACCTGGGGGACCTGCAATACCCGAAAGGAAAAGCGCCGGCGCAAGTCTCCACCAAGATCGAGGCGCACGGCGATCCCGGAAACTGGCCATTCGACAACTACACCACCGGCGAACTCTCGGCCTTGGTCTTCACCGGGGGTTACCACGACAAAGTATGGGCCCGTATGGAAGTAACCGGATCGTTGGACGGCTGGGACGTGAGCGTCAAACGCGTCCACGACGCCGAAGACACCGAAAACCCAAACAGCTTGGACAACGTCATCATCACGTTGCATAGGTCCAAGGGCCCACTGATCTGCGACCTGGGACTCTGCCTGATCCTTGTCGCCCTGCCCGCCTTGGCGCTGATGGTAGCCATTCCGATGGCGCTGGGCAGGACGTCACAACTTCTTGCCCGGCTCCCCGCCGCCCGGCTCGTGGGTCGACCAAGCCGCCGTGCTGTGGGTGTTGATAGCGCTGGTCGTCGCGATGTCCCTGTTCGTCGTCGCGTGGGTTCGGCAACGGGATCGAAAGGATCCGAGGGCGAAAAAGACCTGAGCGGGGCTACCCCGAACTCGGTGCCGCCGGAGAGCTGATGGCATCGACGGCGCTTGCAACTCTCGATTGGAAGTTGAACGGCAGCGGGATGTAGCCGTTTTTAGCGAGGTCGACCTGGCCGGGGCCAATGGCCGCCTGTAGGAACGCCTTGACCGCTTGGGCCACTTCGGGGTTGGTGTATTTGGAGCAGACGATCTCATAGGTGGCCAAGACGATCGGGTAGACATCGGGTTGAGTGGGGTTGTAGAACGACGAAATGTCCAGCACGAGGTCGTTCCCGTCGCCGATGATTTTGGCGCCGTTGATGGTCTTGCCGACCGTATCGGTGCCGATGCGGACCGGGCGTAGCGACCTGCGGCTTGCCGGGGTTTTGATCTCGGCGGCGTAAAGCCCTTGGCTGAGCGCGAACGACAATTCGTTGTAGCTGATCGCGCCCTCGGTGTTTTTCACGGCCGTCGAGGTGCCGATGTTGCCCGCAGCGCCGGTGCCGACGCCGCCGTTGAACGTCTTGCCCTTGCCTTGTGTCCAGGCTCCGCCGGATGCGGCCTGAAGGTAGGACTGGAAGTTGTCGGTGGTGCCGGATGCATCGCTGCGGTAGAAGACACGGATGTCCTCTGCCGGCATGGATGCGTTGAACGCGGTGAGGGCCGGGTCGTCCCAGCGCGTGATGGTGCCGTTGAAGATCTTGGCCAGGGTGGGCGCGTCGAGCACCAAAGTGTCGACGGCGCTTAGGTTGTAGGTGATGGCCAGCGGGCTGAACACCACGGGCAGGTTCCAGGCGTCAGCGCCGACGCACCGTCGTTTGGCGTCGGCGTATTGGTCCCCGGCCAGTGGAGTGTCCGATCCCCCGAAATCGGTACTGCCGGAGAGGAATTCCTTGATTCCGGCGCCTGATCCGTTGGCAGTGTAGTTGAGTGTCTGCCCGGAGCAGGCCTTGTGGTAAGCGTCGATGAACTTGTTCATCGCGTTGGTTTGCGCCGTCGAGCCGCTGGCGGTCAAGGTCTGCTTGCCGCCGCAGTCCACCCTGAACCCGCTGGCATAGGCCAGGGTCGCGCGGGAGCCGTTGCTGCATGCCGAGAGCACCAGGGCGACCGTAGCCAGCAAACTCATGGCGGCGGCCAGTCGGTAGCGCTTCACGTTAATTGCCTCCTCGAGAACGGCAGACGGTGCGACGGGACCCGGCGGGTGGCCGGTGACCGAAAGTCGATGTGGTGTGGGGCAGGGCGACAGTCCTCTGTGCGCACGGGCGGCTGGTCGCGCTGCGCTGACGTCGGTGGTGGGTGTGCACTTAGTCTCCGGCGGCGTGGATGTCGGGCAGGTTGGCACGCGTCGCCGCGTCGACCACGATGGCGACCTGGACGCCTGCTGGCCCCGGCGTCGGCGGCGAACTCGGCGTCGGGGCGTTCGACACATGTTGACATTTTCAGCTATCGAAGCGGCACGCAAACAAACATCGGATGAACTGGCTAACGCTCGGACTGCACTCAGTGGGTGCAGGTGGTGATGACATGCCGGCGGCGGCGGCCAGTAGAACCACGTCGATCAAGAC
>Ga0209248_10000249_pt1 | contig 17527 bp, 19 predicted proteins | sample BogFormECP04_OM1_FD_188241 | JGI IMG/M metagenome (GOLD analysis project Ga0209248, IMG submission 188241) | Bog forest soil microbial communities from Calvert Island, British Columbia, Canada - ECP04_OM1 (SPAdes) (version 2) | ecosystem: Environmental > Aquatic > Freshwater > Wetlands > Bog ... | reverse complement strand
CGCCACACCCCGCTTGAAGCCACGACAGCGTATCGCACCGACCCGGCGACTCGCCAAAGTGGATAGCGGCATCGGTGCTGCCCAGATCACATCCGGCTCGGTCCGGGGATTTGCACCACAGATCGGCGTGGAATAACCGGGATGTCGGCGACCTTAAATAGACTAGGTACGCGCAGGTCGGTGCAAGGGAAGCGAGAGAATCATGACGGTGTTAGGCGCCGTGGTGTTCGGCGGATTCCTGGTTCTGGGAGTGCTTTGGCTGCTGGTGACCGCACCGGGCAGCGACGTTGACGAGGCTTGGGCTCAATCCCAGTGGCCCGAGCGTTCGAATTCGGTCAGGGCGGCCGCGGGCGCCGACGTGTCCAGCTCTTGGGTCTTGACCCACTCGTCGCAGAAGTAGGTGTCGGCGTAGCGGTCACCGCTGTCGGCCAGCAGCGTGACCACCGAACCGCTACGGCCATCGGCGATCATTTCAGCGAGCAGGCCGAAAGCTCCCCACAGATTGGTGCCGGTCGAAGCGCCCACACGACGGTTCAGCACCGCGCTGGCATGGCGGGCCGCCGCAATCGACGCGGCGTCGGGAACCGACACCATCCGGTCTACCACCTCGGGCAGAAACGACGGCTCGACACGGGGCCGGCCAATGCCCTCGATCCGGGACGACGCAGCAACGACGATGTCGTACCGGCATTCGGCGTAGGCCGGATAGAACGCGGAGTTCTCCGGATCGACCACGCATAGCCGGGTGGCATGTCGCTGATAGCGGATGTAGCGGCCGATCGTGGCGCTGGTTCCTCCGGTGCCCGCCCCGACCACGATCCAATCCGGAACCGGATGCTGCTCGTCGCGCATTTGGACGAATATCGACTCCGCGATGTTGTTGTTGCCGCGCCAATCGGTGGCTCTTTCGGCGTTGGTGAACTGGTCCAGGTAGTGCCCACCAGTCTCCTTGGCGACGCGTTCGGCCTCGGCGTAGAGGTCGCTCGAGCTCTCGACGAAATGGCAACGGCCACCTTGCGATTCGATCAATGCGACCTTGGACGCGCTGGTCGACGCGGGCATCACCGCGATGAACGGGAGACCCAGTAGTGCGGCGAAGTACGCTTCCGACACGGCCGTCGATCCCGACGACGCCTCGACCACCGTGGTGTCCTCTTCGATCAAGCCGTTGCACAGCGCGTAGAGGAACAGCGAGCGGGCCAACCGATGTTTGAGGCTGCCGGTGATGTGCGTCGTCTCGTCTTTGAGGTAGAGCTCGATACCGGCGTTGTCCGACCAGGCTGACGGCAGCGGGTAGCGCAGCAGGTGCGTATCGGCGCTGCGATGCGCGTCGGCCTCGATCAGTCGGATCGCATTGCTGCTCCAGCCGCGTGGTCGGCCATGAACTGCGACCCGGGCCGGTGGACTCAACGCGCTGAATACGTTGGCTGCGAGCGGCCCCGATCGCGGTATGAATCGCGGCCGCCGATCGGCGCTGCAATCAACGTCAGCAGGGTGGCTTCGGGCCGGCAGCAAAACCGCACCGGCGCATACGGCGAAGTGCCGATCCCGGCGGACACATGCAAGCGCATGCCGGCACCCCACCGCGACGGGCCCTTGGCGCGGGACCGGTCCAGACCCGAGTTGGTCACCAGGGCTCCATAGAACGGCAAGCAGAGCTGCCCGCCGTGGGTGTGGCCGGCCATCACCAGCTGGTAGCCGTCGGCGGCGAAGCGGTCCAGCACTCGGGGCTCCGGCGAATGGGTCAAGCCAAGCCGCAGGTTGGCGGCCGGGCTGGCCGGCCCCGCGATCGCCTCGTAGCGATCCCGCGCAATGTGCGGGTCGTCGACGCCTGTGGCCGCGATGTGCAGTCCCGCCACCTCGAATTCGCGGCGGTTGTGGGTGAGGTCCATCCAGCCGCGCTCAGTGAATGCTGCCCGCAGGTCCTGCCAGGGCAGCGGCTGACCGTGCACCCGATGCCCTGGGGCGGTCAGGTAGTTCAGCGGATTCTTCGGGCGTGGTCCGAAATAGTCGTTGCTGCCGAAGACGAAAATGCCTGGCACCGAGAGCAGCTCGCTCAGGCTCTGAACGACCGCGGGCACCGCCTTGGGGTGTGCCAGGTTGTCGCCGGTGTTGACGACCAGGTCGGGCTCCAAGTTGATGAGTTCGCGTAGCCATGCCTGCTTGCGGCGCTGACCGGGCCGCATGTGAATGTCGCTGATGTGCAGTACCCGCAACGGCGACGAACCCGGTGCCAGTACGGGCATGGTCAGCTCTCGCAGCACGAACGCATTCCGCTCGATGATCGAGGCGTAGCCGACTCCGGCGACGGCCGATCCGAGCGCAATGGCTCCGGTACTTTTCAGAGCAGAAATGGCGGAGGGCATGCACGCCAGGATACTGCCGTACGTCACCCCGCATCCGGTCACACGCTGTGAACCGCCTACGGCGGCGGTGCACCCGGCGGCGGCGCCAGAATCGGGATCGTGATCGGCGGGAGACCCGGGATCTCGATGACCTGGGAGCCCACCGGCGCCGGAGCTCCTGGGCCGCCTTCTGGCGGCGGGGGCGGCGGTGGCGCGATGCCGTTACTGGTTTGAATGGTGATCACCGCACCCGGGATCGTCTGGCCGTTCGGCGAGGTTCCGACCACCTCGCCGTACTTCGCGCTGCTGTTGACCGAGGCGGTTTGTTCGGCGACCTGGAAACCGGCATCTTTCAAGCGTTGGCGCGCGTCGTTGACCTCAAGACCCGCGACGCTCGGGACGTGAGAACCGGCGCCGCCTTGGACGTACTCCGGGTCGGTCGGCGGCATGTGCACGTCGCCGAAAAGGGTGGCGATGGGCTTCATCGCGGTGAACCAGGTGCGGGCCGGCTCGTTACCGCCGTAGAGGTTGCCGTCGCCGCAGCGGCGCAGGGGCGACGAGCACAGGTCGGACGGCGACGTCGAGTCGTCGTAGATGTAGTTGGCCGCGGCGTAATGATTCGTGAAGCCGACGAAGCCCGACGACCGGTGCGCCTCAGTAGTGCCGGTCTTGCCGGACACCGGCAGGCTCCACCCCGCCGCACCGGCGGACCCCGACGCGGTGCCGCCACCCAGCGCGTCCTTGCTCATCGCGTTGGCCAGCGTGTTGGCCAGCCCTTCCGGTACCACCTGGTCGCAGGCCTGGGTATTGACGGCGACTTGGTTGCCGTTCCGGTCGATCAGCTTGTCGATGGGGCTCGGCGGACACCACGTGCCACCCGAGGCCAGTGTCGCCGCGACGTTGGACAGTTCCAGCGCGTTCAGCTCGAAGGGGCCCAGCGTGAACGACCCGATGTTCTGCCGCTTGATGAAGTCGGCCAGGCTCTCGTTGCTGTCGGGGTCGTAATCGCGGGCGCTGCCGGGATCGGCGTAAGACCGCAGTCCGAGCTTGATCGCCATGTCGACCGCGCGTGGCACCCCCACCAGCTGGATCAGCCGGGCGAACGCGGTGTTGGGTGAGGTGGCCAGCGCATCGGTCACATTCATCGACCCGCGATAGTTACCGGCGTTGATGACGCACCAGGTCTCCTTGGGGCAGCCCTTGGCGCCGCCGCTACCCATGCCCTTGGCCTGGAACCTGCCGGGAACCTCGAGTTGGGTGTTGATGCCCATGCCCATCTGCATCGCCGCGGCGGTGGTGAAGATCTTGAAGATCGATCCGGCGCCGTCGCCGACCAGAGAGAAAGGCTGCGCCCGCATCGTCTCGCCGGCCTCGCTGTTCAACCCATACGTACGGTTGCTGGCCATCGCCACCACTTTGTGCGCATTCTTCCCCGGCCTGATCACGCTCATCACGCTGGCGATGCCCTCAAGGGTGGGGCTGGCGTAGGTGTCGATCGCGTGCTTGACCGGCTCCTGCACATCGGGATCCAGCGTGGTGCGGATCAAGTAGCCGCCCCGGGCCACCTGTTCCTTGCTGATGCCGGCACGGGCCAGGTAGGCCTGCACGTAGTCGCAGAAGAACGCCCGATCGCCGGCGGCGATGCAGCCACGCGGTAGCTCTTTGGGCTGCGGCAAGATCCCTAACGGCTCGGCCTTGGCGGCGCGCAGCGCATCGGCCTCATTGGGCAGGTTTTCGACCATCGTGTCCAAGACGAGGTTTCGGCGGGCCAGCGCCCCGTCCGGATTGGTGTAGGGATTCAGCGTGCTGGTCGACTGGACCAGGCCGGCCAGCAGGGCCGCCTGCTGCCAGTTCAGGTCGGACGCGTTGACGCCGAAGTACGTTTGCGCCGCATCCTGCACGCCGAAGGCGTTGTTACCGAAAGACACCAGGTTCAGGTAGCGGGTCAGGATCTCGGGTTTGGTGAAGGTCTTGTCCAGGGTCAGCGCCATCCGGATCTCGCGCAGTTTGCGCGCCGGCGTGGTTTCGATGGCCGCACGCTTCTCGGCGTCGGTCTGAGCGATCACCAGTAATTGATAGTTCTTCACGTACTGTTGCTCGATCGTCGAGCCGCCGCGGGTGTCGACGTCGCCAGATGCGTAGCCGGCCAGCCCAGTCAGGGTGCCTTTCCAGTCGACGCCGTTGTGCTCAGCAAACCGCTTGTCTTCGATCGAGACGATTGCCAGCTTCATGGTGTTGGCAATCTTGTCGGTCGGCACCTCGAACCGCCGCTGCGAGTACAGCCAGGCAATCGTGTTGCCCTTCGCGTCGACCATCGTGGTCACCGCGGGCACTTCGCCCTCGAGCAGTTGCGCCGAGGCGTTGCCGACCACCGCCGAGGCCCGGTTGGATGCCAGCCCGAGGCCGCCGACTACCGGAAACAGCAGGGCCGCGACGACGACGCTCGCCAACAGACAGCACCCGACAAGCTTGGCGATGGTGATCGCAGTCGTGGGGCGCTCCGGCATGGTTACTAGATTAGCGGCGCTGCGACGCAACTTGCCTCGAGAGGTGTGTTGGCGGTATTTTCCCCCGCATAGCCGCTCAGGTTTCTCTCAGTTGCAGCTCAGGGGCATTTCAGCCGTTGGTTCGGCCCATTTCAGGGGCACTTTCATGATCGGATTGCACGGTCGTCCCAAAAAAGGGGGTATGAGACTGTTGCGTAATTGATACCTGACCACGTAGCTTATGCACACAGTGAGATACAGGTAACACCGAGGTGCACAGTGTGGCGCAGATCGCATCGGCCGGTCTGAACAACACGAGCCGCCTCACCGGTGGCAGGAGCGAAGGGGAATCGCTGGTGTCAGGTACACGAACTGCGGTGCGCAAGACGAGCGCAGCGCCCACATGCAACATCCTATTCGGGGCGGACGCGGAGTCGAGGATCGCTTGGGTTTCCAAGGCCCTATGTCGGGCGGCTGATCCCGACGAGCTGTTCGTGCGGGGGGCCGCGCAACGCAAGGCTGCGGTGATCTGCAGACACTGCCCGGTGATGCTGGAGTGCGGCGCTGACGCGCTGGACAACCGCGTCGAGTTCGGTGTGTGGGGCGGCATGACCGAACGCCAGCGCCGCGCGCTACTCAAACAGCACCCCGAGGTGGTGTCCTGGGCGGAGTTCTTCTCTGCGCAGCGCAAGCACCGCAGCGTTGGCTAAGTAGCCGCGCGACTAGCCTGCCGCCGTCATCTGGTCGGCGATCGCCCGCAACGCCTCCAGATCGGAGACGTCGAACGGCAGCGACGGCACCCCGACAATCGCCACGTGCGGATTGGCGCCGGTGAACCGCGAGAGCAGCCGGATCTCGCGCTTGGAAGTCGCCGCGCGGTCGGCGTGGATCTGCAGAACCGCCATTGCCAACCCTTTCGTCCCCGGTGCGTCGGTGGCTTCCGGCTCGCCCTCGAGCGTCGTGGCTCCGTCAATGGCCCGCTCAACCGGCAAGGAACACAACATCGGATGGGTTCGGTTCAGGATGAGCCCGGCCAGCGGCATCCGTTCCTCGGAAAGCCGGTCCACGAAGAACGACGCCTCCCTCAGCGCATCCGGCTCGGCGGCCGACACCACCACGAACTGGGTACCGCGGCGCTTCAACAACGCATAGGTCCGGTCCGCCTTCTCCCGAAAGCCGCCGAACGTGGCATCCAGCGATTGCACGAAACTCGCAGCGTCGGAGAGCATCTGCGAACCGAGGATCGTTGACAGCGCCTTCATCGCCAGGCCGACTGCGCCGGTGACGAGTCGCCCGATCCCACGCCCGGGTCCTAACAGCAGCCGCCATAACCGACTATCCATGAAGCTGCCCAACCGTTGTGGCGCATCCAGGAAGTCCAGCGCATTGCGCGACGGCGGGGTGTCCACCACCACCAGATCCCAGCGGTCCTCGCTCAGCAACTGGCCGAGCTTCTCCATCGCCATGTATTCCTGGGTGCCGGCCAGTGACGTCGCGACCGTCTGATAAAACTGGTTGTCCAAAATCGCCTGCGCCTTATCGGCTCCCGAATACTGGATCACCATCTCATCGAACGTGCGGCGCATGTCGAGCATCATCGCGAACAGCTGGCCGGGCACCTCGGGAGCCAGCGGTACGCGTTGCGGGGAATTGCCAAGGTCGCTGATTCCCAACGCTTGTGCCAGCCGCTTGGCCGGGTCGATCGTCAAAACCACTACCGTGCGGCCGTATTCGGCTGCGCGCAGCGCCATCGCGGCGGCGGTGGTGGTTTTGCCGACTCCGCCCGCGCCGCAGCACACCACCACACGGTTAGAGGTGTCGGTCAGGATCGAGCCAATGTCCAGGGTCGGCGGTGTGGTACTCATCGAACCCCCTGCTGCGCAAGGGATTCGGAAAGTTCATAAAGGCTGCCGAGGTCGACGCCGTCGGCGATGGTCGGTAGCTCCAGGCGTGACACCTTCAGCTCGTCGAGCTGCTCCGCGTTTGCGGCCCGCGCGGTCATCCGGGTGGCGTGCTGGATGGTCTCGGTCAGCAACCCCGCGAAGTCGGCATCGGAGAGTTTGATCCCGGCGGCGGCCAGGCCCGAACGCACCGCGTCGGCATCGACGTCGCCCTCCGCGGCTTTGGTGAGGTCATCGGGTTGCAGGTATGCGGCGATATTGCGGTTGACGATCACGCTGCCGATCGGCAGTCCCAGCCCCTGCAGCTCGTCGATTGCCTCCATCGTCTCCTGCATCGGCAGCGCCTCCAGAAGGGTCACCAGGTGGATGGCCGTTTGATCGGAGTGCAGGATCTTCACCACACCCTCGGCCTGCGAGTACACCGGGCCGCCCTTGGCGAGATCCGACACCGCCCGGGTGACGTCCAAAAAGCGTGCGATACGGCCGGTCGGCGGCGCGTCGACGACGATCGCGTCGTACACCGGCAGTCTGTCTTTGCCGACGCGGATCACGGATTCCTTGATCTTGCCGGTGAGCAAGACGTCGCGCAGACCCGGCGCGATCGTCGTGGCGAACTCGATCGCACCGATGCGCCGCATTGCCCGGCCTGCTATGCCGAGGTTGTAGAACATGTCGAGGTACTCCAGGAACGCGGCTTCGATGTCGATCGCCAGCGCGTTGACCTGGCCACCGTGTTCGGCCGTCGCGATCTTGAGTTCTTTGTAGGGCAGCGGCGGCACATCGAAGAGTTGCGCAATCCCTTGGCGCCCTTCGACTTCGACGAGCAAAACCTTGCGCCCACCGGACGCGAGCGTCAGCGCCAGCGCGGCGGCAACCGTCGACTTGCCGGTACCGCCTTTGCCGGTCACGAAATGCAGACGGGCCTTCGACAATCGCGATGGCCAGCCGACGTTGCTGCCGCCGCTCGGTGTGGTTGCCACCAGTGCATGCTAACCAGAACGGCCGACGGCGCTGCCGATAAGCTCGGGATATGAGCCAACCCACCACATGGGAGTACGCCACGGTCCCGCTGTTGACCCACGCCACCAAGCAGATCCTCGACCAGTGGGGTGCAGACGGGTGGGAGCTGGTCTCGGTGCTGCCCGGCCCAACCGGTGAGCAGCACGTCGCATATCTGAAACGCCCGAAATGAGTGCATCTGCCCGGCTCAACGAGCTGGGGATCGAACTCCCTGAGGTGGCCAAACCGTTGGCCTCCTACGTGCCGGCGGTGCGCAGCGGCAACCTGGTCTACACGTCAGGCCAGTTGCCGATGCAAGCCGGCAAACTGGCTGCGACCGGCAAGCTCGGAGACGATGTCACTCCCGAACAGGGCAGGGCATTGGCGCGGATCTGCACGCTCAACGCGCTGGCCGCGGTCGATTCGCTGGTGGGTATCGACGCAGTAACCCAGGTGGTGAAGGTGGTCGGGTTCGTCGCGTCCGCGCCTGGATTCAACGGCCAGCCGGGCGTGGTCAACGGCGCATCGCACCTGCTTGCCGAGGTGTTCGGAGATCACGGCAGCCACGCCCGCTCGGCGGTCGGCGTCGCCGAGCTGCCACTGGACTCGCCGGTGGAGGTCGAACTGGTGGTGGAGGTCGGCTAACGACCGTGACCGACGCCGCTGAATCGCTGACACATCCCGCTTACGGCCGGCTGCGCCCGGTCACCGATACCGCATCGGTGCTGCTGGCCAACAATCCGGGCCTGATGACGCTGGAGGGCACCAACACCTGGGTGCTGCGCGGAGAAGGCAGCGACGAGATCGTGATAGTCGATCCCGGGCCCGACGACGACGAGCACATCGCGAAAATCGCCGGCCTGGGTCGCATCGCCGTGGTGCTGATCAGTCATCGGCACGGCGACCACACCGATGCCATCGACAAGCTGGTCGACCTGACCGGCGCGCCCGTGCGCTCGGCGCGCAGCGGGTTCTTGCGTGGCCTGAGTGCTGAGCTGACCGACGGTGAACTGATCGGCGCTGCGGGCCTGCGGATCACGGTATTGGCCACACCCGGGCACACCGCAGATTCGCTGTCGTTTGTGCTGGACGACGCGGTGCTGACGGCCGACACGGTGTTGGGCCGCGGAACGACCGTCATCGACACCGAAGACGGCAGCCTGGCCGACTACCTCGAGTCGCTGCACCGGTTGCGCGGGCTGGGCCAGCGCACGGTGCTACCCGGCCACGGACCGGACCTGCCCAACCTGGAGGCCGTGGCATCGGGATACCTGGCACACCGGGAGCAGCGGCTTGAACAAGTGCGCTCGGCGCTGCGTGACCTCGGCGACGACGCCACCACGCGCCAGGTTGTCGAGCACGTCTACGTGGACGTCGACGAGGAGCTGTGGGACGTCGCGGAATGGTCGGTGCAGGCGCAGCTGGACTATCTGCGTCGCTGACGCGCGCTTGGACTTGATTGCCCGACTTCTCCTCGCGCCGTTCCGGCGCGCATCGTCGTCGGGCTACCGCGCTTACCTCGCTCGGCGGGCGAGCCTCTCCGAGTCCGAGATCAGCACGCTCTTGCCCTCCAGGCGAATCCAGCCCCGGTGAGCGAAGTCGGCCAGCGCCTTATTCACCGTCTCGCGGGACGCGCCGACCAGCTGGGCGATCTCTTCCTGTGTCAGGTCGTGGGTGACCCGCATAGCGCCACCTTCCTGGGTGCCGAAACGCTGAGCCAGCTGCAACAGCTGCTTGGCGACGCGGCCCGGCACGTCGGTGAAGATCAGGTCGGCGAGGTTGTTGTTCGTGCGCCGCAGCCGGCGGGCGAGCACCCGCAGGAGCTGCTCGGCGATCTCGGGTCGGTCCGCGATCCACGCCCGCAATGCGTCACGATCCATCGACACCGCGCGCACCTCGGTGATCGTCGTGGCACTGGAGGTCCGGGGCCCGGGGTCGAAGATCGACAGCTCACCAAACATGTCGGACGGACCCATGATGGTCAGCAGATTCTCCCGACCGTCCGGTGAACGGCGGCCGATCTTGACCTTTCCGGAAATGATGATGTACAGCCGATCACCCGGCTCGCCCTCCGCGAAAACCGTATGTCCGCGAGGGAAGTCGACGGGCTGCAGTTGCTTGGTCAGCGCGGCGACGGCGCTTGGTTCAACCCCCTGGAAGATTCCGGCCCTCGCCAGGATCTCGTCCACGTTGCCCCTTAGCTATTCAACTGACTGTGGTCGGCACAGGCTTAGTGCCTGGGTCGGCGTACCGGCCGACCCGCAGTCTAGAGGTCAGCCATCTACTCGACGTGCCAACGCTACACACGATTGGCATGCTGAGGCGGGCCAAATTGCCGATTCGCCTGCGAATGGTTATGCCTCAGTCTCGGTAAGCCAGGCGGTTCAGGGGTGTAAATAAAGGCGGCCGCCAGCAACGGATCGGTGACCGGGTCGGCGTCACCGAGGCGGTAGGGCGATTCGTCGCTGAGACGGCCCATGCGGCGGTGCAGGGAGTCCAACGCCTCTGGCATTCCCTCTCGGGCCAATGTGCGCACGTCGATAGGCTCGGCCTGCCGGAGAAATTCCGCGACGTCGCTCGCCGTCACCGTGTCCTTTTCTAAGCCCGCTTCCAGCCGTTCAAGCCCGAAAGTCGCCAGCATCAGCAACCCCGGTATGAATGCCACGAGCAACCAAGACACAAGGCGTAAGTAAACACGGCTAAGGTCTCAGCGGGATCACGAAATTAGTACTCTGTAGAGAGTGATAATGGCCAAACCATCTCGCGCCGCCGCCCGAGCCTCCGGCGCCGCCGACGCGGCAGTCGCCAGCCGTTGGTCTTCGGAAACCCGATTAGGCTTGGTGCGACGAGCTCGCCGCATGAATCGCAAACTCGGACAAGCGTTTCCGCACGTCTACTGCGAGTTGGACTTCACCACACCGTTGGAGCTGACGGTGGCCACGATCCTGTCGGCGCAAAGCACGGACAAACGGGTCAATCTCACCACCCCGGCGCTGTTCGCCCGTTATCGCACCGCGGTCGACTACGCACAGGCAGACCGCGAAGAGCTTGAAACCCTGATTCGCCCCACCGGTTTTTACCGGAACAAGGCGGGGTCGTTGATCGGCCTGGGGCAGGCATTGGTCGAGCGGTTCGACGGCGAGGTGCCGGCGACCATGGACGAGCTCGTGACGCTGCCCGGGGTGGGACGCAAGACCGCCAACGTCATCTTGGGCAACGCATTCGACATCCCGGGCATCACCGTCGACACCCATTTCGGCCGGCTGGTTCGGCGCTGGCGCTGGACGAGCGAGGAAGACCCGGTGAAGGTCGAGCATGCGGTCGGCGAACTCATCGAGCGCAACGACTGGACGGTGCTGAGTCACCGGGTGATCTTCCACGGTCGCCGGGTCTGCCACGCTCGCAAACCGGCGTGCGGCGTGTGCGTATTGGCGAAGGACTGTCCCTCGTTCGGCACCGGGCCCACCGAGCCGCTGATCGCCGCCGCCCTGGTGCAGGGTCCCGAAACCGAGCATCTCCTGGCGTTGGCAGGGTTGTAGCAGCGGCTGCAAACGGGACGCCCTTGACCACTTTCACCGCCCGAACCACCCGCTGGACTATCGCGGTCCTGGCGGTCATCGCGGCGTTGCTGGTGGCGTTGCTGGTCGAGCTGCGTCATACCTCCCACTCGTCAACCGCCCCGTCGACCGCCGCCGAACGCGAGCACCGCGACGCCGATACGGCGGCGGCGCTGTCGGGACCCCGCAAGCGTGCCAACCTTGCGCAGTGTCCGCGCCCGGGTGCGCAACCCGGTCCGCCGGCCTTGCGCGGTGTGACAGCGGAGTGTGCAGCCGACGGATCGGTTGTTGACGTTGGCCCGGCATTGGCGGGGCACCGCGTGGTTCTCAACTTGTGGGCGTACTGGTGTGCACCCTGCGCCGCCGAACTTCCTGCGATGGCCGAGTACCAACGACGGGTCGGGCCCAACGTGATCGTGGTGACGGTGCACCAGGACGAGAACGAGACGGCCGCCTTGCTGCGGTTGGCGGAGCTGGGTGTCCGGTTACCGACTCTGCAGGACGGTAGCCGTCGGGTCGCGGCGGCGTTGGGGGTACCAAATGTGATGCCCGCGACAGTGGTGCTGGACTCGGGCGGTAGCGTTGCGCAGACCCTGCCACGCGCTTTCGCTAATGCCGACGAGATCGCAACTGCGATCGGAGATCAGACGCGATGACGCGCGGCGATGATGGGGGCGATTGGACGCGCCCGGCGACGATGCGGGCCACGGAGTGGCCCGAGGAGGAGCCGGGCAATGCGACGAAGGGGGCGCGGGTGAGCGCAGGGGGCACTCCGCGATCGCTCGGTGCTGACCTCACCCACTCGCCAGGGTCGATTCCGTTGACACCGGAGCTCGGCCCGTCCTGGCTGCGTCCACTGGTCGACAACGTTGGTCAGGTGCCCGAAGCGTTCCGTCGTCGGCTGCCCGCCGACGTGCTGGCCATGGTGACCGCCGCCAAGGCAACGGCTGCGTTGCGCAAGAACGGGCGCGACGCCGCGGTGCTGGTGTTGTTTTCCGGGCCGCCGTCGGACCAGGCCGACGGCGCTAGTCCCGATGCCCTTCCTGAAGATGTAGACCTGCTACTCACAGTGCGGGCCTCCACATTGCGCCACCACGCGGGCCAAGCGGCGTTCCCCGGCGGCGCATCGGATCCGGAGGATGACGGCCCGGTGGGCACGGCACTGCGAGAGGCCCGCGAGGAGACCGGCATCGATACCGACAGGCTGCATCCGCTGGCCACGATGGAGCGAACGTTCATCGCGCCGTCGGGTTTTCACGTCGTCCCGGTGCTGGCATATTCAGCAGATCCGGGGCCGGTGGCCGTTGTCGATCAGGCCGAGACCGCAATCGTGGCCCGGGTTCCGCTCCGAGCTTTCATCAATCCGGCCAATCGGCTGATGGTGTACCGCGACTACCTCACCCGGCGGTTTGCCGGTCCGGCCTTCCTGTTAAATGAAATGCTGGTTTGGGGATTCACTGGCCAAGTGATTTCGGCAATGTTGGACGTAGCTGGTTGGGCTAAGCCCTGGGACGTCAGCGATGTCCGCGAGTTGGATGAAGCGATGGCCCTGGTCGGCGACGAGGATGATGCCCGATGAGCTCCTCACAATGGCTCGATATCGCTGTGCTCGCAGTGGCTTTCATTGCGGCGGTCTCAGGTTGGCGTTCGGGGGCGCTCGGTTCCCTGTTGTCGTTTGTCGGTGTGTTACTCGGAGCGATCGCGGGTGTTCTGCTGGCTCCGCACTTTGTCGCGCACATCAGCGCGCCGCGCGCCAAACTGTTTGCCGCGCTGTTTCTGATCCTGGGGTTGGTCGTCGTCGGCGAGGTCGCCGGTGTGGTGCTGGGCCGCGCGGTGCGAGGCGCGATCCACAGCAACTCGGTCCGGTTCTTCGACTCGCTGATCGGGGTGGCAGTGCAACTGGTGGTGGTGCTGGTGGCGGCATGGCTGCTGGCGACCCCGCTGACGTCGTCGGCGGGTCAGCCCAGCCTGGCTGCTGCGGTGCGAGGTTCGCGGGTGCTGGCCCAGGTCAACGACTTTGCGCCGGAGTGGCTCAAGACGGTGCCCAAACGGTTGTCAGCGCTGCTGGACACCTCGGGTTTGCCACAGGTGCTGGAGCCATTCAGTCGCACGCCGGTCGTGGCGGTGGCAGCCCCGGACTCGACGCTGGCCAACAACCCGGTGGTGGCGGCCACTCAACCCAGCGTCGTCAAGATCCGCGCGATTGCACCAGGTTGTCAGAAAGTGTTGGAGGGCAGTGGATTTGTGCTCTCTCCAGACCGCGTAATGACCAACGCACACGTGGTGGCCGGCGCGAACAGCGTCACCGTGGAGGCCAGCGGCAACCCGTATGACGCGACCGTGGTGTCCTACGATCCGACCGTCGACATCGCGATTCTCTCCGTGCCGAACCTGCCGCCCGGACCGCTGGCTTTCGCTAACAACCCGGTGACCTCGGGCACCGAGGCGATCGTGATGGGCTATCCCGGTGGTGGGGGCTTTGTGGCGACTCCGGCCAGAATCCGGGAAATCATTGAACTCAGCGGTCCCGACATCTACCGGAGCGCGACCGTAAACCGTGAGGTCTACACCGTCAGAGCGAGTGTGGAGCAAGGCAATTCGGGCGGACCGCTAATCGATCTCAACGGGCAGGTGCTCGGTGTGGTGTTCGGCGCGGCAGTCGACGACAACGACACCGGTTTCGTCCTGACGGCCAAGGAGGTGGCGGCGCAGCTGGCACACATCGGCGACACCACCCCGGTAGCCACCGGGCAGTGTGTCAGCTAAGCGGCGACCTGTACACCTGGTTGAGGAAGCGCGTCAGGTGACCGTTGACTTCTTCCGGCATCTCTTCGTGACTGAAATGTCCTGCGCCGGCGACTGATACGTAGCGACCGTGTGGCGCATAGCGCTGCGTTCGCTCTACCGGATCGTCCAAGACGTACGGATCGGCGTCACCGTGAATGTGCAGCATCGGGATTCCGAACGGCCGGTTCATCGACCGCATGAAGCGCCTGCCCTCTTCGCGCAGCTGGCTGCGCACTGCCCAACGCTGATACTCCAGCGCTGAGTGCGCCGCGGACGGAATTTGGATCGCCTGTCGCAGATGGTCGATCGTCTCGGAAAAGTCTTCAGAGGCAATCCATTTAGCGCTGGCACGGCTACGGACCAGATGCTCGATCTCCGCGCCGTTATGCCGGGTCAGCGCGCGCTCCGGCCAGATCGGCACCTGGTAGCGCAGCAGCGACGGCAACAGCGCCCGGCCCTGATCACGACGGGTCAACGCCGACCTGCGCAGCGCGGCGGGATGTGGCGAACTGACCACCGCAATGGCGCGGACCAGCCGCGAATGCAGGACCGAAGTTGCCCAGCAGACCAGCCCGCCGTCGGCATGGCCGACCAGGGTTGCCGACGAGTGCCCAAGCGCGCGAATCAGTCCGGCGGTGTCCCCGGCGAGCGTCCAGCCGTCGTAGCCGCGGGGCGGTTTGTCGCTGCCGCCGTACCCGCGCAAATCCACCGCGACCACCCGGGCTCCGCTCAAACCGCGTAGCTGGTGGCGCCACGACCACCAGAACGAGCCGAAGCCGTGCAACATGATCACCAGCGGCTGCGCTGTCGAAGGGGTGGCGACACCCCGATCCGTGGGCGCCGCCTCGACGACGTGGAAGCGAATGCCGTTGGCGTGCACGTCCAGATGGCGCCAAGGCCCGTCGATACGGGTGATCGACGGATCTGGTGGGGCCATCTACCAACCCGAGGGATCGGCGGGCGTCCCGCCTTGGGAACTGATCGCGCGACCGGAGCCCTTGTCATGGCGCGGCGTGAAGGCGGTCCGAGTCTCTTTGACCGACTCGATGGTCTGCTGCGGTCCGCGGATGCGGCGCACCTTCAAATAGCCGAATAACGCCAGAACCCCGGTAACCACGACCATGATCCCGAACACGATCAAAAAAGCGACCCAGCGCCACAGCCAGGTATCAAGCAGTTCGGCGAGGAAAAAGAAGAAAAAGAAAGTCGAGTAGAACAACACCACCATCGCCGCGATGAAGAAAATGCTGCCGGTGAGTCCTTCCTTGACATCGCGGGTGATTTCAGAGCGGGCCAATTCGACCTCGGCGCGCACCAATGTCGACATCTGCGCCGTGGCGTCCTTGACCAACTCACCGATCGACGGTTCGACGGACAGCGCGTGCGGGTCGGTCAACGGAATCGTGGTCAGCGTGCGAGGAACCCCGTCCTTGCGGTCGGCATTCTTACGATCTGGTTTGCTCACAGACGGTCCTCCCGGCTGAATCTGATTGTCCGGCTCCTCCTCATCGCGCTTCGCGCTCTGCATCGTTACCGGACGCGCTGTCGTCGCGGTTCATGTTGCCATGTGGTCCGGTGCCAGACGAGGTCAACCGCCCGCGGAGGCGGCGGTTAGGGATGGACGCCGGCGGGCATTGATAACGCTAGACTGGCGCCGCCGCTTCGGGTACGCGTTCAAGTTTGTCGACAGGAGTACTGCTGTGCAGACCACGCACCGTCGGCTGCTCGCTGTCGTGGCGGCGTTGCTCATTGTGGCATCGGTGGGCCTGCCCGGGGTGCCCGCACGAGCTGACGACAAACTTCCGCTCGGCGGCGGGGCAGGCATCGTGGTCAACGGTGACACACTGTGCACACTGACCACCATCGGCACCGACGGCAAGGGCGAGCTGATCGGTTTCACCTCGGCGCACTGCGGAGGGCCGGGCGCGGTGGTGACCGTCGAGTCGGCGAAGGACCGCGGCACGGTGGGAACCATGGTGGCCGGCAACGACAATCTCGACTACGCGGTCATCCAGTTCGATCCGGCCAAGGTGATACCGGTCGCCAACTTCGGTGGCTTCACGATCAACGGCATCGGACCGGATCCAGCGTTCGGTCAGATCGCTTGCAAGCAGGGCCGCACGACCGGAAACTCGTGCGGCGTCACCTGGGGCCCGGGTCAAGACCCGGGCACGATCGTCATGCAGGTGTGCGGACAACCGGGTGACTCAGGCGGCCCGGTAACCGTCGACAACCTCCTGGTCGGGATGATTCACGGCGCCTTCAGCGAAAACCTGCCGGCCTGCGTGATCAAGTACATCCCGCTGCACACGCCGGCCGTGGTTCAGTCCATCAACGCGATACTGGCCGACGTCAACGCCAAGAACCGTCCCGGCGCCGGCTTCGTGCCCGTCCCCGCCTAGCTACTCGGCGGCCCGGATCGCGTCGAACACACCGGGATCAAGCAGCGTCGACGTGTCGCCGAGTTCTCGATTCTCGGCGATGTCGCGCAGCAGGCGTCGCATGATCTTGCCGCTGCGCGTCTTCGGCAGTTCGGGCACCACGTGCAGTTCGCGGGGCCGGGCAATCGGTGAGATGGCCCTGGTCACTTCCGCGCGCAGCTCGTCGATGATCTCGGCGCCCGTCGTCTCGGCATGATCGGCCTGCAAGACGACGAACGCGCAGATCGCCTGACCGGTGGTGTCGTCGGTCGCCCCCACGACCGCGGCTTCGGCGACCCCGGAATGTCCGACCAGCGCCGACTCCACTTCGGCGGTGGAGAGGCGATGGCCGGACACGTTCATCACGTCGTCGATGCGACCCAGGACCCAGATCGCGCCGTCGGAGTCGTAGCGAGCGCCGTCGCCGGCGAAATACCAGCCCTGCTCGGCGAACTTCGACCAGTACGTCTCGCGGTAGCGGTCCGGATCGCCCCAGATGCCGCGCAGCATTGACGGCCAAGGCTGGTCGAGCACCAGATATCCGGTGACGTGCTCGCCCTCGTCGGTGGACGGCGGTGAAAGCTGGTTGCCGTCGTCGTCGACGATCCTCGCCGAGATGCCGGGCAGCGGCCTCATCGCCGATCCCGGTTTGGCCGCGGCGACGCCGGGTAGCGGGGAGATCATCGCGGCGCCGGTTTCGGTCTGCCACCAGGTGTCCACGATCGGGATGCTGTCGGCGCCGACGACTTTGCGGTACCAGCGCCAGGCCTCCGGGTTGATCGGCTCACCGACCGTTCCTAGCAGCCGCAGGCTGGACAAGTCGCGGGCGTCCGGGATTTCGCGGCCCCACTTCATAAAGGTGCGGATCATCGTCGGCGCGGTGTAATAGATTGTCACGCCGTACTTTTCGATGATCTCGAAATGCCGGTGCTGGCTGGGCGTGCTTGGGGTTCCCTCATAGATAACCTGGGTTACGCCGTTGGACAGCGGGCCGTAGACACCGTAGGTGTGTCCTGTGACCCAGCCGATGTC
>Ga0209248_10000248_pt1 | contig 17590 bp, 16 predicted proteins | sample BogFormECP04_OM1_FD_188241 | JGI IMG/M metagenome (GOLD analysis project Ga0209248, IMG submission 188241) | Bog forest soil microbial communities from Calvert Island, British Columbia, Canada - ECP04_OM1 (SPAdes) (version 2) | ecosystem: Environmental > Aquatic > Freshwater > Wetlands > Bog ... | reverse complement strand
TGGCGGAGCGACGCTGTTCGATCGGCACGGGCCGATCGGCACCAGTTCGGCGCTGGCTTTGGCCCAATCCGCCGATGCGTTCAACCCCCTTCACGACTCAGGTGTGACAGCGGATCAATGATTACCCCTCAACTGAGCCGCAACCTTTGCGCCTGGCTAGCTTGACCGCTTCGTCCTCACCGCGCCCGGCAGCTCTGATGCGCGCGTGTACTGCTGGGCGCGCAGCGGCCTCGCTCGGCGCAGCCGATGCCTCTGACGCTGCCGGTGAGACCTTCCGCGACTGGGAGCAGCTGCTGGCCGAAATCCGACGGCACTGCTCAACGGGTGGCAACGGGTCGAACTGGCCTGGGTCTAGGAATTGTGTCCGCCGGGCATGAGTGACAACGAATTGCCAAGGGCCGCACCATGGGCGCCCTGAACCAGCAGCTCGTCTTGCGCGAGGACCGCTAGGCGTGGGGCGCCGTCCGTCATGAGAACCTCACCGTGGTGTGGCGGTGACGTGGAGTTGCGCGTGCCGGCGGACCAGCAGGCTGTCCACCCACTGTGGGTCATGGTCGGGGTCGAGCGTGAAGTCTTGGGTCTGCTCAAGGAGTTGGGTGACTACGGCGCGCGCCTCTATGCGCGCGAGTGCGGCTCCGACGCAGAAATGGATGCCGTGCCCGAATGCCAAGTGGCGCTTGGGTGATCCCCGCGTCATGTCCACGCGATCGGGGTTGTCGAACTGGGCAGGGTCTCGATTCCCGGCAGCGAAGAACAGCAGGGCCGTGGAACCGGCGGCGATCTTGATGCCGCCCAGTGTGGTGTCGTGGGGCACGCTGCGCATCATGTGTCGAAATGGCGACTCGAGCCGCAGGGCCTCTTCCACGAACACGTCGACGTCCTCGGGCCGAGCGCGTAGCCGCTGCTGCAACGCGGGATCCTCGGCAAGCATCCGGACGGCGTTGCCGAGAAGGCTGGTTGTCGACTCTCCGCCGGCGCTGAGCAGGGTGTGCAGGATCGTCTGAACCTCGCCCATCTCCAAGGTGCCATCGTGCAGTGCCCGGCGCACCGCCAGCAGGATTGTTTCGTCGTCGCCCTCGCCGGCGGCGGTGACCTGGTCTTTGATCCACTCCTGGATGACGCCGATGCGGGTGACGAGGTCGTTGAGGCGATCCAGGGGCATGGTGCCGCCGACCATCGTGGTGGATTCGAACGCCGCCTGCAGCAGCTGCATCGGGTCGGTATCTCGAAAGCCGATCAGTTTGGCCACCACGGTGATCGGCACGATGTTGCCGATCGTGGCCATGAAGTCGAAGGTGTTGTGGCGCAGGGCCGAAGCGACGGTGGTCGCCGACAGCGCGCGGATATCGTCTTCCAGCGCGCGCATGCGCCGTGCCACTAACTCGGGGAACACCGCGCGCCGATGTGTGGTGTGCAGCGGAGGGTCGGCGGCCGCCAGCGTCGGCATGGCCGCGTCGCCGAAGTCGAGGCGTGCCGGCAGCCCGTCCTCATCGCGGTAAAGCAGGCAGCGCATCGTGGACGAGAAGTCCTCCGGCCGTGCGACCGCCTCCGATAGCAGGTCGAAGGTGCTGATGGCGACCACCTCGGTTCCGGGCACCGACCAGACGGGTGCCTGCTCGCGTAGCGTCCGGTAGAAGTCGTACGGATCAGCAAGCACCGAGGGGTCCAGCAGCATCGAGCTGCTCAACCTGGTCATGGGCGCTCGGTGATCTGGTCGAACAGACTGGTCATCTCGCTATAAACCCACGATTCGACCACCTTGCCGCCGGCGAGGGCGTAGATCTCGCAGCTCTGGACGGCGATGTCGCGATTCGTCGGCGCGATGCCACCGTAGTCACCGACGTGGACACCCCGCAGCGTCCAGCGGGCACACACGAAACCCCTTGCGCCGAAAAGCAGATCCTCGTCGAGGTGCAGACGGTCGAACGCTTCGATCAGCAAGGTGAGGTTCGCCCGGATGTCGTCGAGCGTCAGCGGTGTTTTCAGTCCGCTGACCCACCGCGGGGCGTCAGGGGAGAAGCCGGCCAGGTAGCCCTCGACGTCGCCGGCGTTGAACGCGGCGACCGAGCGCCGGATCAGATCTTCTTCGGGGCTCCCGGCCGCGCTGCTCTCTTTGGACGAAGCTACTGTGGACACACATCCACTTTGCTGGATGCGCGTCCACAAATCAAGGTGGAGTGGTTATGGTGGGCACCGTGATTGATACGGCCCGCGCAGAGGTACGCAGCCAGCGGCGCGCCGCCCGCCGCGCCGAGAACAGAAGCGAGATACTCGACGCCGCGGAGCGGGTCTTTGGCGAAGACGGGCTGCGGAACGGCTCATTGCGCCGGATCGCCGACCTGTCGGGCTACTCGACGGCAGCGATCTACAAGTTCTTCGACAGCAGGCAGCATCTGGTCGCCGAGACCCTCAACCGCCGCGCGGACGAATACCTCGGCGAGTTGCTACGGGCCGCCGAGTCCGCCGGAACGCCTCTGGAACGCTTGCATCTCATCGTCGACAACGCGGCCGCGTATTTCCTTGCGCGTGGCCACTTCCGATCGCTGCTGCGGCAAATGCAAGGAGGGTCAGCGATCGTCGGTCCAGTACTCGACGCCTTCGCCGACGATGTTTTGGGCCGCTACGCGCACGCAATGAACCTGATGACCGACCTGATCCGCGAGGGTCAACAGGCCGGCGAGGTGCGCGACGGCGATCCGGGTGCGTTGGCCCACCTCGCGTCGGTGCTGATCAACGAATACGCCCTGGCAGATATCGCGCTCGCACGATCGGAGTTTCACGCCGTCTTCGACGGCGCTTTGCGAGCACCGACAGCAGGCAGTGGGTCCGATTAGCGGGCTGCGCAGCAACTCGTGCCCGGCTGTCGGTCCACACCCCTTTTCGATGACGGACTCGACGCCGCCCAGACCTGATGGTGATTACGTGTTGATGCCATCAACACGTTCGGCGTATCCGCAGGTCGTTTCGCGTTGTTTGGCGTCGTCTCGCGTCGTCAATTCCGCTGTTATCCCAGCTCAAGTCGAATTTTTGAGCCTGGTTCGATTCCCGGCAGCTCCACAAGCTCTGACCAGCTTTTCTTTTTCATCAACATCTCATCAACAAGTGCTGGTCATGTGCTCTATCGCGGCGTTGAGCAGTTGGGCCACGATGGCGAGCTCGGCCCCGTCTCGCGGTGGGTACACGTAGACGTAGGTGCTGGGAAGCTCTGGCAGCACGCCCGCCAAGGGATGGCGCTCGCCCCACCCAGCGTCGAGGACATTGGCGGCGTCGGCGGCGCTGAAGATCATATGCATCGACCCGTCGTGCGGATGGATATGCGCGGTCTCGCCCGCGCTGAGCCGCGCGTCGGCGTGACCGGCGGCGGGTTCACGGACCGTCACTGCCAGATTGTGCTTCTCGAAGCGGCTGAGCCTGGAGTCCACCGTGTCGGCGTGCCTGTTGAGCGCGTCCTCGAAGACGCCGTCCAGGGCGGCCCTGATCTCTGGCCCCGGGAACTGATCGAGCTGACGGTGTGGGATCGGCCACGGGGCGATCGTCGGACGCGGGTCGCGGCGGCGGGGCAGCGGGCCGAGGTGGGCGGCGGCGCCCAGTGCACCGATCTGCGCGGCGTACACCTTGGTCGTGATGGAGTCGGCCTTGCGCAGTCGCAAGTAGCTGGTTATCAGCCAGCCTTTGGGGTTGGCCGGCAGCCCGCCTTCGCCGAGGGCGAGCCAGGCGCGGTAGTCGCGCCGGGCCCAGGTGCCCGCGAGCGCGCCCGCCACGACGGCGGCTAGCGCAGCGCTGCGGCGCATTGTCCTGGAGGCCACGCCACGGTCATGTACGCCGCGAGGTGGCCAATTCTGTTGGCGCCCAGGGTTCTCACACCGAAAGATCCTGTGAGATTATCACCGCGAAGACTAACTCAATGCTCAAGATCGTGGCGACGAAATACATTCCGGATCCTTTCCACGAAAGCGATGCAGGTCTGCGGGTCAGTCACGGTGTGGGATGAGTGTCGCCAGGACCGCGAGTGTTCAGGCGGCGGCGGGCCTGCTCGATGTAGAAGTCGATAGTGTCTGGATTGGTCAGTGCGCCTTTGGCTATGGCGGTGGCGGGGTCATGCCCGGCGAAGAGTTTCTTGACGGGTATTTCGGCCTTTTTGAGGGTGTGCGTCAGCGGAACGGCGGGGGCTGCGATGATTTCATCGGGAACATGCCGGGGCGAGGTGTGCTGGCGGATGGTGGCCTTGATGTGGGCGGCGAGTTCGTCGGTCAGTTCGGCGTCGTGGGCTAACACCACGAACAGCGGCATGTAGTAGCCGCCGTTGGGCTCTTCGGCTCCCACCACAAGGGCGTCGAGAACTTCGGGCACGTGCTCGAGTGCGGCATAGATGTCGGAGCTGCCCAGACGCACCCCGCCGCGGTTGAGGGTGGCGTCGGAACGCCCGTGGACGATGAACTCCCCCTCGGGGGTTTCGGTGATCCAGTCACCGTGGGTCCACACCCCGGGAAAGCGTTCGAAATAGGCGCCCGAGTAGCGGGCGCCGTCGGGGTCGTTCCACAGCGCCACCGGCATCGACGGGAGCGGCCTGGTGATCACCATTTCACCGACATCGCCGATCACGCGGGCGCCGGAATCATCCCAGGCTTGCACCGCTACACCGAGCTCGGGGCCCTGCAGCCGACCGAGGTGGACTGGTTCGAGCGGATTGGAACCGATGAAGGCACTGCAGATTTCGGTGCCACCGGAGTCCGATCCGAGATGGACGTCGGCTTTGACGTGTTCGTGGACCCACTGCCAGGTGGAGTTGGGAAGCGGTGAGCCAGTGGACATGATCGCCCGCAGCCGCGAAAGGTCCCAGTCGCGCCCGGGACTGAGGTTCGCGTTTTGTACAAGTGACAGGTAGGCCGCGCCGGTGGTGAACATGGTGGTGCCCGTGCGGGCGATGATGTTGAACTGGCGATCGGCACGCCCAAAGGTTGGGGATCCGGCATAGGTGACGACCGAGGCGCCGCACATCATGTTGTAGGCCAGGGTGTTCCACACCATCCACGACGTGTTGGCGCCAACGTAATAGACGTCGCCGATGCCCACGTCATGGTTGAGGCCATAGAACTTCAAGGCTTCCAACGTCATGCCGCCGTGGCCGTGCACGATCCCTTTCGGCTTTCCTGTCGTTCCCGAAGAGAACAAGATCCACAACGGATGGTCGAACGGCACCGGCGTATAGGCAGGTTCGGCGGTGTCGTTGACAAGTGTTGTGAAATTCAGCAATTGCCGGTCGCTAGGGGCGTTGTCGGCATGGTCGGGATCGTTGACGACGATGGTGTGCCGCACGCTGGGCAGCTTGTCTGGCAGCGTGTGCAGCTGGGCTCGACAATCGACGTCTTTGCCGTTGAACCGGTAATGACTGGCTCCAATAAGCACCACCGGCTGCAGCTGACCCAGTCGATCCAGCGTCGCGGTGGCGGAGAGCTCGGGCGAGTTGATCGTCCAGATTGCCCCGAGGCTCGCGGTGGCCAACAAGCCGATGATGGCCTCGGGGATGTTGGGTAGCACCGCCGCGACCCGCTCACCGGGCTGGACTCCGAGCGCGGAAAGCGCCCTGGCCAGTGAAGCGACCTGGCTGTGCAATTGACGCCATGTCAGAGATCGCACACGGTTGTCTTCGTCAATCGAGCGTATCGCCACGGTTTCGGCGCATTGAGGTGTAAGCGCTTGCCGCAGCATGTTTTCGGTGAAATTCATGCGCGCATTGGGATACCAGATGGCGCCAGGCATTCGCTCGACGGCGAGTGCGGGGCCGTTGAAACCCGTCCCTATGACGCTGAAGTACTCGCGAACTGCGTCCCAAAACCCCGACGCGTCCTCGACCGACCAACGCCATGCTTGACGGTAATCGGCCAGCGTTATTCCACGATGTTCACCCATCCACTGCATGAAACCTGCTAATTGACAGTTCTTTTCCTGCTCGGCTGTTGGGCGCCAGGTTGCTGGCGGATCCGTTGTCGGATGCGTTGTCATGGTCGGGTCCTTTCTGCGGTCGGTCTGCGGTGGATGGCGGCGGGAGTGTGCACGACCAGGACCTGGAGCGCTTTACGCCAGGACGACGATTTTGCCGCGGAGATGGCCGGATTGGCTGGCGTCTAGCGCCGCTGCGGTCTGCGACAGCGGGTAGGTACGCCAGATGGGCACGCTGAGGCGCCCTTGCTCGATGAGCGAGACGATCTGGCGCAGTGCGGGACCGAGTTCGCTTCCGGCTCCGCCGGTATGGACTTGGATGCCGGCGGCGGCAGCGTCGAAGGCGACGAGAGTCAGGACGCGCTCGGGGCCTCCTGCGAGCGCGATCGACAGCGGGATTTCACCGCGGCCGGAGGCGTCGAGGACGGCATCGACCCCGCGCGGAGCGATCGCGCGGACGCGGTCGAGAAGCCCGTCGCCGTAGGCCACCGGTTCGGCGCCCATCCAACGCAGGTAATCAAAATTGGACTCGCTTGCCGTGCCGATCACCCGCGCTCCGCGCGCGACGGCCAGCTGAACGGCGAACGTTCCCACCCCGCCGGCGGCGGCATGGATCAGCAGCGTGTCGGTGGCGCGTACGCCGAGCTCATCGAGCACGGCGTAGGCGGTGGCGCCGGCGCCGGCCACGCTGCCGGCCACTTCCCATTTGATGTCGTCGGGTTTTTTGATCAGGCTGGCCGGATCGGCGAGCGCGAACTCGGCGAACGACGGTGTCAGTGAGGCGCCCATGACCGCATCGCCCACGCGGAACTCGGTCACCTCAGCGCCGACTTGATCGACAACACCGGCCACATCGGATCCCAGGCCTGCGGGCAGCGTCAGCGTGAACTCCCCGCGCATGAGGCCCTGCATGGTTTTCCAGTCGATGGGATTGATGCCCGCGGCACGCACCGCGATGCTCACCTGCCCTGGGTCGGGGCTCAGCGCGGGGACTTCGACCATGCGCAGCACATCGGTATTACCGTATTCAGAGAACTGCACGCTGAAGGGCATATGTTCATTCCGATCTGATTGCAGGCGAGTCGATTCCGCGGTGTTGTCCTGGTCAGAGGTCGTCGGGCAGCAGGCCGAACGACTGATAGAGCCGGACGTAGTCAACGGTGTCCCAGTGTTCGGCGGCCACACCGTTTTCGATCCGCAAGAAATCGGCCGAGGCGAAGTCGACCTGGTGTCCGCTGGCAGTCACCGTGCCGTCCCAGACGCTGAGCGAGGCGACCCGGTCGTTTTCGGCGACGACGTGGGTGTGCACGGCCAGTCCGTCCGGCATGGCGCCGCGCCCGATAGCCCACGCGTTGCCGAAGTGGTCGCGCCCGTCCGGGGTCCAGCCGGTGTTTTGGATATAGCCCACCGCCAGGGCGTCTACGGCGGTGGCCACGCCGGTGTTGATGGCGCCGTCGTAGAGGCGCCGCCCGACCGCGCGTGACTCGTCTCGAGTCGGCCGTCGGCCCGTGCGCGGTGCGTCAAAGTCGGTGCCGAGGCGCTCTTTGAAGATTCCGTCGGGCGCTTCGGGCACGCCCAGCATTTGCTGGAAGGTGGCAGCCACGCCGGGGACGGCGCCGAGCCTGGCCAAGATTCGGTAGGTGTCCATCACTAGCCATTGCTCGGAAAGTTGGTCGTCGCGCACCCGGAAGAAATGCGAGACCGAGGTCTGGATCTGCCGGCCGGTGGTGGGCACACCGTCGTAGTCGCCGGTGTGTGTTCCCGTGACGATGGTGCGCAATGCAATGAGGTCGTCCTCGACCAGGACGCCGATGTTTTCATGAACTTCGAAGTGCAGGTCTGCAAATGAGTTCCGAAGTGCTGCAAAGTATTTCTTCGTCCCGGTGCGGCTGCGGGCCCCGTCGAAGGCGTAGGACACGAAGTTGCGGGCCAATACCTCATCGAAGAGCGCGCCGTCTTGGGTGTTGACGGCATCAACGAAGGCGCGGGCGAGTTCATCGAAAGCTTGCGCCGTCTTGGTTTGGTGAAAGCCATCCAGACTGGTGCCGGGCATCTGAATCGTCTGCTCCTTGGGCTGGTTTCGTGCCAGACGGTGTGGCGTCGTGCGGTGATGCTGCTACGCGAGACCGACGTACTTGAGTCGAAGGATGTCTAGTTGTTCGTCGGACTTTTCACTCACGAGCCGTAGTATTTGTTCGGCATCCTCGCCGACAGCGCCGCGGATCGGCGGGGGCTGCTGTTCGACTAGCTCGATCACTCGATCGGCGGACGCCTGCGCGCTGAGCCCCGAACTTTGCGCGGCATTGAGAGCGTCGGCGAATTTGGCGAACGCTTCCCCGTAGAGCGCATGTTGTTCGGGGGTCATCGAGTCAAGGGTGCGTCGCAGCGCGGCGGCCGTTTTGGCCGGCCCGCCGGTGACCATATTGCCGGCCTGGGCCACCACGAAGTGCACGCCGAACGGCTTGAGCTCGGCGCGGTAGACATCTGCGATGGCTTCCAGGGCGGCTTTGGTGGAGCTCGAGGGCCCGTTGAACGGCAGCGGGAAACGCCCTGTCATGGCACCGATCGCCACGATGCGGCCACCGGAGGTGCGCAGCGACGGCAGGAACGCGTTGATCACGGCCAGGGCCCCGAACACGTTCACCTCATACTCGCGTTTGATCGCCGCAAGGGACAGCACCTCCAACGGGCCGGGGGTCAAAATCCCGGCGTTGCTGATCAGCACGTCGAGCCCGCGTGCGCCCAGGTGGTTGGTGACGCTGTCCACCCACTCCGCGACCGCCGTTTCGTCGGTGATGTCGGCGACCGACAACGCCACCCGCCCGCCCGATGCAGTTGCCAAATCATCGACCTCTGCCGGACTGAGCGCGGTCCCGAACACCCGATAGCCCTTGTCGGCGAGTTTGAGGGCAAGTTCGCGGCCCAAACCACTACCTGCGCCCGTGATGGCGACGCTGGGATTTGAGGCCTCGCTATCGGTCATCATCGTCATCCCTCTGTTCATCGAGACCCCTCGTCTCCCGAATAGAAGTTTTATCGACCTTAAGTCGATCGTCAAGCAGATCATCGATTTTGTTGACAAAATCGCTAAAATGCGGATAGGTGCGGTGCATCAACCCTCGTAACGCGGCCACCGGTGATCGTTGGCGGTTGTCGGGTCCGTCACGCAGAACGATCGCCGCGTTGGCCCTGCGTTCAGAGAGGTGAAACCCGTGACCGTGAACTCGTTGCTGGAGTCGCAAATCCGACGGTTCTTCGAGGCCGTCGACGACAAGGACACCGGCTACCTGGCGCACCATTTCGCCGATGACGTCACCTTCCGATTCGGCAACGCCGATGTCGTCGAGGGCCGCCCCGCGGTGGTGGCGGCTTGCGAAGCATTCCTGGCGAGCATCGCCGGGATCCGCCATGTGATCGAGCACCTGTGGCAGGTAGATACCGATCGGGTCGTCGCGGTGATGACGGTGCACTACGAGCGACTCGATGGCGGCAGACTTAGCCTGCCCTGCGCAAACAGCTTCCGTGTGCGCGACGGCGAGGTTAGCGACTACCGGATCTACATGGACATCACCCCGGTCGTCGCCTAGCCGGCTCGGCGAACCCTGTCGGCTCAATTAAATCGATTTAATTGACAAAATCGCTGACACGGTCGAATAATGTGTGATGTAACCCACTTTGGGTCATCCTGTGCGGGATAGCTGCCGTCGTTGGAGCGGGGTTGGAGAACAGTGATGAGTGACGTCGAGGTGCCGGTCTTGATCGTGGGTGGCGGCGGCGCGGGGCTGACCGCGTCGATGTTGCTGTCGCAGCTCGGGGTCGAGTCATTGCTGGTGTCGGCGTGGCCCAGCACGTCGATTCTTCCGAAGGCGCATGTGTTGAGCCCGCGCACGATGGAGATCTTCTGTGACGTCGGTGTGGCCGACGAAATCTACGCCAAGGGCACACCTGCCCAGAACATGCAGGCGACGGGGTGGTACGCGGGTCTCGCCGGGCCGCACGACGGCTACGGTCGTGAGATCGGCCGACTGGAGGCGTGGGGCGGGGGTTACACCGACCCCGACTACATCGCGGCGAGCGCGTGCCGCACGGCCAACCTGCCCCAGATCCGTCTGGAGCCGATTCTGCGCAAGCATGCCGAGACGCTCGCCGGGTCGGACAAGGTTCGCTTCAACCACGACATGCTCTCCTTCGCGCAGGACGCTGACGGTGTCACCGCGCAGGTTCTCGACAAACACACCGGCGACACCTACGAGGTGCGTTGCGGATATTTGTTGGGCTGCGACGGGGGACGCACGGTCGGCAAGCTGCTCGGCATCCAGATGGAGGGCGTGCGCGACGTGATGAACATGGTGTCGGTTCATATGACCGCGGATCTGTCGCGCTGGGCACGTGACCCGGAGGTGTTGATTCGCTGGTTGGTCAACCCGGACTTCGGCGGCATGTGGGCAAGTGGTGTGTTGGTGCCGATGGGCCCGGACCATTGGGGACCGGACTCAGAGGAGTGGGTCTTTCATCTGCAGTACTCGGTCGACGACGCCGACGCGATGGATCAGGCCAAGGTCCTCGAACGGATGCGAGCGACGTTGGGGGTGCCCGATTTCAACCCGGAAGTGCACAACATTAGTCATTGGATCTTGGAAGCACTTGTCGCGGAGAGGTTTCGGGACGGGCGTGTCTTTCTGCTGGGCGATGCCGCGCACCGCCATCCGCCGACGGGGGGATTGGGTCTCAACAGCGCCGTGCAGGATGCGCACAATCTGTGCTGGAAGGTCGCCGCGGTGGTCGACGGTGCCGCGTCGGAGGCACTGCTGGACTCCTACGAGCTCGAGCGCCGGTCGGTTGATGCCAACAACGCCGACAGGGCGATGAAGAATGCACTCAACCACGTGACGGTCGAGCAGGCGATCGGACTGTCATCGCAGGCATCCGCCGCGGAGAATTGGGATCAACTGAGGCCAATCTGGCAGGACGTTCCCGGCGCGATGCAAAAGCGGCACTTGATCAACACCGCGATCGCGACCCAAACCATGGAATTCCGCCATCACAGGGTCGATTTCGGCTACAACTATCCAGAAGGCGCCATAGTCGACGACGATCAAACACCGCACGCCGAACCTCTGGAAAGCATCCGGCTCTACCAGCCGTCGACACGCCCCGGACACCCGCTGCCCCACGCGTTTGTGGAATACGCGGGCCGGCGAACCTCGACAGCCGAGCTCATCTTGGCCGGCCGATTCCTACTGATCGCCGGCGAAGACGGACACGCCTGGTGCGAGGCGGCCGCGAAACTCGCCGAAGACAACGCGATCGCGCTCGGGGCTGTGCGGATCGGGGTACTCAGCGGCGACTACATCGACATCAGATGCGCCTGGCTGAAACAGCGCGAGATTGGCGCACAAGGGGCGCTGCTGGTCCGCCCGGATCGCTACATTGCTTGGCGGAGTTTGGGCCGAGTCGACAATCCCTACATGGAACTGCGCAACGTCTTCTCTCAGATCCTGCATCGCACCGAGGCCGAGGTCGTGACGGCGTGAATCAGCTTGTACGGCAACGAAACGATGACGACATGAAAATGCCGGAGCCATTGCACACCACTGAGGTGGACCGATGAGCCTGCACAGATTGACCCGCATCGTTATCGGCGTGCCCGACGTTGAGGCCACCGCCTCCTACTATCGCGACTTCGGGCTGACCGAGCTCGGTGCCAACCGCTTCGCCACCGTCGACGGCGGCGAACAACTGGCGATTGCGCGTGCACGCCAGCGACGGCTACTCCAGCTAGGTATTGGGGTTCACGACACCGACGATCTGGACCGCATCGGATCGCGACTGGACAAGCTGGGTATCGGCTACACGCGCAACGACACATCGATGTCGGTGCTCGACCCGAATTCCTCTCTGACCGTCGTGGTCGAGATCGCCGACGAAATCAAACAGCAATATACGCCGACCCCCGCCACCAACGGACCCGGGCGCCCGGACCGAGCCAACCTACGTGCCCCGGGTATCGACCGCGAAAACCCAGTCCGGCCACGCAAACTCGGCCACGTCGTGGTCGGCTCGATTGACCAAGATGCCAGCCACAGGTTCTTCACTGACGGGCTGGGCTTCAAAATCACCGATCACGTGCCCGGACTGGCCAGCTTCATGCGATGCTCCACCGACCACCACAACGTCCTGGTGCAGCAGGCGCCGCTGAACTTCTTGCACCACACCGCATGGGAAGTCGACGATGTCGACGAGGTGGGTCGCGGCGCCACCGCGATGCTTGAAGGCCACCCCGAACGTCACGTCTGGGGATTGGGCCGACACCACCTGGGGTCCAACTTCTTCTGGTATCTCAAAGACCCCGCCGGCAACTTCTCCGAGTACTACAGCGACATCGACTGCATCATCGACGAGCAGTTGTGGAAGCCGGTCGTCCTCGAAGGCGCCAAAGGACTCTACAGCTGGGGCCCCCCGCCGCCGCCGTCATTTATTATGCCCGAGGACCTGGCCGCCCTGATGACGGGATCACACACCGCCCGCTAACTCCTACGAGCCAAATACGAAGGACTGCAATGCGAATCGGCACGCTTAACCATCGCTATCATGCCCTGGCCGGGAACCTGGCTCTCGACATCGCCGACGCGAGTGAGGGGCGATTCGCCCCCGATGGCTTCGACATCTTCGAGAGGTTGGGCGAGCTCGCCGGCTGGCTGAGCACCGTTCCGGACAGCGCCTATAAACCCTTTGACACCGACGCGCTCGGCCCGCCCGTGTCGATGCCTCGCCAGGCCTTCGGTGTCGGCCTCAATTACCGTGACCACGCGGCAGAGTCCGGGCTCGCGGAACCCGAGGTGCCACTCGTATTCACCAAGTTTCCCACCTCGATCACCGGACCCAGGGCGACTGTCACGCTTCCTTCGGCTTACGTCGACTGGGAGGCTGAACTCGTCGCGGTGATCGGCGCACGCGCGCAACACGTCAAGGCAGCCGATGCGTGGTCGCACGTCGCCGGTTTGACGGTGGGGCAAGACCTTTCCGAGCGACGTGTGCAACTCGCTGGCCCCGCGCCACAATTCAGCCTCGGAAAGTCCTACCCGGGATTCGGGCCGATCGGGCCCGCGATCGTCACTTTGGACGAGATCACTGCCGTCGACAACCTTGAAATCAGCTGTCTGCTTGATGACGAAGTGCTGCAAAAAGGACGAACCAGCGACCTGATCTTCTCCATCCCTGAACTCGTCGAACATATCTCGGCTATCTGCCCGATGCTGCCCGGAGATCTGATCTTCACCGGGACGCCGGCTGGCGTCGGTGGCGCACGCACCCCCAACCGCTTCTTGACTCCCGGATCGGTTTTGATCACTGCGATCGAAGGGATCGGCGAATTGCGAAATCCCCTGGTGTAACAGCAAAGCGATGCAGATGCATGTGGCTGCCTGAGTAGAGGAAGGCCAGGCTCCCCGGCGACCACCGCAGCCCGCACCCAGATAAACAACCCCACAAGTCGGCCCCAAACGGGTTCGTCTGCGCGGCACCGGACGGATTCGGGGTCTTTTGCGGCCTCAGTAAGGAGGAACATGAGCGCAGACGGCGGGTCGGTCAATAACGTCGGCGACAAACTGCGGACACCGCTGGTGGTCGTCGGCGGTTTCTTCCGGATGTGCGCGCTGACCGGAAAGGCGATGTTTCGGAAGCCATTTCAGTGGCATGAGTGCGTCTTGCAGTCCTGGTTCCTCATGAGGGTCGCGTTTGCGCCGACCATGATGGTCTCGATCACGTTCACTGTGCTGCTAGTCTTCACGCTCAACATCCTGCTGGCGCAGTTCGGTGCCGCCGACCTTTCCGGTGCGGGCGCAGCGCTTGGTGCCGTCACCCAGCTCGGCCCGCTGACCACCGTGCTCGTCATTGCCGGCGCCGGGTCCACTGCCATCTGCGCCGACCTAGGCGCGCGCACCATCCGCGAGGAGATCGACGCGATGGAGGTGCTCGGCATCGACCCCATCCACCGGCTGGTCCTTCCGCGGGTACTCGCCGCGACCCTCGTCGCCACGCTGCTCAACAGCCTGGTAATCATCGTCGGCCTGGTGGGCGGCTTCCTGTTTGGTGTCTATCTGCAGAATGTCTCGGGCGGCGCTTACCTGTCCAGCCTGACCACCATTACCGGCCTGCCCGAGGTCGTCATCGCGACCGTTAAGGCAGCGGCTTTTGGGTTGATCGCCGGTCTGGTCGGGTGCTACCGGGGGCTTACCGTTGGCGGCGGGGCCAAGGGTCTGGGCAGCGCGGTCAATCAGACCGTGGTGTTGTGCGTGGTAGCGCTGTTCTCGGTGAACCTGGTGCTGACCACCATCGGGGTGCGCTTCGGGACGGGGCGCTGAGCATGTCGAGCGCTGCTGTAATCCGCGCCCGCTTTCCTAGGGCGACTGGAAACTTCAATCGGTACACCGGCGCTGTCAGCCGGGGACTGGACGAAACCGGGCGCATGGCCTGGTTCTCAGTGGCGATGATCGGGCAGATCGCGCACGCGCTACGCCGCTACCCACTGGAGACGCTGCGCCAGATAGCCCAGACCGGCCTGGGCGCAGGCGCGATGGCCTTGGTAGGGGGGGCCGTCGGGATCGGCGGTTTCGTGGTGTTGTCGGGTGCCTCCCTGATCGCAGTTCAGGGCTTTGCGTCGCTGGGCAACATCGGCGTCGACGCGTTCACTGGCTTCTTCGCCGCAATTATCAACGTGCGCATCGGCGCTCCGGTCATCGGCGGTGTCTTGCTGGCGTCCATAATCGGCGCCGGCCACACCGCGGAGATCGGAGCCATGCGCATCAGCGAGGAGATCGACGCCCTGGAGGTGATGGGCATCAACTCGATCTCATACCTGGCGTCCACGCGGCTCATCGCCGGGCTGGTGGCGATTGTTCCGCTGTACGCGGGGTTGGTTGTCGTCGCGTTCGTATCTCCACAACTGACCACGACCTGGGTGTATGGGCAGTCGCACGGCACCTACGAGCACTATTTCCGGACGTTCCTGCGCCCAGAGGACGTGGGGTGGTCGTTCGTGGAGAGCGTCATCATCGTGGTGGTCGTCATGGTGACCCACTGCTACTACGGGTACAACGCCAGCGGCGGCCCGGTCGGCGTCGGGGAGGCCGTCGGCCGGTCGATGCGATTCTCGCTGATCTCGGTGCAAGTGGTTGTCCTGCTGGGTACGTTGGCCATCTACGGCGTCAACCCGAACTTCGCTCTTACGATCTAGCCGCCCTAACGACATCACCCACCAAAGCCATGGCAACCGTCGCTCAGCAAGTCGTCACCGCCCTGACGATCAGCGGAATCCAACGTGTCTATGGGGTGGCGGGCGACAGCCTCAACGGTTTCACCGACGCGATCCGCCGCTCGGATGCCATTACCTGGGAACCCGTCCGCCATGAGGAGACCGCCGCGTTCGCCGCGGGCGCCGACGCGGCGCTGACCGGTCAGCTCGCGGTGTGCGTGGGTAGCTGCGGGCCCGGGAACTTGCACCTGATCAACGGGCTCTACGACGCGCAGCGCACCCGCGTTCCGGTGTTGGCTATCGCCGCGCACATTCCGCTCGCTGAAGTCGGCTCGGGCTACTTTCAGGAAACCCATCCCCAGGAACTGTTCCGGGAATGCAGCGTCTATTGCGAACTGGTCAGCAACGCCGAGATGGCGCCCCGCATCTTCGAAATCGCGATGCGCGCGGCGGTGGAGGAGGCTGGGGTCGCGGTCGTGGTGGTTCCCGGCGAGGTGTTTTTGGGCCGGCTCGGCGAGGATGCGTGGAGTCTGCGCCCAGTGTTACCGACCCGTTCGGTGCTGCGTCCCGACGACGCGTCGCTGGCGCGGGCGGCTGACATCCTGAACGCCGGCGAGCGGGTCACGATCCTGGGCGGCGCCGGTGTCGCCGGTGCGCACGATGAGTTGATCGCCCTGGCTGGCGCACTGCACGCGCCGATCGTGCACGCGCTGCGCGGCAAGGAGCACATCGAGTACGACAACCCCTACGACGTCGGCATGACTGGGCTGCTGGGCTTCGCGTCCGGGTACAAGGCGATCAAAGAGGCCGACGTGCTGCTGATGCTGGGCACGGACTTTCCATATACGCAGTTCTATCCCGACAACGCCAGGATCATTCAGGTCGATATCCGCGGCCGTCATCTGGGCCGACGGGTCCCGATCGAGCTCGGGATGGTGGGCACCGTCAAGGACACCCTCATCGCACTGCAGCCGCTGCTGCACCACAAACGTGACCGCAGCCATCTTGACCGCGCGCTCAACCATTACCGGCGCACCCGCAAATCGCTGGATTCGCTGGCGGTCAACGACCGCAACCGCACCCCGATCCGACCGGAATACGTTGCGGGGCTGGTTGATCGGCTCGCCAGCGATGACGCGGTGTTCACGTTCGACGTCGGGTCGCCGGCGATCTGGGCGGCCCGCTACCTGACCATGAACGGCCGCCGCCAGCTCAGCGGATCCTTCACTCACGGCACGATGGCCTGTGCGCTGCCGCACGCGATCGGCGCGCAGACCGCTTACCGGCACCGTCAGGTCGTCGCGCTGGCTGGAGACGGCGGCCTGACGATGCTGTTCGGGGAACTGCTCACCTTGGTGCAGAACGGCCTGCCGGTCAAGGTCGTGGTGTTCAACAACTCGTCGCTGAACTTCGTCGAGCTGGAAATGAAGGCGGCCGGCATCGTCAACTTCGGCACCGACCTGCACAATCCGAATTTCGCCGCCGTCGCCGAGGCGATGGGGATCTTCGGTCGCCGTGTCGAACAGCCCGGCGACCTCGAGCGGGCGCTGGCCGACGCGTTCGCCCACCACGGGCCCGCGCTCGTCGACGTCGTGGTCGCACGTCAGGAGTTGTCGATCCCGCCTGCGATCACCGCCGAGCAGGCAAAGGGCTTCACCCTCTACGCGATCCGGACAATCCTGGCCGGGCGCACCGATGAACTGCTCGACCTGGTCACGACTAATGTCGCGCGCCGGATTCTGGATTGAGAGCCTTTACCAGACGCCTGCTCCGCGCAAGAAGAGCTATCCCGATGATTTCAGTACCGGAATAAGGAATGGAGGTCGGTCGCATGAGATGCACTGCGTCGAGGCGCCCGGTGCGGAATTGGTTAAGCAGTATTTGGAGGGCGCGATGATTGGCGGGGTGATAAGCGAGTTGCTGTTGCCGGTGATGCCAGATGACGTGGAGCCCGGCGCGGGCGAGATCACGCGCGCCGTGGGACGGTCGTGCCCTGGGGTTCGGGCCCGGTTGTCTGGGTCGGCGGCCCATGCGGATGCATCGGCGACTCATCTAACATCGCAGACACGAGAATGGTGTATCAGTGAGCGAGCGTGACGCCATGATCGCCCTCGTGTCAAGACATCTGGCGCTGTGGTCGGTGAAGGACGAGGACCTTAGACTCGGCGAGATCAACGATGTCTATAGCGAAGAGTTTGAGGTCATCGAGCCGACGGGACTGCCGTTGGGCCCTGGGCGGCTCGGACTCCACGAGCACATCGGCTTGCTGCAAAAGTTACTGGGGGACTTCACCTTCGAAGTTGACGGCGATATCGACACCCATCACGGTTGGGCCACCTATGCGTGGGTCCAGCGTCCGCCGTTTAACGGACGGACTGTCACTGGCCGCGAAGTCAT
>Ga0209248_10000245_pt1 | contig 17853 bp, 16 predicted proteins | sample BogFormECP04_OM1_FD_188241 | JGI IMG/M metagenome (GOLD analysis project Ga0209248, IMG submission 188241) | Bog forest soil microbial communities from Calvert Island, British Columbia, Canada - ECP04_OM1 (SPAdes) (version 2) | ecosystem: Environmental > Aquatic > Freshwater > Wetlands > Bog ... | reverse complement strand
GCAACCGCTTGGCAGAACTTTTCGTAACTGCCGGTGGCAAAAAGTCGCTGAACTCGGGCGAATTGCGGCGAGCCGGGGTAGGCCCAATAGGGTTCCAAAGTGCTTAGCTCAGACAGCAACTCCTGGCAGGCGCTGATGCATTTTTCTTTCAACGCTCCCGCGGTGTCCGGGCGCGTCAGCCGATCGGCGGACTCCTCCAACCGGCACCACGAGTCGCTGCGGACCTGCCACAGACTGTTGTAAGCACGCAAGTGTTCTGTCATGGCGGCCCTTTCGTCGAATCAAGGTTCGCAGACCCAGCCCGCCCCTTGGTGACCAGCAAACAAACAATGCGCGTCCGTCGTGTGCTCGGTGCAGTCGTCCACAGTTGGCGGTTCATCCACAAGTCGCCCGTCTCGTGGCTGCCGATGTCCGCCGGCTCCGCAATAATCGAAAATATGTTCGAAGTTCGGCTGCCCGACCTGGACGCGCTGTGCGGCCTCGACGACGCAGGCTTGGTCGACACGATGCGCGACGCTGCGCGGCTGGAGTCGGCCGCCACCGCGCGCAAGTTCGCCGCCGCGGCGCAGCTCTATCAACGGCGGCTGGCTGAGCAAGACGCCGAGGATCACGAGCAGTGGTGCATCGACGGTTGGGAGCAGGTGGCCGCCGAAGTCGCTGCCGCGCAGGGGATCAGTCGCGGTCGGGCGGCCGGGCAACTGCGGTACGGGCTGGCATTGGCGGAGCGCTTGCCGAAACTGGGCGCCTTGTTCGCCTCCGGAGATGTGGACTTTCGGGTGATCTCTGCGGTGGTGTTCCGCACTGAGCTGATGACCGACGACAATGCGGTGACCCGGCTGGACGGCTGGCTGGCCCGCAACGCTTCGCGCTGGAGCCGACGGTCTTATCGGAAGATCGTCGAAATCCTCGACTTCTGGATACAAAAGTTGGAACCGGCCGCGGTGCGGATGGCGCGGGAGACCGAGGAGAGTCGCCACATCGACATCGCGCCGCTGCATTCCGGGATGGCCGAGATTTGGGGTGACGTTCGGGCACCCGATGCGGTGGCTTTCGACCGACGACTCGACGAGCTGGCTGCCACGGTTTGCCCGGCCGATCCACGCACCAAAGCCCAGCGCCGCGCCGATGCTTTGTCGGCCATCGCAGCGCGAGCTACCGCTATGCCGTGCGCCTGCGGTTCGCCGGATTGCCCGGCCACGAAACAGGATGCCGCCGTCGGAGATGTCGTCATCCATGTTCTGGCCGAAGCCGGCACAGTCTTCGGCGCCTCGACTGCTGCCGGTTACGTGCCCGGCTTCGGGGGCTTGTCCGCGGAGGCCGTGCAGCAGCTGGCCAGGTCGGCGAAGCTCCGGCCGGTGGTCCATCCGAAGGGCTCAGCGCCCGAGCTGCGCTACCGGCCCTCGACGGCGTTGGCCGATTTCATTCGGTGCCGCGACCTGACCTGCCGTTTCCCTGGTTGCGACCGCCCAGCCGAGCACGCCGACATCGACCACACCGTGCCGTGGCCGCTAGGCCCGACCCATCCGTCAAACCTGAAGCTGCTCTGCAGGATTCATCACCTACTGAAGACGTTCTACAGCGGGCCCAATGGTTGGCGAGATCGTCAAGAACCCGACGGCACGGTGATCTGGACTTCACCGACAGGCCATACTTACACCACGAAACCTGGTGGGGCTGTGTTGTTTCCCGTGTTCGCTGTTCCAACTGGCACGCTGGTATTGCCGACGTCGGCGCCGCCGGGCAACGGGAAACGCGGACTGATGATGCCGATCCGCGGGCGAACCAGGGCCGCCGACCGCGCCGCTCGCAACGATTGGGAACGCGGAATCAACGAGGCGCGTATCGCCGCGGAAGGGGCCCGAGAGGCGGCGCGTCGCGCGGCCTGCAACGACCCGCCACCCTTTTAGGCTTCAGGCTTCTCCTACGCGACTCGAATAGCAGACTCTACCTCTTCCGCGGAAGGCTCTTTGGTGCACAAGAACCAGTCCGTGCATTCGATCCCGTCAGCGCTTCCTTCCATGCGCGCTTCTGCAGCGCTGGATGAGCTGGGCGCCGCGAGGATAACGCGCTCACCAGGTTGTTAGTCCGCTGGAGTTGCGACGCCAAAACGGTCCGCAGTCTGCAGGGCCTTGACGACGCGGAGCAGTTCGCCGAAGTTGCGCCCAAGGCTGAGTGGGTAGTAGATAACCACGCGGATGGTGCCCTTTGGGTCGATAACGAAGACCGCACGCTCCGCCTTGGTTGAATCCTCGCCCGGCGTGATCATCCCGTGCTTCATAGCGACGTTCATCGAAACGTCTTCGATTACGGGGAAGGTGACTTCGACGTCTTTGAGACCACGGAAGGCGATCTTCTCTTTGATCCTGCGCAGCCAGGCGATGTGGCTGTAGAGCCCGTCGACCGATAGTCCCAGAAGTTCGGTGTTGTACGCGGCGAACTGTTGCTGCATCGAGGCAAACGTCATGAATTCCGTCGTGCAAACGGGAGTGAAGTCGGCCGGATGAGAGAAAAAGATGACCCATCTACCACGGTAGTCGGCGGGGAAGTTGACTTGACCCTCCGTAGTGACAGCGGTGAACGCGGGTGCTGGATCGCCGATTCGTGGCATGGGCGTTGTGGCGCAAGCCACTTCCGTGGTGGTGGTCATAGCAACCGTCCTTCACGTAGAAACATAACGGGTTTCACATATGAGCCCACTTGGAGAATGCAATGCGCCATCCCCTAATGCATAGGGCCGTTGGTCACCGGAACGGATGCGCTCGTGCGCTGCACGCGTGATCGTGGTGAGAATCATTGGGCTGCTACGCCTTGGCTGCGCCTTTCGGTCGGCGATCTGGGCGCGCACGGTGGCTATAGACGAGCACGCCTTCACGGAACGCCATGACGGTCGGAATGGGCCGGATACCGATGATCGCAGCCAATTCCTGCTCAGCTTCTGTGTCGACCTTGGCATGTGTGACATCAGGGAGATCGTGGGCGGACTTTTCGAAGACCGGTGCAGCTCAGTCGGACGATGCCGATCCCGCGCCAGCTTGAGCGTCGGCAAACTCGCAGAAGGCGTCGTAAGCGCGGGCACCGTAAATGGTGGCCGGCCCGCCGTGCATGAGGAAGGTGACCCCGATGGCTTCCGCCGCCTCCTCCTTCGTGGCTCCCGCCCGGGCCGCCGCTTGGGCGTGTGAGGCTATGCAGCCGTCGCACCCCGCCACGACACCGATGGCCAGCGCGAGGAGCTCTTTAGTTTTCCTGTCCAAGGCGCCGGGAGTAAGCGCGGCGTTGCTCATCTCGGCGAATCCTCGGTACACGTCGGGAATCATCTTGCGCAGCGCGCGATGCTTGGGGTTGAGGTCGGTCAGTACGTCGTGATGGTGGGTGTGTTCGCTCATGACTTATATAATAGCAATACCCCCCAGGGTATTCTGCAGTGGTCGGCTACATACCCCAGGGGGTAACATGGCTGCAACAGGATATGGAGCGAAAATGACTGGTGACGAGGACAGCATCGCTGCGGTGCTCAATCGACTGCGGCGAGCTCAGGGACAACTCGCCGGAGTGATATCGATGATCGAGCACGGCCGTGACTGCAAGGACGTAGTGACCCAACTCGCGGCGGTGTCCCGCGCGCTTGACCGAGCCGGGTTCAAGATCGTCGCAACGGGTCTTCGAGAGTGCGTCGCCGGTAGCAGCGCAAGCGGTGCGCCGCCACTGACCGAAGCCGAGCTGGAGAAGTTATTCCTGGCTCTGGCATGAGCCATCCACATCAACGACAAGGTATGACAATGACATTCGGACTGACTGCTAAGTTGCACACCTCTTTCGAGCAAGCCGTCGAGCAGGCTAGCCGGGCTCTGGCCGACCAAGGTTTCGGCGTCCTGACCACGATCGACGTCAAAGCCACGCTCAAACAAAAGCTGGGGGAGGACATGGAGGATTACCTGATTCTCGGCGCCTGCAACCCTTCCCTCGCGCATCGCGCGCTGAACGTGGATCGCCAGATCGGCCAATTGTTGCCGTGCAACGTCGTGGTGCGCGCCGATCCCGATGCCCCCGGCGACACGGTTCTTGTGGAAGCAATGGATCCGCAGATTATGGTGCGGATCATCGACCAGCCAGGACTGCGGAACGTCGCCGATCAGGCCACCGCCAAGCTGAAAGCCGCCATCAACGTGCTCGACCAGACGGTTGAGGCGAGGTAGCTCGCGACCCTGAACCGTTACCCGACAATCCCTGCAGCTTCGTAGGTGCCGCGTCCGCTTCTTCGCCCAGCAATAGGGAACGCACCAGCCGACGCGGTCCGAAGGGCCGAAGCATGTAACTGGCCGGGCGTGGCCGCACTCGTTGGGGCCACCAGAACCAGCGTCCGAGCAGCGCGGCGATCGATGGTGTCATCAGCGAGCGCACAATCAGGGTGTCGAACAGCAGTCCGAGGCCGATTGTGCTGCCGGCCTGGCCGATGGAGCGCAAGTCACTGGCGACCATGGACATCATGGTGAAGGCGAACACCAGGCCCGCCGCGGTGACAACCCCGCCCGTTTCGCCCATGGAGCGGATGATGCCGGTCTTCAATCCCGCGCGTATTTCCTCCTGGAACCGCGAGACAAGCAGCAGGTTGTAGTCAGATCCGACGGCCAACAAAATGATCAGCCCGAACACGGGCGCGATCCAGTTCAAGTCCAGGCCGAAAATGTGTTGCCACATCAGCACTGAGAGCCCGAAGGCAGCACCCAGCGAGAGCAACACCGTGCCGACGATCACCAGTGAAGCCACCAAAGCCCGGGTGATGATCAGCATGACGGCGAAAATCAACGTCAGCGCCGCGATTCCCACGATCAGCAAGTCGTATTGGGAGCCCGACTGGATATCGCGGTATATCGCCGCCGTTCCGGCGAGGTAGAACCTGGCATCGGTGAGTGCCGTTCCCTTGACCGCTTCATGCGCAGCATTGAGCTCCGGCTTGACGGCGGAAATGCCCGCCGCAGTCGCCGGGTCCGCGTCGTGGGTGATGATGAACCGCGCGGCCTTGCCGTCCGGCGACAGGAAAAGTTTCAGACCGCGTTGAAAATCGGGATTTTGGAACGCTTCCGGCGGCAGGTAGAAGTAGTCGCCACTCCTGGAGGCGTCAAAGGCCTGGCCCATAGCGCTTGCCGTATTGGTCATCTGAGCCATTTGCGTGACCAGACCCGAGAAGCTGCTGTGCATAGTGAGCAGGGTCCCCTGCATGGACGTTGCGACGGCGATGATCGGCGGGAACTGGGCAAGCATCTGCGGCAGTATCGCGTCGACGTTGTTCGTGTCCGTGATCAGCGTGCTCATGTTCTCGCTGAACTTGTCCACACCGTCGATCGCCTCGAACACCGACCTGGCCGCCCAGCAGACGGGGATGTCGAAGCAGTGTTGTTCCCAGTACAAGTAGCTGCGGAACGGTCTCGCGAAATCATCGAAATCCGCGAGATGGTCTCTTATCTCGTCCAGCGTGGACTGCATATCGTGCATATCGCCGACCATGTGATGAGTCGTGCTGCTCATCTGCCCCATCAAGTCCTGCATGCGCTCCATCGACCCGATCATGGCGCCAAGATCGTCGCTCATCTTGAGCATGTCGGCTGTCCGGTCCTTCATGAATTGAAGGTTTTCTCGGATCGGGATCGCTTGGGCGCTGATCTGGAAGGGTATTGAGGTGTGCTCGATCGGGCCGCCCAATGGCCGGGTGATGCTTTGCACCATGGCGATTCCTGGCGAACGAAAGACGTCTTTGGCGAGCCTGTCCAGGATGATCATGTCGCCGCTATTCCGCATGTCATGATCACTCTCGATCATGAGGATATCGGGATTCATGGTGGCGGCGGCGAAGTGGCGCTCTGCGGCCGTGTATCCGACATTCGATGGCAGGTTGCGGGGTATGTAGAAGCGATCGTTGTAGCTGATCTTCATGCTCGGCATGATGAGGATGCCGACGACGGCGATGGCCAGCGAAGCCGCAAACACCGGACCGGGCCAGCGCACGGTAGCGGTGCCGATGCGCCGCCACCCGCGCGTCTTGATCATCCGTCTGGGGTCGAGCAAGCCAAACCGAGTGGCCACGGCGACAACGGCCGGCGCCGCGGTCAGTGCTCCCGCGACGACGACGATCAGCCCCAGCGCGGACGGAATGCCAAGTGCCTTGAAATACGACAGTCGCGCCAAGTTCAGGCAGAACGTCGCGCCGGCGATCGTCAGCCCCGAGCCCAAGATGATGTGAAAGGTGCCGCGGAACATCGTGTAATAGGCAGTTTCTCGATCCTGGCCGGCCTGACGGGCTTCCTGGTAGCGACCAATTAGAAAGATCGCGTAATCCGTTCCCGCTGCGATCGCCAACGAGGACAGCATCGCGACGACGAATGTCGAAAACCCCAACAAGTTGTAGTTGCCAAGAAGCGCGACAAGCCCTCTGGCCGTGCCCATCTCGAAACCGACCATGACGAGAACCAGAAGCACCGTGCTGATGGAACGGTAGGCGATGAAGAGCATGATCATGATGACCACACCCGTCACGCCCATCATTTTGAACATGCTTTTATCGGCGGCTTCGTTCATATCCGTGGTCAGCGCCGCCGGACCGGTGGTGTATACCTTGAGCCCCTTGGGCGGCGCTGATTTGTCGACGATCACCCGGACCGCTTTGACGGACGCGTTTCCCAGGGTGCTGCCCTGATTGCCGGCCAGATTGAGTTGGACATAAGCGGCCTTGCCGTCTCGGCTCTGGACACCGGCAGCAGTGAGTGGATCTCCCCACACGTTCTGGACATGCTGCACGTGCGTGGGATCGGCCTGCAGCTCTTTCACCAAGCCGTCGTAATAGCGATGTGCTTCCTCGCCGAGTTGTTTATCGTTTTCCAAGACGATCATCGCGATGCTGTCGGAGTTCGACTCGTGGAACTGTGCTCCAATGTGTTTCGCGGCGATCATCGCCGGCGCATCTTGGGGCGACATTGTCACCGCGTGGTTTCGCGCGACCGACTCGATCGGCGGCACAAGCACGTTCAAGGCTACGGTCAGCAGCAGCCACCCAATGAGTATCGGCACGGCGAACCTGCGGACGAACCGCATGAATTTCGGGCGGGCTTGGTTATCGGCGTTATGGGTGTTCATGCGGCCTTCACCAAGCAGGAAGTTTGGGCGTGGTGCCCGGCCGAGGATTGCTCGTCCCTGACCACACCGTCGACCGTGATCCGGCACCCGATGTTGTCGCTATTGCCTTGTGCCACCACGTTGGCGATTACGGCCGGCACCGTCGTCGCGATCGTAAAGATCCAGGGCAGGCTCGTGAAGTTCGCCTGTTCCGGCTGGGCGTTCTTATCCAAGTAGCTAACGCTCCCCGTGGTGTCGCCGGGCCCGTAAACCTCGTATGTCACCTGCTTGACATTTGAGGGCTCGAGTGGTTCGGCACTGCTGCCGGTCGCAGTAAAGATCGCGTCAGAGCCGAACACGCCGCGAAGCCGACTGACCGCGACACCGCCAAGGGCAACCGCCACGGCGACGATGAGCGGTACCCAAGCCCGGTTGAGAAAGGTCAACATTGAGTTTTCCGCATTCGTGGCCTCGTCTTTGTCGCTAGTAGGTTCACGCCTGCGCCGCGCGGGTACACAGGGCCATTTGGCCCTGTGTTGGATGACCTTCGTGCCGCTGTGCGCGGCGGATCTAATCCGAATATACCCTACGGGGTATGGTATAGGGGAACGGTCGGAGGGGGGAAATTAGCGGCCACGGCCGCAGATCAGCTTTTAGGCATCAACGAATTGAGCACACAACGCGTCTGCAGCGGGACCCCGGCGGCTTCCATGACCGGGGCCAGTTGATCGCGGAAGGCGTCCTGGATCCGCAGGATCGTCGCGAGCAATCGCTCTTCTTTGCCGCCGAAGTACTTGTCGAGCAGGCCGATGCTGACGTTGGGCCTCGGTTGCCAAGTCCTACATGGACATCTGGCGAACCACGGTCTTGCCCATCACTTTGACGGCGGGGTCGAGCACCTGACGGCGCCTGGAGCCGGTGCGGGCGGCGCGGACAGCCTCTTCGACGAGCAGGGAGCCGCACTCGGCGAAATCGGTGGCCAGGACGTGCTCTAGATGCCGAGATCCTTGGCGATGATCGTCTTCATGATCTCGGTGGTTCCGCCGTAGATCGTCTGGATGCGGGCGTCGACGAACGCGCGCGCCACCGGGTACTCCCGCATATAGCCGTAGCCGCCGTGCAACTGCAGGCAGCGGTCGGCAGTGCGCACCTGCAATTCGGTGGTCCACCATTTCAGCCTGGCCGCCCGGGCCGCGGTGAGCTGACCGGTCAAATGCTCGGCGATGCAGTCATCGAGGTAGGTTCGCGCGACGTCGAGTTCGGTGGCCAGCTCGGCGAGCACGAACTGGGTGTTCTGCAGACCAGAGATGGGCGATCCGAAGGCATTTCGTTGTTTGACGTAGTCGAGGGTTTCGGCCAGGACCCCTTCGGCCGCCGCCACCGCGCCCACCGCCAGCGAAAGTCGCTCTTGCGGAAGGTTGTTCATCAGCTGGTAGAAGCCCCGGCCTTCTTCTCCCAGCAGGTTTTCGGCGGGGACGCGCACATCGGTGAAGCTCAGCTCGCTGGTGTCCTGCGCGTGCAGGCCGATCTTCTCCAGGTTCCGGCCGCGGGAAAAACCGGGCGTGTTTGGGTCGACGACAAGTAGAGATAGCCCCTTGTGGCGGTCGGGCGAGGTGCGTGCCGCAATCACGAACAGGTCCCCGGTCTGCCCGTTGGAGATAAAGGTCTTCGCGCCGTTGACGACGTAATGGTCGCCGTCGCGGACCGCGGTGGTACGGATCCCGGCCAGGTCGCTGCCGGCGCCCGGCTCGGTCATCGCGATGCCGATGATCGTCTCGCCGGTCACCACACCCGGTAACCACCGATGTTTTTGTTCGTCCGTCGTCAGATCGGTGAGATAGGGCAGCACGATGTCGTTCTGCAGGGAGATGGCGACAGCCTCGGCCGCCGCGCCGACTCGCTGCAGTTCTTCGACGACGATCGCGTTGTAGCGAAAGTCGTCGACGCCTGGGCCGCCGAACTCCTCGGGTACCGAAAACGCCAGCAGCCCAAGCTTTCCCGCCTCAGTGAACAGAGAGCGGTCCAGGCAACCGGCTTCCTCCCAGCGTTCGTGCGCCGGGACGACGGTCTGCTGCACGAAATCATGCACCATTTCCCTGAACTGATGATGCTCGGACGTGTATTCGAGGCGCGCGCTCATTGGATACTCCTGTCAGCGGAAGGCGTCGATACCGGTGATGGCCTGCCCGAGAATCAGCTGATGCATTTCCGGGGTGCCCTCGTAGGTCAGCACCGATTCCAGGTTGACCATGTGCCGGATCACCGGGTATTCCAGCGATATCCCGTTGCCGCCCAGAATCGTTCGTGCGGTCCGGCAAATCTCGATCGCTTCCCGGGTGTTGTTGAGCTTGCCGAAGCTGACCTGCTCGGGCCGCAGTCCTACGCCGTCCTTAAGCCGGCCAAGGTGCAATGCAAGCAACAGGCCCTTGTGCAATTCGACGGCCATGTCGACGAGTTTCGCTTGAGTCAACTGAAATCCGGCGATTGGACGGCCGAATTGGCTGCGCTGGGTGGCGTAGTCCAGCGCGGCCTGCCACGCCGAGCGCGCGGCGCCCATCGCGCCCCAGATGATGCCGTAGCGTGCTTCCGACAGACATGACAGCGGGCCTTTGAGACCCTTGACCTCGGGCAGCAGCGCGTCGTCGGGCAGCCGCACATCGTCGAGCACCAGTTCGCTGGTGATCGACGCCCGCAGCGACAACTTGTGGTGGATGGTGTTTGCGGAGAAGCCCGTGGCATTGGTGGGCACGATGAATCCGCGGATCCCGTCGTCGGTGCCCGCCCAGACGATCGCGACGTCGGCGACCGATCCGTTGGTGATCCACATTTTCCGGCCGTTGAGGATCCAGTCTGATCCGTCGCGTCGCGCCCGGGTTGTCATCGACGCCGGGTCCGATCCGGCGTCGGGTTCGGTCAGCCCGAAGCAGCCGAGCAGTTCGCCGGCGGCCATGCCGGGTAACCACTGTTGCTTCTGCTCTTCGGAGCCGAACTTCCAGATCGCGAACATCGCCAGCGAACCCTGCACCGACACCATCGACCGGATACCGGAGTCGGCGGCCTCGAGCTCGGTACACGCCAGGCCGTAGTGCACGGCCGAGGCCCCGCCGCAGCCGTAGCCCTCCAGATGCATGCCGAGCAGCCCGAGCTGGCCGAAGTGTTTGGCCAGATCGCGGACCGGCAGGTCACCGATTTCGAACCACTCCGCGATGTGTGGGATGACATTCTCGGCGCAGAACTGTCGGACTGTGTCGCGCACCGCGATCTCGTCGTCAGACAGCGAGGTGTCCAGTCCGAGCGGGTCCTGCGGGTTGAAGCTAGTCATCCGGCCATCGTATGTCCGCCGCTCACGCTGATCACCTGCCCGGTGATAGACGATGCGGCGGTAGCGTCGCGTCTGTGACGATCCGCGATCACGGCGACCCTGGGGACGCACCCTCGACGCCGCCGCCACTGCAGCCGCCGGTCGGCGCTGCCCGCCCCTCCGCCGCTGAGCAGGCACGCACCATCGCCGCAGCCGGTAATGCCGCCACTTTGGCCACCTTGACTGCCGACGGTGACCCGTGGGCGTCTTTCGTGGCGTATGGACTGCTGGACGGGAAACCGGTGCTGTGCTTGTCGAACCTGGCCGAGCACGGCCGCAACCTCGCCGGCGACCCGCGCGCCAGCCTTTCGATCGTGGCCGAGAGCGGCGACGGCGACCCGTTGGCCAAGAGTCGAATCACGCTCGCCGGGCTCGTCTCCCAGCCCTCGGCTGCCGACCGAGACGCGGCGCGGGCGGTATATGCGAGCGCGGTGCCCGCCGCCCGGATGTTCCTCGACTTCAGCGACTTCACCCTGTGGGTGCTGGAGGTCCAGCGGGTGCGTTGGGTGGGTGGCTACGGCCGGATGGACTCGGCGACCGGCGAACAATACGACGCAGCGGCGCCGGATCCGGTTGCACCGGCCGCGGCCAGAGCCATCACACACCTCAACGCCGATCACGCCGACGCCTTGGCTGCGATGAGTCGGGCGTTTGGCGGCTATCCCGACACCGAGACTGCGGTGTGCACGGGCATCGATCGCTATGGCCTGGACATGCGGGTGAACACTCCGCGCGGGGTAGCCTACGCGCGAGTGGGTTTCCCGAAACGGCTCGACTCTCCTGATCAGTTGCGTTCGACGACGGCAGAATTAGCCCGATTGGCCAGCACCGGCCCAACGGTTACAACTCACGAAACACCCAGCTAATAAGGGGCTTTTGGAAACAGTCGGCGTGCAAGACGTGTGTGTCAGTGACGCTGACGTGGAAGAATTCACCGGTGCCTTATGACATTCACATCCGCACCGCGGACGGCGGTGTCCAGTACCCCAGCGCATTCAGCTACGGCGTCGAAGACGGAATCCTTCGGGTTCAGGTCGGGGTAGACCTGGACCAGTCGGACTAGATCTACTTTGCTCCGGGCTACTGGCAGCAGTATGTGATCGACCCCCACGACGAGGACCCGCTCGATCTGGGCCTCCTGGACGACGAAGAGTTCCTGGACGACGAAGACCTCCTGGATGACGAAGAGCTCCACGATGATGACGGCGATGACGAGGGCGACTTGGAGCGTTGACACGGCAATGTGATTTAGGCGCATACCCCGCCGGGACTCGATCCGACGCGTTTGAATGCTCATATGGTCGGTGCGTGGGTCGGCTTCGCGGCGGGGCTGATTCTGGTGATGAGCACGTTGATGAGTGTCGCGGGCACCCTGGTCGTTCCCCGGGGAGTCAACTCGCCCTTCTCGCGTAGCGTCGAGTGGTTCCTCGACATCGTCTTCTTGATGGGGACGAAGCCGGTCCGTTCCTTTGAGCGCCGGGACCGGATCCTGGCATGGCAAGCGCCCTTGACGTTGCTTCTCCGGCTTGCCGTGTGGTTGGGCCTGCTCTTTGTCGGCTTCGCGCTCTTGCTGCTACCGAGTCTGAAAGGTCATCTGGGACAAGCCTTCTCCGAATCCGGATCCTCGTTATTCACCCTCGGGTACGCGGTGCCGGCTACCGGTGACAGCACAACGCTGGAATACCTGGCGGCGTTCACCGGGCTGGTCGTGATAGGACTGCAGGTCGGCTACCTGCCGACGCTGTACTCCGCGTTCAACAAGCGGGAAACCGAGGTCACCCTGCTCGTGTCGCGTGCCGGTGCACCGGCATGGGGCCCAGAGATTCTCGCCCGCAGCCGATGGCGGATCCAGGACGGCGACATAGCACGGGTTCTCGAAACACTGTTCCTGTCCTGGGAGCGGTGGGCCGCCGCGGTGGCCGAATCCCACACCACCTACCTGACGCTGGCCCGGTTTCGCTCGCCTCGGCCGTTGTCGCACTGGCTGACCTCGCTGATCGCGGTCATGGACGCCGCCGCGCTGCATCTGGCACTGGCCCCATCGCGCGAACCCAAACTGGCGGCACGGCTGGCGCTCCGGATGGGCTTCGTCGCGTTGGGCGAGATCGCTAGAACAATGCGACAGCCGATACCCGATGAACCGAGTCCGGATGCACCAATATCGGTGTCTTACGATGACTTTCGGGGTGCTAGCGCGATGCTGCGCGAGGTCGACTACCCGATCGAACGCTCAGATGAAGAGGCCTGGCCGCACTTCCGTGGATGGCGGGCCAACTACGACGCGACCGCGCTTCTGCTCGCCAAGCAACTAGACGCCCCTCCGGCGTTATGGACGGGACCGCGGCGCTGGCCGTCGACCCCGATACCGCCGCGTCGCCCCCCAGCCTCGGTCGCGCCGGAAGCGGGCCGAGAAAGGGCGCGGGGAGCTACCGATAACCAGTCGGGTGGCCAGTAGGCCTTCGGCGTCGACGTCGCCTGCGTTATTCCGGTGTGATCTAAGCAAGGAACATCGGTGGACGATCCGAAAGAAAGGCGTAACCACGTGACGGGCACACCGATCCAGGTTGCACAAGCTATCCCGCGCTCGGCGCGGATGCGGCTTGTCGATCAACTCATGAGCCGCGCGCTGGGCCTTCCGGCGGCCACGACGAATTACGCAGTGCGCCGGGACGTTCCCATACCGATGCGTGATGGCGTCATCCTTCGAGCCGATCATTATGCACCTGACACCTCCACGCCGTCGGGCACGCTGCTGGTGCGCTGTCCATATGGCCGAGGGGCGCCCTTGTCCTGGCTGTATCCGCGGGTGTACGCCCAACGCGGGTATCACGTCGTGTTCCAAAGTGCCCGAGGTACTTTCGGCTCCGGCGGTAGCTTCGAGCCGTTTATGCGCGAGGTCGAAGACGGAGCTGACACGGTGGCGTGGCTACGGCGCGAACCGTGGTTTAACGGAACGTTCGGCACCTTTGGTCAGTCCTACCTGGGATTCAACCAGTGGGCGCTGCTAGTCGATCCGCCACCTGAACTCGCGGCGTCCGTGATCACGGTCGGGCCGCACGACCTCACTGCGGCCATGTGGCGCAACGGCGGGCTGGCGATCCGCAACGCGTTCTGGTGGTGTGATCAGGCCGCGCATCAGGAGGACCGACTCGCTCTACTGCGCCAGTTCAGGTCGGAGCGCGGGGTGCGCGCCGCTGCAGATCGTCTTCCGTTGGGCCGCAGCGGACGAGCGCTGGTGGGCCAAGCGGCGCCGTGGTTAGAAACCTGGCTGGAAAACACCGATCCGGACGATGAATACTGGCGGCCGGCCCAGCTTGATGCCGCGTTGGACCGCACCCGCATTCCGGTGCTGTTGGTCGGCGGCTGGCAGGACCTCTTCCTGGAGCAGACGCTCGAGCAGTACCGGCGGCTGCAGGCGAATGGGGCCCAACCCGCACTGCACATTGGTCCGTGGACGCACATGGAAATGCTGAACAAGGCGGCCGGCGCCACCGCGCGGGAGACGCTGTCCTGGTTTTCCCGGCACCTCGCGGGCAGTAGCAACGTCGACCGAAGCCCGGTGCGGATCTTTGTCACCGGTGGGCCCGGCTGGCGCGACCTACCGGATTGGCCCCCTAGCAGCCATACCCGCAGCCTCTACCTGAACGCGGGATCGGCGCTTACCGAACTTCCGCCGAATTCGGACGTCGCGCCTTCCCGGTACACCTACGACCCCGCCGTACCCACGCCGACGATCGGTGGGCCGTTCCTTTCTTCCACAGATGCCGGCTACCAAGACGACACCGAGCTGAGTACTCGGGACGACGTAATCACCTTCACCACAGCCGCGTTGACGCACGACTGGGAAGTCATCGGCACGCCGGCAGCAGAACTACACCATTCCAGCGACAACCCTCACGCCGACATATTCGTGCGGCTCAGCGAAGTTGACGCAAAGGGGCGATCCCGCAGCGTCACCGAGGGCTACCGTCGTCTGACGGGTGAAGAATCACCCTTGCGGCTGTCGTTGGACCCCATCGCACATCGCTTCCGAGCGGGGACACGGATCAGGCTGATGATCGCCGGCGGATCGCATCCTCACTACGCCCGAAACCTGGGCACGGGCGAGCCGCCACTGACCGGATTCGCGATGCGGTCGTCCAACCATCTGGTCGCACACGGATCCGGTGGAATATCGCAGTTGCAACTACCCGTCGTCGATCCGACCTGACCGCCTGCGCGAGCGCCCGTCCTGTGCTGCACTATTCAACAATGAGAGTGCTGCAAAGATAAGGCTGGCGAGGCGCTTGGAAGATCAAATTAGCGAAGAGCCCGTCGGCGGGCATAGTGAGGATTTGGCTGCCGCGGCTGAGCAGCCGGAAGTCGTTGAGGCCGCACAGCGGTACCGCTGGCTGATGGACCACAGTCCCCTGGCGATCGGTGTGCACCTGGACGGTCGCTACGTATATGTCAACGAAACCCTGGTGTGGAAGATGGCGGCTCAATCGGCCGACCAATTCATCGGACGCCGGGTCACGGATTTCGTGCACCCGGACTCGCTCGCCGCGGTTCACGCTCGTATTGCAGAACGGCGGCACGAACGGGACACGTTGCCACCCTTGGAACTTGTCGTCGTACTGTTCGACGGAACAACCCGCGAGGTTGAAGCGCTCGCAGCCTGGACGGAGTGGGAGGGCAAGCCCGCTCACCATGTGGTTTTCCGGGACTTGACCACACAGAGGGCCGCCGAAGCGAGCTTGCGCTTCCAGGCAGCGCTGGTCACCCACGCCAGTGATGCCATCATCGCCACCACCCTGATGGGCGCAGTCACCAGCTGGAATCCGGCGGCCGAAGCCATTTACGGCCGGTCGGCGGCCGCAGCGTTAGGGTTGCCGATCAGCGAGACGGTCGGTGCTGCGCTGGATCCGGCCGTGATCATCGCCGGCGGGGGAGTGGTGCACGCGATGCATCGCAGCTCCGACGGCTCCGCGCTGGCCGTGCGGGTGTCGGCGTCCCGCATGGACGACGGATACGTGGTGTTATGCGCCGACCAGACCGCCCTGCGGCGCGCTGAGCAGCACTTCGAAACCGTCGTCGCCTCTCTGGAAGAAGGGGTGCTCGTCATCGCGGCCGACGGATCGGTGGAATCAGTGAACCCGGCGGCGCTACGACTACTGGGTGCGCGGGCAACGGGAGTCGACGTCCTCGAGTTGGTGAAAGTGGCCACGATTCCGGTCTACGACGCCCATGGCCGGCTGCTCAGCTCCGATCCGCGACCGGTTCTTGAATCGCTGACCCATAGCCCGGGCCGGGGCAGTGTCTACGGTGTCGACCGACGCAGCGACGGCCGGCGGATCTGGGTATCCGCGAACTGGTCATACCTCGATCCCACCGATCCCAGCCGATCGTCGGTGTTGGTGTCATTCACCGACATCACCGAACAGCACAACGCCCATCAGCGACTCATTTACCAGGCCACCCACGATCTGGTGACCGGGCTGCCCAACCGTGCCCATGTCGTCGCGCTCATCACCGACGCGATCACCGCCGATGAGCACCGTTTGGGCGCTGTGCTTTTCATCGACATGGATAAATTCAAGAGCGTCAATGACGCGCTCGGACATCACGCCGGTGACACCGTCCTTCAGATCGCCGCCCAACGTCTCCGCCGAGGATTGCGCATCGACGACGTCGTCGGACGCGTCGGCGGCGACGAGTTCGTGGCGCTGCTGGCCGCGCCCGTAGAGCCCACCGATGTCGAGGACATCGTCAACCGGCTGCACGCAGCGCTTGAAGAACCGATAGTCATTGAGCACGAAAGTGACTGCGCCAGAACAGATTGCACCCGTATCAGCGCTAGCATCGGTGTCGTCACAGTACGACCCGACGAGCAACGCGGTGCCGTCGAAATCCTGCGCGACGCCGATCTTGCGATGTACCAGGCGAAAACAACAGGCCGGGCGACGAGCCACTTCAGCGAGTTAGCTCCACCCGGGTAGTGTCGCCCGGCATGGAGAATCCGCGGCGGGTACTGGGCTGGCTGGGCGTCGATGTTGCCTGCGTGCTGGTGTTCTGTGCGGTCGGGCGGCGCAGTCACGACGAGGGGCTGAACGTCGCGGGCATCGCAACGACGGCCTGGCCGTTTCTGAGCGGTACCGGTGTCGGGTGGCTGGCCGCGCGAGCGTGGCAGCGCCCGACGGCGGTGGTCCCCACCGGGGTCGTGGTGTGGTTGTGCACGGTCGCGGTCGGGATGCTGCTGCGCAAGGCCACCTCCGCCGGCGTGGCCGCCAGTTTCGTGGTGGTGGCGTCAACGGTCACCGCGCTGCTGCTGCTCGGCTGGCGGGCGGCGTTGCTTTTAAGTGCCCGTAAGCCTAACTAGGTGTACCTGGACATGACGTTGGTAGCGGGCGTGTCGGCTTGATGTGAGGAGAACCCCCGGGTGGGGTGTGGCTTGTCGAAGGCCCATCACCCGTCCGGAGGTTCTCGTGTCCCACCGTAATGCCCGCACCACTTTCCATGGCCGAAGGTTGATCGTCGAGCGGTTCGCCGATGGTTGGCCGAAGGCTCACATCGCCGCGGCAATGGGTATTTCCCGAAAGTGTGTCGGGACGTGGATCGCGCGGCATGACGCCGAAGGTGAAGCCGGCCTGCGTGATCGTTCGTCGCGACCACACACCATGCCCACCCGCACCCCCGACGCAGTCGAGGACCAGATCGTGGCATTGCGTCGGATTCAGCGCCGCGGCCCAGAGGCGATTAGCGCTGAACTTGGCGTGACAGCCCGCACGGTGTCGCGGGTGCTGCGACGCCGCAATGTGCCCTATCTGCGCGACTGTGACCCGATGACCGGAGAGCTGATTCGCGCCTCTAAGACCACCGCGGTGCGTTACGAAAGAGAACGTCCGGGCGAGCTGGTGCACATGGATGTCAAAAAGCTGGGTCGAATCCCTGACGGCGGCGGCTGGCGTGCCCTCGGCAGGGACAAGATTGCCCGATCTCCCAAGGCGGGCAGGGGATTTGACTACGTGCACTCACTCGTCGACGACCACTCCCGATTGGCCTACTCCGAGATCCTGGCTGATGAAAAAGGCCCCACCTGCGCGGCATTTCTACGTCGCGCCGCCGGGTATTTCCGCGACCACGGCATCAACCGCATCGAGCGAGTCATGACCGATAACGCCTGGGCCTACCGCTGGTCAATCCGCGAAGTCTGTGACGAGTTGGGTGCCCGGCAGGTGTTCATCAAACCGCACTGCCCCTGGCAGAACGGAAAGGTAGAGCGACTTAACCGCACCCTGCAAACCGAGTGGGCCTACCGCCAGGTCTTCACCAGTAACGCCGAGCGAGCCGCAGCCCTTGCACCCTGGATCGAGAACTACAACACTCAACGACGCCACAGCGCACTCGGC
>Ga0209248_10000241_pt1 | contig 18085 bp, 19 predicted proteins | sample BogFormECP04_OM1_FD_188241 | JGI IMG/M metagenome (GOLD analysis project Ga0209248, IMG submission 188241) | Bog forest soil microbial communities from Calvert Island, British Columbia, Canada - ECP04_OM1 (SPAdes) (version 2) | ecosystem: Environmental > Aquatic > Freshwater > Wetlands > Bog ... | reverse complement strand
GCCGCCCTTGACGGTGTCGAAGGTGTGCCATTCCCAGTTGTCGTCTTCGACGTTGGCCAGCGCGGCGCACATGCCGCCCTGGGCGGCGCCGGTGTGGCTGCGGGTCGGGTACAGCTTGGTCAACACGGCAGTGCGGACGCGCGGGCCCGCTTCTACCGCCGCCCGCATTCCGGCACCGCCCGCGCCGACGATGACGACGTCGTATCGGTGTTGGGAGATCACGGCTCGCCTTTCACGAAATGTTCGGGTCAAACGTCAGCAGCACGTAGGTCCCCAGCACCAGCGTGAACACCATCGACAACGCCAGCAGGGCGTTCAGCCAGAAGCGGGTGGAATCCTTACGGCTGTAGTCGTCGATGATGGTGCGCAAACCGTTGCCGCCGTGCAACTGCGCCAGCCAGAGCAGCAGCAGATCCCAGGTCTGCCAGAACGGCGAGTGCCAGCGCTGCGCCACATAGTTGAAGTCGATGCGGTAGACACCGTCTTCCCACATCAGCATCACGAACAAGTGCCCGAGCGCCAAGAACACCAGCACGATGCCGGAAAACCGCATGAACAGCCAGGTGTATTTCTCGAAGTTGGGCATGCCGGCGCGCCGGCGCGGGGAACGCGGATTGTCCAGGCTGGCCGGGCGGTCGTGGCTGCGCTGCCGTATCGGGGCGACCTGGCCGCGGCCCAGTTGAAGGTCGGGGGAGCTCATCCGAACCGCCCGATCATGTGGATGGCCACGACCACTGTCGCCGGCACCATCACCAGCAGCCAGACGATCGCGATCGCCCACAGCATCAGTCGCTGATAGCGGGGACCCTGTGCCCAGAAGTCGATCAAGATGACACGGATGCCGTTGAGCGCGTGGTAGAGCACCGCGGCCACCAATCCCAGTTCCATCAAACCGACGATCGGTGTCTTGTAGGTCCCGATGACTTCGTTGTAGGTCTGCGGGCTTATCCGGACCAGTGCGGTGTCCAGCACGTGCACGAACAGGAAGAAGAAGATCGTCGCTCCGGTGATGCGGTGCAGCACCCATGACCACATACCCGGATCGCCACGGTAGAGGGTTCGCCGTAGGCGCTGTGCGCGCGAAGATCCGTCCCCCGGTGTCGGCGTAGCCGGATCCGCAGATGTCGCCGTCGCCATCAGCGCCTCCACTCTGTGTGGGACCGTCCGGGAGCGACTCTAAACCCATTTGTGCTGCTGAATGGTCCGGTTCGTGTCCAGCAACGCTTTTCGGCGTGAAGAATCTAATGTGGCCTTGTGAGTTAGCCGACAGTGAACGAGGTGGCCCGATGCGTCCCCAACCCGCGTGGTATTGCGACCGTGACCGACACAGTTGACTGGGAACTGCTGCGGGACAAGGCTATCCAAGCAGCACACGGGGCGTACGCGCCTTACTCACGGTTTCCGGTCGGCGCAGCGGCGTTGGTCGACGATGGGCGGATTATCACCGGTTGCAATGTGGAGAATGTCTCATATGGCCTGGGTCTCTGCGCCGAATGCGCCGTTGTCTGCGCGCTGCATTCGACCGGCGGCGGCAGGCTGCTCGCGCTGGCATGCGTCGACGGGAGTGGCTCGCCGCTGATGCCATGCGGCCGGTGCCGCCAGGTGTTGCTGGAACACGGTGGACCGGACCTGCTGATCGACCACCCGGACGCACCCCGGCGGCTCGGCGACTTGCTGCCGGAGGCGTTCGGTCCCGAGGATCTCGCCCGCCAGGAACGTCGCCTATGAGGTTCGACGCGCCGACCATCATTGCGACCAAACGCGATGGCGGTCGGCTGTTGGATGCCGCGATCGACTGGGTCATCGACGCCTACAGCAACGGGCAGATCGCCGACGAACAGATGTCAGCGCTGTTGATGGCGATCTTTTTGCGCGGCATGGACTACGGCGAGATCTCGCGATGGACGGCGGCGATGGTGGCGTCCGGTGAGCGGATGGACTTCACCGATTTGCGGCGCGACGGCAATCCGCTGCGCACCGTGGACAAGCACTCCACTGGCGGAGTCGGCGACAAGATCACGCTGCCGCTGGTATCGGTGGTCGCCGCGTGCGGTGGCGCGGTGCCGCAGGCGTCCGGCCGCGGACTCGGCCATACCGGCGGCACCCTGGACAAGTTGGAATCGATCGCCGGCTTCACTGCGAATATCTCTAATGAACAAGTGCGCCAACAACTTTACGAGATCGGCGCCGCCATCTTCGCGGCGGGTCGGTTGGCGCCCGCCGACGCGAAGCTCTACGCGCTGCGCGACATCACCGCCACCGTCGAGTCGCTGCCGCTGATCGCCAGCTCGGTGATGAGCAAGAAGATCGCCGAAGGAGCGGGCGCGCTGGTGCTCGACGTCAAGGTCGGTTCCGGCGCGTTGCTGAGCTCGGAATCGCAGTGTCGCGAGCTGGCCGAAACCATGGTGGCGCTGGGCGCTGAGCAAGGGCTGCCGGTGTGCGCGATGCTGACCGACATGAACAGTCCGCTGGGCGCGGCGGCCGGTAACGCGCTTGAAGTCGCCGAAGCGCTGGAGGTACTGGCCGGCGGGGGACCCCCCGATGTGGTGGAGCTGACGTTGCGGCTGGCCGGCGAGATGCTCCAGCTCGCCGGCATCGACGGGCGGGATCCGGCACAGACGCTGCGAGACGGCTCGGCGATGGACCGATTCCGCGCGCTGGTCGTCGCTCAGGGCGGTGACTTGGCCGTACCGTTGCCAGTTGGTAAGTACTCCGAAACCGTCACCGCCAGCCGGAGCGGCAGAATGGGCGATATCGACGCGAAGGCAGTGGGGCTGGCAGTGTGGCGGCTTGGCGCGGGCAGGTCCCGCCCGGGCGAGTTGGTCCAGCCCGGCGCCGGAATCCGGATCCACCGGCGTCCCGGAGACCCAGTGACCGCCGGCGAACCGCTGTTCACGCTGTACACCGACACCCCGGAACGCTTCGAGTCCGCGATGGCCGAGTTGCATCCGGGCTGGAGCATCGTCGACACGTCACCCGTGCGGCGATCGCTGATCATCGATCGGATCACCTGATGACGACGCCGCTGAGGCTGGACGCGATCAAGCGAGCGCCGAAGGCGCTGTTGCACGATCACCTCGACGGCGGGCTGCGGCCGGCGACGGTGATCGACATCGCCGGGCAGACCGGCTATGACGGCCTGCCCGCCACCGACGTCGATGAACTGACGCGGTGGTTTCACACCTCGTCGCACAGCGGCTCGCTGGAGCGCTACCTCGAGCCGTTCTCGCACACGGTCGCGGTGATGCAGACGCCCGAGTCACTGCACCGAGTCGCCTACGAATGCGTGGAAGACCTGTCCGCCGACTCGGTGGTGTACGCCGAGGTCCGGTTCGCCCCCGAACTGCACATCAATCGTGGGCTCTCATTCGACGCGGTCGTCGATGCGGTGCTGGCGGGCTTCGCCGACGGGGAGAAGGCGGCCGCGGCGGCTGAGCGACCGATCGTGGTGCGCTGTCTGGTCACCGCGATGCGGCACGCCGCGCTGTCCCGCGAAATCGCCGAGCTGGCGATCCGATTCCGCGACAAGGGCGTGGTCGGATTCGACATCGCCGGCGCAGAGGCCGGCTACCCGCCTACCCGCCACCTGGACGCTTTCGACTACATGCGAAACAACAACGCGCGCTTCACGATTCACGCAGGCGAGGCGTTCGGGCTGCCGTCCATCCACGAGGCGATCGCATCCTGCGGCGCCGATCGGCTGGGCCATGGGGTGCGGATCGCCGACGACATCGACGTCGCCGAGGACGGCGAGGTGCGACTGGGTCGATTGGCATCGATCTTGCGGGACAAGCGCATTCCGTTGGAGCTGTGCCCCAGCTCCAACGTCCAGACCGGTGCGGTCAAGAGCATCGCCGAGCACCCCTTTGACCTGCTGGCCCGAGCGCGGTTCCGGGTCACCGTCAACACCGACAACCGCTTGATGAGCGACACGACGATGAGCCACGAAATGCTGGCTCTCGTCGACGCGTTCGGCTACGGCTGGACCGACCTCGCGCGGTTCACCATCAACGCGATGAAGTCGGCGTTCATTCCGTTCGACGAGCGGTTGGCGATCATCGACGAAGTCATCAAACCGCGTTTCGCCGTATTGGTCGGCTGAGCCGCCGTTACATCACGACGTGGCCGGCGTCGACGGGCACCGTTATGCCCGTCACGTACCGTGCTCGCGGGCTGACGAGCCACAGCACGGCTTCGGTGACGTCTTGCGACTCGACCAGCGGCACGTCGGGGAGCAACATCTGCGAGACGGCCGGATTGGGACGCTCGGTCATCCCGGTTATCACGAAGTCGTTGAGGATCATCGGCGTCGCGACCCCGCTGGGGTGTACCGAGTTGACCCGAATCTTGTGCGGCGCATAAGCATTCGCCGCTGAGCGCATCAGGCCCACCACACCGTGTTTAGACGCGGCGTAGGCGAACATCGCGGTACTGCCGTCACCGCCGCGGCCGGTCAGACCCTGCGACGAACTGACCAGAACGACCGACCCGCCGCGACCCTTGCGGATGATCGACGGCACCGTCGCCAACATCGTGTGCCAGACACCCTTGAGGTTGGTGTCGACGATCGCGGTGAACACCGGCTCGGCGCGCGTCGCCGGGTCGCCGATCGCCACCACGCCGGCATTGGCGATGACGATATCGATGTCACCAAGGGCGTCGATCCCGGCCTGCACTCCGGCTTCCAGCGCAGCGAGGTCGCGGACGTCGGCGACGACGGGCACCGCGGTGCGGCCCGCGGCTTGCACCAACCGCACGGTTTCGTCGAGATCGGACTTGGTGCCCAGCGGGTACGGGATCGCGTCGATGTCGGCGCAGATGTCGACCGCGATGATGTCGGCGCCCTGTTCGGCCAGCGCGACGGCATGGCTGCGCCCCTGGCCGCGCGCTGCGCCGGTGATGACGGCCACGGTGTTGTCGAGTTCACCCATGACGGGAAACGTACCTATTCGATACAAAAGGACCGAGTCCCAGGTCAGTTCTGCCACGATTTGGGGGTGAATCGACATGAGCGCCGCCAGTGACGAAGATCCCAGCGGGCGATATGAGCGATAGTGCGCGCGTAATCACCAACCTGATTTACAGGTACGCCGAACTCCTGGATGCCGGCGACTTGGACGGGGTGGCCGGGCTGTTCGCTCACGGTCGTATCTGCGGAGTCGAGAACGGGCCGCCCGAGACGGTGTTCGACGGAACCGCCAGGGTGCGGCAGATGTACGAGATGGCCACCCGGATCCACGAGGATGGCACCCCGAAGACCAAGCACAACACCAGCAACGTGCAGGTCGAGATCAACGAGGCCGACGGCACCGCGTCCAGCAGGTCCTACTACTGCGTCACGCAGGCCACGCCGGAATTGCCGTTGCAGGTCATCGTGACCGGGCACTACAAGGACACCTTTCACCGGTTGGACGGCGTGTGGTGGTTCGACAGCCGCACCATGTTCGTCGACCAGGTCGGCAATGTCAGCCAGCACCTGAAGTTCTGACCGCGTGACACAGTCGAGCACCGTGGACGGTCCGTTTGACTTAGCCGCCGTGCTGGCCGACGCGCAGCGCAAGGAGTCGCTGACCGATTGGGGTCCCGGGGAATTCGAGCGTCCGCTTGGCGTGTTGTTGGCCGACTACGCGGCCGCCGACCTCAACGCGGTCGGGGTGCTCATCCTGCGCTCGGGCATCGTGCACAGCCTGCGCATGCGCCTGCGAGCCCAGGAGTGGATTCGCCGCCACCCCGAGATCCTCGACGAGCGGATCGCCGCGCCGATCGTCGTCGTCGGGATGATGCGCAGCGGGACGACGCTGTTGCAGCGACTGCTGGCCGCCGACGCACGCTTCAACTGCGCCTACGGCTGGGAAGTGGTCGAGGTCGCGCCCCGCCTCGACCACCGGTTCAATGGCGTCGATCCGCGCATCGCCATCAGCGAAGCGCGCGAAGCCAAGTCCCGCGAACTGGCCCCGGATCTGTTCGTCATCCACCCGATGTATGCGCGGGAGGCCGAAGAGGAAATCGTCTTTCTGGCTGACGCGTTTTTGTCGCATGTTCCCGAATCCGGCGCGCACCTTCCGAATTACCGGTCCTGGCTCGACGAGCAGGATTTCGCTCCTGCCTACAGCTACCTACACCGGATGCTGCAGTTTTTGCAGTGGCAGAAGCGGCAGCGTGGTGCGGTGGGACAACGCTGGGTGCTCAAGTCACCGGCCCACCTCGGCTATCTTGACCTATTGCGCAACCAGTTTCCCGACCTGCACATCGTGCACATGCACCGCGACCCCGGCACCACGATCGCGTCGGGGGCAAGCCTCAACGCGACCCTGCACGCGATGCACGCCGACACCGTCGACTTCAAGCAGGTAGGCGCCGAGTGGTTGCAGCGGATGGGGTGGACCAATGACCGCGCGATGCGTGTGCGTGACGCTTGGGCCAACGAGGCTGCCCAGGTCACCGACATCGCCTACGAAGACGCGGTAGCCGACCCGATCGGACAAGTGGCCCGGGTGTACGACGCCGTCGGCGTGCCGCTTACCGTCGAGGCGGAGAGCGCGATGCGACGCTGGCTTGACGACCGGCCCCGCGAGGCGGCACGCCCGGCCTACGGCCTGGAAAGCTACGGCTTAGAACCGGCACAGGTTGACGAACGTTTCGCGTTGTACAACAAGCGTTTTCGACAGTATGTCGGAAAGTGAGGAGACTTCATGTCAGATGACCCCGTCGCGACAACATCGCAGCACGCACAGGAATTGGCGGCGCTCGAGCTGATCGAACACCCGACCGTGAAAGCCGCTTACCGCAACGTCGCGGAGACCTGGCTCGGCCGGGCGAAGGCCTCGCAAGCGATGCGCGAACGATTTGACGATGCGTTCGCGGAGGTGATGTTTTCGGCGGCGGTGTGGTCGTCGAATCAGGACAAGTTGCGGCCCAAAGTCAGTTGCATCACTCGGCTCGCACATCCGGTGGACGGCCATCGTATCCCCGGATCGCGTTGGGGCATCGACAATCCCGACAGCGTGTACCGGGTGATCCCGATATCGGGTGACGAACGATACGAGATTCACGGGCGAGTCGGCAAGAACCGCATGACCGAGAACTACTTCACGCTATGGGATGCGCACATGGGCACCGTCGATGTGCTCAACGGCCGGACCATGCAGGTGGACTCCGATGGCAGCTTCACCATCACCGTCGACGCCGAACCCGCCAACGGGCAGCCTAACCACGTCCGCGCCACTGCTGAGGCGCACGAGTTCTACATCCGAGATGTGCTGCTGGATTGGGGCCGGGATGACCCCAATCACTTTGAGGTGCAACGACTTGGCGGCCCACCGGGAACGCCCGCGCGTACGCTCGACGAGCAGGCCGAGGCGACCGCGGCGATGATGGCGTATTTCGCCGACTTCACCGGGAAGCTGAGCCATGGCGTGTACAAGATGGCGCCCAACCATTTCAATCTGGCGTGGTCGGCCGACAAGGTCGGCGCTATGCGCAACCAGGTCTATGTGATGGGCCGTTTCGATCTCGCCGAGGACGAGGCGTTTGTGGTCGACGTCAGCGACGGCGGCGCCGAATACTTCACCGTGCCGCTGAGCAACATCTGGGGCACCACGCTCGACATCGTCGACCGCACCGGCAGCCTCAACAAGGCACAGTCGGCCGCCAACGACGACGGCACCTACACCTACGTGATCTCGCCCGTCGATCCGGGCGTGACGAACTGGATCGACTCCGACGGACTGCGTGAAGGCATTCTGACGCTGCGAATGGCCGAGTTCGGCGAGGCCGGTCCGCGTGAGGATCTCGGCGCCCGCGGACGGGTGGTCACGTTGGACCGACTCGACGCCGAGGTGCCACATTTGCCGCGGGTGAACTCAGCGCAGCGGACGGCTCAACTCGCGGACCGGCGGACGTCGTACCTGCGCCGCCTGCCCGAAGGGACTGCCTGAGGTGACGCGTTGGCTGATCACCGGATGCTCCACCGGCTTTGGGCGCGAGATCGCGCGGGCAGCGCTTGTGGACGGGCACAGTGTGGTGGTGACCGCGCGACGGGCCGATGCGGTACAGGACTTCGTCGACGAGTTCGGGGACCGCGCCGTTGCGGTTGCTCTCGACGTGACCGACGCCGGCCAGATCGCTGCCGCGGTCTCGGCGGCGGAGAAGGCATTCGGTGGAATCGACGTGCTGGTCAACAACGCCGGCCACGGCTATCTGTCCGCGGTCGAGGAGGGCGAAGACGCCGAGGTCCGAAAGCTGTTCGATGTCAACTACTTCGGTTCGGTCGATATGATCAAGGCGGTGCTGCCGGCGATGCGGGCCCGCGGCTCCGGGCACATCGTCAACATCTCGTCGATGACCGGTCTGGTGGCCAACCCGCCCAACGCGTACTACTCGTCGACCAAGTTCGCGCTGGAGGCGGTGACCGAAGCACTGGCCACCGAGGTGCGGCCGCTGGGCATCAAGGTCACCGCCATCGAGCCCGGCGCCTTCCGCACCGACTGGGCGACGCGGTCGATGAAAGAGTCCGGCCGGCCGATCGCCGACTATGTCGACGTAGCAGCGCGTAAGGACCTCATCAAGCAGTTCGCCGACCATCTGCCGGGCGACCCGCGCAAGGTGGCCGAGGCGGTGCTGATGGTGACCAAGCTCGACGAGCCGCCGCTGCGGTTACTGCTGGGCCGCGACGTACTAAAGGCGATGCGCGACAGAATCGCGGCGATGACCGCGTCGATCGAGGAGTGGAAGTCCGTCACCAAGGACGTGAACTTCCCCGCTTAGCCGGCCAGCACTGCACGTAGGGTCTGGGCGAATTCCGCTGGCTGCCCGATGAATCCGCCATGGTCACCGGGAAACTCGACCGGTGATGTTCCGAGTTGGTCGGCCAGCGCGACGCTGGTGCGGTAGGTGAGCAGACCGCCGGAAGCCGCACCAATGCCGACGACGACCTTGGCGGGTCCACGGGTCAGCGCTGCGATGTCGGGGACGTAGCGGGCGGTGCCGCGTAGCTCGTGGGCGAGAAACCTTGTGCCGTGCGCGATCTGGTCCGGCGACGGCTCCGACACCACCGGGGCACCCTCGGGCTTCACGTCGAATCCGGCGTTGGCCATGAACTTTGCCATCGCGGCGGGCACCCCGTCACTGTGGAAGGTGGCGATGATCTCTTCGGTTTTGGCGCGCTGCGCGGCCGCGTCGGGCAGCAACTCCAATACCGGCGGCTCGTGGGCGACGAGGGTGCGCACCCGCGTCGGATGACGGGACACCAGGGCCAGCCCGGTCACCGCACCGCCCGACGAGCCGAACACGTCAGCGGACTCGGCGTCCAGGTTGTCAAGGATCGCCGCGATGTCGTCGGCGCGCAGTTCCGGGGTGGAGTCCTGTTGCGGGTCGTCCAGGCAGCTGTTGGCGATGCCGCGTGGATCGGTGGTGACGACGGTGTGATCACTCGCCAGCGCCTCAGCCAGCGGCGCGAAGTCCGCGGCGGGCATTGGTGCGCCGAGCAGCAGCAGAAGTGGGCCGCTGGGAGATGAGCCCCGTACCTCGTAGTGCAGCCGAACGCCCGGCAAGGCGAGGGAATGTGTGGTCACTCGCGCCTTAGCCGCGACTCCACGAACCGCTCCAGCTCTTCCCACGCTTCTACCGCCTTGGGGTACGGGGGCGCGGGCTTGCTGACCGAGTCGGGTTCGAGAACGTAGGCGACCAGCTTGCCCAGCGGGTTTTCGGTGGCGAGCGCCTTATCGGCGGTGCTGTCCTCGGCGTAGTCCCCAACATCGCGAAGCAGCTCCACAGCCAGATCTAGCTGCTCACGGTCCACCGCGTCCGGCCCGGCGGCCAAATCGTCGGCCAGCCCGCTCAGTACGTAGACGTTGTCTTCGGTGGTGTCGACCCGCAGGCTGCCGTCAGTTGCCGCGGTGCGGATGTCGTCGTAGGTGCTCAGGTCGGACAGATCGTGGTCGTGCTCATCGGCGAGATATCTGGCCAGGGCCCGTTCCGAGGTGAACACGCTGATTCGACCGTTGCGTCCCAAGAAGATCGGACGGTCGTCGAAATAGCAGCGCAGTGTGTAGAAGGTGCCCGTGTCGGTCATGATCCGGATCGGGTCGATGCCGACCTTCGCCCAGAAGTCCTCGTCGCCGCCCAGCACGACCTCGTGGCCGGCGGGCCGGGCCTTCTCACCGTCGTGCGCGGCGTCGGCACTTTCGGCCGCGGACTCGGTTTCCGGCGCCTCGTCGGCTTCCCCGCTTTCCTGGTAGGTGCCCGAATCGTCCTCTTCGAGGTGTTCCTCTTCGAACGGTTGCGCCAGTTCGGCCGCGGCAACGTCCGATACGGCGCTGTCCACGTCAGGAGTGCTGATGATCTGGTCGACCGCGCCGAGCACGTCGTCCCAGCTACGTCCGATGACCTCGGCGATCACATTCCAGCGCTTGAGACCGGCTTTGCCGGTGAAGTGGCCGACTCCGCCGGACAGCGTGCCCAAGGTCGGGTTGCCGTTGAAGAACTTCATCACCGCCGGCAGCTCGCAGACCGAGCCGATAGACGACACGATCGCCAGCGCGTTCGCCAGCGCCGCCACCGACTTCTCGGTCGGTTTCTCCGACACCAGCTCTTCAACGGCGATCAGGTCGAATTGCTTGTCGTCGGCCGGCTCGAGCTTGTGGGCGTTGGCCTCGGTCAGCCCTTTCCACGCCGGGTGGTCCACCAGGTCGTTGTCGGTGTTGGTGCGCACAAAAGCCACCAGGTCCGCGGGCGTCTCGAATACGAAGAGGTCCTCATCCTTACCCAGAAACGCCTCCCACTCGTCGCCGGCGTCGCGCCAGCGCGGCGCCCACACGGTGTAGCGGTCGCCGTCGGTCAGGCTCAGGCAAATGGGCAGGAGGTCAGCAGCCATGCGGCACACAATAGCGACGGGCCGCGCGGCCGCCGGACGCCAGGCCGCGGTTAGGCGCCCCAAATATCGGTGATGGCCGGTGCTCTGGTTGCGTAACCGAGCTTCGGCAGCCCGTACATCTGCTCCAGCGTGGACAACACGTTGTAGTGGCTGATCGGCTCGCTGTAGGCGCCCGGTCGCACGTTGGCTCCGTAGATCACGGTAGGAATCTGATTTCGCGAGGTGTTGTCGTCCTCGTCCCAGGTCAGGATCAGCAGGCTGTTGTTGGCTTTCGCCCATTCGGCGTACTGCGACAAGTTTTGATACAGCCAGGCGTCGCCCGCAGCGATCGACCCGTCGTGCATGTCGTTGTCGAGGTTCGGGGTGACGAACGCGACCGTCGGCAGGCCGGCGTAATTCCGAGGATTTCCGGGGGCGGGAAACGCGGAAAACGGAAGCGAGTAGGAGGCCGGGATATTGCTGAAGCTGACCCAGGGCACGTGCTTGCGCGCATATTTCCCCGCCTTGCATTCCGGCGAACCCGGTGCGGGCAGGCTTTCCGCGTAGCCCACGAACGTGTGACCGGCGGCGAGCAATTGCGAGCCGAGGTTGGGCGTGTTGCCGGCGTTGACCGGGCAGACGTTGTCCTTGACCAGTGTGTTGCCGGCGAACAACGCGTAGTAGTTGGGTTCGCTGGGGTGCACTTCGGCGAACGACTGCGCCATCATCGCGCCGCCGGCCGCCAGCTGGTTGATATAGGGCGCCGACTTGTTTCCGATGATGTTGGTTTGCGACCGATTCTCTTCCACCACGACGACGATGTGCGCGGGGGTGGGAACTGCGGCCGCTTTGAATTCCACCGGACCGGGTTCGTGGCCCCGATGAGCAGACGGCCACGACATCAGCACCGTGGAAATTGCCAGCACGCCGAACAGGCTGACCGCTCGATATCGTTTGCCATTCCGCCAAGGTCGGCGCCGCATGGCCGGAGTATATGAGTCTTGCTTGCGCTCATTGATCCACGCGCACGCGTGTCGAGTTGGGAAGTGCGACGGGCAAATTTGCGAATCGTGTGATAGCGGATGCCCGAACAGCGCATGATGTTTGCCAATCGCCGGGCCGGGGACCATCACTCGCAATCTGTGGCTGCATTCTCGGCTGGCGGTTTACCGCTGGGAGGTTGGGATGTCCAAACCGAGATTGCGTGCGTCGTTGGTGATCGGCTGCGCCGCCGTCACGGGCGCGATGTCGATAGGGCTGTGGGCCTTCCCGTCTGAGGTGAAAGCGATCATCGCGGAGGCCAGGCTGCTCGCCGATGAGGGCTGGATTATGGGCGGCACCGACAACCCGGTACCCGACCAGGATTACCTCAACAGCGTCGAATCGCTGTACCTCAGCCAAGACAGTGCCTACAGCTTCCAGGGCCTGACCACGCCTGAGCAGTTCTGCCCGATCGTCTGCAATGCCAGTGAGCCCGATTTGGGTTTCGGCGACTCGGTCAACCAGGGCGTCGGCGACCTGAACAGCGTGATCGTCCCGGCGCTGCAGGGCGGAAATGACGTCGCCGTGCTCGGCTACTCGCAAAGCGCCACCGTCGCCACCGTGGAGATGAACGATCTCCTCAACAACACGCCGGCCGGAGTGAACCTGAACGACCTGAGTGTCACGCTGCTCGGCGACCCCAACAGTCCGATCGGCGGGATCCTTGACCGCTTCCAATTCCCCGACGGCGTCGGGCAATTCAGCTTGAGCCCTGAGCCCCAACAGGTTCCGTTCCTCGATATCCCGTTGAACTTGGCCGACACCCCGACCGCCGGGATTGCCACCGACATCTACACCGGCGAATACGACGGCTGGGCCGACTTCCCCGAAGATCCCAGCAACCTGTTCGCCGACCTCAACGCGCTCATCGGCATCGAGACGGTTCACCCGTATTACCCGGACCCGACCCCCGGCGTGAACCTGGACACCACCAACATCATCAGTCTCGGCTCCATCGGTAACGACAACTTCTATGCGATTCCCGCGCCGCTGCCGACCTTGGCGTTCATGTACGACGGCGGGCCCGCCGGCCAGTTCTTCTACGACTTCTTCGCCCCGTCCGCGACGCTGTCCGACGACTGGGCCTACGGCAACCCGGGCGACCCCGGCGCCGGCATCGAAGTCAACGGGGTCGACCCCATTGGTGTGGCCGGTCCCTGGACAGTCGATGCGACCGGCCAGTTGGTCGCGTCCGGTGGCGCCGGTTTCATCCCCGCGATGGATCCGCTGCAGATGCTGGCCGGCGTGGAGTACGCCGGGGTGCAGTCATTCGTCGGCCCGATCGACGACCTGCTGCAGGATGCCGGACAGGCGCCGCTGTCGCAATCGGTCGTTGACTCGATGCTGTCTGGCTACGACTTGACCAATCAGCTGGACGCGTCGCTGCTCACCGCGTGGACCGACGCGACGGCGAGCATTCCGTCGCTGGCTCCGGACGCGATCTTCAGCGGGGAGCCGCTGATCTCCGCACAGCCGCTGGTCGACCTCGTCGGCTACGGGTTCGACATCTTCAACTTCTTCGGCGCCTAATCCACGGATGCGCTGCCCGGCCCCGTAGGGTCGAGTGCCGTGGATGTGCATGTCGTTAACCACCCGCTGGTTGCGGGCCGGCTGACCACACTGCGCGACGAGCGCACCGACAATGCGGCGTTTCGCGTCGCGTTGCGCGATCTGACCACGATGCTGGTCTACGAGGCCACTCGCGACGCGTCCAGCCAGACGGTCACTGTGCGCACGCCACTGGCCGAGACGGCCGGCACCCGGTTAGCGAAACGGCCACTGCTGGTGGCGGTTTTGCGGGCCGGGCTTGGCATGGTCGATTCGGCGCTAGTGCTGTTACCAGAAGCGCGAGTGGGTTTTGTCGGCGTTGCCCGCGACGAGGAGACCGCTTCGCCCGTGCCCTATCTGGAGTCGCTGCCCGACGATCTGCATGGCGAGCCGGTGCTGGTTCTCGACCCGATGTTGGCTACCGGCGGTTCGATGACCCATGCGATCGAGTTGCTGCGTCGCCGCGGCGCCGACGACATCAGCGTGCTGTCGGTGGTGGTGGCCCCGGAAGGCATTGCGGCGCTGGAGAAAGCAGCTCCCAACGTGCGAGTGTTCACCGCAGTCGTCGATGACGGCCTCAACGACGTGTCCTACATCGTCCCGGGCCTCGGCGACGCCGGCGACCGCCAATTCGGGCCGCGCTGAGCTGTCAGCGCCGCTCCTCCTCATCGCTTCGCTCTGCATCGTCGCCGGCTGAGTTACCACTGCGGTATCGACGACGCCAGTTCGTCGCAGAGCGCGGTCGCGTCCCGGCGAGCACCGGCCAGATCCTCGGTCGCCGTCGACCAAACTTCGATGTAGCACTTGACCTTCGGCTCGGTACCCGACGGTCGGATCACAACCCGGGCCGACGTGTCGGCGCCGCCGCCGGTGAAGATCAGCGCATCGCTGCGATCCACGCCCGGGCGCTGCAGCAGATCCGTTGTGGTCGAAGCGAATCCGGCCAGGCGGCTCGGTGGCGAAGCCCGCAACCGACGCATCAGCGCGGTGGCCTCATCCGTGTCGGCCACCGCCCGTGACACCGCGGCGCCGACATGCACCCCGAAGCGACGGGCCAGGTCGTCCAGCGCGTCGAGCACCGAGCGGTGTGAAAGCTTGCACGCCGCCACCAGGTCGCAGGCGAGCACCGCGGCGCTGATGCCGTCCTTATCCCGGACCGCGGCCGGGTCGACACAATGCCCGATCGCCTCCTCGTAGGCGTAGATCAACGTGCTGCCGGGCACGTCGGCATCGGCGCGGGCCAGCCACTTGAACCCGGTCAGGGTCTCGACGTGGCGTGCGCCCCAGTGCGCGGCGATCGCCGAAAGCATCCGCGAGGACACCACGGTGCTGGCCACCGCGCTGCTGGCGAGTTTGCCCGGCTCGGTCCGGGACAAGATGAAATCGCCGAGCAGCCAACCAGTCTCGTCGCCGGAGAGCATCCGCCAACCCGTCTGGGTGGGTATCCCGACGGCGCAGCGATCGGCGTCGGGGTCGAGCGCGATCGCGATCTCGGCGTCGACGTCGTCGGCGAGCGCCAGTAGCGCGTCCGTCGCACCGGGTTCTTCGGGATTGGGGAACCGGACGGTCGGGAAGTCGGGATCGGGCTGAAACTGCCCGGCGACGGTATGCACATCGGCAAAGCCGGCGCGCCGCAGCGTCTCGACGGCCACTTCGCCGCCCACCCCGTGCAGGGCTGTCAGCGCTACCCGCACCGCGCCCGACGCGCGTCGCACCCGCGCGGCCCGCTGGATGTACTGCTCGACCAGACCCGTGTCAGCGGGTTCGACCTGCGCCCTGGCGATCTCGTCAGCGAACGGGGCCATGGCCATCGCGGTTTCAATCTCGTGGTCGGTGGGGGAGATGATCTGAATTCCCCCGTCGAGATACACCTTGTAGCCGTTGTCGGCGGGCGGATTGTGTGAAGCGGTGATCTGGATTCCTGCTGTCGCGCCGGTGTGCCGCACCGCAAACGCCAGCACGGGTGTGGGCACCGGATGCGGAAGCAACACCACCGAAAAGTGTTCAGCGGCAAAGACTTCGGCTGCCGCCACGGCGAATGTCTCTGAGCCGTGCCGCGCGTCGCGCCCGACGATCACCGTCGAACGGCCAAGGCCGCGGTCGCCGAGTACCTTCGCCACCGCCCAGGTGGCGCGCAACACCACGGCGAGGTTCATCGCGTCCGGGCCACCCCGGACCGGGCCGCGCAGTCCCGCGGTGCCGAATGTCAGCGGCCGGGCGAACCGCGCGGCCAGTTCGGCGTGATCACACCGGGCCAGTTCGGCGGCCGTCACCGGGTCGGGGTCGTGGGCGATCCAATCCTCCGGCGTCACGCCAGCCCTCAGAGCCGCGAGACCACGTCGGCCAGCAGAGTGCCCATCCGGGTCGCGGAGGCCGCGCCGGCTGCGAGCACATCGACGTGGCTGAGCGGCTCGCCGGTGATCCCGGCCGCCATGTTCGTCACCAATGACACTCCCAGCACCTCGGCGCCCGCCGCGCGCGCCGCGATCGTCTCGTGCACGGTGGACATCCCCACCAGATCGGCGCCCACTGTCCGCAACATCCGGATCTCGGCGGGCGTCTCATAATGCGGCCCGGGCAGCCCGGCGTACACGCCTTCGGCGAGCGCCGGATCGGCGTCACGGGCCAGCACCCGCAATCGCGGCGCGTAAGCATCGACCATGTCGACGAATTGGGCCCCGATCAGCGGAGACCGTCCGGTCAGGTTCAGGTGGTCGCTGATCAGCACCGGCTGGCCCACCTCGAAGTCCTCGCGTACCGCACCGGCCGCGTTGGTGATCACGACGACGCGCGCGCCGGCGGCACACGCCGCCCGCACCGGGTGCACGACGTGCTGCAGGTCGTGGCCTTCGTACGGATGGATGCGACCGGCCAGCACCAGCACGCGGTGTGCACCGATACCCACCGACAACACCTGACCGGTGTGGCCGACCGCCGTCGGAGGGGTGAAGCCGGGCAGTTCGGCCATCGGCAGCACCGCGGTCGCCGAGCCCAGCGCCGCGACGGCCGGCGCCCACCCCGACCCCAGAACGATCGCCACATCGTGTTCGGCGATCCCGGTGCCCTCGGCGATGAATTGCGCGGCCCGCCGCGCGAGCGCGTCGGGGCCGGCCGGACCGTCACTCACAGTCGGCAGCCTAATCGGCGTACCGTCCGCTGAGTTGCTGGAGCGCACGCAGAAACACGTCTCGGTCGTTGGCTGACAGCTGCCCGAGCCAGTGCTCCTCCCCACGCTGGATGGCCACCTGCACTTCATCTTTGATGGAACGGCCCGACTCGGTGATCGCGAGCAGGCGCGCGCGGCGGTCGTCGGGGTCGGGAATTCGTTCGATGTAACCGTGCACCTGCAACTCGTCGAGGGTGGGAATGATGCGTGTTTTGTCGGCGCCGATCGCCTCGGCGAGTGCCGCTTGAGTCCGGATCGGCGAACGATCCAGGGCGCTGAGAACGACGTAGCCCCACATCGACAGGCCGTGCGCTGCCAGCACTGGCTCCTCGGCAGCCACGGTTTGATGAGCCAGCTGCGCCAGCATCTCCGCGAGATCTGGACGCGTCGCCTTTCGCACCACGTCTGGATGATAAAGGTTGACATACGATCTACATACGCACATCATATGCGTATGCATATTAATCAGGATGTTCGGCCGTTGCATCGGATTGCCGTACTGGCCTCTGTTGACGTGGTCTCGGTCGTCTCCGCCGACGACCTGTCGAAGGTGACGCCGTGCGTTGGCTGGAGTCTCGCTGACCTGCTCACTCACATGACGGTCCAGCATCGCGGCTTTGCCGCCGCCGCACGCGGTCACGGCGCCGACCAGGCGATATGGCAACCCGACACCGTCGCCGAAGCGGTGGCAGTCGACCCGGTCGGCACCTACTCTGCGGCCGCCACCGCGGTGATAGACGCGTTCGCCGGCGCCGATGTGCTCGATGCGGCTTTCGCGTTACCGGAGTTTGGGGCCGGCGCGACCTTCCCGGGTTCAGTGGCGATCGGTTTTCATTATGTGGACTACGTCGTGCACGGCTGGGATGTGGCGCGCACGTTGGGTCAACCCTTTGAGCTTCCGGTCGACGTTGTAGCCGCGGCATTGCCTTTGGCGTTCGCGGTGCCCGACGGAAGCTTTCGCACCTCCGACAGTGCTGTGTTTGGCCCGGCGATCCCGTCGACGGAGCCGACCAACGACCTCGATCGCATCCTCGCTTATCTCGGCCGCTCCCCAGAGTGGAAACCACCGGTCGTGGCGAAGACCAGCGGCATGGCAGCGAAGAAGTCATGACGACAACATCGTTGGGCACCTGGACTGGTCAACCGCCGATGACGCCTGGGAGCGGCATCCTCAGCACTGACTGGCTGCCCGGCCCGTCCCACGGCACCCAGTCCCCAGTCGTGGTGAGTTTCACCGACTTTCATTCAGATTCGGAAGAGAACTGGCAACAGATCGCCGCATTGGGCATGAAGCTGGCGGAAAGCTGGCCGATCATGCGCGGCGCGGTCGGGCTTTGGCTGTGGGGCAAGCACGTTGAGTTGCGCGGCGGATCGCTGTCCATCTGGGACAGTCACGCGGATTTGCGTCGTTTCATCCGCTGGCCCGTTCACGTCGCCATCATGAAAAATTGGCGCGGACGTATACGCGTCCGATCCGC
>Ga0209248_10000238_pt1 | contig 18195 bp, 18 predicted proteins | sample BogFormECP04_OM1_FD_188241 | JGI IMG/M metagenome (GOLD analysis project Ga0209248, IMG submission 188241) | Bog forest soil microbial communities from Calvert Island, British Columbia, Canada - ECP04_OM1 (SPAdes) (version 2) | ecosystem: Environmental > Aquatic > Freshwater > Wetlands > Bog ... | reverse complement strand
CAAGGGACCGGCGCGGTCACCGGCCCGCCCGACGTCGTCCGCCAGGACACCCACGGCCACGCCTGGGCGCTGCGGATGTCGCCGGACGGGAACGTGTGGGGGGCGACGGTGAACAAGACCGCCGGGGACGCCGCGAAGAATGACGACGTGGTGTTCCCGCTGTTCCCGCAGGGCGGCGGTTTCCCGCGGGCCAACGAGGACAAGACCTAGCTCGCCGACTCAGGCCTCGTGACCCGGCTTCAGATCGGCGACATCGGGGAAGCTGACCAGGTCGCCGGAGCTTTCGGCGGCCTCTCCGGTGAGAGGTTCCAACAAGTATCCGATGTGGTCGCCGAGGTCGAGCCGCTCGAGCGTCTTGCCCACGAACCATGCCACCGCGTCGTCGAGAATCGGCATGCCCTGCGGACCGGTGTGCCAGGAGCAGCGGTCGAATTTGTTGACCTGGTCACCGGTTTCGCCGCCGAACAGGCGGGCCAGGCCGATGTGACGGCGCTCCAATACATGCACCGCCAGGTAATCGGATCGCGCGGCCACCGGGCAGGTGTGGTTGTTTCTGGACAGCCCGGCCAGAAACCGTGGGGGGTGCATGCTGGTCTGGGTGGCAAATCCGACCAGGCACCCCGACGGATGACCGTCGGCTTGGGTCGTCACCACAAACATCGTGTAGTCCAGCATTCCGACCAGCCGGTCGAAAAATTCGTCGCCCACATCGTCATCATGACGCACCTGGCAAGGTGAGTCTTGATGCAACCGCGATTACGTTGTGCCAGCCGCGCTTTCGCCGTCTCCAAACACGAAGCCGTCGACGAGAGTGCTCACCAGCCTCGGGTTTTCCAGGCCGGCAAGGTGAGCCACCCCATCCAGCACCCGAATCGACGAGTTCGGAATGGCGTCGGCCATCGCGATCGCCTCCCGTGGCGGGAACGTGACGTCTTCAGCGCCCGCCACCACGAGGACCGGTGTCCTGATATCGGCGAACAATGCACGTTGGTCCGGTCGGGCCGGAACCACACTCTTCACTGCCCACGAAACAGACTGGATATCAACAGATTTCACTGCTGAACGAACATGTGCGACAACCTCGGGGCGCTCCCGAAAGGTGGTCGGCCCAAGAAATGCCTTGAGCACCGATCGGATCAGCACTGGCCCGATCCCCCCGCTCCATTTCGCCAGCCGAAGCAACATCGCGAACTGAGCCCTCTGGCGGACCCCGGCCGCGCCGGCGGTGCAGTTCATCAACACCGCTCGGCCGATCCGCTCCGGATAGGTGGCGGCGAACGTCCCGCCGATCATGCCGCCCCACGAATTGCCCACGAAGTGAGCCCGGTCGAGGCCGAGGCCGTCGAGAATGTCGACAACACACCGAGCGCAATCGCCGAAGCTGAACATGCCTGTCAGCGCCTGACTTCCGCCCTGGCCCGGCGGATCGACCAGCACCACCTGCGACCGGCCGACGAGGCCGTCGGCCACCCCATGCCACATGTCACCGGTCATCAACAAACTCGGCCAGAACAGGATCGGTGCGCCCGTTCCGCCGACCTGCACCCGCACCCTTCCGAGCACGGTATCCACTGTCTGCTCGCGAAGCTGATCGCCGATGCCGGTCATCGTTGAAACGATACGGTCATCGGTCGGCGAGTTCGCGGGGTGTCACGAACACGTCGACGAGGGCGCCGTTGCGCCAGACCGTCATCTCGATCCGGCGCGCGATCGCGTCCTCGACCATCAGCTGCTGAATCGCGGTGGCGGTGACGACATTTCTGCCGTCGACGCTGAGCACGATGTCGCCGCGGCGCAGACCGGCCTGCGCGGCCGGGCTGCCGGCGACCACGCTGGCGATCTGCAGGCCATGCGTGGTGCCGAGTTTCGCGGCAGCGGCCGGCGGCACCGGAATGTGTGCACCGGCGATACCGAGCCACGCGCGGCGCACCCGGCCGCTATGCATCAGCGCCGCGATGATCTTGTGGGTGGACGCGTTGATGGGCACCGCCAATCCGAGGCCGACGCCCGCGACCGCGGTGTTGACCCCGACCATCCGTCCGCGCCCGTCGGCCAGCACGCCGCCGCTGTTGCCCGGATTGAGCGCGGCATCCGTCTGAATCACTTCGTCGACAACGCGGCCCGATTTGGTAGGTAGCGAGCGTCCAAGTCCCGACACGATGCCGGCCGTGACGCTGCCCGCCAAGCCCAGCGGATTGCCGATCGCGACGACGAGTTGTCCGACTTGTAGGTCCTCGGCGCGGCCCATCGTTACCGGGGCGGGAACGGCCCCGCGCGCCTTCAGCACGGCCAGGTCGGAAAGCTCGTCGCGACCCGCGATATCCACCGCCACCGTGGTGCCATCGGCGAACGTCGCCTCTGCCGCACGCGTTCCGGCCACGACGTGAGCGCTGGTCAACAAGTAGCCGTCGGACGTGATCACGCTTGCGCTGCCGCCGCCATTGCCGCGGCGGCTGCGCACCGCGATGCTGGCCACACTGGGCAGCACCGATTGCGCGACCGTCGTGACCACGGCGGAATATGCATCCAAGGCGTCGGCGTCTGGGCGATCTTCAGGCATAACCGCCTCAGCGTCGTCACCGGTTGCGTTATGCCCCTGTTCGCCGTCGGCTTAGACCCGCGCCAGCCGCTGATTCGTCACCGCGAGTTGCCGGGTGGTGGCGTCGGCCAGTACCTGGATCTGCTCGGGCCGCAGCTGCCCGCACAACCGGCCCCAGTGGATCGCGACCTCGTCGCCGACTGCCACGTCGGGTACCGCGCTGTAGCCGTCGGCCCACACGTCGAGCCGTCGCGCCGACGGCCCGGAGAGAGCCAGCCCATGATCGTCCAAGACCAGCCGTTGGCACGACACTTCGACGTCATCGCCGTCGCGGGAAAGCACCGTGCCCCAACTGATCCGACAGTTATCCAGCACCCCCATCGGATGCTCGTCCACGCCCCGGCCCAGCAGCCGCGACCACGGATATACCCCGAACACGTGAAAGCAGTGATTGGCGGCGGCCTCGGGCACCAGATTCGGGCCGAGATGCGACCAGTAGCGCCCGGCCTGTGGGCCGATGATCGCGAGCAATGCGTCGACGAACTCGCCCGGATCCAGGTCGGCGCCGACACCGCCGCCCAGCCAGTAGGACTCCACCAGCCGGTAGTCCAACGGATCGGCGATGCCGGTCATCGTCGAGAGCACCTGCAAATAGGGCCACGCGCCGGAGAATTTCATCGCGGCCGTCCGAACGTCCTCCATCGACCCGTCCCGCAGGGTTGCCCCCAGCGGCGGACCGCAGTAGCCAAGCGCGTTGGGCGCGTAGGCATAACGGGCGAACATCTCGGTTCCCCGGATGTCGGGCTGGTCAGAGGTCGGCACCGACAAGGGTCAGGCCCGCCCGGACTCCACAAGCTTGAGGGCGTCTTTGTGCATTCGGCCGAAGTTGTAGTAGGCCGCGCAGGCGCCCTCCGGGGACACCATGCAGGTTCCGATCGGAGTCTCCGGAGTGCATGCGGTGCCGAAAACCTTGCATTCCCAAGGTTTCAGCACGCCCTTGAGCACCTCGCCGCATTGGCACGCCTTCGGGTCGGCGACCCGCACACCGGGCATCGAATAGCGCAGTTCGGCGTCGAAGTCCGCGAAGTCATCGCTTAGCCGCAGCGCGCTTTGCGAGATGAACCCAAGCCCGCGCCATTCGAAGTGCGGCCGTAGCGCGAACACCTTTCCCATCAATGCCAACGCCGCCGGGTTGCCCTGTTCGGGCACAACCCGCGAATACTGGTTCTCTACTTCGCAACGGCCTTCCCGGATCTGGGTCAGCAGCATCGCGACCGAGGCCAGGATGTCCAGCGGCTCGAAACCGGCGACTACCAACGGTTTTCCATACACCTCGGGCACGAAGCGGTATGGCCGGTTGCCGACAACTGTGGACACGTGCCCGGGGCCGATGAAGCCGTTCAAGCGCAGGTCCGGTGAGTCCAGGATGGCCTTGATCGGCGGCACGATCGTGACGTGGTTGCAGAACACACTGAAATTGGGCAGGCCCAGATCGCGGGCCCGCACCAACGTCACCGCGGTGGACGGCACGGTGGTCTCGAATCCGATGGCGAAGAACACCACCTGCTTGTCCGGGTTGTCGGTAGCGATCTTGAGCGCGTCCAGCGGCGAGTAGACGAAGCGCACGTCGGCGCCGCGGGCTTTGGCGTCCAACAGGCTGCCGTGCGAGCCGGGCACCCGCATCATGTCGCCGAAACATGTGAAGATCACGTCGGGTTGCTCGGCCAGCCACATCGCGTCATCGATGCGACCCATCGGGATCACGCAGACCGGACAACCCGGACCGTGAACCAGTTCAACGTTTTCCGGCAGCAGGTGTTCGATGCCGTGGCGGTAGATGGTGTGGGTGTGGCCACCGCACACCTCCATGAACTTGAAATGATCGGCGCCGTCGCCGGTACCGGCCAGGTGCTCGATCGCAACCAGCAATTTGCGAGCCGCCGCCGGGTCGCGGAATTCGTCAACGAATTTCATGTCGTTTCCTCTCCGTCAGACGATCGCCGACGAATCGAAGGCTTCTATTTCGCTGGTGTAGGCGTCGCCGAGTTTCTTGACGGCGGCCAACGTGAGCAACGCTTCGGTCTCGTCGATCTTGGCCATCGCGAAGCCGACGTGGACCAGCACCCAGTCGTCGGGTTCGGGCATCTCGTTTTCCAGCAGCCGCACCGAAATCGTGCGCTGCACGCCGTTGACATCGACCTTCGCCAAATAGTTCTCGGCGTCGGTGATCTCGACGATCCGCCCCGGGATTCCCAGACACATGTGAGTTCCTTTCTCAGCAGATCCTCGGCAGCGGGTCGCCGACGAGCATGTCGACGATCCGGGTACCGCCGAAAGCGGTTCGCAGGACAACGGTTTCCGCGGGTTCGGCGACGATCTGCCCGACTTCGGTGGCCTCCACGCCCAACGGATGCGACCGCAGCGCCGCCAGACCGGCCTCAGCTTCATCCGGCGCGACGACAGCGATGAACTTGCCCTCGTTGGCGACGTAAAGCGGGTCGATACCGAGTAGTTCGCACGCGCCGCTCACCATCGGGTGCACCGGGAGGCGATCCTCTTCCAGCAACACCCCCAGACCACAAGCCTGGGCCAGTTCGTTGCAGACGGTGCCGACGCCGCCGCGGGTCGGATCACGCAGCCAGCGCGTCGACGGCGCGGCCGACAACAGCAGCTCCACCAGCGGACTCACCGCGGCGGTGTCGGAGCGAATGTCAGCCTCGATGGCCAAGTCACCACGGGCCAGCATCACAGCCATCCCGTGATCGCCCATCGACCCCGACAACAGCAGCTTGTCGCCCGGGCGCACCGATGCCGGCGACAACTGGCGGCCCGCAGGGATCACACCCACACCGGCGGTCGTGATGAACAGGCCGTCGGCCGCGCCATTGGGCACGACTTTGGTGTCACCGGTGACGATCTGTGCACCGCATGCCGCGGCCGCTGCCGCCATGTCGGCGACGATCTCCTTCAACTCGGCGATCGGAAAGCCCTCTTCGAGAACGAAGGCGGCCGAGATCCATTGTGGAAGGGCACCGGCCACCGCCAGATCGTTAGCGGTGCCGTGCACCGCCAGTTCACCGATCGAGCCGCCGGGAAAACGCCTCGGCTGCACCACGAATGAATCCGTGGACATCGCCAGCCGCTCACCGCCGGGCAAGTTGATCACCGCTCCGTCACCAAGCGACTCCAGCAGCGGATTTCGGAAAGCCTCGATGAAGACTGCGTCCACCAAGGCGGCCGATGCTTTTCCGCCCGCGCCATGCGCCAGCGTCACATGATCGTCAAGGAGCCGGGGACGACGTCGGCGGAATGACTCGATCCGCTCGATCACGTCACCCTCACCGAAACGCGGCCCCGAGGCCAAGTATTCGCCTGACGACTTACTCATAAGGCCTCCACTGGCTGGGCAGCCATCTGCTCGTGCACTGCCAGCCAGAGCTGATAGCCCAGCAGCGCTTGGGATTCCTGGATCCGGTGCACACTTTGCGAGCGAACGACGAAGCACGCGTCGACATCCGGGCTCTTCGCGAACGCACCGCCGTCGTATCCGGCGAAGCCGACGGTGTACATGCCGCGACGGCGCGCCTCCTTCAAGGCGGCCATCAAGTTGGGCGAACTGCCGCTGGTCGACATCGCGATCGCGATGTCGCCGGCTTTTCCGCGGGCGATCAGCTGCCGGGCGAACACCAGCTCGAACCCGACGTCGTTGCCGAGAGCTGTCATGATGGCCTGATCGGCGGTCAACGACCACGCCGCAAGCGGCTTGCCCACCGGCGGCTGGGCGAACAACCGCGCCAAAGTGGTGCAGTCGGTGCAGCTTCCGCCGTTGCCGAAGGTGAACAACCGTCCGCCGCTGCTGAAACGACGCGCCATTTCAGCGGCGGCGCTGCCGATCAGTTCGGTGTTGGCTTCCAGCGTGGAGCGGCGCAGCGACAGGCTTTCGGCGGCCTTGGCCTGCGCCGAGGCGGCCAGGTCGGCGAGCAGCGATTTCGGATCGTCTTCCTGCGCGTCGATGAACGGGTACAGGAAGTTCGTGGGCTCGTCAGTCATCGCACCCCACCTCCTCGACGCGGCTGATCGCCGTGCCCGCGTGCACCAGCACCAATTCGGCGGGCGCCACCGGGTCGACCAGTGCGGTCGCGACCGTTTCGACGCCGTTGGCGGTGCGCACGGTAGCCATGCCGTCGCCCGTCGCAGTCAGCACCTCGCCGAGGCGACCCTCGTCGCTGCAGGTGATACAGACGTCGTCGGTGCACACGTCGGGCTCTTTCAGCAGGCCCGGGTGCTCGAAACAGACGTGGGTCAACTCCCAGAGCAAGTGGTAGAACAACACGAATCCGCCGGTCGCGGGGACTCTGGGGTCGGGGTCGTCGAGCCACAAAACGTGTTCTGCCATGCCGGCTTTCGGCCGCTCGCCGCTACCGATCCAGACGGTCGTGACGCCCCATGCCCGGCTCCGTTGCATCACCGACCGCACCTCAGGGTCGTCGGCGCCGGAGACGGCGACCACAATGTCGCCGGGCCGCACCGACACTCGCACCACGTCAACTACATTCGGACCGGTGATCGCAACGGCGGGCAAAGCCCGCTTGCCCACGATCACCGGATGGATGAACTCGACCGCGATGTGCAGAGCGTGCGGCTCCCAACCCGGTGCGATGGACCACATCGTGGCACCCGCCGCGAACCGTTTAGCCAAGGTGAAAGAAGTGGCGGCCAGATCGGCGGCCAAGTCGGCCGCCAGCCCGCGGTCGATCGCGGTGGTCGTCACATCGTTACCCATCGATTCACACTCCCCCTTCGTCGCCTAGCCCTCGTTGTTCGTCGAGCGCGGTCAGCACCGAGACCGCTGCCTGGCCAAGGGCCAGTCCCCCGTCATTCGGCGGAACCGCGTGGTGCATGAGAACCTCGAATCCGTTCTGCTGCAATCGTTTTCGACACTCTCGCAGCAGCAGCACGTTCTGGAAGACCCCGCCGGTGAGACCCACCAGCCGCACCTCGCCGGCAACCAGGCCGACGACCTCCGAAACCGCGTCGGCGACCGCGTGGTGGAAGCCCGCAGCCAGTACAGCCGGTTCGACGCCGGCGCGCAGTGCCGACACCATCGCCCGCACCATGCCGGCCGGGTCGATCACACCGTCGGTCCGCACGTCCATCCGCAAACCGGCCTCCGCGCCATCGACGGAGTCAGCCAGCACCTCGAGTTCGATGGCGGCCTGGCCCTCGTAGTCGATGCGGTGCCGCACACCGAGCAACGAGGCGACGGCATCGAACAGCCGGCCCATGCTCGAACACGCCACACAGCCCGCGCTGGTCTCCAACTGCGAACGAATTAGCCGTAATTCCGTAGCAGGGGCTGCGGCGACCGGGGCCAGATCCGGAGTCCAGTCGATACCGGCCGTCCACAGCTGGGACAGCGCCATCCGCCACGGGTTGCGCACCGCGGCGTCGCCACCGGGCAGCGGCACCGGCAACAGATGCCCGACCCGGACGAACCGGTGGCTATCCGGCCCGAGAGCCAGAATCTCGCCGCCCCAGATGGTTTGGTCGCAGCCATAACCGGTGCCGTCGAACGACACTCCGATGACGGGCTCACCGAGACGACCATGCTCGGCCAGCAGCGACACCACGTGGGCATGATGGTGCTGGACGAGATCCAACGGGCGCTCATCGGCATGCCGCTCGGCCCAATTACGGGTCTGGTATCCAGGGTGCAGGTCCGCGGCCAATCGCATTGGCTGCTGCCGGATCTCGCTGAGTTGGGCGACCGCACGCTCGAACGCCTGCAGCGTCTCCAGCGTTTCCATGTCGCCGATGTGTCCGGACATGTAGGCGCGTGAGCCGTCGGTGAGGCAGAAGGTGTTCTTCAGTTCGCCGCCGACGGCCAGTACCGCCGGGCCGTCGCAACCGAGGTCGACGGGCAGCGGTGCGTAGCCGCGCGAGCGGCGGATCGGCAGCTCCCGGCCGTCGACGACGCGGACCACCGAGTCGTCGCACGGCACGTGGATCGGCCGGTCGTGGTCGAGCACCGCGTCGCACAGTGACGAAAGACGCTGCCCAGCATCGGCTTCGGTAAAGCAGATGGGTTCGTCGGAGCGGTTGGCACTGGTCAGCACCAGCGCGTCGGGCACCTCGGAGCCGGCATCAGGGACCGGCGCGAGCAGCAGGTGATGCATCGGCGAATACGGCAGCATCAGACCGAGTAGCGGGCTGCCGGGCGCCAATGCATCGGCGACCGGCGCATCGGGGCGTCGGCGCAGCAACACGATAGGGCGGGCGGGGCTGGTGAGCACGGCGGCCTCGGCATCGTCGATGTGCGCGTAGCGGCGGGCGATGTCGAGATCGCGCACCAGCATCGCGAACGGCTTGGCACCGCGCGCCTTACGGCGGCGCAGGGCACCCACCGCCGCCTCGTCGTCGACAACGCAAGCCAGGTGATAACCGCCGATACCCTTGATCGCGACGACAGCCCTGGCCGCCAGCGCCCATTGCGTTGCGGCCAGCGCTGCGTCGGCTCCGGCGACTCGCTCGGATCCCGAGCCGAACCACAGCGTCGGCCCGCAGTCCGGGCATGCGATTGGCTGGGCGTGGAATCGGCGGTTGGCCGGGTCGTCGTACTCGACCGCACACCGGTCACACATCGCGAAAGTCGACATGGTGGTGGTCGGACGGTCATAGGGCAACGCGCGGATGATCGTGAACCGCGGGCCGCAGTTGGTACACGTGATGAACGGATGCCGGTAACGCCGGTCCTGCGGGTTGAACAGCTCGGCGATGCAGTCGTCGCAGACCGCGATGTCGGGCGGAATCGGCGTGCCGGCCCCTGGGGCCGTTTGGCTGTCGACGATGCGAAAGCCGTCGCCGCCGAGGGTGTTCGCTTCAATGCCGGCGATGGATACCGTGTCGATGCGGGCCAGCGGCGGCGCCTCGGCACGCAGCCGACGCCCGAATTCGTCAATGCGGGCGAGCGGCCCCTGCACTTCGATGAACACCGCGCCGGAATCGTTGCCGACGAGTCCCGCCAGTCCGAGTTCGGTGGCGATCCGGTGGACGAAAGGGCGAAAACCCACCCCTTGCACGACGCCGACGACAGTGAACCGATGCCTTACGTCGTCGGATCGCAGCATCAGTGTGTCGGTCATGTCGGCCGCCGAACGGGCACAGGCATCGAGGTATCGGGCGGCTCGACGCCATCGCCGCTTCGATGGGTACCCCACTCAGCACACGTCGCGATCACACCGTTCTGTCGTCACGGCACTCCCCGACGAAACCCATCGTAGGCGCGTGCGACCTGCACCGGTGAGGATTCGACAGGTCAGGTGATAGTGAACGATCAGGGCTCTAACGCCGCCGCAAAGCGGCTCAGAAAATTTCCTTCGAAAACCTATTGATTTCTCAAGTTACCCTCAGGTAGCGACTCGGCGGTCATTGGACAAGCGTCAAAGGAGATCGCCCATGGAACTCGCCGCGCGCCCGTGGATCACCACCGGTGTCGGACACTCTGACCAACGTGTTCGGAGCTCGTAGGTCCCCTTGACCCGTCGCCGTCGGACCGCTCGCGTCCATGGTGGAGATGGGCCAATCCATCGCGGAGGCGCTCGGCTGGAGCGGCGCTGGTGACCCGCTTGCGAGCTTGGCCGACCTGGGAGCGAGCACGGCCGACGTCGGCAGCCTGGCTACCGACCTCAGCACCGTGTGGACCAGCCTCTTCTGAGGCGCAACTCAGTACGATCGGCCCCCTTCACTGAGGAGGGGCCGATCGTACCGAGGTCACAGTTCAATAACGCCTAGATTGCTATTCCATATTGCTCCCACGTTTAATAGCGTTGCCCTTACCTCAGACGACCTGAGAACTATCGTGTTTGCACACAACGTCACGTGACGAACGACGGGAGTCAAGCCATGAGCAGCAACCCTCGCCATCGCAGGACCCCTGACCAGCGCCGCCGCCAATGGGGTGCTACCGGCGCCGGGGTGGCCATCGCCGTCGGTGGCGCCATGGCGGCTGCGTTTGTCTCGATGGGCACCGCTTCCGCTGACGACCTTCTCGGACCGGCCGGTGGCGCTGACGCCGTCACGCAACTGGTGCAGACGGTCGACCCGAACGCGTCTGCCGCAGCCGCCGTTCCCGCCCAGGCCACCCTGGACGCCGTCGACCCGAACGCGTCTGCCGCAGCCGCCGTCCCCGCCCAGGCCACCTTGGACGCCTTCGAGCAATGGGTGCTGGCGATCGACCCGAACGCATTTGACGCAGCCGGCGATCCCACTGACTTCCTTGGAACTCTCGGTAGCCAAATTGACACGGATCTGGCAAATACTGTTTTTGGCCCCGAGCTAAACACGCTCGCTACTCAAGTCTTCTGCGCGGAAAATCCGACTTGCGAACCGACCCTTGTGATAACACCGCCGACCACCGGCGATGACGGCTTCACGGTTCTGGAGCAGTACCTGGCGACGGACTACATCCCGTCCGCACTCCCCTTAGAATTCGCGCCCGGCCTCGATAGCGACCTTGCAACAATCGCTAGCGGGCTTGACTCGTATTTCGCACCTACTGCTTTTGGCCCCGAGTTCTTCACGATCGCTGAGCAAATCATCAGCGGATTGACTGCGGCGGCTGGCTGATCCTGCCGCTTTCGTGCCTTGATCGAGGCGCTCGCTGAAGCGCTGGGGAATCCGCGTCGGCGATGAGATCGACCACTGGCTGGTGGGGCCGGCAGGTCCCGCCAGCCTGGTGCTATGTGGCCGGGATGGGCAGCGGAGTGGCGAAGGCTAAGTAGGTTTAGCGCTTGGCGATCGCGACGTCTCGTTGTGCGACCCTCAGCTTTCTAACCGCCCGAGCGCGCTAACTGCACGCGGCCAGCACCAGTTCGCGCACCCGCGCGGCGTCGGCCTGACCCTTGGTGGCCTTCATCACCGCACCGACGATCGCACCCGCCGCCTGCACTTTGCCGCCGCGAATCTTTTCTGCCACATCGGGATTGGCCGCCAACGCCTCGTCGACCGCGGCCTGGATCAACGAATCGTCTCGCACCACGGCCAGTCCGCGCGCGGTCATTACCTCGTCAGGCTCGCCTTCCCCGGCGAGCACACCCTCGACAACCTGGCGAGCCAGCTTGTTGGACAGCTTGCCGTCGTCGACCAATGCGACAACTGCCGCGACTTGCGCCGGGGTGATTGGCAATTCGTCGAGTTCGACGCCGGCCTCTTTGGCCTTTTGCACCAGGAAGTTGCCCCACCATGCGCGCGCCTTGTCACTGGAAGCGCCATGCTCGACGGTCGCGATAACCAGATCGATGGCACCTGCGTTGACCAGATCCCGCATCACCTCGTCGGAGATGCCCCATTCCTCTTGAATCTTCTTGCGGCTCAACCACGGAAGCTCGGGGATGGTCTGGCGTAGCCGCTCGACGAGCTCGCGGCTGGGCGCGACCGGCTCCAAGTCGGGTTCGGGGAAATAGCGATAGTCCTCGGCGGTCTCCTTGGTGCGGCCGGGACTGGTGTAGCCGTCCTCGTGAAAGTGCCTGGTCTCCTGGGTGATCCGTCCTCCTGAATCCAAAACAGCGCCCTGTCGCCGCATTTCGTAGGAGATGGCGACCTCGACACTTTTCAGCGAGTTGACGTTCTTGGTCTCGGTACGGGTGCCGAACTCGGTCGTTCCAATGGGCTTCAGCGAGACGTTGGCGTCACAGCGCATCGAGCCCTGGTCCATCCGTACGTCAGAAACCCCCAACGCGCGTAACAGGTCTCGCAACGCGGTCACATAGGCTCGAGCGATCTGAGGCGCGCGGTCACCGGCTCCCTCGATGGGCTTGGTGACGATCTCGATCAGCGGCACACCCGCCCGGTTGTAGTCGATCAGCGAGGTGGTCGCGCCATGAATGCGGCCGGTCTCGCTGCCCAGGTGGGTCAGCTTGCCGGTGTCTTCCTCCATGTGCGCGCGCTCGATCTCGACTCGCCAGCTGCTGCCGTCCTCCAGCGGCACATCCAGATAGCCCTGGATCGCGATCGGCTCGTCATACTGCGAGATCTGGTAGTTCTTCGGCATGTCAGGGTAGAAGTAGTTCTTCCGGGCGAACCGGCACCACGGCACGATCTCGCAGTTCAGCGAAAGGCCGATGCGGATCGCCGATTCGACCGCCGCCTCGTTGAGCACCGGCAGCGAACCCGGCAGCCCCAAACACACCGGGCACACCTGGGTGTTGGGCTCAGCGCCGAACGCCGTCGCGCAGCCGCAGAACATCTTGGTAGCGGTGGACAGCTCGACGTGCACCTCGAGACCGAGTACCGGGTCGTAGCGCGCGATGACATCGTCGTAGTCGAGCAGCTCCACACCGGGCGCCTCAGCAGCGCTCGCAGTAGAAGTCATGCACTCGATCCTAATTGGCCGCCGGAGCCGCCGCCTCGCCCCCGTCGCCGGCAACACGCACATCGGCCGTCAGCAGCACAGAGGTCTTCGACGATCGTCACGTGAGCAGGTCGAACGCGGGCGGCCACCTAAGTGACCTTCTGACAGCCGTTAGTGGGCCGACGTCCCGAGATTGCGTCTGGGGAAGATGTCGGCCAACGTGGCAGCCATCTCCAGGTAGCCACGTCTGCTCTGCTTACCCAACCGCTCCAGGGTGATTTCGTTGCCTTCGTGCACATGCCGATCGAACGGAAGAATCGCTACGCGATTCGGTGCGAACTGGTCCGAAAGCTGTTGAAGCCGCGTGTGCACCGGGCCGCTCGGCCGTCCTCGTTCGGTGTGGTTGATCGCCAGCACCGCCGACTCGACCTGTCGCTGATAGCCGTTTTTGGACAGCCACTCAATGGTGGTTCGGGTCTTCTCGATTGCGTCGACGGAGGCATTGGTGACGATCACAAGGGCACGCGACTCCAACAAAACTGCTTCCGCCACAGCGGATTTGAGAGCTTTACCGCAGTCCATCAACATCACGGAGTAGTGGTTCCGCAGTAGCGAAAACGCCCTGAGGACGTCGTCACGCCCGATGTGCCAGTCACTGTCGGCATAGTTTGGAAGCGCGAGCACCTCTAGGCCGGCACGGTTGCGGCGGGTATACGCCCGGACGTCGCAGTACCGCGTTACCGACCGATCGGCGAGCAAGTCGACCAGGCTCAGCTGGTTCCGGTAGCCGTGCCGGTCGGCGAGATCGCCCGCGTCGACGTCAACGGCGATCACCCGGTCGCTGCGTGCGTCGGCGAACGTTGAGCCGAGCGCCTCGACGACCGATGTCTTGCCGACACCGCCTTTGAGGTTGAGAACTGCGATGGGAAATGCACTGCCCAACGGCGCCCGGACCCGATCACGCAGCTCGAGTTCATACATCTCGCCCCTGCTCGGGCCCAGGTGGATTCCAGTCAGCTGGGACAGCAGGCTTCGCCAGCCGAACTCGGGTGGCGCATCGCTGTATGGGACTTCGAGGCTGTCGAGTGCGATTCTGCGCACGGGACGCTGCCAGGAAGCCGGTGGCGTCTTGACCTGGCCTGCCGGAACGGTAGTCGTTCCGGTCGTTGCTCGAGCTGGCCATGGCGGCTGCTGATAGCCCGGAACGTCCAGACGGGAGGCCGGCAGCGGGTGGCGCGGCGAAGGCCGGTGATGCGACGGATGGCTTGGCCGCACCCCCCTGGGCGGTAATTGAACGCCGCGATCAAAACCGCGGTAATTCATACTTCCGACGTTAGCACCGTGACAGCGGGTCGAAAACCCGAGACCGCCGCTGACCTGGCCAAACCCTGAACGGCCCGCGGGTGAACCTTGAGTGATAAAAGCGTGAACCGCGGGTCGTGACCGCTAGCCGAAAAAGGCGGCGGCGTCGTCGTACCGACTCTGCGGTACCAGCTTGAGCTGGCGTACCGCCTCGGCCAGCGGCACCCGGCCGATGTCCTGACCCCGCAGCGACACCATCTGCCCGTATTCACCGGCGTGCGCGGCGTCGGCGGCGTTGACCCCGAACCGGGTGGCCAGCACCCGGTCGTAGGCGGTCGGTGTACCACCGCGCTGGACGTGGCCGAGCACGGTCACCCGGACGTCCTTGTTGATGCGTTTCTCCACCTCGATCGCCAACTGCGCGGCCACACCGGTGAACCGCTCATGGCCGAATTCGTCCATCCCGCCCTCGGCCAGCTTCATCGAACCTTCGGCGGGTTTGGCGCCCTCGGCGACCACGCAGATGAAATGTGAGTCGCCGCGCTGGAACCGCCGCTTGACCAATCGGCACACCTCGTCGATGTCGAAGGGCTGCTCGGGGATCAGCGTCATGTGCGCGCCGGAAGCCAACCCGGAGTTGAGCGCGATCCAGCCCGCGTGCCGACCCATCACCTCCACCAGCATCACCCGCTGGTGCGACTCGGCCGTGCTGTGCAACCGGTCGATGGCATCGGTCGCCACCATCAATGCGGTGTCGTGGCCGAATGTCACGTCGGTGCAGTCGATGTCGTTGTCGATGGTTTTCGGCACACCGACGACGGGGACGTTCTCCTCGGACAGCCAATGCGCAGCCGTCAGGGTGCCCTCGCCACCGATCGGGATGAGCACGTCGATGCCGTTGTCGTCCAAGGTCTGCATGATCTGTTCTAGCCCGGCGCGCAGTTTGTCCGGGTGTACCCGTGCGGTGCCCAGCATCGTGCCGCCCTTGGCCAGCAGCCGGTCGTTGCGGTCGTCGTTGGCCAGTTGGACGCGCCGGTTCTCCAGCAAACCGCGCCAGCCGTCCTGGAATCCGACCACCGACGACCCGTAGCGGGAGTCGCACGTGCGCACCACCGCCCGGATGACGGCGTTGAGCCCAGGACAGTCCCCACCTCCGGTAAGAATTCCGATCCGCATGCCTTCATCTTGCCCCGAGGGAGCCTTCGCAGCAGCCGATCTCAAATCGCGGAGGGCAGGGCTCCCCGGGCTGCCTCGTAGGCAGCTCCCACCCGGTAGATCCGGTCGTCGGCCAGCGCCGGCGCCATGATCTGCAACCCGACCGGCAAGTTGTCGTCCGGCGACAATCCCGACGGCACCGACATTCCGCAGTGCCCCGCCAGGTTCAGCGGCAGCGTGCACAGGTCGAAGAGATACATCGCCAGGGGATCGTCGACCTTCTCCCCCAACCGGAACGCGGTCGTCGGTGTGGTGGGTGACACCAGCACATCGACAGACTTGTAGGCCGCGTCGAGGTCGCCTGCGATCAACGTCCGCACCTTCTGCGCCTGGTTGTAATAGGCGTCGTAGTAACCGGCCGACAGCGCGTAGGTGCCGATCATGATGCGCCGCTTGACCTCCGGCCCGAACCCGGCAGCGCGGGTCAACGCCATGACTTCCTCGGCGCTGTGCGTGCCGTCGTCACCGACCCGCAGCCCGTAGCGCATGGCGTCGAAGCGGGCGAGGTTGCTCGACACCTCCGACGGGAGGATCAAGTAATAGGCCGCCAACGCGTGATCGAAATGGGGACAGTCGACTTCGGACACGTCGGCGCCGATCGCCGTCAACTGCTCGACGGCGCTGTTGAACGATTCCAGCACGCCGGGCTGATACCCCTCGCCGCGTAGCTGCCGGACCACACCGATCCGCACCCCGCTCAGGTCGCCTGCCGCTCCTGCCTTGGCAGCGCCGACGACGTCGGGCACCTCCGCGTTTACGGAGGTGGAGTCTTTGGGATCGTGTCCGGCGATCACCTGATGCAGCAGCGCGGTGTCGAGGACGGTGCGCGCACACGGACCGCCTTGATCCAGCGACGACGCGCACGCCACCAGGCCGTAGCGCGACACCGTGCCGTAGGTGGGTTTGACCCCGACCGTCGCGGTCAGCGCGGCCGGCTGGCGGATAGAGCCGCCGGTGTCGGTGCCGATGGCCAGCGGCGCCTGGAACGCGGCCAGCGCGGCAGCACTGCCGCCGCCGGAGCCGCCCGGCACCCGGTCGGTGTTCCACGGGTTGCGGGTCGGGCCGTAGGCGGAGTTCTCCGTCGACGAGCCCATGGCGAATTCGTCCATATTGGTCTTGCCCAGGAGCGGGATGCCGGCCGCACGCAGCCGTGCGGTCACCGTGGCGTCGTAGGGAGAACGCCAGCCCTCGAGGATCTTCGACCCGCACGTGGTGGGCATATCGAGGCTGGTGAACACGTCTTTGAGGGCCAACGGCACCCCGGCCAGCGGCGACGCCGGCTGCTCGCCGGCGGCCAGCGCCTTGTCCACGGCACCTGCGGCCGACAGCGCCGCATCGGCCGCTACGTGCAGGAATGCGGCGTAACGCTCGTCGGTCGCCGCGATCTGGTCCAGGAAAGCCTGGGTGACTTCGGTGGACGACAGCTCCTTGGCGGCGATTTTGCCGGCCAGCGTCGCGGCGTCCAGCCGGATGATGTCGGTCACTGCGGTTCCCCGAGGATCTGCGGGACGGCGAACCGCCCGTCGACGGCTTCGGGCGCTTCGGCGAGCGCTTCCTGCTGAGTCAGGCAGGGCGTGGTCTGGTCCGGGCGGGTCACGTTGACGTCCTTGAGCGGGTTGTCGGTTGGTTCGACGCCGGTCACGTCGACGGCTTGGATCTGGCTGACGTGGGTCAAGATGGCGTCGAGCTGGCCGGCGTAGCTGTCCAGCTCGGCGTCGGTCAACGCCAGCCGGGCCAACCGGGCCAGATGGGCCACATCGTCACGGGAGATCTGGGACACGACCGAAAAGCCTAACGGGGGCGTCGCCGCCGAAATGCCGCGGGCGCGTCGCTGTGCAACAGTGTGCGCGTGGCTACCTATCTGCTGCGGGTTCAGCTGGCCGACCGGCCAGGCAGCCTCGGCTCGCTGGCCGTGGCTCTGGGGTCGGTGGGCGCCGACATTTTGTCGCTCGACGTGGTAGAGCGCCAGGCCGGCTACGCGGTCGACGACCTGGTGGTCGAGCTGCCGGCGCGGGCCATGCCCGACACCCTGATCACGGCGGCCGAAGCACTCAACGGGGTGCGGGTGGACAGCCTGCGACCGCACACCGGGCTGCTGGATGCGCACCGGGAGCTGGCGCTGATCGACCACGTCGCCGCGGCCGGCGACACGACGGCCAAACTGAAGGTGCTGGTCGACGAGGCTCCCCAAGTGCTGCGGGTGAGCTGGTGTGCGGTGCTGCGCAGTTCCGACGACGGGATCCAGCCCGTGGTGGGCAGCCCGGGCGCGCCGGAAACCCGACTGAACGCCGCGCCGTGGATGCCGATTCACCGGGCCACCGCTCTGGACGCGACCGACGACTGGGTGCCGCAGGTGTGGCGCGAGCTGGACACCACCCTGATCGCAGCGCCACTGGGCGCACCCGACACCGCGATCATGTTGGGCCGGCCGGGCGGCCCGGCATTCCGGCCGTCCGAGGTGGCGCGGCTGGGCTACCTGGCGGGAATCGTCGGCACCCTGCTGCATTGACTCCGCCGGTAAACGGGGTACTGATCAGATGTGAGCGTGCTAACCGATGCCCAGATCGCGGTGATGTCCCCTGCCGAGCGGCGTCAACTGATACGACGACTCGAGCGACCCCTGTCCGAGCTGCTGCCGGTCGCTGTGGCGCACCGGATCCGGTCGGGCTGGCTGGGGATCATGACAAGCGGAACGCTAGTGCTGATTCCCTGGACCGTCTACCTCGCGTTCGCGTTGCCCGACGACTACCTGGTGCACGACTGGACAGCGCTCTGGGTCGGTTTCGACCTG
>Ga0209248_10000237_pt1 | contig 18208 bp, 12 predicted proteins | sample BogFormECP04_OM1_FD_188241 | JGI IMG/M metagenome (GOLD analysis project Ga0209248, IMG submission 188241) | Bog forest soil microbial communities from Calvert Island, British Columbia, Canada - ECP04_OM1 (SPAdes) (version 2) | ecosystem: Environmental > Aquatic > Freshwater > Wetlands > Bog ... | reverse complement strand
GAACGTAAAGCTGGTGTCGCTCAGCGCGGCGACGCTGTAAACACCGTTGAAATTCTCGGTGGTAGTATTGGGCGAACCCGCCGCTCCCGGCAGTGGCACTCCCGAAATCAGGACCGTTCCAGAATTGCCCGGTACCAAACCGGTTGAAGTGGTCGTGGTTGCGGTAACAATTCCCGCAGCAAGCGTGAGCGAACTAATAAACGCCGAAGCGGAAGATTTCGTTACGTCCACGCCTTGCAAAACACCGGAGCCCCCGGGCGTGACGAATGCCAGATGGCCATGAGGGGCCATGGCGATTTGCGGATAGAGGCCGGTGTTCATGGTCACCTGGGCGTGAACACAGGGGCCGGTTGTCACCGTACCGCTTAAGCAGCCGAATGGGGGATTGGGCACGGCATTCAGATTCAAGAGGAAGCCCACGTTCGCGGCGGTAGAAGCCGCCGAGGAGGAATAGGCCACGACCGCCTGATTCGTATCGGGATCCACGCCGATGGAATACGGGAAAGGAGCGGGTGAAACCTGGCCCTGAAGGACGCCAGAGATATCGAGGGTGAAAGGAACGCCCGGAGTGGCAATAGGAGCACCCGGAACCTGAAGAACGGTGACGGATTGATCCTGATAGTTGACCACCGCAACGGTGTGATTGGTGCGATTGATGGAAAGGCCAGTGGGAACCTTTCCAACAGGCACGGCGGCGCCGAGCGGGGTGAGAGTAGCGGTTCCGATGCTGTAAAACTGCACGGAGCCAGGCTTGGTCGGGTCTGAACCGACCTGGGCGACAGCGATGACGCCGAGGGTCGGATCAATGTCAATGGCGCTGGGATTGGTGCCCGCAGAGATAGTGGAGTTGGTAACTGTGGGGGGATTCGTCGAATAGTTCGGAAAAACGGCGAGATCCGTTACTGCCGGGTTGTTCACAAAGGGAGCCGGCGTTGTGTGGCTATTTAATGAAAGCGAGTAGAGACCGGGAGCCCCCGCATTGATCGTTTGGCTGTCGAAGAGCACCAGGAGTTGCTTGGAAGAGGAGACCAACTGCTGCTGGCTATTCGAAGCGGCAGGGAGTGTGTTTCCGTTGAACTCCACCTGGGCTAACGTCCCGCCGTTTCCAAAATAACCTCCGTCTATCGTAAACGGGATATCGCCTGAAGACACCCCTCCCTGAATCACGTCGGCGGGAACGGAAGCCACGGCCGTGGGACGCACAGGAATAACATTGTACGTAAAAACTCCCGCCGCGGTACACCCTGCGGGGAGTGGGTTGCCGGTACAAGTGGTAACGGGTTCACCCTGATCGGTGACGACGACCGTATAGGGTCCGGCTGCGTTGAGATCGTTCGCGAAGAGACGGATGCGCGCGCCTGTCGAGCCCGGGTTGACGACTGCCGTCGTGGGAATGGGAAAGAGCACCTTGACCTGACCCGTCGCCGAGTTAATTGGGAAGCTGTTGTTGTTTGGACCTGTAATCGTGATCTGCGAGGCGGAGGAGATGTTTGGAGCGTTCAGATAAATGTCCCAATAGAAGGCGCCTTGTGGCGCGATGGTCGGCGAGATTCCATTGAAGGAAATGGGCCCGCCCGGGACGACAGTAATGGTGGCAAGAGCAAACCTGGTGGTGTCTGTCTTGGAGGTGGCTACGACGGTCAAAGTCGACGGCGTCGTAGTATCCGTCGGGTTTGCAGTCGTGTTGGCGGGTACTGTAACGGTGGGGACAACAGTCGGAGCAGTATAGACACCGTTCGCATCAATGGAGCCGCATCCGGTGGCGTTGCCGGCCACCGAGCAGGTCGCGAGCGACATATAAGGATTGGCAGGGATAATCCCGGAACTGGGAGTAACCGGAGTCGACTGGGTTACCAGCCAGGTGACGCCCGCGGCTTTCAGATCGTTTGTGAGACTAGCAATAAATGGTTGCTCCTCATTGATGGGGACAGCGGCAGTGGTCGGTGTAAGCGAAACCTCAATGCCGGAGTCAATCGAGAGATCGATGAAGCCGCTCTTGGAGGTTTCCTGAACGGATACTGCGGTGATGATGATGACGAGGTTGGGGTATGTCGTCTGATCGGGAAGCGTGGCGGGCGCGGTGAACGTGGCGGTGGGAGTGGTCGTGGTCTGTTCATTGGTGAGACTGCCAAAGATACTGTAGTTCGGGTCGCTGGGTGTGTGACTGGGATCGGGGATACAAGGCGCCGCGGTGGTGGCGACCGGGTTGGGCTTGGCCGTTGTAGGAACGGGGGTGGTCGTGTACATGCATTTGTCCCAGGTCGCGCTGGTGTTGGTAGCACCGGTCACAGTGGCGGTGAGCGTAGTGGATTGACCCAGAATGAGGACATTAGTGCCAAGGGATGATGAAACGCCAACGGTAATCGCGATGACGCCGGTGCCACCTCCGCAGCCGTTCAGACACAAGCAGGACGCGGACACCGCGAGCGTCAAAAAAGTTACTATCTTACCTAACTTCATTTCCTTCGCCTCCCCAAGGTAACGCGCGGCGCGCATGACACAGCCACGCAACTCCAAGATTTTCCGAACTAACAGATCCAAATTCTGCGCCGTTCGTGACGGCTAAAAAGTCTTCCCGACGGTAAACCGAAAAGTGGTTTTGGGCTCGAAATAGTTCAACCGGCCGGGATTCTCCAGGAAACTCAATTGCCCGCCGGCGACGACTTGTTGTTCCCACAGACCGGGACTCAAGCCGTCCAATACCGCCTTCCAATTGGCCTCCGTGGCGGGGTTGATGAAAGGGGCCGGCGCAACAATCTGGGAATGGAAGCGGCTGAGATTGTACGCGTAATAAATCCGGAAGGGCGCCTGAACGATGGGCAGATTGACGCCGAACTCGATGCCGACGGAATCTCTCACCTTGAAATTGGTTCCCTGAGCAATGCCGAGGGTGCTGGAGAGAGGTGCAGTCGGGAAATCTTGAGTGATGTTGGCAAGGCCGGAGGCAGGCAATTTCAAGGCGCTCTTGCGGAATATACCGTCGGTTCCGGCGTCGGCGAAAAGCGACATGCTGACGGGGCCGGCGATAGGGATGCGGTACTCGAAGTTGCCGGAAGTCTGATAGTCGGCACCGGGCAAGGTTGCGGTGTATACGAGAACCGGAAGGCCGAAAGAATATTGCTGGCCGTTGAAATGGTAGAAGATGGTTTGCGAGGTCACCACGGGGATGAAGACCACGGGCGAGATGGAACGAATATCAAAACCGCGTAGATCGTTTTCGCCGCCTTGATAGAAACGGCTGAAAGCGGGAACGCCGTTTTCCACGGAGCAGGAAACTTCGCCGGGAGGGCACGCGCAGGAAGTTATCGCGACGTTCGTGCAGTTGGCGTGAGAAGAACCATAGGCGGTGATATAGGCAGTAGTGAAGTGAAAACCGAGGGCGTTGCGCTTTTTATTGATGGGATGGAAATATTTGATGTCGAAGACGTTGGTGATGGTATTGACGTTGCCGCCCAAAGGCCCGCCCTGGAAGGACATGGAGTAATAAATGCTTTTGCCGGAGGTGGCGTTAATCGGATTGTTGATGGTGTTGTAGGAGATGGAAGGCGTAATCGCGCTGGAGATAATGCCGTTCAGGGCGCTGGGGCCGTCAATGCTGCGGAACTGCAATTGTTCGAATAAGAGCGAGGACGCGGCGTTAAAAGCGGTGATATTCGTGCGCGTCAGCCCATAAGACAGACCGAAGCGGGCAAAGGAAAAGCGCTTGGCCGGGTAACTCAGGAAGGCGGTGAAGCCGGTGCTGTTCTGGTCGTAATTCTGGATGTATTGCGGGTTGAGGCTGACCTGCTGACCGACCAACTGGGCTTCCTGCTGGGCCTGGTTGAAATTGTACTTGCTCGAGAAAACAGTGAAACCGCTGGAGATGGGGCGGTCGAAGAGGTACGGCTCGGTGAAACCGAATTGCAAGGTGCGCTGGTATTCGCCGAATTGGGCGGAGAGGGTGAGCGTTTCGCCAAGGCCGAGGAAATTGTTGGTCTGATAAGTGAGGCCGATAAAGCCGCCCGCCAGTCCGCTGACGCCGCCTTGCAAACCGATGGATTGCTTGCCCTTCTCTTTGAGCTTCAGGTTGATGTCCACCGTGCCGTCTTTGGTGTTCTTGGCGAGTTCGACGGATTTGTCGGCTTCGATTTTGTCGAAATAGTTGAGCTGGTTGAGGCGCAAGATACTGATGTCCCAGCGGCGCTTATCAAAGAGCTGGCCTTCGTCAATGAGCAGTTCGCGGCGGATAACTTTGTCGCGCGTGGTGGTGTTGCCGCTGAAATTGATGCGGCGGACGTAATATTGTTTCTGCTCGTCGAAGTGAAGAACGACGTTGATCTTTTTGTTGACCTCGTCAAAGTCAAAATCCGGCTCGGCGGTAAAATCGATGAAGCCGTACTGACCGTAAGCATCGGTGTAGTTTTTCAGGGCTTTGCGGAGCTTGTCCACATTGAAGATGTCGCCTTGCTTTATGGGGAAGATGTTCTTGAGGGCATCCACTTTGAGGGACAAGGCTTTGTCGGGGTCCGAGCTAACGATTTTGAGCGTACCCATTTGGTAGCGCTCGCCTTCTTCAATGTTGATGGTGATGTTGACCGCTTTTCCTATGTGGGCCTTGAGGCCGGGAAGGGGAAAGCCTTTGTGCGGAACATCGATATTTTCCAGAACCGGGCCGTTACCAGCGCAGACGGCGCGAAAGTAGCCGTTGTCCTGGTAAAGTCCGCGGCAGCCGACTTCCAGGTCTTCGTTGAGCTTTTCGCGGTCGTAGGTCTTGCTCAAAACGGGGATATCAAAGAAATACAGGGGAATTCCATACGGGCGATCGTGTTTCATCGCGCGGAGAAGCTTGCGGTCGCTGAAAGCGTGGTTGCCGACAAACTTGATGCGGCCGACCTTGACCTTGGGGCCTTCTTCAATCTTGAAGACCAGGATTACCGCGTTGCTGGAGGCGATGCGTTCATATTGCGGCGTCACTTTGGCAAATTGGTGGCCGTGCTCTCCCTCCAATTCTTTGAGAACCACTTCGGCTTTTTTGATTTTCGTGGGGTCGAAGGGGCTTTCCGGAGAGAGAGGGACCTTTCGCTCCTTGAAACGGTCAAGAATATCCGATTCCGAAATAGATTTGTTGCCCTCGTAGCGGATGCGGCGAATTACGGGACGTTCCTTCACTTCAAAAATAATGATCTTGCCATCGGGATGATCAGGAGAATCCTCGACGCGCAGCCTTACGTCCTCGAAAAATTGAGTGTTCCAGAGGGCCTGAAAGTCGCGGCGCAAAGTCTCTTCATTGTAAGGATCACCTTCACGGCTGAAGATGCGGGCTTTCAAGGTGTCCTGGCGGATTCTGCGGTTGCCCGTGAATTCAATGCGCTGGATAACGGCTTGGGGCTGGTCGGAAGCAGGAGCGGTGCGCTGCAAACTCTGCGTTTGCGAGGTTGCGGCCTGTTCGTCCTTCTGATGAGCGGAGGGTGACGTAGCCGAGGTGAACGGGGACGCGTCATCCGCCGCAGCCGCTGACGCGGTCACGGGGAGATTTTGTTGCGTTGCTGATGGGGAACTGGCCGCAAACGACAAAAATAACGCCGCGATCCAGGTAACCCGAAACGCCAAACCCCCAAACGGCAAACAGACTCTCCTATAAGCGGCCATTGAGGGTATCAAGGCCGCGCCCCCGAAACACAATTTGTTTTTCTCCCGCCGGACCCGGTGTGGGCCGGTTCGATCGCTTGACCCCAACCTGTCGAGGTCACCCATGCGTTGTGTCAGATTCGCTAGTGGATAACCGGGGTTGCCTCGACCACAGGACGGAAAGCCAAGGCTTCACCCGAAACGTAGATCTGCAACGTCGCGGGCCTCTGGATTCCTCCCTGGATGAGAGCCTCCGAGAGCGGGTCTTCGACATATTTTTGAAGAGCCCTGCGCAGCGGCCGCGCCCCATAGTTGCGGTCCGCACACGTTTTCTCGAGGATCCACTGGCGCGCTTCCGGCGACAGCACTATCTGCACCTGCCGGTGAATCAGCGTGTCGTTCAGCTGTCCCACGAGCAAATCGATGATGCGGAGTAAATCTTCGTCGCCGAGAGCGTTGAAAATAATGATCTCGTCCAGCCGGTTGAGAAACTCCGGATTGAACGCCTTTTTCACTTCGTTCATCACCATTTCTTCGATGGACTTCTGGCTGGCGTCATCGGCGCCAGAGGAGAAGCCGATGGAAGTGCGCCTCTGCAAGTGCCGCGCACCGAGATTGGAAGTCATGATGATGATGGTGTTGCGGAAATCCACGGTGTTGCCAAGACCGTCCGTCAATTGCCCGTCTTCAAAGACCTGCAACAATATATTGAAAACGTCCGGATGCGCCTTCTCGATTTCATCCAGGAGGATGACCGAGTAGGGAGTCCGGCGGACGCGCTCCGTCAACTGACCGCCTTCTTCATAGCCCACATACCCTGGAGGAGCGCCGATGAGCTTCGAGACGGAGTGCTTTTCCATGAACTCCGACATATCGAAGCGCACCAGCGACTTCTCCGAACCAAACAGAAATTCCGCGAGGCGGCGGGCGACTTCGGTTTTGCCGACGCCCGTTGGCCCCAGGAAGAAGAAGCAGCCAACCGGGCGCAGCGGGGACTTGAGTCCGGCGCGGCTGCGGCGAATGGCACGTGCGAGGGCAACGATGGCTTTGTCTTGGCTGATGACGCGCTTGTGCAGTTCGGGTTCGATGCGCAGAAGTTTCTGCTGCTCGTCCTCTTTAATGGAAGTGACGCCGATGCCGGTCCAGCGAGAGACAACTTCTTCGATGTCTTCGCGGGAGACGATGCCCGTGGAAGCGTCGTCGAGCTTGTAGCGCTCGCGAAGAGTGCGCAGGTTTTCTTTTTCCTTGCGCTCTTCCTCGGAATAGAAACGCGCCTTTTCGAACTCGTGATTGGCGATGGCCGTTTCCATGCGGTGCGTGATGAATTTCACGCGCTTCTGGACTTCGCCAACTTCTTCGGGAACGGTGGCCTGGCGGAGCTTGACGCGGGCGCCGGCTTCGTCGATGAGGTCGATGGCCTTATCCGGAAGGAAGCGGTCTGGAATGTAACGGTTCGAAAGATAGACGGAATAGCGCAGCGCTTCGTCGGTGTAGCTGACGGCGTGGAATTTTTCGTAGCGCTCGCGCACGCCCTGGATGACCTGAACGGCTTCTTCTTCGTTGGGTGCGGGAACTTTTACGGATTGGAAGCGGCGCTCGAGGGAACGGTCTTTTTCGACGGATTTGCGGTATTCACCGGGCGTCGTGGCGCCGATGCACTGAATTTCGCCGCGGGAGAGGGCGGGCTTCAGAATATTGGCAGCATCGAGCGAGCCTTCTGCTGAGCCCGCGCCGACCAGAGTGTGCAACTCGTCGATAAATACGATGGAGTTCTGGCTCTCCATCAATTCCTTCATGATGGTTTTGAGGCGCTCTTCGAATTGTCCGCGGTATTTTGTGCCTGCAACGATGAGAGAAAGATCGAGTGAGAGGATGCGTTTGTCTGCCAGGAAAGGCGGGACGTCGCCATCGGAAATGCGCTGCGCAAGCCCTTCGACGATGGCTGTCTTGCCAACGCCTGGCTCGCCGATGAGCACAGGATTATTCTTGGTGCGGCGGCAGAGAATCTGGATGACGCGCTCGACTTCGCCTTCGCGACCGACGAGTGGATCGAGAGAGCCTTCCCCTGCGGCTTGCGTAAGATCACGGCTGAATTCCGCAAGCAGGGAAGTTTCTTTGGGCCGGGCGGCGGTCGTTTTTTCGCCGGAAGTGCGCGCCAATTCCTCGCGCAACGTGGAGAGGCGAAGACCGCGCTCCATCAGAATTTCCGCGCCAAAGCACTTTTCTTCGCGCAGAATTCCGAGCAGCAGATGCTCCGTGCCGACATGCTTGTGTCCGAGGCGCTCTGCTTCTTCCGCCGACATGTTGAGGATGCGCTTGCACTCGGCGCTCAGCGGCACTTCGACGGAGGTCGAGATGCGCTCGCGAATCGTGATGCGCGCCTCAATCTCCTTGCGGATCGATTCGATCGATCCCTGCTGACGCAGGAAACGGTTGGCCAGCGCCTTGTCCTCGCGCATCAAGCCGAGCAGTAAATGCTCGGTCTCGATGTACGGGCTGCCATACTGGCTGGCTTCGTATCGTGCGAAAAATATGACTCGCCGTGCCTTTTCTGTATAGCGTTCGAACACGTTATCTCGCTTCTCCCCCGGGGGCCTCGCTCGCTGAGGCCGCAGCCTCGCGAGTCCGCAGAACGCCATGTTCAAGTCCGAGTATCCGGTCGCAACGCGCCGCAAGTGCCAGGTTGTGCGTCGCGATCAGCGACGTCAACCCGTGCGTGCGGTGCAACCGTTCCAGTAGCTCGAACACGGCCCAAGCATTCTGCTCGTCCAAATCTCCGGTGGGTTCATCTGCCAGCAGCACGGACGGCCCAGTGACGAGCGCCCGGGCAATTGCGACGCGCTGCTGTTCCCCACCAGAGAGTTCCCCTGCGCGGTGATCAGCCCGATTTTCCAGGCCAACCTCCGCGAGCCACTTCCGCGCCATCCCCAGCGCAGAAGCGAAATCGTCGCCGCGCAGCAACAGCGGCATGGCTACGTTTTCCGCAGCCGTAAAATCAGGCAACAATTGATGACGTTGCCAGAGAAAACCAACTGCTCGGTTTCTGAATGCCGCGAGCGCTGTGTCATCATTCGTTTCAATCGGTTTATTTGCGAAGTATACTGTACCGCTCGTTGGCGTGTCTAGCGCAGCGAGCAAGTGCAAGAGAGTGCTCTTGCCGGCTCCGGATGGCGCGACGATGGCAACCATCTCGCCTTGCAGCAAACTCAGGCTGGCTTCGGACAAAACTGGCAGGCTTTTTTCGCCGCGCCCGTAGATTTTCTGGAGGCTGCGGCCTTCCATCACGACGCTGCGCGCGCCCGGCGCACCCGGACCGGTTGTCGGGACTGGCTGGCTCGCGCTGTGTTGTGGCTGGGTCATGCTATCTGGAATCCCGATCCTCTTTATATTCCCGCCTACTGCTCAGCTCCCTCTTTACTTAGATGCCAAGTATTCCGTTTTTGAGGCCACTGGCTGCCGCAAAACCGTCGCAGGAAATTGGCTAAGTGTTTCCCATTTCCGCCAGCCCCGTGCCTGTCTTCCAGAAGGCCAGTTGTGGTCCATTTTGGTACACCTGTAAACTACTTGTTTTCAATAGCTTGTAGCGGGCTAAGCCTGTCTGGGGTGGCGAGGGTGACGCCCCGGTTTTGCCCGCTTGCCTCTGCACAGTTATAGGAGCAAATCACTCGCCAAAAACCCTGTGTTAACTCGATTAAATTCAATCTGCCCTGCTCCTACCCTATTCATAGCGGAGAATTTCTACCGGCAAAAGGCGCGCGGCTGCCCGCGCCGGAAGGATCGTCGCGCCAAAGGAAATCGCCATCGCCGCCAGAGTGATCCATACCCCATCCAGGACGCTGGGATGGAACGGCACGTACGAAACCGCGTAGACTTGCGGATCGAGCGGAATCAACTGATACGTGCCTGCTAGGATGGCAAACGCGTAGCCAACGATAAGACCGATCGCTGTGCCTGCAAACCCTATCGCGATTCCTTGCCACAGAAAAATCTTGCGAATTTGCTCGCGGCGAGTTCCCATGGACATCAAGACCGCGATGTCGCGCGCTTTGTCCGTGACGGTCATGGAAAGCACGACAAGAATGTTGAGCCCCGCAACAAATGTAATCAGGCCGATGAAAATCGCGGTCACGAGTTTTTCGAGACGCAGGGCGCGGAAGAGTGCGACGTTCTGCTCCATCCAGGTGCTGGCCAAAAAGTCGGGCCCGGAGGCCTGCTCCGCCCGCCGGGCAACCTCCGCCGCTCGCGCCGGATGGATGAGCCAGAATTCCAACGCATTCACGACATCGCTCGCGCCGGAAAGAGATTGCGCCGCGGGCAGGGTCATGAAGCACCAGTTTTTGTCGTAATCGTAAAAGCCGGAACTGAAAATTCCCGCCACGCGAAAACGGCGTGTACGCGGAATTAAACCGAAGGGCGTCAGACGCCCCTGCGCGCTGGTGAGCGTCACGTAATCGCCTGGGGCGATTTTCCAGTCGTCGGCCAGTTGCTTCCCGAGAAGCAGGGCCTCAACGCCGTCTTTGTCGGTTGAGAAATCGAGATTGCCAGCCACGATTTTCTGCAGGGCTTCATCTCCGCGCCGCTCGCGCTCCGGGTCCACGCCCTTCGCCACCACGCCCAGCGCCTGCCCTCCAAACGACAAAAGCACCGTCTGATAAACCGCAGGCGTCACGGTACGCACTCCCGAGATGGTCGAAAGTCTTGCCACCAGCGATTCATAATCGCGAATTTCCGAGCCGGGACGCGTTAACGAAACGTGCGCGGTGACGCCCGACAAGCTGTCTTGCAGTGTCTCGCGGAATCCCGAGTTCATGGACAGCGCGATGACGAGCGTCGCCACGCCTGCCGCTACTCCCAAAACTGAAAACAGCGTCACCAGCCGCAGCACAGCGGGCCGGTACGGCGAGCGCAAATACCGCCGCGCTACGAACCATTCAAATTGCATGGGAGAATCGCATCAGAAACATCGCAGACAGGATACTTTACGCGCCGCCCGCTTCGGAAGCGGAGTCTTGCCGCGATTCGGGCCGCAGCAGCGGGAAGAGAATCACGTCGCGAATGGACTGCGAATCGGTGAGAAGCATCGTGAGCCGGTCTATGCCGATGCCCTCGCCGGCGGTCGGCGGCATGCCATGGCACAGCGCGCGAATGTAGTCCACGTCGAGGACTTTGGGGACTTCGTCCCCGCCTTGCGCGATTTGTGCCTGGAAGCGGCGCTCCTGCTCGGCGGGATCATTCAGCTCCGAGAATCCATTCGCGACTTCCATCCCCGCGATGTAAATCTCGAAGCGCTCCGTTAAGGTTGGATCTTCCGGCTTCTGCTTCGAGAGCGGCGAAATATCCGTCGGAAAATCATAAAGAATCGTGGGCTGAATCAATTTGTCTTCAGCCATCGTTTCAAAGAGCAAGCCTGTCCATTCGCCATCCTTTAATGTGCCTTTGGAGGAGGCATAAGGAGCGCCAGCAGCTTTCGCCCAGCCATTATAACGCTCCGTAATAGCGCGCGGCCCGCCCGGGGCAGCAAGTTCCGCTTCTGTGGGAGCGGCACCAGCTCCCTCCGGCCAGTATTTCACGATCGCTTCGCGCATCGTAAGCCGCTGCATTTTCGCGAAGTCCAGTTCGTGCTCGCCATACTTCACCAGCGTCGAACCCGTGATGCGCATCGCCAGCAGCGCAAACAACTCCTCATTCAGTTCCATCAAGTCGCGGTAATTGCTGTATGCCTCGTAAAACTCCAGCATCGTGAATTCCGGGTTGTGTTGCGTCGAGATACCTTCGTTGCGAAAGTTGCGGTTGATCTCGTACACGCGGTCAAAACCACCAACGGTCAGCCGCTTCAGGTAAAGTTCCGGCGCGATGCGCAAATACAGATCGATTTCCAATGTATTGTGGTGCGTGATAAATGGCCGCGCCGCCGCCCCACCCGGAATCGGGTGCATCATCGGCGTCTCAACCTCTATATATCCGCGCTCATCGAAGAATCGCCGCAACTCCTTAATAATCTGTGCGCGGGCGACAAACACCTGCCTCGATTTGTCGTTGGCAATCAAATCGAGGTACCGCTGCCGGTAGCGCAGCTCCACATCGGTCAACCCGTGCCACTTTTCGGGAAGTGGCAGCAGCGCTTTGGAGAGAAAGCTCAGTTCATCCACGCGGATAGTCAATTCGTTGGTCTTGGTCCGGAAAAGATGCCCTCGCACCCCGATCAAATCGCCAAGATCCAACAATTGAAAAAGCGAGAACCCTCGCTCGCCAACAACATCTTTCTTTACATGGATTTGAATGCGCTTTCCGGAGCCTTGCAAATGGGCGAAGCCGGCCTTGCCCATGAGGCGCAGGGAAACCAGCCGTCCAGCCAGTCGAATCTCATGTTTGTCGGCTTCCAGCTCCCCGGCGGATTTTTCGCCATACTTTTCCACAAGGACTGCAGGCGTGTCCGTCCAGCGAAACTCTCTTGGAAAGGGCTCATATCCAAGAGCTTCTATCTGTTGGAGTTTCTTCTGCCGCTGTTCAAACTGCTCGCGAGGCTCGAATTGCAATAGGAAATCCTTTCGACGTGGAGCACACGAGTATAGCGGTCACCGCTGCGTTGGGGCAACCGTCCTTAAATGGCTCTCGTTCCAAACACATGCGCCAGCAGCAACCAAGAAAATCGTTCTTGCGTCCCTGGATTTTGCTATACTTCCGATTCTGTCCCTGGGAGACCCTCTGTGAAACACCGTGTCCGCGCCCCCTCAGCCCGCGGCATGACCGTCAAAGACGACTGGCGTGCCTGGCTACCAGAGGACAAGGACCAGGTCTTCCGCTCCCACGTGCGTCATCTCGAAGTTTCCTACAACATGTTGAGTGTCTCTCTGGATGAGGCTCTTGAACTGCGACAGGCTGGACGCTTCTCTAAAGCCAGCCAGGCACTTTGCGTCGCGCCGGATCTTTGCAACCGCTTCGCGCACCCGCTGATTGCTCTCCTTTGGTCACTGGGCGAGCACGCCAAGCATCACGGCACGGTTCCGAACGCGGCTCCGCTCGATCCCGCCAATTTTCAGTGCCCGCATGTTCAGCGCTCAGCGCGGCTCAGCAGCCTGCTCTGCCGCATTGTCCTTACGGAACGCACGCAGTTCCTTTACAAAATCGGCACACTGGGTGACATGGTGGTGGATCTCAGCCACGAGTTTTGCGCGGTCGCGCAGGAAATTGCTTTGGACTCCTCTCGGGACTGCCACCAGGAATGGCAAGCTGTCGACGCAGCTCATTACGACCTGAACACCTGCCTGCGAGAGACCATCGTGTTGTTGAAATCCTTCCTTATGGCCCTTCCTGGGGACGAATTAGGAATCTTCCAGGGTACCGTCTGCACTCAAATGGGCGTATCTCAGCCCAAAAAGCTTACCTTCGCCCAACGCCTCATCCGCCATAGACGAATGGCCGCCACTAGCGGAGAATAAAGAAGCTGGCCGTTAGGACGGCCAACCGGGGTGTCCCCGGGGAATAAAACAGAGTCTCTGCTTGCCTGATTGAGAACACCCAGTCCTTGCAAGGACAACTCTAGGAGGTAGTCGGTGCATCCGAAACGTTGGATGCACCGCAATTGGACCGTTGGCCCGAAATAGACCAAGCGAGCCCAGCGTGTCGACTGCTCTACAGCCGCCAAACCGGGTGAATTCTACTCAGTCACCTCGTTCGGCGACTGAAGCGGAAGCTATCCGTCTGGCCCAGGCAGGGGATGCCGCGGCTTTTGAGGCTCTTTACCAGCTTCACGGTCGCCGCGTCTATGCCCTGTGTTTGCGGATGGTTGGCAACCCGTCGGACGCGGAAGACCTGATGCAGGAAGCGTTTCTTCAGCTCTTTCGCAAAATTGCAACTTTCCGAGGGGAGTCGGCTTTCTCGACCTGGTTGCACCGGATGACGGTCAACGTGGTCCTGATGCGGTTGCGAAAGAAGACGCTCCCGGCGGCTTCTCTCGAAGAGACGACGGAACCCGATGAGGAAACAGGCGGCCCGAGGAAAGACATTGGTGCGCCGGACTTGCGGCTCAGCGGAGCGGTCGACCGGGTCAATCTGGAACGCTCTATCGAGAAGCTTCCACCGGGATATCGGACCGTATTTGTCTTGCATGATGTTCAGGGATTCGAGCACAACGAGATTGCAGGCATCATGGGCTGTTCGGTAGGTAATTCGAAGTCGCAGTTGCATAAAGCAAGGACGCGTCTGCGCGAGTTGCTTCAGGAAGATTTGCGGGATCAGGCTCGTGCGGTACGTCACGCTGCAAAAACTCAGTCGGGCTTCGGCGATTGAGCTAGAATGTAGCCAACTGCTGGACCCGGGGAAGCGTCTTACTAACTAAAGAGTTGTCGAGTGGGCAGGCCATCAGGTTGTTTGGCCGCGGAGCAGAGTGCCATGCAGTGCAAAGATATAGAAATCGTATTGGAACAGGAAGGGCTTGAGCCGCTTCCACCGGAAGCCCGCGAGCATTTGGCGGAATGCCGCGAGTGCCGCAGCTACGTCGCCGACATCACCAGCCTTGTGGATGCCGCACATAAATTGCCTTCGGAAATTGCACCGCCTGAGCGAGTCTGGATTTCACTTCGTGCACAGCTTGAAGCGGAAGGCATCATCCGGACGCCTGCGGATCCTGTCGCAGTGGAGAAGGCTTCCTGGTGGGATTCGATGCGCGCGTTTTTTGGCAATCGCGTGATGGCTACCGCGATGGTTGGCATTCTGATCGCCGCCGCTGCCGTTTTTGAGATTCGCAAAGACAAAGTTGGCGAAAATACTTCTCCAACGCAGGAGACTGTGCACACAGTTCAAGCGCCAACGCAGGCACTCCCTTCTTCAAACCAAACTTCGAACCAAACTTCGAACCAAAAGTTGACGTCGGCACCTTCTGAATCAAGCGCTCCGGCAGAATTTGCTGGCACGGCCCAAGCCCTGAACGATCAGGAGCCTGTTGCCACCGGCATGCTTCTCACCAGCAGGTCCCCCATTGACGCTTCGCTGCGGGACAACCTGAAAAAAGTGAACGAGTTTATTGCTGAATGCGAGCACCACCTCAAGGAACATCCGCAAGATGAGCTGACGCGCGAGTATTTGTCCGCCGCTTACCAGCAAAAAGCCGAATTACTGTCCGCGATTATCGAGCGCGCAAGGAGCATAAACTAACATGTGCCTTCAAATGATGGGGATCATTCCGGCATGGTCGCGAACTCAGCTCAAGCGGAGCGTTTTGCCCGTCCTTGGCGCCGCCCTCTTTGTGTGGAGCGCCGCACCTGCGCAGGCTGCAGGCACTGGCCAGCGCGTTGAGAGAAAATTCAGCGTCACGGGTCGCCCGGTGGTCGTTATTCATAACGTGGCCAATGGACGCATCGAGATCAAGTCGTGGAAGAATGCCGAAGTGGATGTCCTCGGCACGCAATCGTCCAACAAAATCGGTTTCGATATCGAGCAGGCGGGTGACCGCATCGACGTTACTGCTAACGTCCTGGACGCGGCCGCGCAACCTTTGGAGCTGGAAGCCAATCTTCAGCTGACCGTGCCGGAAGAAACCGAGCTTCAGCTCAAGACGGAAACCGGCCTGATTTACGTGGAGCAGGTCACGGGCGACATGAAGCTCGAAAGTTACGCCGGTGACGTGCACCTCAAGGAAGTTTCCGGCTACATCATCGTCAAGACCACCGGCGGGTCACTGGTCTGCGGGCAATGCGCCGGTAAGCTGGATTTCAGCTCCATCAGCGGAAATGCACAGATTCTTCAGCCCCAGCTGAACAACGTCAATCTCATGACCACGACGGGCAACATTCTCTTCGACGGGGAATTCGTCCGCACCGGTCTCTACTCCATGAAGAGCGGTCGAGGACTCGTGGAAGTGCGCTTCTCCAGCAACGATTCCTTCGACTTGAAGGCGCAGACCTCTACCGGCACAGTGGATAATCAGGCCGCCGCGTTTTTGAAGCCAGATACTCATGGCGTGAAGCATATCTATTCAAACCTGACCCACGGATTTTTCGGCACCGTCGGCAAGGGCCTCGCGAAAGTCGAACTCTCCTCCTACAGTGGTACAATTCGCATTATGAGGCGCGATTAGTTTTTTCGCGCTCATAGCTAGCGGGCCCTGCGCGGCCGCACTTCAAACGGAACAGTGACTCAACCGTCCTTTTTGCGTGGCCCTTCCGGCCGTGCCCAGGTTCTTTGTCTTGCCGGTTTTATGGGTTCCGGCAAAACCACCGTTGGCACGCTTCTGGCACGCCAGCTTGCGTGGCGTTTTGTGGATTTGGACGAACGCATCGAGCAATCCGCCGGCCTCACCATCCCGCAAATGTTTGAGCGATTGGGCGAGCCCGCTTTTCGCCAAATCGAAGCCGATCAGCTTCGCGCGGCTTTGGGCCGCGCTGCCGAGCTGAAGGAATCCACCATCCTCGCACTCGGCGGCGGCACTTATGCGCAGCCAGGCTGCCCCGAATTTCTTCGCAGCGCCGGCGTACCGGTTCTATGGCTCGATTCGCCTGTCGAGCTTCTTTTGGCCCGCTGCATGACCATGACCGGGCGCCCTCTCTTTCGCGATGAGGCCAGCTTCCGCGCGCTGCACGCGCAGCGGCTACCCTCTTATCAGCTGGCTGATTTTCGTGTGGACAGCTCCGGAGACCCCGCCCAGGTCGTCGCTGAAATCCTCGGCCGCCGTATTGTGGGGACAGGTGGCAGCGAAGCACATCTCGTCGTCGAAAAACCAAATTCCTGACCAGCCTCCGTTAAAATGAGCGGCGGAGTTAGTTTTCTCCGCAAATGGTAGTTCGTTCTTCGCGAATTTCTGCGAAGGAGGGTTTCATGAAAAGCAATCTACGTGGCTCTCAGCCGGGTCTCTCACTCCTCTTGAGCGCTCTTTTGATCTTCACCTGCACCGCTGCCGGGCTGGCTACGCAAAAAAAGAATGCGGCCTCGGCTATTCCCTCCGTCTTCGCCCAAGACAAGGGTAAGCTCACCATCAAGCTCGACGGTGAAACGGTCGGCCACGAAGAATTTGAAATCACCCCGTCTGGTGGCGGCTGGCTCGCCAAAGGCAACGCGGATATCAAACCGACCCAAGGCGCCTCCAGCAAAGTCAACGGCGCGCTGACGCTTCAACCCAATGGCTCTCCGGTCAGTTACGAATGGACCTCGAAAGCCGAAAAAACCAACAGCGCTCGCATTCTTTTCGACAACGGCATCGCCAAAATGACCTTGCAGATGCAGGGCGCAAGCCCCTTCGATCAGACGTTTACGTTCGGGACTCCCCTGGTCGCAGTCCTCGATAACAACCTCTATCACCAATACGCGGTTCTGGCCCGTCTCTACGATTGGTCCAAACGCGGCCCGCAGACTTTCTCCGTTTTCGTTCCGCAGGAAATGATGCCCGGCACCGTCACCGCCGAATCCACCGGCTCCGCCACCCTCGACGGAAAATCCTATGAGGGCTTCCGCGTCACCACCACCGATATCGAAGTCGACTTATATCTCGATGCAAGCCACCGCCTAATGCGCCTGGAAGTCCCTGCCGCGAAAGTTTCCGTCATCCGCGACTGACAGATCCGTTCAACCCAGCGCACTTCTAGAGAGCGTAGTTTCCAAAATCGTGGCTCAGTAAGCTGAGCAAAGATTTGGAAGATCGGTTGCGCGAGTGTTTCCAGGTTGTGGACCATACCTCCCAACTGTAGTGGGTCACTTCTCAAGCGATATTTTCTGAGGCGGATCCTACTCGTCCGGTAACCCGACCTTCCAGGAACTATCGGGGAGGAGACCTTTCACGACACCCACGCGACGTGGCTATCAGTGACATGCCACACGCCGTTTACCTTGCGCAATAGAAAGTACTCGCCACCAGCACCACACATTCTTGGGCAGAAGTGGTCAACGTACAACAGTGCCTCGGTCTTGTTCAGATTCAGCCCAACGTGCGAGACAATAAAATAGCCAAAGTTGTCCGGGAATCTTGCGTCAAAGTCGCCTTCTTTAGCCCCTAAGTCGCTCGGGTTAACGAAAACTGCCCGGGCTCCGCTTGGTAGACGCAAGTCTGTACTAAGGTTCCTTGAAAATACGCTGTTCAGTAAGAAACTGGCCCGGGTCATTTTTAGTGATTGTCCAAACCAAGCCTCTGAGACCAAACTCCCTCGTGATTTCAGTGACTTTGCAAACCAAGATGGGCTATCGGAGCCCAACCAGGGTTCCGAATATGGATTGCGCATAACCACAATCGTGATTGTGCTTCCTGCATCCCACTTGTCAATGTCGTGCAAGACCACCTGCGAAAAAAATGCCGACAGAACCGCACCCGTTTCCGCTTGTGTTCTCCTCTGCTCGACAATAAAAAACAGTGCAACGAGCGCAAGCAGAAGAGCAGTTCCGGCAGTCCCGTAAAAGGCGACACTCTTGAAGCGGTCTCGGTTCATAGTGGCTATTCAGACAGAGCAGCTTGCAACGCGCCATTTTATCGCTTTGGTCTGGATTTGGAGAAGAAACTGCGATTCGTGCAAGTCCTGGCAAACGCATTATAAAAGGGCGCCCCTTTGAGACTGTTACGAAACGAGGGCAATAAAAGAGACGCAAGCGATGTTCCGAGTGCCGGAGCATCGCTTTTTTG
>Ga0209248_10000236_pt1 | contig 18388 bp, 18 predicted proteins | sample BogFormECP04_OM1_FD_188241 | JGI IMG/M metagenome (GOLD analysis project Ga0209248, IMG submission 188241) | Bog forest soil microbial communities from Calvert Island, British Columbia, Canada - ECP04_OM1 (SPAdes) (version 2) | ecosystem: Environmental > Aquatic > Freshwater > Wetlands > Bog ... | reverse complement strand
CGCGTCACGACTGCCAATGCTGGCGTACGGTGACGCCCGTGTCACGCGAAGAGGTCACAATCGGCATCGACATCGGCACCACCGCCGTCAAAGCGGTGGCCGCCGACGAGGATGGCCGGGTGGTCGCGCGGGCACGAATCCCGCACGAGTTGCGGGTGCCGACGCCAGACCGGCTGGAGCACAACGCCGACCAGGCCTGGCGGCTCGGCCCGCTGGCGGCGCTGGAGCAACTGGCACGGCCGGATGCCCTGGCGGTCGCCGTTTCCGCGATGGTGCCGTCGCTGACCGCCGTCGACTCCGGCGGTCATCCGATCACGCCGGGGCTGCTCTACGGCGACGGTCGCGGGCGGCTCGTTGGCACAGACACCGCGGAGAACCCAGCCACCGGGGGCCCGTTGCCGCCGGGCGAGACCGCCGAATTTCTGCGCTGGACGGCGACGCAAGCCCCCGACGCGGCCGGGTACTGGCCGGCGCCGGCGGTGGCTAACTACGCGCTGGCGGGTGAGGCGGTGGTCGACTTCCCCACCGCATACACCGCCCTGCCACTGTTCGACGGCGGCTGGAATGCGCAGGCGTGTGCCGAGCGCGGTGTGACGGTCGACCGGATGCCCCGGGTCGAAGCACCGGGTGCTGCTGCCGGGCGGCTGCACGGTACGGGCGCCACGTTGGCCGTCGGCGCCATCGACGCCCTGTGCGAGCAGATGGTCGCCGGCGCCGACGACGACGGCGACGTGCTGGTGCTGTGCGGCACCACCTTGATCGTCTGGGTGAGCATCCCCGAGGCGCGGCAGGTACCGGGCCTGTGGACCATCCCGACGATGACCGGCAAGAGTCAGATCGGCGGCGCGAGCAATGCCGGCGGGCTGTTTCTCGGCTGGGTCGACCGGGTGCTGGGACCGGGCGACCCAGCGACGGTGGATCCGCGGCGGGTGCCGGTGTGGTCGCCCTACCTGCGCGGCGAACGCACACCCTTCCACGACCCCGACCGTCGCGGGATGCTCGACGGCCTTGATCTCACCCACGATGCCGCGACGCTGCGGCGCGCGGCCTACGAGGCTTCGGGCTTCGTGGTCCGCCAGCTCATCGAGCTCAGCGGGGTGGACGCGTCGCGGATCGTGGCCGCCGGCGGCGGTACCCGCGTCGAGCCGTGGCTGCGGGCCATCGCCGACGCGACCGGCCGGCCGGTTGAGGTGTCGGGAGTGGCCGAGGGCGCGGCGCTGGGCGCGGCATTCCTGGGCCGGATGGCCGTCGGTAGGGAATCGTCGATCACCGACGCCGCGCGGTGGGCCGCTGTCGAGCGCGTCGTCCAACCCGATCCCGCCTGGACGGGCCCGATGGAAGACCGCTACCGCCGATTTCTGGAGCTGGGCTCGCGGCCCTCGCGTAGTGCTACGGCAGCGCCGCCGACATGTATCTGATGTCGCCGAACGCGACCATCGTCGGGCCTTCAGGGAAGTCAAAACCGTTGTCGGCGTACAGCTCTGGTGTCGTATGCACGGTCGTCTCCCAACCGCGGTCGGTCAGGTACTCGACGGCGTCGTTACGTTCGCCGTCGTAGACCAAGTCGGCCCAGTTGAGGTCCAGCCCGAGCCGGCGCCACCGCTCGCTGATCTCCCGGCCCCGTTTGGCGATGCGGCCGGAGATATCCGGGACGTAGCCGGTACCCAGTCGGCTTCCGCAGAAACTGAGTGCGGTGATGTTGTCGAACAACCGATCTTGGGCTTCCGGCGGCAGATAGCCAAGCAACCCCTCAGCGATCCAGGCTGTCGGCCGTTGCGAATCAAACCCGTTGTCCTGCAAGGCTTGCGGCCAGTCATCGCGCAGGTCGACGGCCACCGCCCGACGGTCGGCGGACGGAGCCGCACCCAGATCGGCCAGCGTGCGGGTCTTGAACTCGATGACCCGGGGCTGGTCGATCTCATAGACCACGCTGTCCGCCGGCCACGCCAGCCGGTACGCGCGGGTGTCGAGCCCGGCGGCCAGAATCACGGCCTGACGCACACCCGCCGCGGCGGCGTCGGCGAAAAAGCTGTCGAAAAACCGGGTCCGGACCGCCATGCCCTCGGCCAAACGTTGCGGGGTGAATGCCGGATCGTCTTCTGCGAGCTCGATTTCGCCGTTCATCATCCTGATGAAGGCGTCGACTCCCACGGCGTTGACCAGTGGTTCGGCGAAGGGATCGTCGATCAGCGGATTCGGTCCTTTTGACGCCATCGCGCGCCGGGCGGCCACCGCGGTGGCGGTTGCACCCACGCTGGACGCCAAATCCCAACTGTCGCCGTCATGTCGTTTGGTGTCGCTTGCGGCCATGGTTACCCCTCTTTCTTTGCGAGTCAGCTGCGGGTTGCGATGACGGAGACGATGTTGCGGAACGCGGCCAGTTCTTGGTCGGTGGGGAACGGGCGGCCGTAGTCAGCGAACAGTTCCCGTCGTGGGCGGGGGGCCACCTGCCAACCCCGACCGCCCAGATACTCGGCGACGTTGTTGCGCTCGCCCTCGTAGAACAGCCCCGACATGTCAATGTCACAGCCCAGATTGGACCACCGCTCGTTCATCGCCCGACCGCGTTCGGCCATCGTCGGACCGGTATCCGGGTGATATTCGGTGGCCAGTTGACTGCCGGGCGCGCTGAGCGCGGTGATGTGGTCGAAGAGCCGATCCTGGGCTTCCGGCGGCAAGTACATCAGCAGCCCTTCGGCGCTCCAGGCCGCCGGCTTGGTGTCGTCGAAGCCGCTTTCGCGTAACGCAGCCGGCCAGTCTTCGCGTAAGTCGATGCTGACCGTGCGGCGCTCGGCCGTCGGCTCGGCGCCCAGCTTGGCCATGGTCTCGGTTTTGAACGCGATGACCTTCGGTTGGTCGATCTCATAGACCGCGGTGCCAGGCGGCCACGCCAGCCGGTACGCCCGGGCGTCCAGACCGGCGGCCAGGATCACGGCCTGGCCGATGCCCGCCGCGGCCGCGTTGACGAAGAAGTCATCGAAAAACCGGGTTCGCACCGCCAACGAGTCGGTTTCTGTCTGCAATTCCACTTCGCCGGTTTCGCCGGTGTCGGTCGGAGTGATCTCCCCGTCGACCACGCGGGTGAAGAAATCGATCCCCACCGCGCGTACCAGCGGCGCGGCGAACGGGTCGTTGATGATCGGGTCGGGGTGCTCCGTGGCCAGCGCCCGGGCGACGGCCACCATCGTCGCAGTGGCGCCCACGCTGGAGGCCAAGTCCCAGGTGTCGCTCTCAAACCGTGTGTTACCCATGTGCGTCATGCAATACCCTTCGACTGAATTCGCCACCGACTTGATATTTAGCCAAGGTAAAGAGCTATCGAAACTGTACGCCTTGTGCCTTGGGAAGTACTGTGCGCAGCCCTACCCGTTTGCGGGGGAGCGCCACCACCGCTGTTAGTCTCGTAGACTGTCTGACGCGCGCTGGACACCTGCTGGCCTGCGAGTGCTTGCCGCGTGACGCAGGATCATCCGATGCTGGTCATACCAGCCCCGTTGGCATGCCGCGAACAGAGACCGGCTGCGCAGGAGGAAGAGTGCTTTCGGCTTTCATCTCATCGCTGCGAACAGTCGACCTGAGACGGAAGATCCTGTTCACGCTCGGCATCGTCGTGCTGTACCGTCTGGGCGCCACGTTGCCGTCGCCCGGGGTCAACTACCCGAATGTGCAGAAGTGCATCGCGCAAGTCAGCGGCGGGGAAGCGGCCCAGATCTACTCGCTGATCAACCTGTTCTCCGGCGGCGCGCTGCTGCAGCTGACCGTGTTCGCGGTCGGGGTGATGCCCTATATCACCGCGAGCATCATCGTCCAGCTGCTCACCGTCGTCATCCCGAGGTTCGAGGAACTGCGCAAGGAAGGCCAGTCGGGCCAGGTCAAGATGACGCAGTACACCCGTTATCTGGCGATCGCGCTGGCCATCCTGCAGGCCACCAGCATCGTGGCGCTGGCCGCCAATGGCGGGCTGCTGCAGGGCTGCACCCTGGACATCATCGCCGACCAGAGCATCTTCACCTTGGTCGTGATCGTTGTGGTGATGACGGCGGGCGCGGCGCTGGTGATGTGGATGGGCGAGATGATCACCGAGCGCGGCATCGGCAACGGCATGTCGCTGCTGATTTTCGCCGGCATCGCCGCCCGCATCCCGGGTGAAGGCAAGAGCATCCTGGACAGCCGCGGCGGGGTGACGTTCACGCTGGTCTGCGTGGCAGCGCTGATCATCGTCGTCGGCGTGGTCTTCGTCGAGCAGGGCCAACGCCGCATCCCGGTGCAGTACGCCAAGCGCATGGTCGGCCGGCGCATGTACGGCGGCACCTCGACGTATCTGCCGCTGAAGGTCAACCAGGCCGGTGTTATCCCGGTTATTTTCGCCTCGTCGCTGATCTACATTCCGCGACTTATCACCCAGTTGATCCGCAGCGGCACTGGCGGCGTCGGCAACAGCTGGTGGGACAAATTCATCGCCAATTACCTGTCGAACCCCGGCAGCCCGGTCTACATCGCCGTCTATTTCGCGCTGATCATCTTCTTCACGTATTTCTACGTCTCGGTCACGTTCAACCCCGACGAACGTGCTGACGAGATGAAGAAGTTCGGTGGTTTCATCCCCGGTATTCGACCCGGCAAGCCGACCGCCGACTACCTGCGTTATGTGCTCAGCAGGATCACGCTGCCGGGCTCGATCTACCTCGGCGTCATCGCCGTGCTGCCTAATCTGTTCCTCCAGATCGGCAACACGGGGACGGTGCAGAACCTGCCGTTCGGCGGTACCGCGGTGCTGATTGCGATCGGTGTCGGATTGGATACGGTTAAGCAGATCGAGAGTCAGCTGATGCAGCGCAACTACGAAGGGTTCCTCAAGTGAGACTTGTGTTGCTTGGTCCCCCCGGAGCGGGTAAAGGCACGCAGGCCGAGAAGCTGGCTGAGAAACTGCAAATCCCACACCTCTCCACCGGGGAGCTTTTCCGGCACAACATCAGCACCGGCACCAAGCTCGGTCTGGAAGCCAAGCGCTACCTGGACGCGGGCGATCTGGTGCCGTCCGAGCTGACCAACGAGCTCGTCGACGACCGGCTGACCGACCCGGACACCAACGACGGTTTCATCCTGGACGGTTATCCACGCTCGGTCGGGCAGGCCAAGGCGCTGCACGACATGCTCGAGCGCCGGGGAACCCAGCTCGACGCGGTGCTGGAGTTCCGGGTTTCCGAGGACGTCTTGTTCGAGCGGCTCAAAGCGCGTGGCCGCGCCGACGACACCGACGAGGTCATCCACAACCGGATGAACGTCTACCGCGACGAGACCGCACCGCTGATCGAGTACTACAGCAGCGAGCTGAAAACAGTCGACGCCATCGGCAGCGTCGACGAAGTGTTCACCCGCGCGTTACGCGCCCTGGGAAAGTAACCGTGATCGCCCTGGGCGGGCTGCGCAGTCGCAAGGTCGTGCCGCAACGCAGCGCCGGCGAACTCGACGCGATGGCCGCCGCGGGCGCCGTGGTCGCCGCCGCGCTGGCGGCGGTGCGATCGGCCGCAGTCCCCGGTGTGTCGACGCACCACCTCGACGAGATCGCCGAATCGGTGATCCGCGACGCCGGCGCGACGCCGTCCTTCCTGGGCTACCACGGCTACCCGGCGTCTATCTGCGCATCGGTGAACGACCACGTCGTGCACGGCATCCCGGCTGCCGGCGAGACACTGGCCCCCGGTGACCTGGTATCCGTCGACTGCGGCGCAATCCTGGACGGCTGGCACGGTGACGCCGCGATCACCTTCGGTGTCGGGCCGATCATCTCCGCCGACGAAATGCTGTCGCAGGCGACCAAAGAGTCGATGGAGGCCGGGATCGCGGCCATGGTTCCCGGCAACCGGTTGACCGACGTGTCGCACGCCATCGAAACCGCTACGCACGCGGCCGAGGCCCGCTACGGGCGGGCGTTCGGCATCGTCGAGGGCTACGGCGGCCACGGCATCGGCAGACAGATGCACATGGATCCATTTCTGCCCAACGAGGGGTCTCCCGGACGCGGTCCGCTGCTGGCCCACGGATCGGTGCTCGCCATCGAGCCGATGCTGACGCTGGGCACCGGCAAGACCGTGGTGCTCGACGACCAGTGGACGGTCACTACCGCGGACGGTTCGCGTGCCGCACACTGGGAGCACACCGTCGCGGCCACCGACGACGGGCCACGCATTTTAACCCTCGGGTGAACCAACCGGACACCTGAACCGTGTCATCACCGAGAGGCTGGTGATGGACATACCAGACACCGGCGTAGATGCGGACGCCATGCAGCGGCTGTATGACCAGCATGCCGCCGCTTTGTGGCGCTATGCGTGGCGATTGACCGGTGATTCTGCCCACGCCGAGGACGTGGTGCAGGAGACCTTGCTACGGGCATGGCAGCATCCGCACGTCCTCAACAACGGGCAGTCTCCACGCGGTTGGCTTTTCACCGTTGCCAGGAACATGGTCATCGACAACACGCGCAGCGCCAGGTTCCGCAACGAGGTGATGTCGTCGGACGGGTCTCTGCCTGAACCGGCGGGTCCCGACGAGACGACTGGGACGTTGAACCGGGCGTTGATCGGCGACGCGATGGCGCAGCTGTCCGAAGAACACCGTGCGGTGGTCGGCCGCTCGTACTACCTGGGCTGGACCACAGCGCAGATCGCCGCCGACCTCGGGATCGCCGAGGGCACGGTCAAGTCGCGGCTGCATTACGCGCTGCGAGGCCTGCGCGAGGCACTGTTGGAGATGGGGGTGACACGATGACGGAATCCGACGAGCTCAACGGCGCGCGCGACTACTCGATGTGGGACGCGGCGTACGTGTTGGACTCGCTGTCGGATGCCGACCGGCGCGAATACGAGGCGCACCTGGATGGCTGCACCCCTTGCCGCACCGCCGTCGCCGAGCTGACTGCCGTCTCGCCGCTGCTGTCGGTGCTCCACTACGACGACGTTGTTGCGCCCAACGGCGCCAATGAATCGGCAGACGCGCCGCCGTGCCCGGACCTGCTGACGTCGCTGCTGGCGAAGGCGGACCAACGGGCGGCCAGTATCGCAGAGCGCGCCAAACAGCCTGCTCTGGTATCGGCGCCGGTGGTCGATGCACACACCGTCTTGCCGGTCTTCCGCACCGGCAACTATGCCCCGGTGCACGACGAGCTGACCGCGTTCGATCTGCCGGTGCAAGGCCGCATCCCGGCCGAATTGAACGGCTGGTATCTGCGCAACGGCCCGAACGCCCGCACGGGCGCGGCGCACTGGTGTGTCGGTGACGGAATGGTCCACGGGGTGCGGCTGGAGAACGGCCGCGCAGCGTGGTACCGCAACCGTTGGGTGCGTACCGAGAGCTTCGAACATCCGATTGGGCTCTACAACGACGACGGCACCCGAAACCTGCACTCCAGCATCGCCAATACCCACGTCGTTCGCCACGCCGGCAAAACGCTTGCGCTGATGGAATTTTCGCTGCCCTATGAAATCAGCAATGACCTGGAAACGGTCGGCGTCTACGACTTCGGCGGCAAGCTGAACGATTCGATGACCGCGCATCCGAAGATCTGCCCGCTCACCGGTGAGATGCATTTCTTCGGTACTGGCAACATCTTCGAACCACATGTCGTCTATCACCGCGCGGACGCCGACGGCCGGCTGACGGTCAACCGTCCCATCGATGTCCCCGCGCTGACGATGATGCACGACTTCGCGCTGACCGCCGAACACGTCGTTTTCCTGGATTTGCCGCTGGTGTTCGACCTCCGCGTTGCCTTGGCGCAGCAAGACGTTCGCGAATTACGGGACCTGCCGTACCGGTGGGATGACGACTACGGTGCCCGTCTGGGTGTGCTGCGCCGCGACGACCCGTACGGCCCGGTGCGCTGGCTCGACATCGACCCGTGCTACGTGTTCCACATCGCCAACGCCTATGACGTGAGATCGGCCAACGAGAATTCTGTAGTGCTGGAAGTGGTCCGCTACCCCGAAATATGGCGTGACAGTAGTAAGTTCAGTGCCGATGCCGCATTGTGGCGTTGGAAGCTCAACTTGGACACCGGGGTAGTCGAGGAGAGTCAACTCGACGACCGCGGTGTGGAGTACCCACGCGTCGACGACAGGCTGGCCGGAGCGGCCGCTCGCTACTCCGTGGCCGTCGGTAGCGACGCGTTGGTCCGCTACGACCTGCAACGGGGCACCGCATCCGAGCAGCGGTTTGGCGGCGGTGGCCGCGGAGCCCCGAGTGCGCCGAGCGAGGCGGTGTTCGCGCCGGCCGCCGGGGAGTCCGATGAGCTGGCCGGCTGGTATTTGACGTACGTCTACGACCCGGTGGCCGACGGCACTGACCTGGTCGTCATCGACGCTTCGGACTTCGAGGGCGAGCCGGTAGCTCGCGTCCGCCTGCCGCGCCGGGTACCGCACGGATTCCACGGAAACTGGATTCCGGACTGAATGTCCGACCTGCGGGACTGCGGCCGCGAATGAACTGGAAGGGCGGCCAGCTCGTATCTCTATCAGGAGGTAATCGAGTGAGTCGCGTCAACAGTGCAGCAAACGCCGAAGAGGGCCTGATGAAGGCGCTCTACGACGAGCATGCCGGGGCCTTATGGCGTTATGCGATGCGGTTGACCGGCGACGCGGCCCGGGCCGAAGATGTGGTCCAGGAGACGCTGTTGCGGGCATGGCAGCATCCGGAGGTCATCGGCGACCCCGAACGTCCGGCGCGGGCGTGGCTGTTCACCGTCGCCCGCAACATGATCATCGACGAACGACGCAGCCCAAAGTTCCGCAATATCGCTGGCTCGCTGGACGAGGCAGGCGCACCCGAACAGTCGGCTCCCGATGAAGTCGACTCGGCACTGGACCGGTTGCTGATCGCCGACGCGATGGCGCAAATGTCGCCCGAACATCGAGCCGTTATCGAGCGGTCCTACTACCGCGGCTGGAGCACGGCCCAGATCGCGGCTGATCTTGATATCGCGGAAGGCACCGTGAAGTCGCGGCTACACTATGCCGTGCGGGCATTGCGCCTCACTCTGCAAGAGATGGGGGTGACCCGATGACGACGCAACGGATCAGCTGGACGGCCCCGGATCTGCCCATCCGCGCCGCCGTCGGCTCCGAATACTTGATGACAGCATATGAGGACACGAGATGAGGGTTATCCGGGGTTTGGGCCCGCCAAGCGATAGCGGCTTGCCCGCCGACAACAGCCACGAGTACGCGACGTGGGATGCAGCCTACGTGCTCGGATCGCTGTCGCCGTCCGATCGACGGGAATACGAGGCGCACCTGAGCGTGTGCCCATTCTGCACGCAGGCCGTCGCCGAGCTCAGCGGCATGCCCGCGCTGCTGTCGAAGCTCGACAGCGACACGGTGGCTTCGATCAACGACCAAACCGACGAGCCACCGATGGCGCCGAACCTGCTGCCGTCGTTGATGTTCACAGTCCGCCGGCGGCGGCGCCGCACGCGCCTGATGACGTGGTCATCTGCGGCCGCCGCCGCCGTGCTGCTGACGATTGGTGTGTTCGTCGGCATTGCGAACCTCAGCGGCCATTCCCCGACCTCTGCGCCGCCGCAGGCGAGCGTCTCGGTGCTGCCGATGGACCAAGTCGGCACCAAGGCGCTGGCCTCGACGGTGTCGCTCAGCAGCCAGAACTGGGGCACCGTCATCGACCTGCGGTGCGTCTGCCTGGCACCGGTGTACGCCCACCACGACAGGCTGGCGATGGTTGTGGTGAACCGCGACGGCACCCACACGCAGCTGGCGACCTGGGTCGCCGATCCGGGTCATACCGCCACGCCCGCCGGCAGCATCTCGACGCCGGTCGGTGAGATTGCCTCGGTGCAAGTGGTTTCCGCCGACAACGGCAAGGTACTGCTCGAGCGCTCGCTGTAAACCGCAGCTGCACAACAGGGTTCGGACTCTACGGACTACCCCGCATTCAGCCTGCGATAAATTACACAAGTGTCCTCTAAAGCGTCTGCCGGGTTACGACGTCGTGGCCCCGCGCTGGAGGCTGCGATCCTGGACTCGGGTTGGGATCAACTCATCGAGTCCGGCTACGAGCGCTTCACCATCGACGCGGTGGCCGAGAGGTCATCGTCGGCCCGATCGGTGTTGTACCGGCGCTGGCCATCACGATTGGATCTCCTCAAGGCGGTAATCCGCCACCGCGGCCAGGTCGACTCGATTCCGATCCCGGACACCGGAACCTTGCGCGGTGATGTGCTGGCGATACTCACCGAATTCAGCAACCGGCGGTCCCCCATCGTCGGCTTGATCGCGACGCGGCTCGGGGCGTACTACGACCAGGCCGGCGGATCACCGCAGGAAATTCGCGAGTGGTTCATACCTGAGGGGCCGACCGGCATGGAGACGCTTGTCAAGCGCGCCGTCGCCCGCGGCGAGCTGGGGGCAATGCCCCCGCCCCGCATCGTTGCGCTGCCCAGCGATTTGGTTCGGCATGAACTCTTCTTGACGATGACGGCGGCGACGCCGGAAACCCTCACTGAGATCGTCGACGATATATTTCTGCCGCTGGCAACGAATTTCGGGAATAGTTCTCGATTCTCAACCTAACTGCGTGCCATCCAGCTATGGAACATCCCATCTGGGTCGTAGGCTGCACGCAGCTGATCCAGCCGCGCCATGTTGGCATCGGTGATGAACTTCGCCGGACGCCTGGCCAGATTCTCGTCGGCGAGCGAGATGCCGGTTGCCAGATGCGACATCGCCGCCATGTTCGATGGGGCCCAATCGGAGAAGCGCTCATCGTCGGCCGGATCGTGCCAGGAGGTGTACAGCGCCATGTAGATCTCGTCCTCCACGCCGTAGACCATGTCCGTGCGGTCCGCGGACGTTTTCCAGCCGGTGAAAATGAAGTGCGACGGGTGCGGTGGCATCGTCTCGATGATCTTGCGGATTCCCGGCAGTAGCTCTTCGGCCGGGGCCGAGGTGAACATGTTGTCAACGCTGTAGCGGTGGCCTTCGGGGTATTTGGTCATCACCGCCGTATACCAATTTGCCAATGTTGTCGGCATGAACGGAAGGCTGACGGTCGCGCGGTCGATTACCGGGCAGCTGCCCAGGGCCGCAAGCGCTTTCGTGGCCTGCTCTTCACTGTCGGCGAAGACCGGCGAGGCGATGGTGATGCTGGGCTCGTCGGATCCGGTTTCCGGAGCGCCGCGGGAGGTCAGGATTTGCAGTTCGACCCGGTCGTCGATTTCGCTTGCAATGGACCGTCCCCACGTGAACACCTCGTCGACGACGTCGATCGGGTACATGTACAAACAGGTGCCCAACACAGCCGGGCGCCGATATATCCGCAGGGTGAAGGAGGTGACCACACCGAAGAAACCCGGTCCCGAACCGCGAGCGGCCCAGTACAGATCGGGGTGATTCTCGGGATCGCAGTAGACCTTTTCGCCGTCGGCAGTGACGACTTCCAGTCCGAGCACGCTTTCACACGCCGGTCCGACGATCTTGCTATTCCAGCCGTATCCGCCCTGCAGCAGATAGCCGCCCAGGCGAATGCCTTCGCAGTGGCCGGCGGGGAAGAACAGGCCTTGCGAATCCAGCTCGTTCGCAAAGACACTGGCGATCTTGCCGGGCCCGACGTGCGCGATCATCCGATCGGTGTCGACGCTGCAGTGATCGAGGCGGCTGACGTCCAGCAGCATGCCGCCGTCGCGCAGATGGCTGGCGTTCCAGCTGTGCCCGCCGGACCGGACGCCGACGCGATAGCCCTGAGTCCGGGCGTAGCGGACCGCCGCAACCACGTCTTTGGCATCGCGGGCTTGCATGATCACCGCTGGAAAGCGATCCGGCAGAATGCTATTCCACACCGTTGCGCGACGGGCCGATTCATAATCGTCCGTGCCGCGGTAGAAGAAATGCTTTTCGCGGAGTGACGTCATTTTTATCCCCTTATACCGCCGCTGAACGCTCAACCCGGTTTGTGGTGCACGACCTGGCTGCCAGGTACGCCGCGACCTGACCGGCCAATGGCGTTGCGCTAAGCCGGATCGCCCGCAGCGGACCATTGGGCGGAATACCGTAACCGATCGAAAACATCCCGTCGCCGAGATGCGAGGCGAAACCGCCGTGCGGTTCGCCGTGCTCGTCAAGGACGCCGAGGTGGCCGACCAGGCCGTCGAGGTCGGTGTTGAATCCGGTTGCGGCGACGATCACCTCAGGTGCGACGGCTGTGCCGTCACCGAGGATCACCCGGCCGGAATCGACTGCCGCCACCGCTGCCACCACCTCGACGCGGCCGGCCCGCACCGCGTCGACAAGCTCATCGGCCAGGGTGGGAATGCGGCCGCGCTGCTCTACCGTCGCCTTCAGCCCGAGCGGCGGCCGGCGGAATCCGTACACCGAAAGGTCGCCGAACAGCAGACGATTGAGCCGCGCGATCAGCGGGTCGACCACGCGCGCGGGCACCCGGGCGAACAGTTCGAGGAAGACGTCCGACGGAATCGGCCCGATGGCCCGCCGCACCAGATGTGGTGGTGTGCGCACCGCCAGCCACACCTTGCGCGCGCCGTTGTCGGCCAGTTGAACCGCGATGTCAGCGGCCGAATTGCCCGCGCCGACAACAAGAACGTCGCGACCCCGGAAGGGCCACGCGTTGCGAAAGTCGACGGAGTGCACCAGTTCGCCGGCGAACTGATCCAGGCCGGGCCACGGCGGGACGGCGGGCGTGCGGTACTTGCCGGTGGCCAGCACCACGGCAGCTGTCCGGATTTCCCCCGACGAGGTGTCAACCAACCAGCCGCCAGCTGTGCGGTCGATGCGGTTGACCTCGCAGCCGAGCTCAAGCGTGATGTTCTGCTGACGCACGTAGCGGTCGAAGTAGCGGACCATGTCCTCCTTGGTCGGCCAACGGCCGGCCGTCAGAGGAATCCGTTGCCCCGGAAGATGCGACAAGAACCCGTTGGTGTTCAGGCGGAAGTTGTCATAGCGATTCCGCCACGAAACCGCAGGTGCTGTCGCCTTCTCGACGACAAGAGCCGACACCCGGTGGCGATGCTCGAGCTCGCGCGCGACAGCGAGCCCGGACGGCCCGGCTCCAATGACGACGACGTCAGCTCTGCTCTGGCGATAATTGAACACAGGTGGAATGGCTCCTTATTTCCGGGTCCCGCCCGTAACACGCGGGCCACCGCTGTGCGGTTCATCGCGACTGCGGGTGAACCCAAGCCGCTCGCGAGTCGTGTATTTGGTATGCCGAGCAAACACCGGGTGGTCGACCACATCGTCGGACACCTCGCGGGAATCGGGGTCGACTACATCTTCGGGGTCGACGGGGCCAACATCGAAGATCTCTACGACGCCGCATATTTCCGGTCGGACATCACCGCTGTGCTGGCCAAGCACGAGTTCTCCGCTGCCACAATGGCGGATGGATATAGCCGCAGCGGTGCGGGCCTAGGCGTGGTGGCGGCGACGTCCGGTGGGGGAGCGCTCAATCTGATTCCGGGATTGGGCGAATCATTCACCAGCCGGATACCGGTGTTGGCTCTGGTGGGCCAACCGGCGACCACCATGGATGGTCGCGGCAGCTTTCAAGACACCAGCGGCCGCAACGGTTCATTGGACGCCGAGGCATTGTTCTCCCAAGCGTCGGTCTTCTGCCGACGGATCCTTACGCCTGCGGACATCGTCTCGGCGTTGCCGGCTGCCATTGCCGCCGCCCGCGCCGGCGGTCCTGCAGTATTGTTGCTGCCCAAGGACATTCAACAGTCCGCCCTGCACGTCAATGGTCACAGTGGTGGACGTCCAGCGGACGTCGAGCAACCGCGATCCATCGGTGACCCGCATGCCATCGTGCGCGCATTGCGCCGCGCGACCGGACCGGTGACGATCATCGCCGGTGAGCAGGTGGCCCGCGACGACGCGCGAGCGGAGCTTTCGGCGCTGCGTGCGGTGCTGCGCGCCCGGGTGGCTTGTGTGCCGGACGCCAAAGATGCTGCCGGAACACCGGGCCTTGGTTCGTCGTCGGCCCTCGGGGTGACGGGTGTCATGGGTCACCCCGGCGTGTCCGATGCGGTGGCTGCCAGTGGGCTTTGCCTGGTGGTGGGCACCCGGCTATCGGTGACCGCGCGCGCCGGCCTCGACGAGGCGCTGGCGGCGGTACCCACGGTGTCCATCGGTTCGGCGCCGCCGTATCTTCCTTGCACCCACGTCCACACCGATGATCTGCGTGCGTCGTTGCGGATGCTGACCCGCGCGCTTTCCGGCGCCGGGCGGCCCACCGGGCTTCGGGTGCCCGACATGGTGGCGCACACCGAGCTGACCCCGCCGCCCTTCGACGGCGAAGGTGTGCGGTACCGCGACGCCATGGCCGAGCTCGACCAGATCCTGCCCGACGAGGTCGACATCGTCGTTGATGCCGGTAACACCGGCGCGGCGGCCATCCACTACCTGCCGGTGCGGCGGAAGGGCCGCTTCGCGGTCGCGCTGGGCATGGGCGGAATGGGCTACAGCTTCGGAGCCGGTATCGGGATGGCGTTCGGCCGCGCGAAGGCCCAAGCGCCGGGCCGGCGTGTGGTGGTGATCGCCGGCGACGGCGCGTTCTTCATGCATGGCATGGAGGTGCACACCGCGCTGCATTACCGGCTGCCGGTGACCTTCGTGTTGCTCAACAACAACGCCCACGCGATGTGCGTGACCCGCGAGCAGCTCTACTACGACGACCTCTACAGCTACAACCGATTCGCGCCCAGCCAGCTCGGAGCCGGCCTGGCCGCGATGTTCCCTGGACTGCCGTCGGTCGATGTCACCGACGCGGACGGATTGGCTGCAGCCGTACGGGGCTCACTCGACGTCGATGGCCCTTCGGTGGTCAGCGTCGAATGCGCGGCCGACGAAATCCCGCCGTTTGCACCTTTTCTCGACGGACCGCTCATCAACAAGGTTGCTAAACAACAAATCACGCTCACACAGGAGGACCACATAAATGTCGCTGCCAGCGCTTGACGATATCGTCACCCACACCGGCACCACCGTCCCGATCGACGGGGTGGTCCGCATCGAGACCACGCCGTTGGAGCAGACCGCCCCGATGTTCATGGCGAAGATGCGGTCGGCGTACCCGCACGAAGAGGTCTTCGGCCAGTACTGCACCGTCAACGACTACGTCGACTGCCCGCCCGACGAACTCTTCGAGTATCTGTCGGACACCCGAAGCCTCGAGGAGTGGACCTACACCCTGCGTGGCTTCACTCCTACCGAGGAACCGGGGCTCTGGCTGGCCTACGACAAGCTGCTTCCGGACACCGAGATCTACACCCGGACAGTGGCCAACGCCGAGGCGCGTACCGTCGACTACCACTGCGCGTGGGACCAGGGCAAGCACCTGTGGATGATTTATGTGATGCGGGTCCTCGACGCGCAGGTGGTGTTGGACAAGCCCGGTTCTGTTGTGCTGTGGACCAATTGCCGTCATCCGTTCTACGACGAGAACCCGCACCCCGACGCCGGCCCGTCCCACCGCACCGGCTGGGTCGGCGACTTCTGGGACTTGTTCGGCGCAGGCCACGGGCTGGAGCTGAACAACCTCAAGACCATCGCCGAATACCGCCACCGCAACGGCCTGCCGATTACGCCGGCTTGGATGAGATGAGTACTGCCATGAACCAACCCACCGTCAGCCTGACCGACGTTTCCACCTACCTGCCCGGCGAACCGATCGGCGCAGACTATTACGCGCAGTTCGCCGGCTCGGATGACCTGGCGGCCAACCTGATGTTCCGCGCGCCCAAGTTCCGCCATCACGTCGGGCCGGACGAGACCGCGATCGACATGGTCGAACGTGCGGCACAGGGTTTGATCGAACGGCACGGCCAGGACGTCCTGGCTAACGTCGACGTGTTGATCACCCATACCCAGGCACCCGACCTGCCGTTCTATGGCGCCGGCGGCGGCATCGCGCACCGCTTGGGCATGCGTCCTAACTGGGTGCTGGATCTACACAACGGCGGGTGCGCGGCGTTCGTGCTGGGGCTCAACGTGGCTCGTCAACTGCTGGCGTCAGGGTCGGGGCACACCGCGCTGATCGCGATTGCCCAAAATGCCGCAGGACAGGTCTTCGATCAGCCAGGAGTTCGCCGCAAGGCGCAGGCGGCGGTGCCCGGCGACGGCGCCGCGGTGGGCCTGGTCACGCTGTCCGACCAGTCACCCGTTCTTGACATCGAGTGCCGCACGTACGGCGAATACGCCGGTGAGATGACGTTTGCCCCGGACCCGCCCCGCAAGTGGTGGCAGACCGGGTCAGGTGAGCTCTGCATCGGTTTCACCGAAAGCAAGATCACCAAGGTGCTGGCCCGCGGCAACCGGCAGGTCCCCGAAGTGGCGCTGGCGGTTTGTGACCGAATCGGCGTGCATTCCAAAGACATCGATCTGCTGGTCACCAACCAGCCCAACCGGGCGTTCCTGCGCAACTGGCGTGATGCGCTGGAGTTGCCCAAGGAACGCCATCGGGACACCTTTGATGAGTGCGGCAACTTGTTCGGCGCCGGTATCCCGATCAACTTGGATCACGCGATATCCGACGGCCAGGTCAAGGCCGGCGATGTGATCATGATGGCAGCCTTCGCGCACGCCGGCGACTTCGCTGGCGCGGCGGCGGTGCGCTGGGGCGGGCGGCCCTGATGCAACCCTTCCCGAGCCCCGTCACCACCGAGATCGGTGACGCTCTTCCCAACGCGATCGATCCGCTTGAGTTGTCGCTCAACGAGAATCCGTTTCCGCCGCTCCCGGCGGTGCGATCGGCGTTGATTCGCTCGATCGATGCGGCCAACCGTTATCCGGAGTTTCTGCCCGAGCGGCTGCGCAGCTTGATCGCCGGCCATCTCGGCATGTCTGCCGAACAGGTGGTGCCGGGCGCGGGTGCGACGGGTGTGCTGCTGCAGGCGTTGCAGGCGCTGGCCGTTCCGGGTGACGCGATTGTCATGTCATTGCCGACTTTCGACGGGTATCCGATCCTCGCGCAGATGACGCAGCTGACATCGGTGACTGTCCCGCTCGACGAGCACGGGCATAACGACCTCAATGGATTGGCCGACGCCGCCGCGAACGCCCGCGTGGTGGTCATCTGCCGGCCGCACAACCCTACCGGCACACTGGAGCCGACGGCCGAGGTTTTGAGATTCCTGCGCCGGGTGCCGCGTGACACCATCGTGCTGCTTGACGAGGCGTACATCGAATTCGCCGCCCCTGAGCACCAGATCGATGTTTCGGCGTTGGTTGAATGTTTTCCCAACGTGGTGATTGTGCGGACCTTCTCCAAGGCGTACGGGCTGGCCGGACTGCGGATCGGCTACGCGCTGGCGTCCCCGGAGCTGGCCTCCACGCTGTGGTCCCGGCAGCTGCCGTTCGGCATCGCGTCGACCAGCTTGCCTGCGGTTGCGGCTTCCTACGATGCCGAAGACCAACTGCTGCAAAGGATCCGGCTGATCACAGCCGAGCGTCGCTATCTTCGGATGCGGCTGAGCGCGATGGGGATATACGTCACCGACGCACACGCGAACTTCATGTACCTGCCGTCGAGGGGTCGGCTGTGGCGTGAGGTATTCGCCGACAGCGGGCTGCACGTGCGGTGCTACCCGGATGGCGGCGCGCGGATCACTGTGGGCAGCCGCGCCTCCACCCTGGCGGCGCTGTCTGCTTTGGGAAAATCCGCGGCAGTGACCGCTAGCTGAATCCGATGCCCGGCTTCCCCCGCGGGGAGGGGGGTGGGGGAAGTCGGGTGCCGGATCTGCGGTAAGAAAGGGCGTGGCTGCCTCAACACCGGAGGGATCGGAGGCGGGCCGTGCCAAACGCGACCCGATTGCTGCGGCGCGGGCCAACTGGGAGCGCGCCGGGTGGGGCGATGTGTCGCAGGGCATGGTCGCGGTGACATCGGTGATGCGCGCACATCAGATCCTGCTGGCCCGCGTCGAGACTGCGCTGCGTCCCTACGACCTGAGTTTCTCCCGCTACGAGTTGCTGCGGCTGCTGGCGTTCAGCCGGACTGGAGCGTTGCCGATCACCAAAGCATCCGACCGGCTGCAGGTTCACATCACCAGCGTGACCCACGCGATCCGGCGCCTGGAGGCCGACGGGCTGGTTCAGCGGGTGCCGCACCCGACCGACGGGCGGACGACGCTGGTGCAGATCACCGATCTTGGCCGCTCCACGGTCGAGGACGCTACCGCCACGCTTAATGAGCAGGTGTTCGCCGACGTCGGGATAGACGCTGGTGAGTCCCAGGCGCTGGTGTCGTCCATCGAAACGTTGCGGCGCAACGCGGGCGACTTCTGAGGGGTGGCGATCGCAGGTGCGGCGGAGCCGGGCGCGGCGGGTCGCCACCATTGAGGGGTGGCGATCGCAGGTGCGGCGGA
>Ga0209248_10000233_pt1 | contig 18496 bp, 20 predicted proteins | sample BogFormECP04_OM1_FD_188241 | JGI IMG/M metagenome (GOLD analysis project Ga0209248, IMG submission 188241) | Bog forest soil microbial communities from Calvert Island, British Columbia, Canada - ECP04_OM1 (SPAdes) (version 2) | ecosystem: Environmental > Aquatic > Freshwater > Wetlands > Bog ... | reverse complement strand
GGACAAGAACCGCGAGGTGCTGACGCACGACATCGACAACCTCGACACCGTGACCAACACGATTGTGCAGCCCGAGCCGCTGAATGGTTTGGAGACCGGCCTGCACGTGTACCCGACGCTGGCCGCGAACCTCAGCGAGATCTACCACCCATCGCACGGCGCGGTCGTGTCCATTCCGGCCATCCCGAACTTCACCAACCCAATGCAGTTCCTTTGCAGCATGATTCAGGCCGGTAGCCGGCTCGGGTATCAAGAATCCGCCGAACTCTGCGCGCATTACCTGGCACCGATCCTCGATGCGATCAAGTTCAACTACCTTCCGTTCGGCCTCAACCTGTTCAGCACCGCCGAGACACTACCCAAAGAAGTCGCCTATTCCGAGCCGCGACTGCAGCCGCCGAACGGCTACAAGGACACCACCGTCCCCGGGATCTGGGCGCCCGACACCCCGTTGTCGCACCGCAACACCCAGTCCGGCTGGATTGTCGCGCCGGGCATGCAGGGCACAAAGGTGGGTCCGGTCACCGCGGGGTTGCTGACTCCGGAATCGCTGGCCGAACTCCTGGGCGGCCCGGATATCCCACCGGTGCAATCGAATCTGCAGACACCGCCGGGGCCGCCGAACGCGTACGACGAAGCACCCGGTCCGCTGCCGTACATCGGACAGCCGGGCCACCCGGCGCCGATCCCGCCGCCTCCGCCCGGGCCGGAGGTCGTCCCGGGGCCGGTCGCGCCGACACCGGCGCCGCTTTCGGGGCCGGCGCCAGGGCCGGCACCGGCAGGACCGGCGCTGCCCGCTGAGGCGCCGGCAGGAGGTGGCCAGTGAAGGGGATGCTGCACAGGGTTCGCCACCGGGCCGGACAGGGCCTGGCTCTACTGGTGGCTGCCATCACGCTGACGTCATGCGCGAACTGGCAAGGAATCGCGAACGTGCCGATGCCCGGCGGTCCGGGCACCGGGGCCGGCTCCTACACCATCTACGTCCAGATACCAGACACGCTGGCGCTCAACGACAACAGCCGGGTGCGGGTGGCCGATGTCTTTGTCGGCACGGTCCGCGCGGTCAAGCTGAAGAACTGGGTCGCCACGCTGACGCTGAGTCTGGACAAGAACATCAAGTTACCCAAGAACGCCACCGCCAAGATCGGCCAGACCAGCCTGCTGGGTTCGCAGCATATCGAGCTGGCCGCGCCACCCAACCCGTCACCGGAGCTGCTGAAGGACGGTGACACCATCCCGCTGAGCCATTCGTCCGGTTACCCCACGACCGAGCAGACGCTGGCCAGCCTCGCTCTGATCTTGCGCGGAGGCGGCATCCCGAACGTCGAAGTGCTGCAGAACGAGGTTTACAACATCGTGAACGGGCGAGCCGAGCAGATCCGTGCCTTCCTCGGCAAGCTGGACACATTCACCGCCCGACTCGACGAGCAGAGCGACGACATCAACCGAGCCATCGATTCGACCAACCGGCTATTGACGTACGTGGGTCCCCGCTCGGACGTCCTGGATCGGGTGTTCACCGAATTCCCGCCACTGATCAAGCATTTCGCGGACAAACGGAACCTGTTGATCGACGCTGTCGACGCGACGGGACGGCTCAGCAAGGTTGCCAACCAATACCTGGCCCCTTCGCGGAGCAACCTCCATCAGGACATGCTGTCGCTGCAGTGTCCGTTGCGGGAACTCGGCCGTGCCGCACCGTATTTGATCCGCGCGCTCAAGCTGATCCTGGTCCAGCCGTTCGATATCGACGCCGTGCCGAAGTCGTTCCGGGGTGACTATTTCAACCTGTCGCTGACGGTTGACCTGACCCTCAGCTCCGTCGACAACGCGGTCCTCACCGGGACCGGATTCTCCGGGGCGCTGCGCGCGCTCGAGCAGTCGTATGGCCGCGATCCCCAAACGATGATTCCGGACGTCCGGTACACACCAAACCCGAACGACGTCCCCGGCGGCCCGCTGGTCGAAAGGGCGGACAGGCAATGCTGACCCGTTTTGTTTGGCGCCAGCTGATCCTGTTCGGCATTATCAGTGTGGTCACGGCAATTGCGCTGGGCTTGTACTACTTACGGGTTCCCACTGCGATGGGGATCGGCCAGTACACGTTGAAGGCGGACCTGCCCACGTCGGGCGGTTTGTACAAGACCGCCAACGTGACTTATCGCGGTGAGACCATCGGCAAGATCACCGCCGTCGAGCCGACCGAGACCGGTGTGCAGGCGACCATGAATATCGGCAACCGGTACAAGATCCCGGTCGATGCGTCGGCGAACGTGCATTCGGTGTCGGCGGTCGGCGAGCAATATCTGGACCTGGTGTCGGCAGGCAACCCGGGCAAATATTTCTCGCCGGGACAGACCATCACCAAGGCCTCCGTGCCCGCTGAGATCGGGCCGGCGCTGGACGCCGCTAACCGCGGCCTGGCTGTGCTGCCCAAAGAGAAGATCAGCCAATTGCTCGACGAGACAGCGCAAGCGGTCGGTGGGTTGGGTCCCGCGTTGCAGCGGCTGGTCGACTCGACTCAGGCGATCGCCGGTGACTTCAAGACCAACATCTCCGATATCAACGACGTCATCGAAAACTCCGCACCGATCTTGGACAGCCAGGTCGACTCGAGCGACGCGATCAAAAGCTGGTCGCACAACCTCAATATCCTTGCCGCGCAGACAGCGGAGAACGACCAGCACGTGCAAAGCATCCTCCACCAAGGGGCGCCGACCGCGGATCAGGTCAACTCGGTGTTCAACGACGTCCGCGAGTCACTTCCGCAGACATTCGCAAATCTTGAGATCGTGCTCGACATGCTCAAGCGCTACCACAAGGGCGTCGAGCAACTGCTGGTATTCCTGCCGCAAAACGTTGCGGCCGGCCAGACCGAGACGGTGGCGTTTCCGGGCTACGCTGCCCTTGACACTGCGCTGACGATCAACCAGCCACCGCCATGTATGACCGGCTTCCTGCCAGCATCTCAGTGGCGGTCTCCGGCGGACACCAGCCTGGCGCCGCTGCCATCCGGAACATATTGCAAGATCCCGCAAGACGCCCCGGCTAACGCCGTGCGCGGGGCCCGCAACACTCCGTGTGTCGATTTCCCCGGGAAACGTGCTGCGACGCCACGGGAGTGCCGCGACCCCAACCCCTACGTTCCCTTGGGCACCAATCCGTGGTACGGCGACCCCAATCAGATCGTCAACTGCCCGGCACCGGGCGCGCGTTGCGATCAGCCGGTAGATCCCGGCCACGTGATACCCGCACCGTCGATCAACACCGGCCTCAACCCGGCGCCCGCCGATAGGTTGCCGCCAGGCGGGCAAACGCCGCCACCCATCAGCGATCCGCTACAGAGGCCGAATTCAGGCACTGTGGAATGCAATGGGCAACAACCCAATCCCTGTGTCTACGTTCCCAGCGGGCCTCCCGTGGCCGTCTACAGTCCGCAAACCGGTGAACTGGCAGGCCCCAACGGTATGAAGTACGCGGTCGACAATTCGAGTAAAACGGGAGACAACGGATGGAAGGATATGCTGGCGCCCGCCAGATGAGTAAAATGCCGGAAGTAATTGGTCTGGGCCAACTTCGGAGTGATGCGTGTACGTATCTCGGGCGGGTCGCCGCCGGGGAGACGATCGATGTCGTGCGTCGCGGCAAGCTGGTGGCCAGGATCGCGTCAGTCGGTGACGTGAGGGTGGCGCCGATCCCAGCGGATGCCGGTGGGCCCGTCGCGCTTGACGAACTGCGACAGCGCGCCGGGCGGTGTTTCGATAGGGTTGCCGCCGGCGAGACCGTCTATGTCCTCCGTGGCGGCAAGCTGGTCGCTCGCATCGACACCCGCAGGCCGGCCTAATCGGGCATCGCCGCACAACGAAGCTTCCCGCCGCGTACGGTGATGCGGTGGCCGAGATAGCCCGTAGCCGCACGATCGCGGCTGAGCCGAAGGAAGTCTGGGACGTCCTCGCCGACTTCGGCTCGATCAGTTCGTGGGCGGACAACGTCGATCACTCCTGCATCCTGAATCACGGCAGTGAGCCCGTCGGCACCACTCGGCGAGTCCAGATCGGTCGCAACGCCCTGGTGGAGCGGATCACCGAATTCGACCCGACGTGGGCACTTGCCTACGACGTCGAAGGCCTGCCCAAGCGCCTACACCGATTCAACAACCGCTGGACGCTGCGACGCGTCCAAGAAGGCAACACCGTCGTGACCCTGACGAGTACGGTCGAAATCGGTTCTGGCCCACTGCAAAGACTCGCCGAACGCGCGGTATGCCGCGTCCAGGTGCGACGGTCCGACGTGATGCTCGCCGGGCTGGCCAAGCGATGGGAGAAGTCTCGTGTCTGATCGGCCCGACATCGTCATCCTGATGACCGACGAGGAGCGTGCAATCCCGCCGTATGAGTCACGCAAGGTGCTCGCCTGGCGCGATCGAACGCTATCCGGCCGGAAATGGTTCGACGAGCACGGCGTGAGCTTCGCGCGGCACTACACCGGCTCGCTGGCCTGCGTGCCCAGTCGCCCAACCATTTTCACCGGACACTATCCCGACTTGCACGGCGTCACGCAGACCGACGGCCTCGGCAAGACGGCGTACGACTCACGTATGCGCTGGCTGCGCCAGGGCGAGGTGCCCACGCTGGGCAATTGGTTCCGGGCCGTGGGGTACGACACCCACTACGACGGCAAATGGCACATTTCGCATGCCGATCTGCGCGACGCCGACGGGCGAGTGCTGGCAACCAATGACGATGACGGTCTCGTCGATCCTGTCGCGGTGCTACGTTATCTCGACGCCGATCCCCTTGCGCCGTTTGGCTTCTCGGGATGGGTCGGCCCCGAGCCGCACGGCGCAGGGCTGGCCGATGCCGGGGTGCGCCGCGACCCGCTGATCGCCGACCGCGTCGTCACCTGGCTCATCGACCGTTATGCCCGCCGCCGTGCCGGTGAGCCGGCCGCGCAGCGTCCATTTCTGTTGGTGGCCAGCTTCGTCAACCCGCACGACATCGTGTTGTTCCCCGACTGGATCCGGCGCTTCCCGCTGCAACCGTCACGGCTGGATCCGCCGCACGTGCCCGCGGCGCCCACCGCCGACGAAGACCTGGCGACCAAGCCGGCCGCGCAGATCGCGTTCCGGGAGGCCTACTACTCCGCCTATGGCCCGGCGCCGGTGATCGACCGGGACTACGGCCGCAACGCGCAGCGCTACCGCGACCTGTACTACCGGCTGCACGCGGAGGTGGACCGGCCGATCGAACGGGTCCTTCGGACTGTCACCGACGGCGGATCGGACAACGCGGTGCTGGTACGCACCTCCGATCACGGCGATCTGCTCGGCGCGCACGGCGGGCTGCACCAGAAGTGGTTCAACCTTTACGACGAGGCCACTCGAGTGCCGTTCGTGATCGCCCGGATCGGTGCGGGCGCGACGCCGCCGCGAACAGTCACCGCCCCGACCTCGCATGTCGACCTGGTGCCGACGCTGCTGGCCGCGGCCGGTGTCGACGTCGAGGCGGCGGCCGCCACGCTGGCCGGGTCGTTCTCCGAGGTGCACCCGCTGCCGGGCCGGGACCTGATGCCGGTCGTGGACGGGGCGCCGGCCGACGACACCCGGGCCGTCTACCTGATGACCCGCGACAACATGCTCGAAGGCGACACCGGCGCCTCGGCAATCGCCCGTCGGTTGCGGCGTACGGTCAATCCTCCTGCGCCGCTGCGTATCCGGGTTCCCGCGCACGTCGCGTCGAACTTCGAAGGGTTGGTGGTCCGCGTCGACGACGTTGCCGGCGGCGACGGCCACCTGTGGAAGCTGGTGCGCACGTTCGACGATCCGGCGACCTGGACCGAACCGGGGGTCCGGCACCTCGCGGCCAATGGGCTTGGCGGGGAGGCGTATCGGATGAGCCCGCTGGACGATCAGTGGGAGCTGTACGACCTGACCGCCGATCCGACGGAGTCGCGTAACCGGTGGGCCGATCCAGACCTGGACGAGCTGCGTCAGCACCTGCGGATACAACTCAAGCAGGCCCGGGCCAGCTCGGTTCCGGAGCGAAATCAGCAGTGGCCCTATGTGTCTCGTCGACCGCCGACACCCAAGCGTTCATGGTTCCGCTAGACACGCAGGAACGCCATGAGCTCTGTGATCTCTTCGATGAGCTCGGCCCTTCCGTTCCTACGCTTCTTGGGGCCTGGACTGCTCATGATCTCGCCGCCCACCTTGTGTTGCGAGAACACGATCTCGTTGCCGGGCCCTGCCTCGTCCTTCCTGGACCCTTCCAACGGTTCGCCGAGCAGCGCAGGGTCAGACTGGCCATGCGCAATGACTTCACCTCGCTCGTTTCGCGGATCCGTTCCGGCCCACCCGTCGGCCTCTTTCGCATCGGGTGGGTCCGGGCTCTGGCGAATCTCAACGAGTTCTTTGTTCATCACGAGGATGTCCGCCGCGCGAACAGGCTGGACCCGCGAAACCTGACACCCGCAATGGATGCCGCCTTGTGGCTCAACGTTCGCCGCGGCAGCCACTTCCTGAGTCGGCGGCTGCACGGTTGCGGGCTCGAGGTTCAGTGGGCCGAGACCGACCAGCGGGTAACGGCTCGAGCGGGCGAACCGACGGCTCGACTCAGCGGTCCGCCCGGCGAACTCCTGCTCTACATCTTTGGCCGCCAGGCCGCAGCGCAGGTCGAAGTGAGCGGACCACCGGATGCCGTTGCGGCGGTGCAGCGCACACATTTCGGCATGTGAATAGGCGTGGGGCTACTCCCACGAAGCCATTACTGAGCCTTAGCCGCTTGTTGGGCCATCTGCTTGAGCATGCTGTCGTGGATGATGTCGATCCGGGAGCGGGCTTCCGCGCACACGTAGGGGTCGCGAATCACGGTGAGTTGGTTGTCCTGCTTGGATTCGCCGCCGGTGGACCAGTTGGTCGAGCCGGTGATGACGTCGAGGCCGTCGACGATGACCATTTTCAAGTGCATGATCGCCGACTTCTCACTGTGCCCGATCGCGATGCTGTTGCCGATCTTGTGATTGAGCCACGGCGCCAGCAGAGCGTGCTCGGCCTTTCCTGCGGCTTGGGTGGAGTCGAGACTCATTTGCACATACACGTTTTCGTTGTTCAGCGCTGACTGAAGCACCGAATTCAGCTCTGGATCGTCGTACCCGTACATCGCCACGACGATGCTCTTGTTGGCAGACGTCAGCAGGGCCTTGAGCGCTTCATGCATTTGGTCGACCGGGCTGTAGAACGTGCGCGTGCTGTCGGGATAGCCGGGCGGGAACGGCGCGGCTTTGTACGGTCGAGCGCGGTCAGCGAACTCAGTGCCATGGCAGTTGCTCCTTTACAATGCTGCAGTTGTCCAGTCTGTCGGGTCGGCGCTAAGCCGTTGCTGCTCGGCGGTCAGATTCGGCAAGTAGCCAGGGTTGTCGCGGCGGCGCACCAGCACGCTCGGATGCACCAGCGCGTCGGTACCCATCGGCCTACGCCGACGCCCCAGGAGATACCACAATTTGCCGTTGTCATGGATCGGCGCGTCAGCGAAGTCTTCTTGCACCGCGCACTGCTCTTGGTAGGCGTCCGTGTCGAGCGCCAGTTCGCCGACGATGCCGTCCGTGATCCACTTCAACGCGATCGTGGCGAGCCGGTGGTCGGGGAACGTCCCCCCGACATCGGCGTGCACACCGGCGAACCACCGCTCCTCCAGCCCCAGCGGGTGTCGCTCGACGAGGTATTCCCGATAGGGGCGACGACGTTCGTCAATGGAGACGGCATGGCGGATGCGCGCCACATTGGGCAGTGCGCGGGTGTAAGGCCATCGCAGAGTGCCAAATCGGAGAAAGCCTGCCGCCTTCACGGTGTCCCACAAACCGAGATATGCCACCGGTACCGCGTAGTGCCACACCTGATTCGGACTGTTTTGTTTCACGGTCTCAAAGAGCGGCTCGTTCTCGGTGCGCCAGCAGAACGCCCGGGCGAACTGTGCCCAGTTGTCGTACTCGTCTTGGGTGAAATACCGATTGATGGCGTACTTTTCGACCGCGTACGGCAGTAGATTCTCCGAGCCGGGCCGCATCAATCCCGGCCGCAGCAACATGCCGGCCAATGCGCGTGCGGTGTAGGCGCCGCGGCTGAAGCCGAAGATGTAGATCGCGTCGCCAGGCCGCCAGTGCTGCATCACGTACCGATATGCCTGTGCCACATTCTCTTTGAGGCCCGCGCCGAAGGCCTGCTCGAACAACAGCGTCAGCTTGCCAATCAGCGAAGACTGCGCCGGCGCCAGCGTGCCCACACCAGGGTCGTAGTAGGCGAGCTGGCTGGCCGGATCGTTCTTCTCCAACATTTCGAATAGCTTGGCGACGTTGGTGAGATTCCCGGCTCCGATTTGGTCGGCGGTGCCGTCGAAGCACAGGACGATCCGCTTGCTCACGTCCGGCACTTTACGTGCCGGCACCCGCGCCGTCGGGCCGAATGACCCATTGCGATAGCTCTTTGCGGTACCTAAGCTCCCGCTACATGACACTTCCGCCGCCGTCAGCAGGGTCGGTCGCCGTGGTCACCGGCGCATCGTCCGGTATTGGCGAACAATTCGCCCGCCAACTCGTCGCTCGCGGCTACCGCGTCGTTGTCACTGCCCGTCGGGAGGACCGGCTGCAAGCGTTGTGCGCTGAGTTGGGCGGTGACGAGCGCGCCGTCGCGGTCGGCACCGATCTCGCGGTGCCGGCCGACCGAGACCGGCTGGCCGCCCGCATCGACGAGCTGGGCGCCCACGTCGACATCTTGGTCAACAATGCGGGCCTGGGCATCTACACGGCCTTCGGCGCCGAAGGCCGCGACAAGGAACTACAGATGCTGCGCGTCGACGTCGAGGCGGTGGCCGACCTGATGCTGCGTTACCTGCCCGGCATGGTCGAGCGCCGCCGCGGCGCGATCATCAACCTGTCGTCGGTGTCGGGATTTCAGCCGGCGCCCTACAACGCCAACTACGCCGCCGCCAAGGCCTATGTGCTGTGGTTGTCGGAGGGGGTCAACGCCGAAGTCGCCGACTCCGGTGTGACGGTCACCGCGGTCTGTCCCGGTCCGGTGCCGACGGAGTTCCAGGCCGCCAACGACGCCGATTTTCTGGTCAAGCGGGTACCGGGATTCACCCATGTTTCCGCCGAACGGGTTGTCGCCGACGCGTTGAAGGCCGCCGACCATGGCCGCGCGTCGGTGGTCCCGGGCGGACTGCAGGTGAAGTTGGCGCTGGGATCGACTCGGTTCGTGCCGACCCCGTTGGTGTTGCCGGTCCTCAAGCGAATGTTGAAGCGCTAGCCGGACTTCTGCGTCGGAATTGGCTTGAGCGAGTTCCCTTTCAGGATCGACGAACAGTTCTCCGGCGCTGGTACGCCGTCGAAGCGCTGCTTGATCCAGGTGATCGAGTCCAGTAGCCAGATCGGCACGCTCCAAATGTGGCTCAGCGCCTTGTATTCCTCGTAGTGAACCTTGGTGCCCTTCGCGCAGTAGTCGCGGGCCAGCGTGCGCACGTCGCCGGCGATCATCACGCCGTCACCGGCGCCGATCTTCTTCTTGTCGCCCGGTGTGCCCTCGAGCTCACCGTTGGCGCCCTGACCGATGAACAGCGGGATCGTCGGCGTACCGCGGGTGCCCATGATCAGCTTGTTGGCGCATTGGACGAAGAGCGGCAGCTTCTCGGGAGTCGGGTAGTCGGGGATCACCAGGTCCGCCCACTTCATACCCCGGTATTGGCCGAGGACGTTGACGATCGACAAGGTCTGCATCTCGTGAAAGATCCTCGCGCCGTAAGTGCTGAGATATGGTGCCAGCTCGGTCTCGATCTCGAATGCACGGGCGATCCCGACCAGCGCCATCGCCATGACGCCCGCCCAGAACCCGGTGCCCTCGACGTAGTGCAGGTTGTGCGCCGGGTCGACCAGCACACCGCCGATCGCGGCGCCAATCATGCGCTCGTTGACGTCGGGCGCGTAGGTCGGGGCCAGCTCGGCGGCCCACTCGGTGGCGATCGCACCGCCGGAGTACCCGAGCATCGCTACCTTTGCATCGCTGGGGATGGTCGACGAGCTGACCGCGGCGCGGATCGAGTCGAGCGTGTTCATCCCGTACTCGGGGCCCGCGGCGAAGTCCGCCCGCTGGCCCTCGGTGTCGGGAACGATGACCGTGTACCCACCGGCGATGAACGGGCCGAAGACCGCCGCCTCGACATTGGGGATGAGTCCGCCGAGCCTGAGTCCACCCCAAATCGCATACGACGGTTCGTCATTGCGGTTGAGGGAGTCATACGCGGATTGGTACGAGATCACTTTCGTCTCATCGAATTGGATCGGCGGCGCAATGATCGAGGTGACGTTGACGGTCGGCTTGCCGGTCTGGCTGGTCGACCGATAGAGCAGCTGAGTGGTCTCGAGCAACGTCGGAAAGCCGAATAGGTGGTAACGAAGGCTGCGACTGTTCAGCACCGTTCCCGGCGCGATGCCATCCAGTGGCCCGGTGTAGGAGTAAAACGGATCATCCTTCGGCTGCGGCGTTGCCACCGCGATGCCGGGCGCGTTACTACGATCGGGATACCAACCTGGCTGCACCGGTGCAACCATAGCGGCTGGCCGCCGACAGCGCGGCGTCCTCGACTGCGTCCGCAGCTGAGGCCACATCAGCCACCTGCGCAACAAGAGTCGGCGTACACATCGTTTTGGAAACGAAGGCGCATGCGATATCACCTGGGCTCTGATATCACATACGCATTCAAATCGCAGAAGCAACTAGTCCTCCAGCCAGTGACTAAAGGGCCTGGTGAGACTGCTGAAGCGCGCCACGCAGAACGCTAGAACGTGTTGACCAGGCTGCTCTGTTCGCTCATCTGGCGGGCCATTGTGTAGTGGTGGTAGTGCATCGCGCACTTGATCACGCAGATGAACAAGAGGCTTGGATCGGGCCGTCGAAGGGCCATGGTGGTCATCCGACGGCGATAGATCCGCCGCAACTCCGGGTCGGGAATGTTTTTCATCAGCCGTAGGAACAGACCGGTCGCCAGCACAGCATCGACCGATTGCGACTTCCACTTCCGCCACGGATGTTTGCGCCAGTAAGCATTGCGCGCTCGTCCCCAATCGAATTTCCTTGTGAGGAAGAGGTTTTCGAGCCGCTCGAAGTAGAAGTCGGGATCGTACAGCTCGCGCATCAGGCCGATGTAACCGTCGCGCAACTCGTCGCGACTCATGCCGAGCGGAATGACATTGGTGCCGAACGGTTGTTCGTCGTCGAGATCGAGGCGGCCCTCATCTTTCAAGCGAGCGTGGAGCGGCGTCTTCGGGATCGCCGAAAGCATGCCCACCATCGCGTGCATGATGTCGGTCTGGCGTAGGAACTCGTGCTGGGCCTTGAAGATCCGGGTGTCGTCGTGGTCGAAGCCGACGATCATGCCGCACCAGACTTCGATGCCGGAGTCTTGCACTTTGCGGACGCGGTCGACGATCGACCCCGTCTTTTTGACGTTTTGATACTTCTTCGTCTCGCGCAGCGATTCTTCGTTCGGGCTTTCGACGCCGATGAAGACGGTCACGATGTTGGCCGCGTCCATCAACTCGATCATCTCTTCGTCTTCGGCGAGGTTGAGCGACGCCTCGGTGAAGAACGTGAAGGGGTACCCCTCGGCGGCTTGCCACGCGACAAGGTCGCGCAGCAACGCCTTGACCGCGACCTTGTTGCCGATCAGGTTGTCGTCGACGATGAAGGCCATCTTCAGGTGTTGCTTACGCATCGCTTCCAACTCGGCGATCACCTGGGCGCTCGTCTTCAGCCTCGGCCTACGACCGAACGTGACGATGATGTCGCAAAACTCGCACTGAAACGGACAGCCGCGGCTGAACTGGACACTGCCGAACAGGTATTCCTTGGTCTTCAGCAGGTCGTAGCGCGGGACCGGCACGGTAGTCATGTCGGTCGTCGCGAGTTGTTCGTAGCGGTACTGGTGTCGGCCCACGGCCCATTCTTCGAGAAACTGCGGCCAGGTCGTTTCCGCTTCGCCGATGAAGATCGCATCGGCCAGGCCTTCGAAGTAATCCTCCTGCACGGTCACCCACGGACCCCCGACGATCGTGAAGACATCGCGGATTTTCAGTTCGCGCAGAATCTCGCGCATTCGGGCGCGCTGGACAGTCATGCCGGTGAGCCCCACGATGTCGGCCCGCGCCAAACGGTCGTAGTCGATCGGCTCGACGTTCTCATCGACGATGGTCACGGAATGGCCCGGGGGCGTCAACGCCGCGAGCAGCGGCAGGCAGGCGGTCGGTATGTTGCACTTCTTGCCGAGCAGCGGAAGCGCGTGTTCAAGGCCCCAGTAGGACACCTCGAAACGGGGATTGATCAGCACAATATCGGCCATTGCGCCTGCCTTAGTTCTGGTGGCGTTTGATCTTAATCTGCGATCGCCGCGCTATTGGAAGCACGTCCGATATGACACCGCTTGGCCGCGGCCAGCGCGTGGTGGTTGACTGCGACCATGCGCAGAGAACCGCAGGTGGCGCGACGCTTCTTCGATCGATTCGAGCCGGTGCATGGGGTGACATACTTCGCGCCGGAGGCACGAGCGGCGTTGGACGGGCTGGGGTACCGCGGGTTCTGGATGGGTTACTTCGCCGCCCGGTCGGCGCCGCTGGGCATGATGCCACCCGATATGGTGACCGCGATCTTTTACAACTTCGCCCCCGAGCGGGTCGCCAAGGCCTTGCCGGCGGCGTGGCAGATCGCTGGTCCGGAAGCCGCGTTGCAGGCCCGGCAGGATTCCGCGGTCGCGGCGCTGCGCCGCTACGGCATCGACGCTAATGAAAACGTCATTGTGGCAGCGGAATTGGCGGGGAAGGCGGCGCGTGAGGCGCCGCTGGAAGGGCGAACGCTGTTCGCCGCGAATCGGGCGCTGCCGTGGCCGGACGATCCGCTGGCCGCACTGTGGCATGCCGCGACGCTGTTGCGCGAGCAGCGCGGCGACACGCATGTGGCGGTCCTGGCTGCAAGCGGTGTGTCAGGCCGGGAATGCAACGTTTTGCAGGCCGCGGCCGGCAGGGTTCCGCGCGACTACATGGCCGTCGCCCGCGACTACGACGAGGCGACGTGGCGTCATCACGAAGAGCAGCTGGCCGAGCGTGGGCTGGTCGGCGACGACGGAACGCTGACCGCAGCGGGCCGGGAACTGATGGACGCCATCGAGTCGACCACCGACGCGCTTTCGCTGTCGGCGCTCGACTCACTCAGTGACGACGAGGTGGAGACGCTGTTCCAAGCGCTCACACCGATCACCCGCGCGGTGGTCGCCGGCGGCGATCTCCCCGCGATGACCCCGATGAATCTGCGCCGCAACGAATTAGACGACGCCAGCGCGCATCTGGCTCCTTAGCCGTCAGGCGACCGGGCGCCCGAAATAGGCCATCAGCCGAGCAGTCGCCGACGCGCCCTCGGGCACAGGTTGGGCAGGCCCGAACCCGCCAGGCCGTCGCAGCGTCTCTTCCGGCACCGACTCCGCCAGCTGTTCGCAGAACGCGAGCAGCGCCTCGGGCAGCTCGGCCGGCCGGTCCTGCGACCGGTACACGTCCCAGGTGTGGATGGACAGGCCGACGATGGGAGTCATCAGCGCCTGGCGGAGCGCATCGAGGTCGGCGCTGGGGAGAGCGTCGTGCAATCGGCCGGCCAGCTCGCGAAGCTGTGCAACGGGATTCTCGCTTCTCCAGTCATTCGGATCGGCGGGCCCCTGCTGGACCTGCCCACCCTCGACCAGCGTCACGATCTTCGCCGTAGTCCCCGTGCTATGAGCCACCAGGTCGCCGATACTCCACCCCTCGAGATTCGATGGCAGATCCCAACTCGCCGAGGGGATTTGCTCTACCGCCTCGACGAAGAAGTCCACCGCTTCGGTCGCCCTGGCACCGACGGCCGTGTCGTTCATCGGGCCAGCGGCTTGTAGAAGACCACGCCGTTGCCCTTGTTGTCATAGACCACGGCGCGGCGTTCGTGGGCGTCGTCGTAGGGGCCTTTCACGATGCCGCCGCCGCTGGCCTCGACGGCCTTCGCGGCCGCGTCGACATCGGCGGTCTTGATCCCGACGACGACCTGTCCGGGGATGGGATGGTCGACCGCGGTCGCCAGCGCCAGGGTGATCGGCCCGCCGTCGAGGGCGGCGAAGTGGGCGCCGTCGCGGAACTTCAGCGACATGCCCAGGGTTTCGCTGTAAAACCGGATCGATTCGTCCAGGTCGTCGGTGGACAAGATGATCATCTTGACTTCGTGGTCGCTCATCGCTTCCTCCTGTAGCCGAGGCGCTTTCAGACTAAGCCGTCTAGCCGGCGGCCCATTCTTTGGCTCGCTCGAGCGCGTCGAGCTTGAAGACCGCCAGCTCGCCGGGGATCATCCAGGCCAGCGCGTGCACGGTATGAGCGACCCAGGGCTTATCGGACACAACCGCAATTCTTTTGAAGGCCGAATGATGTGGCAAGACGGTGCCGAAGCCCAGCTTGAGATCCTCGAATAGCCCGCCGGGCCCGAATCCCTCGTAGTCGGGCGCGATGACTTCGACGATCCTGATCTCGTCGGTTTGCAGCATTTCTTCGATGCTGGGCTTGAGCTCGCGCAGCTCGTCACCTCGCAGTCGGCCTGACACGTGAATGCCGGTCACTCCCTCTGGCATATCCGGCAGAAATTCGATCATGGATTTTCCTTCCTGAGCACCCCTATTGCCTCGCTTGCGATCATGCTCCACGTCAGACTAGGCCTATGGCAGGTCTCGGAGTTGGTCGGCGACGTACATACGCCTTCGGTGCGGCCATTGCGTGGATTTCGGGCGGACTCGCGTATCTCATCGTCGAAGCTATTGCGGCCAAGGCGTTTCGGCCTCATTACAGCTACGTCCACAACGTCATCAGCGATCTCGGTGTCACGTCCTCCCTGATGAACGCCGCGTTCTGTGTGCAGGGAACTCTGTTCGTGGTTGGCGCCATCCTCAGCGTTCGAGCTTTCGAAACGCGCAAGGCTGGGCCATTTCTCACTCTTGCTGCCGCGAACGCGGTCGGCAATATTCTGATTGCAACGTTTCACAGTGGCTCCGCCGCGAGGGCCGACGGAACCGCTTGGGTGCATGCGATCGGAGCGCTCTTGGCGATCGTCGGAGGGAACGCGGCCATCCTGGCGGGATCGTTGATTATCGGGGGGCCGCCGCGGTATCGCAGGGTATCGGCCGGGCTCGCCGCGCTCGGTCTGCTCAGCTTCACAATGTTCGCTATCGAGTCAAAGATCGCGGCGGTCAACATTCTGCCGCCCGCGGTGTGGGAGCGCTGCAGCGTCTATTCGATCATCGCGTGGCAAGTAGTCACCGCGATTCTCTGCTACACCCGCAGCGAATAGTCAACACTGGGACTTATGGCAGATCTTGGCGAGGGCCGTGTTGCGGTCTATCTCGACTTCGACAACATCGTGATCTCCCGCTACGACCAGGTCAACGGGCGCAGTTCGTTCCAGAAGGACAAGGCCAAGGGCCTCGACAAGTACGCGGACCGGTTGGCGCGGGCCACCGTCGACGTCGGCGCCATCATCGACTTCGCGTCGTCGTTCGGCACCCTGGTGCTCACCCGCGCCTACGCGGACTGGTCGGCCGACGTCAACACCGGCTACCGCGAACAGCTGGTTGCCCGCGCCGTCGATCTGGTGCAGCTGTTCCCGGCGGCGGCCTACGGCAAGAACGGGGCCGACATCCGGTTGGCCGTCGACACGGTCGAGGACATGTTCCGCCTGCCCGACCTGACGCACGTGGTGATCGCCGCCGGCGACTCCGACTACATCCCGCTGGCGCAACGCTGTAAACGGCTCGGCCGCTATGTGGTGGGCGTCGGGGTGGCCGGCTCGTCGAGCCGGGCGCTGGCCGCCGCGTGCGACGAGTTCCTCGTCTACGACGCGCTGCCCGGGGTTCCGGCGCCCGAACCGGCACCCACCGACGCCGCACCGAAGAAACGGACCAGCCGCGCGAAGTCCACCGGCACCGACGAGCCGCCGCCGCCCGATCCGCAGAAAGCGGCCACAGATCTGCTGACGCGCGCGTTGCGGATCGGCCTGGAGAAGGACGACGCCGACTGGCTGCACAACTCCGCCGTCAAGGCGCAGATGAAGCGGATGGATCCGTCGTTCAGCGAAAAGTCACTGGGATTCAAGTCTTTCAGCGATTTTCTGCGGGCACGCACTGATCTGGTGGAGCTTGACGAGAGTTCGACGACGCGAATGGTAAGACTGCGCGGGACCGATCCATAGGCAACTGCCGCGGCCGATCTCGGGGCGGTTGCGGCCACGGCGATTGTTTTGGCCGCGCGCCATCTGGGTGGCCGATTGGATACGAATAGACACTCCCGAATCGAGCTACCGGCGATGGACGTAAAGCGCTTGGTCGGTGCGGCGGCGATCGCTACCGGCATCGGCCTGTCAGTATTGCCATGGGGCGTAGGACGTGTGGACGCCGCCCCATCGGACCCACCCCCGCCATGCCTGAACTGCCCACCGGGTCCGGGCGGGCCGGGCGCCGCGCCGCCGGAAAGCCCGAACAACCCCGGGGTAGTGGCCCCGGGCCAGTCAGAAATAGCGCCTCCGGTTGGGGGCGGCCCCAAAAGCGGCGGACGGGCCGTCGAGCAACCCCACTAGCTGGGCGCAATTCACTATTTCTGCGCCGACACGAACAGATACGGCGGGGTGCCGTCGTCGATGTCCTGCGGAGGTGTGCGGCCGTAGCCGGTCATCAGCTCGTCCGACGGCGTCACCGTGACCTGCCAGCCGTGGCGACGCCACCAATCGCCGACGTCTTCGCGTTCGTCGAAGTACCACAGCTCGTCGGTGCGCGGGACCGCGCGTTGCGGGTCCGCCTTGGCCATGATCGCCCGGACCCGCTCCAGCCGCTCACGGCGCTGCGCGGCGGCCGCGGGGTCGGCGAAGTTGGGTGACAGCGCTTCGATGCCGACCCGGCTGCCGGGAGCGGTCAGCGCCTCGATGCGACTGAACAGCAATTCCTGGGCCGTCGCCGGCAGGTACATCAGTAGCCCTTCGGCTGACCAGGCGCTCGGTGCCGATGCGTCAAAACCCGCTTCCCGCAAGGCCTTCGGCCAGTCCTGACGCAGGTCCACCGCGACGCCGACGCGATGACACGTCGGTTCGGCGCCGTGCTCGTGCAGCGTCGAGGCTTTGAAGTCCAACACCCTGGGCTGGTCGAGTTCGAAGACCGTCACCCCGTCGGGCCATGGCAACCGCCAGGACCGTGCGTCCAGACCGGCCGCCAGGATCACCACCTGACGGATGCCGGCGTTAACGGCGTTGAGGAAGAACGTGTCGAAAAACTTGGTCCGCGAAGCGAAAAAGCTGACCATCGACTTCATCCGCAGCGGCAACGCGGGTACGGCTTCGACGACCTCGGCGGGCAGATCCGGGGCCCCGTACCAGTCCCACTCACCGTCGCCGGCGGTGTCAAGGAACACCCGCGCGAACGGATCGCTGATCAGCGGATCGTCGCTCTCGGTTTCGGCCGCGCGCGCCGCCGCCACACCGAGCGCCGTCGCCCCGACACTCTCGGTGATGTCCCAGCTGTCGTCGTCGGTTCTCACGCCATGTGACCCTACGTGAACCGGGCATACGGAAGAATCGCGGTCACCATGGTCGACAGTTCCGCGCCGACGTCGCGACGAAAGCACGTTATTCGACTCGCCGTGTTCGCCGCTTTCCTGGTCGTCCTGTTCTATCTGCTGGCGGTCAAGCACGTTGTCGACATCGAGGACGTGCGGCGCACTGTCAAGGCGACCGGGCCGGCGGCGCCGCTGACCTTCATCGTGCTGTCGGCCGTTCTTGGCGCGATCTTCGTGCCGGGCCCGATTCTGGCCGCCAGCAGCGGGCTGCTGTTCGGGCCGCTGCTGGGCGTGTTCGTGACGCTGGGTGCGACGGTGGGCACCGCCGTGGTCGCGAGCCTGGTGGGCCGTCGCGCGGGCCGCGACAGTGCGCGGGCTCTGCTGGGGGCCGATCGCGCTGATCGGATCGACGCACTGATCGAACGACGCGGGCTGTGGGCGGTGGTCGGTCAGCGTTTCATTCCCGGCTTGTCGGATGCGCTGGCCTCGTATGCGTTCGGGGCATTCGGAGTTCCATTGTGGCAGATGGCTGTTGGCGCTTTTATCGGTTCGGTGCCGCGGGCTTTCGTCTACACCGCGCTGGGCGCTTCGATCGGGAATCGGTCGCCCGTGTTGGCATACACGGCGATCGGGGTGTGGTGTGTGACTGCGATCGTCGGCGCGTTCGCCGCGCGCAGCGGCTTCCGGAAGTGGCGGCGGCACGACGGACCAACCTCCGACACGTCACATACGTTTCAGCAGTAACGTGACCGAACCAGTACGCGTTGACTCATCAAATATGCCCGTGTAGCTCTTTCGTTGCCTCATCTGAGAATGCCCGCGTACGGCGTGTCTTTGGGGCTTGAGGTGGGGGCTGCGC
>Ga0209248_10000231_pt1 | contig 18704 bp, 18 predicted proteins | sample BogFormECP04_OM1_FD_188241 | JGI IMG/M metagenome (GOLD analysis project Ga0209248, IMG submission 188241) | Bog forest soil microbial communities from Calvert Island, British Columbia, Canada - ECP04_OM1 (SPAdes) (version 2) | ecosystem: Environmental > Aquatic > Freshwater > Wetlands > Bog ... | reverse complement strand
GACCTCCGACGCCCTCCACACGGTCCGGGCGAACCTGAACTGGCTGGTAGAAGACAAGAAAGCCCATTACATCGCCGTCGTGAAGAAAAACCAGCCGCTGCTGCACGCCCGGATCAAGGCGCTGCCGTGGCGGCAGGTACCGGGCGGCAGCACCGCCCGCGAGGCCGGGCACGGCCGCATCGAGACCCGCACCCTGAAGGCCGCTCACGTCAGCCGCCTGGACTTCCCGCACGCCCGCCAGGCCATCAAGATCACCCGCTGGCGGAAGGACACCGCCACCGGTAAGACCTCCCGCGAGACCGTCTACGCCGTCACCAGCTTGACCAGCGCCCGCGCCACCACGCAGGACCTGGCCCGCCTCGTCCGCGAGCACTGGTCCATCGAGGCCCACCACCACGTCCGCGACGTGACTTTCAGCGAAGACGCCTCGACCAGCCGGACCGGCAGCGGGCCGCCAACCTGGCCGCCGTCAAGATGGCCCAGTGCAAAGGTCGGGACCGTGGTGATGCGGAGCCTGTCGCCGGCATCGCTCCCGGCACGTCGTGCATCGACAGCCAATCGGCAAGCGAAAATCCAATGATCTAGTGATCGACTATTGACATCGCGATCTTTCTGTCACACGCTAGCGGCAGAGTGGTGACGGCCACACGCGATGTCAGCGCCCGCCGATGGCGTCTCAATCAGGTGACCGTGGCGTAGGACAGGAGCTTGACATGGCGAGTAGGCGAGCGCAGATCCGGCTGGAACCAGCCGAGGTGACCACCTTCCTGGCTAACCATTGGATGCTGATTCTGGGCACCAATTCCAAGAACGGCTGGCCTCACATGACAGCCCTCTCGTATGGGCTGATGGACGAGACGATCGTCGTCGCGTCGTTTCGACAAGCCCAAAAGGTCGCCAATGTTCAACGCGACAAGCACGTGAGTGTGCTGATCGAGGAAAATCACGAGGACTACTTTCAGACCCGCGGTGTGCTCGCGTTCGGGGAGGCCGAGATCCGCGACGACCTCGACTCGGTGCGGTGCGCGTCGGAGGCGATCGTCGCGCAGCGTCGAAGAATTCTCGGCAACGATGTCTTCATCCCAGACAGCGTCGAGCGGTCGGCTGAGAAGCGGTGTGTGATCGCCATCAAACCGGTACGGACTGTTTCTTGGGATCACACACGCCTCGGAGGATCGTATTAGAAACTGTCGCCCTGGCGCTGAAGGGAGAATGGTGTCTTATATGTCGGCAACACAAGATCTGCGTCTGCCGGATGCTGATGACGCGGTGCTTCCGCGGATCATTCGTCGACGCGCGGCAGAGCGTCCTGACGATTTATTTGCGGTATTTCTCGATGGCGAAGTCTGGACCAATGGCGACCTCGCCAGAAGGGTCTGGCGCCGCGCGAACGGTCTGTTGGATCTCGGCGTCGAGCGTGGGGACTACGTAGCGGTCTGGTTGCCTACGGGCAAGGCGGCGCTAGAGTCCTGGTTCGCCATCAACGCCGTTGGGGCCCGATTCACGCCGCTGAACCCCGCCTACAAAGGCCGGATACTGCAGCACGCGCTCAATCTCGCCCAGAGCCGGATTCTCATTGCCCATGTTGAATTAGTGGCGGAGCTCGAGGGTCTTTCGCTGCCGCACCTCGAACGCGTCATCGCCGTCGGTGCGTCGAAGGACGACCTCGTTGACTCCGATGTAGTGCACTGGGATGACTGCGCCAGCACAGATGACGCGTGTCCCCCGACGGTCGACCAGCTGGAAGTCTGGGATGAGATTGCGCTCATCTTCACTTCAGGGACTACTGGACCCTCGAAGGGCGTGCGGTGTTCATATCTGCACCATTACACGTATGCAGAGAATAATTTCCCACCCGAGATTGGCGACAAAGACCGCTTCTTTCTGTACAACCCGTTATTCCACGCCGGCGGGACCAGCATCGTGTACGGCGCGCTGCAGCGCAACGCGTCGTTGGGTGTCGCTCCTAGGTACTCGACTGACACCTTCTGGGAGGATGCGAAGAAGCTTGGAGTGACGGCTGGGTACATCTTCGCTGCGATGGCCAACTTCTTGCGCAACAAGCCGGAGTCTCCCGATGACATGGACAATCCCATTCGGTATGCACTTCTTGCCCCGATGATCGCGGACAGTAAATCCTTCGCGAAACGTTTCGGAATGGACGTTTACACCGTGTACGGATCGACCGAGGTTCCTGCAGTGGTGCGGTCGGGCTTGAATCCCGACGACTTCCGTGCGAGCGGCAAGCTCGTGGACCCAGACAACTTCGAAGCCAGGATCGTGGATCAGTTCGACAGAGAAGTTCCAGTTGGGTCCGTTGGCGAGCTGATCGTGCGGCATTCGCGACCCTGGTCACTGAACTCCGGCTACAAGGACATGCCCGAGGCCACCGTGGAAGCGTGGCGCAACGGCTGGTATCACACGGGCGACGCGTTCCGGCGCGATGACGAGGACAATTACTATTTCGTTGACCGCATAAAGGACGCGATCCGTCGACGGGGCGAGAATGTTTCTTCGCTTGAGGTCGAGGAAGAACTCAATGAGCATCCGGCTGTGCATGAATCAGCCTGTGTTGCTGTCCCCTCCGAACACGGCGAAGACGAGATTGCAGCCTATGTGGTGCTTGGCGAAGGGATGTCGGTTAAGTTTCCCGAGCTCGTCGTGCACCTTCAACAGCGGTTGCCGCACTTCATGGTGCCGCGATACTTCGAGTTCGTATCCGAGATACCGCGCTCGGCGTCATCGAAGATTCAGAAGCACAAGCTGCGGCGACTCGCGATCACTGCTGCAACGTGGGACCGCGAAGCGGCTGGCATAACCGTCAGCCGAGTGAAGCTAACACAGGACGTCTAATTGTCCAACGTTGTGGCCGCTAAACCGGAAGCGTGTGCAAACGACGTGAACGCATCGATTGAGGATGTGGGTGACGCATTCGCCGATCACGCCCCGCGTCGGGGTATAGCCCGTGAGGCGACGGAAATGGCCGTCGTTGGGGCCTTGGACCTTGGCCATCAGACAAGAAGGTATATGCAATGAAACATGGTCTAGCGGAATCGATTAGGGATAAATGTGCGATCGTCGGAATCGGAACCACCGACTTCAGTTCACGATCGGGGCGAAGTGTTCTCACTCTGGCGACGCAGGCGTGTCTGGCAGCAATTGCTGATGCCGAGCTCGATCCCGAACAGGTCGACGGAATCGTGCGCTGCGATATCGACCAGGTTCTCCACAATGACCTCGCTGCGTCGCTGGGTTTAACCGACCTGCGTTTCTGGTCCACTGTCGGTACGGGTGGCGGGGCGCCTTGCGGGATGGTCGCGCAGGCAGTCGCCGCCATACAGTCCGGGCAGGCAAACACTGTCATCGTGTTTCGCAGCTTGAACGGGCGATCCGGCGTCCGGTTCGGGCAGCCGATGTCTGATAGCGACCGTGTCGGAGGACGTGGGTCCTACGATGAGTTCTTCATCCCTTACGGGGTCCAGGTTCCTGGACACATGTTCTCGATGATGGCCCGGCGTCACATGGCCGACTTCGGGACTACCGAGGAGCAGCTCGGGCACATCGCCCTGACGTGTCGCCGGAGGGCCAACGCAAACCCGGCAGCTCAGATGAGTCTCCGGACCATGACGATGGACGACTATATGGGCTCGCGCCCAATCTCGCGGCCACTCCGGCTGTTCGACTACTGCCTGGAAACCGACGGGGCATGTGCTGTGATCGTGACCAGTGCCGAACGGGCCCGCGACCTACCTAAACCTCCGGCACTGATCCGGGCTGTTGCCCAAGGCACCGTCGCAGACGAGCAGCCCGGCTATTTCCTTTCCTCGCTGCTCCGCGAAAGTTTGACGACTTGGCCGTCAGATCCGGTTGCGAAGACGCTTTACGCTCGAGCGGGATGTGGACCAGGTGATATCGACGTGGCTCAGATCTACGATTGCTTCACCATCACGGCGCTCATTCAGCTTGAAGACTACGGCTTCTGCGCGAAGGGTGAAGGGGGACCGTTCGCCGCCAGCGGCGCCCTCGATATGAGCGGGAGCCTGCCCATCAACACATCGGGTGGTCATCTCTCCGAGGGTTACATCCACGGGCTCACGCACATCGTCGAAGGCGTCCGGCAGATCCGGGGGACGTCGACATCGCAGGTGCGCGATGCAGCGACATGCCTGGTCACCTCGGGCGTGCCCAATGCGTCGAGCGCAATGATCTTGAGGACGGACTCCTGATGACGCAACGACAGGTCCGCCGGCTGCCGGTCACCGATGACGTTGATACGTCAGGGTTCTGGGAAGCTTCTGCTCAAGGCGTGCTTCGAATCCGACGATGTGTCAAATGCTCTGCCTTCGTTCACCTGCCAAGGAATCATTGCCCTAAGTGCCACTCGCCCGACACCGTCTGGCACGACGTCCCCGGCCGGGGAACGCTGGTCTCGTTCTGCATCGCAGAACAACAGATCGATCCGGCGTTCCCTACGCCGTACACCGCCGTATTGGTCGATGTCGATGACGCGCCCGGGGTGCGGCTAGTCGGCCACATGTCAGGGCGAGTTGAGCTGACTCTCGGCATGAAGATGATCGCGACGTTCGAGAAGATCGACGACGACGTGACCATGCCACAATGGAGACCAGCGCCCGCCGACTAAGCCCACACAGCGCGCAGCCGCCCCTCGCGGGGGACCCTTCGTTTCGTTTCGCGACGCAGAACAAGACCAGGATTGCCTAGTCCCACACCCCCATTGGTCGATGTTGATGACGCGGCCGGGGTGCGGCTGGTGGGACACCTACCAGGACGAGTAGAGCTGCACCGACACGCCTTCGGTGTCAACGAAGTCGGCGAGCAGTGACTCCGAATGCGGCGGCGAGATGCTCCTGCCGCGCACGCATCAGTTTCGAGGCGGCGCGCACGAGCTGGGCGCGCTGCGCGATCGGCCGATTGCGCCAGTCCCTCTCATAGCCGGCCTGCGCGAGATCAATCACCTTGGCCAGCTCCACATCCGGGATCTCCTCGAACGTGGCCACTGTCGCTCCGGTCCTTTCCAGGCTGACGTCGGCAATTTCGAGAGGCGTCACGCGTTGTGACGATCAAGCACTGGTGCCAGCCTCTTGACTCGCCACGGAGCTGTCGATGCAGAACATCACCACAGCTCCGCACGAGGGCCACGGCGAGGTGACCGAATGCGATCACTTCTTTGCATCTGCACCCGCGCTCAACCGGCAGTGATCATGCCATCCCTAAACTCACACGTAGCATGTGCCGCTGCACATCGCGGGGCGCTCACTGCCCGACTACCGATCGCACGACGGCGACGGCGAAGGCGACGCAGGACACGGCGAGGGAAATGGTTACGAAGACCGTTGACCAGAAGTGCTGGCGGCAGGATCCCTGGTGGATCCCCTCCCACTTAGCGCAGGGTGCGTTGTAAATAGTCAGCGGCCGTTCCCGGGTTCGCAGTGGATGGGCCATAGCAGTCATCACGACCTTGTCTGTGCGCAACTCTGGCATCCCTAATTCTGTTGCCAGCCTTCTTCTCTGGACACCTTGATCATCGGATGCGCCGCCGGGCGCGTCGATGTTGTCGTAGACACCGTGGCGGATCCGTCGGTGTCTATTCGGACAGCTGCCCACAAACATCGCGCTGCGCGCAGCGGTTACGAGGTGCGGTTGTTGCCGAAGCTAATCGTCGCGGGCAGCTCGCGTGCCGCCAAGCAGTGAGCGATCGAGGACCAGCGGGACGCGTTTCGCGTGGAACACTGACGATTTCTCCGCATGGGTTGCGCCGCGATGTCGCTATCCACCGACTCCGCAGCCAGCTCGCTTTGTGTTGCAGGACCAACGGATCGGGATCGCCCGCGGGTGATCTGCGACATCCTGATCCTCATTCTCGACGAGCCGACCGCCGCAGCGCTGGACGCAGAGTCCGAGAAAGCCGATAGTGTGGGTTGACATTGACTCGCTCGTGATTGCAGTTTCGCCTCAGCGGAGCAAGTCCGGGCACGCCGCTAATAGGCGACTATTTGCATCCCGACGAACGAGGATTCACAGACCAAGGTCGCGGCCGATGATCTCCTTCATTATTTCTGTCGTTCCGCCGTAGATCGTCTGCGCCCGCGCATCGACGTACGCCTTGGCAACGGGATACTCGGTCATGTAGCCGTAGCCTCCATGCAGCTGAAGGCATCTATCTACGATTCGTTTCTGCATCTCAGTTGCCCACCACTTTGCCTTAGCGGCGTCGATCGCCGTGAGACTGCCCTCACCGAGTTCGACAATGCATCGGTCGATGTACGTCTGCACGATGTCGATCTCGGTTTTCATCTCTGCCAGTGCGAAACGATTGTATTGAAAGGAACCTATCGGATGACCGAATGCCCTTCGGTCGCGGCAGTATTCAAGAGTCTCCCCAAAGACGGTGTCAGCCACCGCAACCCCGTTCACGGCCATCGACAACCGCTCCGTGGGGAGATTCTGCATGAGATAAGAAAACCCTCGGCCGACCTCACCGAGCACGTTGCAATCCGGTACGAAGGCGTTGTCAAAGAACAATTCGCCCGTGTCTTGGGCCTTGAGGCCAAGTTTCTCGAGTCGTCGGCCGCGAGTGAATCCCGTGGTTCCGCTCTCCACCACGAACAGACTGAGACCCCGATGCCCGCCCTCGGCAGAGGACCGAGCCACCACGATCACGCAGTCGGCGCCTATCCCGCCGGAAATGAAGGTCTTCGATCCGGAAAGTCTCCACCCACCGTCAACCTTCTTCGCCGCAGTGGATATGCCGGCCAGATCGCTTCCAGCCCCAGGTTCGGTCATCGCAATCGCTACCAACAGTTCCCCGGAGGCGAAGGGCTTCAGCCATCGTGCGCGTTGCTCGTCGTTGGCCAGATCTCGGAGGTACGGGGCGATGATGTCGTTGTTCAAGGTCAGTCCGGGGGCATGGACGGCTGCGCGGGCCATCTCCTCCGCAACAACCGCGTTGAAACGAAAATCGTCGGGAACACCGCCGCCGCCATATTCTTCCGGGATGTTGAATCCGACGAGACCGCTTCGACCGGCGAGAGCGAGCGCTTCTCGGGGCGCGATGCCTTCGCGTTCCCAAGCATCGTGATGTGGCACCACGTGCTGCTGCAGGAAGTCGCGCGCAAGCGCCCGGAAGGCGTCATGCTCGGCACTGAAAATCGTACGTTCCACTGTCCCAACCTTTGTCGGTTCCTACACCTTCAACAGAATCCGCCCTACACGACGTTGGATCTCGCGCATTCAAGTCGCGGCCGGTGTATCCGGTAAAACTCGAAGGCGACCACCTTGCGGCGGGGCCTGTGAAAGTAGTCTACTACTAGACTATCTGATATATCATTACTTAGCACTAGAGTAAATTACCGCCTGACCGCATCTTCGCACGGAACGCGGTGCGAGAGCCGCAAGAAGCACGCCACTACGAACCGCGCAAGGCGGCTCGGCACACCTGGCGTTTATCACCGAAGTCGTCTGGTCGGAGAGGAACCGAATGCACGTCACAGTTGAAAACATGGTCTTCAGAGGGCGCGGAGTTGACATTGCAGCGGATCGATGGACGTCGACTAAAACCTCAGATACCGGCCGCACGATGCTACTACTGCACGGCGGCGGTCAGACCCGGCATGCTTGGCGCCGAACCTGTAAACAGCTGGCCCTCGCCGGGTGGTCAGCAATTGCTCCGGACACCCGCGGGCATGGCGATAGCAGTTGGGCACCTGACGGCGCGTACGACATGGACGACTTCGTGGCGGACCTGTACGCCATAGTGCGAGCCATTGGAGTCCGCCCAGTCATCGTGGGCGCGTCCATAGGTGGATTGACTGCCCTCATCGCGCAGGGCGGGGACCCGTCGCTGGCGTCGGGCTTGGTACTAGTTGATGTCGTACCTCGGGTGGATCCGCAAGGATCAGCCGAGGTCACAAGCTTCATGCGGGACGGGATGAAGGGATTCGACTCGTTAGACGAAGCCGCGGCAGCGGTGGCCGCGTACAACCCATCTCGACGTACCCGAGCGCGCCCCGAAGGAATTCGCAAGAATCTACGACAACGCAACGGACGCTGGTACTGGCACTGGGATCCTCGCGTTCTCGACGGGCACGATGGTGCTTCAACGGACAGTCCCGGTATGTCCGACAAAGGGGCGCACAACCAGGCGCGGGCATTGGCGGCGGCCAGGACGGTAACTGTGCCGGTGCTAGTCGTAAGGGGCGAGCAATCGAACGTAGCCAGTCCCCAGGGAGTCCAGGAGCTCTTAGATCTGGTGCCAGGATCGCAATCGATCGAAATCGGAGGCGCGGGACACATGGTCGCAGGAGATGACAACGCGGTATTCGCGTTCGGGCTCATGGACTTCCTTGAGAATCACTTCCCTTCGGCATCGTGACCCCAGCTTGTTCGTGATCACAAATGCCACGGGTCTCCGCGCCGGAGTCCTGCGACACCACAGTCGCCGATAACCCCGTGTCGCCACGCCGGGCTCCAGTCTCGTCGCCGCCGGCTCAGCATGACTTGAAGTCGGGTTCTCGCTTTTCGAAGAATGCCTTCGCCCCCTCGCGCGATTCGCGCGAGCGGAAGGCCAGCGACTGCCCGAGCGCCTCTGCCTCGATGGCCTGACCGAATGATCGCTCGAATGAGCCGTTCAGCTGCTGTTTGATCGCCGACAGCGCGCGGCGGGGTCCGCTCGCCAGGCGTATGGCCCAGTCGTCGACCGTCGAATCGAGCTGCGCAGGAACCAGGCATCGATTCACCAGTCCCATGTCGGCCGCCTCGCGCGCCGTCACCCGGCACGCCAGGAACATGATCTCCTTGGCGCGCAGCAGCCCGACTGATCGTGGCACCAACCACGAACCACCGCCGTCGATCGACAAGCCACGTTCGGCGAAGATCTCACCGAAGACAACGGTCTCGTCGGCGAGCACTAGATCCGCGCAAAGGGCAAGATTGGCGCCGTAGCCGATGGCGGCGCCCCGCACCTTAGCGATGACCGGCACCGGCAGTTCGTGAATGAGTCGGCAGAGCTGACCCACAGTCCGCATGAACGTGATCTCGTCCGGCGCGATGCGTTCGGACAGGTCCATCCCGGAACAGAACGCCGGTCCCGCGCCGGTGATAACCACGACGCGACACGCCCCGTCGGCAGCTAGGCCGGCGATTGCCTTGATCGCCTGATCGACCAAAACCTTGGTGATGCCGTTCTTGCGGTGCTCACGGTTCAAGGTCACGGTCGCGACGCCGGATTGCGCGATGTCGACGAGGACCTCAGGCATGCGCGGCGTCGAAGAGCAGTAATTTGGTGAACCTGCGGCGGTGCGCCGCAGGCGTGCCGAGCAGAACTTCGAGTGTCTTCGCGCGCCGGAAGTACAGGTGCGCATCGTGTTCCCAGGTAAAGCCGATCCCACCGAGGAGGTGAAGTGACTCGTCGGCCACCAGGATCGCGGCCTCTCCACAACGCGCCTTGGCCACACTCGCGGCGATGCTGAGTGTCTTTGCCGAATCGGGGGTCGGATCGCCGAGGTAGGCGTCCGCAGCCAACACGGCGACGTCCAGGCTGGAGCGAGCCAACTCGAGTGCCATCAACAGGTCCACCAACTGATGCTTGATCGCCTGGAACTGCCCGATTGGTCGGTCGAACTGGACACGCTCCTTGGCCCACCTGACCGCCGAGTCGTGGCAGTGCTGCGCGATGCCGATCTGCTCAGCGGCGATGAACACCAACGCCAGATCGAGTGCGACCTGAAGGTCGACATCGTTGCCCAGGACCGTGCCCGGCGCGTCGGTGAACTCCAGGGTCGCCAGTTCTCGGGTCAGGTCCATGGCGCTCATCGGCTTGCGTTGCACCCAGAGATCAGCGCCTTCGACACTCACCACGACGGGGATCTCGCCACACCATGCGGGCGCGAGCACGATGTCGGCACTCAACCCGTCCACGACGAACATGGCCCTGCCGTTGACAGCGACCTTGCCGCCCGCGACTGCCGAGCCGGTGGCGGTCAGGGCCGGCGCGACGTCGTACCCGTCCGGGGACGGCCAGGCGACGGTGGCGGTAACTGCACCCGCAGCCATTTCCTCGAGCAACGCAGCGGCCTCGTCCGTGGCCACCACGCGCAGGAAAGAGGCGGCTGTTGCTATCGAGGACAATGCGGGAACCACCGCAAGGCGGCGTGCCAGCTCTTCGAGCACCAGCGCGGCCTCGGCGACGCCCGCCCCCGCACCGCCATGTTCTTCGACGATGAGCAGCCCCGCCATCCCCATCTGTTCGGTGAGCAGGTTCCACAACCGTCCGTCGCGTTGCGGTGGTGCACCGTCTTCAGCGAGGAATTCCCGGGGCCCAGCCGAGGCCGCATCACGAACCGCGCCGGCCAGCGCCGCGCGCTCCTCAGCGTCAATCGTCATTGGTCGTGCCCTATCCCCGCTGCGCCCGCCGGGCGACGGGCGACTGCCCCTCGCGCGTGGGCAGTGCGATGGTGGCGGTTCCGGGCATGACGTCCGCGCCGCGCTGGTTGCGCGCGAAAGTGGTCAGCTCGACGACGTGTTCGCCGTCATCGGTCACCGATTTCGCCGTGACTTCGCCGCCATGGACAAGGACGTCGGACAGGTAGACGAAGCCGCGGTATTGCGCGCTGCAGTCGCGTACCCAGCCGTCGTCGGCGCACCAGTGGGTGAGCAGCTGTATCTGCCAGCACTGGCGCTGGAAGCCCACGTCATATTGGAAGGCAACACCCATCGCATTGGCGGCGGCCTTGTTGTAGTGCACCGCGTAGATGGGCTCGCTGGACCCCATCACAGGATCGCGGAACGACCACGCCGGATGAGCCTCGTAGTCGACCAGCGCTGCGGCGTGTGCCTTCAGCCGAGGGATGGGAGTACCCCCGCCGGCGATGAACGCGACTTCGTCGGTCAGACCTATCGGCCCCTTGGTCAAGGTCTGCAGCTGCTCGCCGATCGCGACGTCCTCCCAGAACCGGGACTCAGCGCCGCGGGGCTTCTCGGCCAGCACCTGCTGCTCGACCGCGCGGACCTCGTCCTCGGTCCACGGATGGGGCAGGATCAGGTCCGCCTTGGCGGTGTCGGAAGCAGCCTCCTCCGAACGCGACTTGGCCGACCCACGTTCGAAGTTGACGACCTGCCAATCGATTTCGGCCACGAGTTCGCCGCGCTGATTTCGATAGCTATTGACGAAGTGGTCGGTGACCATGCGCCCCGCGAACTTGCTTGGCCGAGGTCCGCTGAATCCGTCGTAACGGCACGTGGCGTCGATCTTGTCGCCCCAGTAGACGGGCTGGTGGAAGCGCGCCTGGGTGGCGTTGTGGAACGCGCCCAAACCGGGCCAGCCGAACTGAATGCCCGAGAAACATCCGATCACGAAGGATGGGGGTGCCACCGGAGCGCCGTAGTCCGAGGCGGTGGCTCGATCCCCGTCCGTCCAGAGCGTGTTGATGTCACCGATTCCGCCCGCGAACTTGATGACCGCGATGCGGGTGGCTTCCTCGTTGTTGATGGAATGGTCGATTCGCAGGTCGACCCCGGCGCGTGCCTTCATCGACTCGATCATCGCGTCGTCGATGACCGCTTCGGGCATGCGCGCCTCGGTGGTCTTATCGACCTCTGCGGTGTGCGTCTCCGTCGTGGTCACTTCGATCCCCTCCCGGGGTTGGCGCTCCAGGTGTTTCCGCCGCTGGGCACGCCGGCATTGGCGACCGCCTTCTCGAGGCCGTCCAAGGTCCATTGGCCGTCGGTCATCAACTTCCAATCGGCGTCCTTGGTCCAGGGCGCGATGCGCTGCACCCGTGAACCGCCGACCAGGAATACTTCGCCCGTTAGGGGGCATGCCGACGACAGCAAATAACCGACGAACGGCGAGACGTTGGCTGGATCCATACGATCGAACTCGCCGTCCTTGGCGGCCAAGGAGTCCCCGAATGCGCTCTCGGTTAGGCGTGTACGAGCTTGCGGCAGAATGCCGTTGACGCGAACACCGTATCGTTGGAGTTCCTTGCTGGACACCTGTGTCAGCGAGGCCACGGCGGCCTTGGCCGCGGCATAGTTGGCTTGTCCCGGATTTCCGAAGACGCCGGACTCGCTGCTCGTATTGACCACCGAAGCGGCGAGGTCAGCGCCTGCCTTGCTTTGTTCGCGCCAGTGCCGGGCGACTTCGCGGGTCATCAGGAATGTGCCCCGAAGGTTGACGCGCACCACCAGATCCCAGTCATCGTCCTCGATGTTGACCAGCACGCGGTCACGCAGTATGCCCGCGTTGTTCACAAGTCCGTCGATCCTGCCGAACGCGCTCAGAGCCGTGGCCACGACGCCCTGGGCGCCCTCGGCGGTCGCAACGTCATTGCCGTTGGCGACGGCTTCACCACCTGCCGCGGTGATTTCGTCGACGACGTCTTGCGCTGGACCCGCGGCCGAACCGCTGCCGTCCTGGGCGCCGCCGAGATCGTTGACGACTGCGCTGGCACCCTCCCGGGCGAACAGCAGGGCGTGTTCGCGGCCGATCCCGCGGCCGGCGCCGGTGACGATGACGGTCTTTCCGTCGAGGTGTCCCATTTGGTGTTTCCTAACTTCTCGGTCACCGACTGGTAGTCGGTGCTCTCGTGGGATGGCGGCATGGGCCGCCGGTTCAACTGCGGGCCGCGGGGTCCTTAGGCAGCCCGAGTGATCGCTCAGCGACCGTGTTGCGATGGATTTCATCAGTGCCACCTCCGATGCGCATGCCTGGAACGCTCAGGACCAGTTCGGACCACGCGAAGGACCGAGGCTCACCGGTGTCGCCGATCAGCTTGGGACCGAGCACGACGCTGACCAGATCACTGAGCGCTTGCAGGTTGGCGGTGAGTGCAAGCTTGCCCAACGACATCTCGGGACCCGGCACGCCGCTAGCCCGCAGGTTGCGGTCCGCCCGAGCCCGCATCGCCTTGGCAGCGGTCACCCCGGAGTACACCCGCGCGTACGCATCGACAACGGCTGGATCGTCCTGGCGTCCGAGGTCGACGATCCAGGCGGCGAGGTCGTCCATCCTGAACAGGCCGCTTCCGCCGCTGGAGGAGCCGCCGATGGCGCTACGCTCGAACATGAGCATGGCGATCGCGACGGACCACCCTTGCCCTACTTCGCCGAGTCTGCACGACTCCTCGACCCGAACATCGGTGAGGAACACCTCGTTGAAGTCGGCCGCCCCGGTGATCTGGCGCAGCGGCCGCACCTCCACACCAGGGATGCGCATGTCCACAACGAACGCGGTCAGATTTCGATGACGGGGGCCGTCGGAGGTGCGCATCAGGGCGATGCCGATGTCCGAGTAGTGCGCGCCCGAGGTCCACACTTTCTGACCGTTCAGCGTCCAGTCGCCGTCGCCCGTACGATCGGCGCGGGCACGTACGGCGGCCAGATCCGAACCCGCAGCCGGTTCACTGAACAATTGGCAGCCGACGACGTCGGCGCGCCGCAAGGCCTTCAGCCACCGCCTCTTGGCCTCGTCGGATCCGAATTGAGCCAGTGTCGGCGCCACCATGCCGAGGCTCACCGACAGAGGCCCCTTCGATGGGATGGCGTACTCCCGTTCGACTGCGGCGAACGCCCGCTCGTACTGGGCGGGCAGCCCGGCGCCCCCGAATTCCTGAGGTCCAGTGATCCACCCGTAGCCGGCGTCGAAGGCCGCCCGTTGATACGCCACCGCTGCCTCGATCTCCTCGGCCGTCGACCCCGAGAAGAGTGCATAGTGCGACTTGGTGCCGCTTGAGCGCGAGGGGGTGCGTTGGGCGCAGACCTCTTCCAGGAACCTCCGGGCGGGACGTAGGAAGTCCTCCAGCACCGCGGTCACGACAACAGTCACTACTGTCTCCCAACAAAATACTCTAGCTATCGACTTTATAATCATAGACTATAGAGCAATCGATAACGTGTGGTCGAAATTTTTCCGTCCGCCGCTCTCTCCCGCTACAGTGCGGCCAGCAACTGCCAGTACGTCGCTTGGATCAGACTCGTCGGCGCCGCCAGAGGTGGGCGCAATCAACCCTTCTGTCGCGAAGCGAGATAGTCGGACTTGATCGACTTCTTGTCCAGCTTTTCCCCTGCGAGCGTCGGCAATGCGGTGTCCCCGATCCGCCACTGCGTCGGAATCGCGAAGTAGGCAAGCGATTCCGCACAGTGTGCCCGCAGTTCGTCGGCATCGACCGGTTCGCCGACGCGATGGGTGACGGCCGCGGCCAGTTCCTCGCCCAGATCGGCGTGCGCGACGCCGAATACGGCCGCCTCGGTCACCGACGGGTGCCGAAGCAGATGCTGTTCTACGTGGGCGCACGCGATGTTCTCTCCGCCGCGGATGACGATGTCCTTGCTGCGGCCGTCGAGATACAGGTAGCCGTCGTCGTCGAGGTGGCCGAGATCGCCTGTGTGCAACCAACCCTCGGCATCGACCGTGCCGTCGTCGATTCCGAGATAACCCAGCATCACGGTGGGCGCCCGAACCAGCACCTCCCCAGAACCGCTGTCATCGGGATCGCCGATGCGCACCTCCACCACCGGGTAGGGCCTGCCCACTGTGCCGGGTCTGGTGTGCAGGTCCACATTGCCGGCGACGGTCATGAACCCGCCGGTCTCGGTCATGCCCCAGGTATTGGCCAGCCCGCGCTTCTTCAATTGGGGAATCCTCGCTTGCATCCGCTCAAGCAATGCCCCGGGCAGCGGAGCGCCGCCGAGCGGGAAGCTCCGCAAGCTCGTCAGATCATAGGAGTCGAAGTCTGGGTGCTCCAGGATGCGGATGGCCATCGTCGGGACGCCGCCCCACGTTTGTACCCGCTCGGCTTCGATCAGCCGCAGGATCTCGGTCGCGTCGAATCGGCCTGCCGTGAGTACCAAACGGCCGCCCGTGATCAAATTCGTGAGCAGATTCGACACTCCGCCGATGTGAAACAGGGGCGTACACAGCAGTGAAACCGGCTGGGGCGCATCGGGATCGAGGTATTGGGGCAGCCGCCGCGAGCGGGCCAAGAGGTTGTGTTGATTAACGATCATCGACCGCACCGACAGCTCGACACCTTTGGGCGCTCCCGAACTGCCCGACGTGAACAACACCAAGCCGGGTTCGTCGAGCCTGACGTCGTCGGCCGGCTCCTGCCCAGCCGGATGACCGTTCCAGGCCTCGGAGAGCGTCGTCATCGGCATGACCGGGCACTTCGCGTCGACGAGGTGTGCCGCATCGCTGAGTACCAAAGCGGGTGCGGTCAGCTGCAGCGCATGGTGGATCTCGGTACTGCTCCACCACCGGTTGGCGTACACCGGTACCGCGCCGACCCACCACGTCGCCCAGGTCGCCAGCACGAATTCGAGACAGTTGTAACTGTGCAGCATGACGCGGTCGCCACGACGAACGCCTGCTGCGACCAGCTGCTCAGCTGCCGCCGGTACCGCCGCCCGGAACGCCGGGTGCCGGACCCGGCGCTCGCCCTGCACCAAGTAGTCCCTGTCCTCCCACGAATGAGTGGGGTGCAACAACTCGGGCAATGAGGCCGGCGATGAGTCATACAGCAGCCCTGGATGACCGGCGTAGCGGCCCTCCACGACCTGTTCGCCCCAGGTCGGGGTGGGGGCAGTGGTCATGCTCCGGTCCATCGTCCCACTCGCTTCTCCTTGAAGGCCGTCACCGCTTCCAGCGCGTCGGCGCTGCGGTTGGACAGCGCCTCCAGGTAGAAGCCGGTGTCCAGCACCCCTTCGGTATTAGCCGCGATCACCTTGTTCAGGGCGCGTTTGGTCAGCTGAGTGGCGATGGGTGGAAGCGCCGCCACCCTGCGGGCTAGCTCCAACGCCGTCGTGGCCACTGCGTCGGCATCATCGGCGAGGTCGGTCACCAGACCGAGGTCGAAGGCCTCGGCACCGGTGATCGACTCGCCCCACAACAGCCGCCGTCTCGCGCGCAGTAGGCCCGCGCTGAGCGGCCAGGTCACGCATCCGCCGTCGCCGGCCACCAGGCCCATGTGGACGTGCGGATCGCTGATCTGCGTCGTCGGCGTCGTGACCACAGCGTCTGCGGTCAGGATCAGACTCGTCGCCACGCCGAAACTGTGACCGTGTACCGCGGCGACGAGAGGTTTGGGGAAATCGGCGAACGCCCGGAACAGCCGGCGCCCGTCGTCGACGCCGCGAAGTAACACATTGAGATCAGCGTGCCCGGCCAGGATGGTCTGCATGTCGCCGCCCGCCGAGAAGTGCTTGCCGGTCGAGGTCCACATCACCGCCCGCACTTGCGTATCGCGTGCAAGAGTCATCAGCACGGGAGGCAACTCGTTGACGAGCTCGTCGTCGAAGGCATTGAGGACCTCGGGACGGTTCAGACGTAGTTCGGCGACGTGCCCGTGGGAGTGAAGCTCGACTGTCGCAAGACTCATGACGTTCCTTAACTGGTAGCGGCGCGCGTGCCGTCAGATCCGTTCGACGATGGTCGCCGTTGCCATCCCGCCGCCGGTGCACATCGCGACCAGCCCGCTGGTGAGGTCCCGGCGCTCCAGCTCGTCGATGATGGTCTGAAAGAGCATCGCTCCGGTGGCTCCGATCGGATGTCCCAGCGCGATCGCGCCACCGTTGACGTTGACCTTGTCCGGGTCGAGGGCGAGATCGCGGATCACTTTCAGGGGTATCGCGGCGAAGGCTTCGTTGATTTCCCACAGGTCGACGTCGGATACGGTCATGCCCGCCCTAGCCAGGCATGCTTGAGCTGCCGGGCCGGGCGCGGTCAGCATGATCACCGGTTCGGCTCCGCGCACGGCGCCGGTGACGATGCGCGCCCTGGGGCGCAGCCCGTGGGCGTTCGCGTAGTCGTTGGATGCGACCACCATCGCGGCGGCACCATCGACGACCCCTGATGAGTTTCCGGCGTGGTGGACGTGCTGGATGGGACCGGCGTCGGGGTAGGTCTCTCGACACATGTCGTCGTAGCTGCGTCCGTCGGCGCGGGCCTTGGCGCCGGACCGTTCGAACGAGGCGGGCAGACCCACCAGCGACTCGACGGTGGTTCCTGGGCGCGGGTGCTCGTCTCGGTCGAGGAGGACGTCGCCGTTCTCGTCGCTCACTGGCACGATGCTGCGCTGGAAGCGATCCTCCTTCATCGCCGTGGCTGCACGGTCCTGACTCGTCGCGGCGAAGCAGTCCACGGCGTGGCGATCGAAGCCCTCGAGGGTGGCGATCAGGTCGGCGGCGATGCCCTGCGGCACCAACGGATACCGTTGACGCAACTTGGGGTTGCCGGCATCCAACGGTTGGCCGTAACTGTGCCGCGACATGGATTCGACACCGCCGGCAACGACCAGGTCCTGCCATCTGGCTAGCACGCCGGTGGCGGCCGCTATTACCGCCTGCTGGCCGCCCCCGCAGAAACGGTTGATCGTCAGGCCGGGAACGGTGTAGGGCCAACCGGCGGTGAGCACCGCCGAACGGGCGATGTCGTTGGCATGCTCACCGGCCTGCTCACCGTTGCCCATCACCACGTCGTCGACGTCACCGGCCTGCAGACCTCGGTCAGCCAGTGCGCGCAGCACGACTGCCAGCAGTTCCTGCGGATGCACGCCGTGCAGCGAGCCGGTTGGCTTGCCCTTGCCACGTGGAGTGCGTGCACCGTCGATGATCCAGGCTTCGCGCATGGCATTCTCCCTCAACTTCGGTAGCAGTATCCTCGGAACCAAACACCCTGCTTCACAACGCAATCAGCGCCTGTCCAACCTTGCCTGAACGCACCGCCGCGCCGAGCTCGCCATGGAGGTCGGGCGCCCCGCCGAGCAGCGGCTCCAGCGTCAAGGCGCGGCGCAGGTAGCGGTGGAAGTCGTGTTCCCAGGTAAAACCCATGCCGCCAAGCAGCTGTTGGCACGAGGCGCGCGCCGACCGCGTGAACCTGATCGCTGCCGCCTTGGCCAAGGCGGCGCTCTGCGGACTGCAATCCTCCCAGGCCGCGTCCGCCGATAGCACGGCGATCTCTTGCCAGAGGTGCACGTCGGCGAGCTGATGCTTGACCGCCTGAAAGGAACCAAGTGGGCGGTGGAATTGCACGCGCTCACTGACGTGTTCGACGGTCATCGACAGCATCGTCGACCCGATGCCGACGAGTTCGTGGGCCAGCGCCCGGCGTCCGGCTGCGACCATGTCCCCCCAGGCTGCACCGCCGTCACCATGGGGTGTGGTCCAGTCCGAGACGAACGACAGAATCGGTGCCGTGGCCGAGACCCGAGCCCACCCGGCCGTCTCGTCCAGGGGAGCTCCCGGACGTAGGCGCAGCGGGTCGCACACCACGAGGGCGTACTCACCGCGCGCATCCAGACAGGGCACCACGATCCCGCCGTCACCTGGTTGGACGAAGCCTTCGACCGCCACGGTCTGCCCGTCGACACTTCGACTGAGCGGTACGTGCCTGCCCGGGGGCGGCAGCACGACCCGCGCATCATCGGCAAGCGACGCGCTGTTAGCCGCGTGCAGGAGCACGGCATCCACCATCGACCCCGGCGTCAGCAACTCGCCGGCGAGGGTGAACAGAGTGGACACCGCAACCTTCGGCTCGTCTGCGAGGAGGTCCCGCCAACCGAACTCGCCGAGCGCGCGGCGGGTGCCCTCGGGTTGAGCGCTCAGTACTTGTCGCAGGCTCTCGGCGATCTGGGCGACGTCCTCGGCGTCCATTTGTATACTCCTGCTGGGTATTTCGGATTCGCTCAACG
>Ga0209248_10000230_pt1 | contig 18706 bp, 15 predicted proteins | sample BogFormECP04_OM1_FD_188241 | JGI IMG/M metagenome (GOLD analysis project Ga0209248, IMG submission 188241) | Bog forest soil microbial communities from Calvert Island, British Columbia, Canada - ECP04_OM1 (SPAdes) (version 2) | ecosystem: Environmental > Aquatic > Freshwater > Wetlands > Bog ... | reverse complement strand
CCCAGCTCGGCCTCACCATCGAGCAACGCCAACTGCTCTGCACTAAACCGCAACCCGATCACCGCGGCGGCATTCAGAGTCTGCTTGGCGGCGAAGGCGAGCCGGTCGATACGGGCGGCGATGGTGGCCTGCAGGGTCGCCGGCACGGCGGCATCGGCATGATCGACCTGGCAGACATAATTACCACGGGCTCCGGTCAGCACACCCCGTTCGGCCAGATCGCGCACCATCTCCTCGACGAAAAACGGGTTCCCGGCGGCCCGCTCGGCGATCACAGTGGCCAACCCGCCGACCGAGCGGTCCGGCCCGACCAGCTGCAAGACCAACGCTGCGGTCTCCGAATCGCTCAGCGGGGCCAGGGCGATGCTCTGCGCACCGGGCACCCGGCTCAACGCGCCCCGATATTCGGGGCGATAGCTGATCAGCACCAGCGAGGGCGTCTGCGCGACCACCGCCACAAAGCCGGCAACCAGGGATTCGCTGACCTCATCGATCCAGTGCAGGTCCTCAACCACATAGACCGCCGGGGCTTTTCGGGCCAGCGACGCGGCATTGACCAGGGCGGTTAACCGCCGACGTCGGGCATCCGGATCGACCTTGGCCAGCGCCACCTCAGGGTCGGCGATGCCCAGCAAGTCCTCCAACAGCAGCACGTCCTCGGGGTCGGCGTCAGGGAATTTAGCCCGCACGCCCGCACGAGCGGCCGCATTGTCGAGGCCGCGCACGCCGGTGGCAGCACGCAGCAACCGCGCCACGACGTAAAACGGGATGTCGCTGGCGTGCGATTCGCAGAAGGCAGTGAACACCTCGACACCGCGGGCTGCTGCCATCGCGGTGACCTCGCGCACCAGACGGCTCTTACCGATGCCCGGTGACCCCACCACGCCAACCACCGCGCCGTGTCCGTCGATGGCACGCTCCAGCAAGCCCTCGACCGCGGCCATCTCCCAGCGCCGGCCAACCAGACTCGACTCCGCACGCCCGGCGCCGCGATGCACGTCGCCCACGCCCAGCAGCCGACGGGCCGGCACCGGCTCTTCGGCACCCTTGATCCGAGCCAACTCCAACTCACCCAGACTGGCCGCGTCCTCAACCAGTCGCGCCGTCGACGCGCTGAGCATCACCCCACCGGGCGGGGCCACCGACTCCATCCGTTGCGCCATCCCGACCTGCGCACCCACGGTGGCGTAGCCAAACTGGCCCGACCCCATTTCACCGGCGATCACCTCGCCGGAGTTCAGCCCGACCCGCAACCGCAGATCGAGACCGTCGCGCTCGCCGACATCGACGGCAAGCCGCGTGGCCTCCTCCTGCAGGCCCAAGGCGGCCAGACAGGCCCGAACGGCGTGGTCTTCCAACGCGATTGGCGCGCCGAACACCGCCATGATCCCGTCGCCGGTCCACTGGGCGACCGTGCTGCCATACCGCTGCACCACCGCCGCACAGCGGTCGGCGAGGTCGGCCATGATCTCGCGCAATCGTTCCGCACCCACCGCCGCGGCGATGTCCATCGAATGCACCACGTCGGCGAACAGCACCGTCACCTGCTTGAACTCGGCCGGTGTTGTGGCGGTGGCAATCGCCGCACCGCACTCGTTACAGAACTTCGAGTTCGGCGGCAGCTCGGTACCGCACGACCCGCACCGAAACCCTGTTGCGGTCATGCCGTCGCCGTGAGGTTGGTCCCACCGCCGTCATGAGCATCGCTCACGCCAACATCGTGTCACCGCTGGCCAGCCAACATGTGCCATATCGCCGGTGCGATCCGGCCAACTGGTAGCGCGCCACAGTGTTTCGATGTCGTCTACCGGCCTGACAGAAGGCAGCACTCCGCCGCGCTCACGGCCCGCCTGGCGAATGGCGGCCAGCAATCGCAACTCGCGGTCGATGGTCTCCCGGTCGCGCCCGACTGACACGTGACCCTTAAGTTTTGTCAGGATTTGCACATATTGCACTCATGTCGAGTTAAGCTTCCGTTCACAACGACCTATTGGCCACCACCGTTGGCTTCACATGGAGCTGAGTACACGACAGGTGGAAATGCAGTACCGGACTACTGGGGTGCCTGGCTGCGGTCACTAAGAAAATACGCACAGGGGGCTGAGAGAAAGAGGGAGACCCATGTTGCGTTCTCATGGTCTCGGTCGGCTGATGAACCCTCGGCGAATCCCGGTCACCCTCGGCACGGCTGTCGGCGTCGCTTTCGCGGCGCTGATCGGACTGGCTCCCGCAGCCAGGGCCGACGGACCCGACCCGTTCGAGGATCTTTTCGGTGATACCGGGATCAACGCCTGGACGCCCGCGGCTGATGCCTCGTTGCTCAGCAGCGATCCGACAGAGGCCGCCAACCTGGACGCGAGCGTCGAGAACTTCCTGGCGGACGCACCCATCAGCACCCAATTTCCCGAGGGTGACGACCCGTTCAGCTTCTATACCTGGGAGCTGGACCCCAGCGCGTTCACCGGCGAGCCCCTGGTGGATCACCTGAATCTCGGCACCGTCGTCCCCGGTGGCCTCCCGGACAACGCCATTGGTGACTCCGCCGTGGCCCTGGATTACGCGTTGTTTGCCAGCGGCATCGGGGGCAACGATGTGGGCATCGCGGATTCTTTGAACTTCCTTTCAAGCCTCCCCGGTGACGCCTTGGCGTTGCTCTTCTTCCCCGAGGACTTGATCCTCATCCCCATCCTCGCCGTCGCTTAGTGATTGACCATCGAATCGACGAATCGTCGGCGAAGCTATCGCGCAGTTAGGTGGGACGAAATGAGCGCCATGTTCGCGGGTATCGCGTTCACCGTAGTTTTTCCGATACCGGCGCTAGTTCGGGAGATTCGCTAAGCGGCGCGCTTCGATTCGCCCGCCAGCGGTTCGAGGTCCTGGTCCGCAGTTCCAACGTGAGATGGGAGCCCATGATGAACGCTCATCGGATAACACGGACACTCGGCACGGCCGCAGGTGGCCTGCTCGCAGCCGGAGCAATCGTGGGCGCCGGCCTACTCGTGGTCCCCTCAGTCGCACCGTCGCCGCGGAACGTTCAAGTCCGCGCGATACAGCTTGTTGACACCGCAGATTCGCCGCTCGGTGATGGTGCGGCGTTGGTGTTCGGCCCTAGCGGTGTCCCGATACCGCCCCCGCAATATGTGGATGCCGCCGACACGCTGTATCTGCAGCCGCTCGGCTTCACCGGCACCGCCCAATCCGAGTTCGAACCTAATGGGGCGTATCCGCTGACCGGTGTCAAAAGCCTGGGGGGCGACACGTCGCTGGGTCAGGACCAGCAGATCATGGTGTCGGATATTGAAGGCCAAATAGCCGCCGGAGGGGTGAGCGCCGAGAATCCCGTCGTGGTTTTCGGCTACTCGCAGAGCACGGATGCCGCCTCGCTGAGCATGCAGCAGCTCCAAGCCGCAGGTGTGCCCAGTGACGATGTGCACTTCGTGCTGGTCGGCGATCTTCAAAATCCCAACGGCGGGTTCCTGAACACCTTCGATTTTCCGGCCGGTAACACCTCGGCCTTCACCGCTTTTGACGGTTCCTTCTACCCCCCGACACCATCTGACCTTTACCCGACCGATATCTACACCCTCGAATACGACGGTTTCGCCGACTTCCCGCACTACACGACCAACCTGTTGTCGGACCTCAATGCCGACGTGGGGGTTTTTTTGGCGCACTTCTTGTATCTGGATCTCACCCCCCAAGAAATCAGCAGCGCAATGCTGTTGCCGGGATCTGAGGCGCTCACCGGGGAAGGGCTGACCGACTACTACATGATTCCGAACGACAACCTGCCGATATTGGAGCCGCTGCTGTTCATCCCGGGAATCGGACAGCCGCTCTATGACCTGCTGGAACCTGACACCCGGATTCTGGTGAACCTGGGCTACGGCAGCATCACCGAGGGCTGGAACCAGGGGCCGGCCAATGTGCCCACCACCTTCGGGCTGTACCCCGACATCGACCAGACGCAGCTCTCCGAGGCACTGAGTAACGGCTGGCAGCAGGGAGTCACCGACGCCCTCAACGATCTGCAGAACCCGATCAGCTACCCAGACCAGCTCGCGCCGTTGCTGCCGTTCGCGAACTCGTTGTACACGATCGGCTTTGCTCCGGAGAACCCGTCGTTTACCGACGTCGTGGATGGTTTGCTCAAGCTCTTCGGCTTCCCGGTTTCAGACGTAACGCTAAGCTCGCCGCCCGCAGACATCATCAACGACATCAGCGCCACGCTCTCGTATGAATATTCCTCGACGCTCCCCTTTGCAGACGCAATCAATGTGTTGCTCACCAGTCTCCCCGCATACGACGCGAACATCTTCACGGATCAGCTCGATGCCGGTAACTTCCTGAACGCCATCCTTGATCCGATGTCCGCCAACACCGCACTGGTTCCTTACGACCTCATACTCGGTGCCGCACCCGCCCTGATCGCGACCCTGGGTACCGCGGTCAACCTCGCGGAGCTGTTCTCGTAACCGCACCCGCGAGCGAGGCGTACGGTCGGCGGGTTTTCTTGGCCCAAGGCGGTGATGGTCAGCGGGATCTTCATCGTTGACCACGCAGGTCCGCTTGCCCCGTCGCCTAAGACGAGCCGCTTGGGGTTGGCGCCCACGGCGCTGATGACGACACGCACCCGCCGATCTCGAGTGCCCCCGCTGAATGTCCCCTCAGGAGCGGAGGCGCTCGGCGAGGGGGTAGGGGTAGCGGGGTGGGCGGACCTGGCACCCCCGTAGAAGGGCTCCACCACCCCGCGTTTTCAGTCATTGCGGTCCTGGGGGTGGGTTGAGCAACCGGGCCCGGCTTCAACTCCTTTCTGCGCCGGGCCGGTCTGCGTTGACAGCACGCCACAGTGTGGCGTTAGCCACAGTTATCCACAGCGTGGAATGGAAACTTGCTCGCTCCGCGTTGTCGAGGGCACAACCACAATTGAAAAAACGACCCGGCTGTCTCTTCCAGCCGGGTCGTTTCTGTTCGGCGCTTACCCGCGTAGCGCGAGGAATCGCAGTGCGGCTGGCGCAAAGATCGATTCGGTCTGAGTTGGCAGATCGTCCCTGACCAGCTCTATGAGCTGGTCAGCCATCCGGATCCGGCCCGAGCAACGGCCGCACCAAGGCGATGTACGGCATGCGCAAGATCGTCATCGCCGAGCTCGAAGATGCGGTGGCAGCGGTGTAATGCCCGTCGGCTGCGATGATCGGCGTTTGATCCGGACATGTCAGCCGTCGGTCTACACGTATTTTGGTTGGTATGCCAGACGATGCGGCTACCTCGGGCGGGGAGCCCGTCGCGAACGAGTTAGCAGACCCAGTCGACGTCGTATTTCTTCGGCCCGTCCAACGCCCGACCCAGGTTGACCGGATGGCGCTGGTCGCCGGTCTGGTCGTGGGGGTGATGTTGGCAGGACTGGTCGGCTGGTTGGGTTTTCGGGCGTATGAGGCCCACAACCTCGACACCCAGCGCAACCTTTTCGTGCAGGTGGCCAGCCAGGGGGCGGCGAACCTCCTCACGGTCGACTATCAGCACGCCGACGCTGACGCGCAACGGATCCTGAACTTGGCAACCGGCAAGTTCTACGACAGCTTCAGCCGCCGCAAGCAGTCGTACATCGACAACGCCAAGCGGACGCGATCGCAGTTGGTAGGCACCGTCACCGACGCCGGCCTGGAGACGCGAAACGGCGACCAGGGTCGGGTTCTGGTGGCGGTGACGGTGAAGTCGTCGGATCCCGCGCAGACGCACCAGGAGCCGCATTTCTGGCGGATACGGGTCACGGTGCAGAAGACGGGCGACGTCGCCAAGGTCTCCGACGTGGTGTTCGTGCCATGACGCAACCACAAGGCGTCAACTGGTCACGCGTACTGGTCTATGGCTTGCTTCCCGCGCTGGCATTGCTGCTGGCGATCGCCGCGGGTCTGCTCAAATGGAAGGACTCGTCGGTTCGCAACACCGACCTTGCTCGCAGCGAATCAGTCGCGGCGGCAAGGAATTCCACCGTCGCGCTGCTTTCATTCCGGTTCGACACCGTGGAGCGGGACGTGGCGGCCGCACGGCAGCGACTCACCGGCAAGTTCCGCGACATCTACACGCAGCGGACGCAGGAGGAACTCATTCCGAATGCGAAAGAACAACACGTCGCCGCGACGGCCATCGTTCCCGGGGCGGCGTCGGAGTCGGCCACCCACAATCACGCCGTGGTCCTGGTATTCGTCAACCAAACGATCAGGATCGGTGACTCGGCGCCGGCCGAGGCCGTCTCCAGCGTCCGGGTGACGCTGGACAAAATCGGCGAGCGTTGGCTGGTCTCGGACTTCGACCAGTTCTAGTCAAAGGATCAGGTGATGACTTCACCCCGCTGGATCGACGTGCATGCGCCCGCTGTGGAGTTGAAGGCCCTGACCTGGGGGCCGCCCGACGGCCCAATCGCGCTGTGCTTGCATGGGTTTCCCGATACCGCTTACGGCTGGCGCAATTTCGCGCCCCGGCTCGCTGAGTCGGGTTGGCGGGTGGTGGCCCCGTTCATGCGCGGCTACGCGCCGTCGTCGATTCCGTCCGACGGCAGCTATCACCTCGGGGCGTTGATGGACGACGCGCTGCAGGTGCGGTCGGCGGCCGGCGGCACCGACCGCGACGTGGTGATCGGCCACGACTGGGGCGCGATGGCGGCGAACGGACTGGCGGCGATGCCGGACAGCCCGTTCGCCAAGGCGGTGATCATGTCGGTGCCGCCGGCTGCGGCGTTCCGTCCGCTGAGCCGGCTGCCCGATCGGGGTCGGCTGCTCGGTCAAATCCCGCCTCAGCTATTGCGCAGCTGGTACATCATGTACTTCCAATTGCCTTGGCTGCCAGAGCGATCCGCGTCCTGGGTGCTGCCGAGGCTGTGGAGGCGGTGGTCACCGGGCTACGACCCCAAAGAAGATCTGCGCCATGTCGACGCCGCGATCGGGACACCGGAGAGCTGGCGTGCCGCGCTCGGGCCCTACCGTGCCACCATTCGCAATACCCGCCCGCCGATGCGCTACGCCGAACTGCACCGGCACTGGACATCGCCACCGACGTTGCCGAGCCTCTACTTACACGGACGCGACGACGGTTGCATGGCAGCGGATTTCACGCACTGGACGGAAAACGCGTTGCCCGACGGCAGCGACGTGGCCGTCGTCGAACACGCCGGACACTTCCTGCAACTCGACCAGCCGGACCGGGTTGCCGAGTTGGTGCTGAGCTTCATCGGCTCGGCCGGCTGACAACTACGTCGTCGCCCAGGTAACTCGGCGGCATCTCATCGCCTGGCCGCAGCGGCGGACCTGGCACCCGCTGCCCGCAGGCCTCCGCCGCCGCTCGCAGCGTTGCGGTGTCGACAGCCCAATCCCGGGGTTGCGGTGACACTGCACCGCCATTTTCGTGGTCGGCGGGCGCTGCTGGAGGCGGTGTTCGTCGACCGGGTCGAGCAGATCTGTGCCGAAGGGGACCGAATCGGCGAGCAATGGCCGGCCGGCGAGGCGTTATGCGTCTGGCTGCGCCACATTGCACAGCACTGTGCCGCCGAGAAAGCCTGACGGTGCTGATGCGCACTATCGGCGCCGACGAAGCGGCGCAGAACCGGTCTTTTGCCCTGCTCGGCGGTGCCGGGCAGAGGCTGCTTGATCGTGCGGCGGCCGCCGGCGCTGTGCGGCGCGGCGTCACCATCGAGGAGATGCTGCTCATCGTCAACGCGGTGGCCGACGTGTGCAGCGACAACGACGTCGACATCGACCGTCTTCTCGATCTCACCCGGGACGGGGTGCGGCCAGCCGCCGACGCGTTTTGACCTGCGTGGATGACCGCCGGTAAGCTGCACCGTTGGCGTGCGGTGCGCCGGGACTCGGGTCAACGTCGGTCGCCGAGATCATCCCTTGCCGCAGGCGCCTGACCGGCACCTGGGTCACACCGGGATCCGAATCCGCGAAAGCGGCTCGCAGAGAAAGAGTGGTAAGCGCTGTGCCTACATACGCGCCGAAGGCGGGTGACACCACGCGGGCGTGGTACGTCATCGACGCCACGGACGTGGTGCTCGGCCGCCTTGCCGTCGCGGCAGCCAACCTGCTGCGCGGCAAGCACAAGCCGACATTCACCCCCAATGTCGACGGTGGCGACTTCGTCATCGTCATCAATGCCGACAAGGTCGCCCTGAGCGGCGACAAACTGCACAAGAAGCTGGCTTACCGCCACTCGGGTTATCCCGGCGGGCTGCACAAACGCACGATCGGCGAGCTGATGGAGAAGCACCCCGACCGAGTGGTTGAAAAGGCGATCATCGGCATGCTGCCGAAGAACAAGCTCAGCCGTCAGATCAAGCGCAAGCTGCGCGTCTACGCCGGGTCGCAGCACCCGCACACCGCCCAACAGCCGGTTCAGTTCGAGATCAAGCAGGTGGCCCAATGACAGAGACCGCAGGAACCGAGGCCGCAGAAACCGAGACCGCAGCAACCGAGACCCCCGAAGCGGTGATCGCCGAGGTGACCGAGGTTGCCACGTCCGAGGCTGCGGCAAAGCCGCGCGAGGACTCCTTCGTCATCGAACGTCCGATCCAGACCGTCGGGCGCCGCAAGGAGGCCGTGGTTCGGGTGCGGCTGGTGCCCGGCACCGGCAAGTTCGAGCTTGACGGCCGCACCCTGGAGGCATACTTCCCGAACAAGGTGCACCAGCAGCTCATCAAGGCGCCGCTGGTCATGGTCGACCGGCTGGAAGCCTTCGACATCTTTGCCCACCTCGATGGCGGCGGCCCGTCTGGCCAGGCCGGTGCGCTGCGGCTGGCGATCGCGAGGGCGTTGATCATGGTCACGCCCGAGGACCGGCCCGCCCTGAAGAAGGCCGGCTTCCTCACCCGTGACCCGCGCGCCGTCGAGCGCAAGAAGTACGGCCTGAAGAAGGCCCGTAAGGCGCCGCAGTACAGCAAGCGCTGATCCCGGCGGCAATCACGGCCGCGTTTCAGTTGGGTGGCACTACGGGCATTCCCTATGTCTTGCGTGTGCGCGGTCACCAGTTGTGAGAGGTTTGTCCGCATGGGTCGACTATTCGGCACAGACGGCGTCCGCGGAGTCGCCAATCGAGAGCTCACCGCCGAGCTCGCGTTAGCTCTCGGCGCCGCGGCCGCTCGCCGGCTGACCAGCCCGAATAGCGCACGCCGACGCGTCGCGGTGATCGGCCGTGATCCGCGCGCCAGCGGCGAGATGCTGGAAGCGGCGGTGATCGCCGGTCTGACCAGCGAAGGTGTGGACGCGCTGCGGGTGGGAGTGCTGCCGACACCGGCGGTGGCCTACTTGACCAGGGCCTACGACGCCGACTTCGGGGTGATGATCTCGGCATCGCACAACCCGATGCCTGACAACGGCATCAAGATCTTCGGGCCGGGCGGGCACAAGCTCGACGACGCCACCGAAGACCAGATCGAAGATCTGGTCGCGGCCGGGCCGGGGCTGCGTCCCGCCGGGGCGGGGATCGGACGGGTGATCGACGCCGAGGATGCGCTGGACCGCTACCTGCGTCACGTCGGCAAGGCCGGCACCGTCGGGCTCGAGGGGCTGACCGTCGTCGTCGACTGCGCGCACGGCGCGGCTTCGGCGCCAGCACCGCGCGCCTACCGGGCGGCCGGCGCGCGGGTTATCGCGATCAACGCCGAACCCAACGGGCTCAACATCAACGACCGCTGCGGGTCGACCCATCTGGATGCGCTGCGATCGGCGGTGCTCGTCCACGGCGCCGACCTGGGTCTGGCGCACGACGGGGACGCCGACCGGTGCCTGGCGATCGATGCGGCCGGGGAGGTCGTCGACGGCGACGCGATCATGGTGATCCTGGCGCTGGCGATGCAAGAGGCCGGCGAATTGGTCGACAACACCCTGGTGGCGACCGTGATGAGCAACCTGGGGCTGCATCTGGCGATGCGTGCGGCCGGGGTTACCGTGCGCACCACCAGTGTCGGTGACCGCTACGTCTTGGAAGAGCTGCGATCCGGCGACTACAGCCTCGGCGGCGAGCAATCCGGTCACATCGTGCTGCCCGGGCAGGCCACCACCGGCGACGGCATCCTCATCGGCCTGCGGCTGATGTCGCGGATGGCGCAGACCAATTCGTCGCTGACCGCCCTCGCCTCGGCGATGCACACCCTGCCGCAGGTGTTGATCAACGTCGGGGTCGCCGACAAGGCCGCCGCCGTCGCCGCGCCGTCGGTGCGCACCGCGGTTCAGCAGGCCGAGGACGAGCTCGGGGATACCGGGCGAATCCTGTTGCGCCCCTCGGGAACCGAACAGATGATCCGGGTCATGGTGGAAGCGGAAGACGAGCACACCGCCCACCGGCTTGCCACCCTCGTCGCCGAAACGGTGCGCGCCCAGCACTGAGGGCGGAACCCCCGGACGGCGCGATGCGTCGAAACCGGTATGGGACAACGAAATGCGACCGTCGACGCCGCGGCGTTGCGCACGGTCGCGAACCGGTTCGACGATGCCGCACAACTCATCGATGGCGCGGTGCGCACTCATTTCGGGAGTTTGGCCTTTGACGGCGCCACCGCCGGGCGGTCTTACGCCGGTCATGGCGACGCGTTGCGGTTAGCCCTGAATCGGTTGGCCGGTGAGCTTGGGCAATGGGCACGGGCGACCGGGGAGATCGCTATTGCGTTGCGGGCCAGCGCCGACCGCTACATCGAGGCGGATCTGAGTGCCGCGGCGCGGGTCGGTTAGAGATGACCGGCCGATTCGACGTGCCGGCGCGGCTGGCTGAGGGCCGGCCCGCCGTCGAGCACACGCAGACCTACGTGCAGGCATGCCATGCGCTCGGTTATCAGCATCCTGACCTGACGGCGCACGGTTCACAGGTCGTGGATTGGTATGACACCGAAACCGGACTTGACCTCCGTGTGCTCGACGACGACGGCGCTGAGCTCCGGGCGGCGCTCAACACGATCGACGAGGCGCTGTGGCTGCAGCGTGCGCAGATCACCGAGATTGCGGCGGCCTGGACGGGGTCGGGAGCCGAGTCCGCGACGCGGTTTCTGCAGCGGCACTGCGACGCCGCGGCGGAGGTGGCCGCGCATGCCCGGGCGGCGGCCGACGGCTATGCAGCGCTGCGTGACAAGCTGTGGCAGCTGGTCGACGGCAAGGCGGCGACGGCCGTCGCCATCGATGATCGCAGGCCGGGGGAGCGGTCAGCTTGGCTGGCCGCCGCACACACGGTGACGGCTGGGGCGGGCAACCGATCGGCGGAAGAGCTGGTTCGCCAGCAGGTTACGCCCTATGTGGACAACGACATTCGTGTCGACTGGCTCACCGCGATGCGATCGGCAGCGGCGTCGGTGGAGGCGTCCTACGATGCGGCCGTCGACGCGCTGAGCGCGACGCGTGAGGTGTGTTTCGAGATCCCCGGTGAACTGGGCCCCAGCGGGCCAGCGGTATTCGATAAGCCGCTCGACTCAAGCCCGGCCGCGGCTACCGTGCCGACGACGTCGACGCCGCCCGACATCGCGCCCACCTTGCCCGCTGCCGCGTCGGCTCCGGTGTCGGCTCCGCCGCCACCGCCTCCTGCAGCGGGCACCCTGGACGATCTACCCCCGGTGCCTCCGGATTTGACCGCCCCGCTTGGCGATGCCGCCGGCTTATCCGGCGGAGCAGGCGATCTGGGCAGCGTTGGCGGTTTGGCCGGCAGTATCGGCGGCATCGTCGGCAAGATCGTTGACGGTATCGGCGGACTGCTGGGTTCGCTCGCTGACGGCTTCTCCGACCCGTCGGGATCCGAAGATCCGCTGTTGGACGATCCGCTGGATGACGACGATCCACTCGGCAATGACGCCGATACGGCGGAGGAGGATCTCCCCGACGACGATGCTGACGACACCGACACTGCGGATGCCGAACCGGCGGGCGGCGAAGACACCACCACTGAGGCGCCCGTTGAAAAGCCACCAGCCACAAGCGATCCCGTCGATGAGCCGATGGCCCAGCAGATCACGCCGGCGCCCGACGCCGCGCCACCGCCGCCAGCGGCACCGCCGGACCCGGCCGAACCGCAGCCCGACGGGTCAACTCCGTGCGAGATCGCCGAGGACCAATTGCCGCAGGCCGGGCAGTGACCGCTCAGCCGGGTAGCAGGTCGGCTCAGCCCTTGAGTAACGCGACGAACTTCTCTTCGGGAGTCACCGGCGTCGTCGCCTGCTCCGCGGCGTCGGTCTTGGGCAGTTGGACGTCTGGATCGGCGAAATCGCGATAGGTCTTGTCGCCGCCGAGTGCGTACAGCAGGTACCCGGTCAGCAATGCGCGAATCGCCTTCTGCGTCTTGCGATCCGGACCGCCCAGGCCGAACGCCGTCGCCAGCCGACGGCCCTCGGCGAGCCCGCCGGGCTGGGCTTTGCTGACTATCCGCAGCGTGGACGGGTCCCAGGCGCGGGAGAGTTCAACGGCGTTGGAGCGCAACTTCTTGGCATCGCCGGCGGCGCTGAACACCACGCCGGGGACGTTCAGCGTCGCGGACGGTTGTTCGGCGGGCGGGCTGGTGACGGTCGGGAAGATCGCCGCCACCGCCTTGGGCTTCACCTTCATCCCGGCCCCCGCGAACACTGCGGCCGAGCCGCCGAAGCCGTGGCCGACCACGCCGAGTTTGTTGGGATGCACGCTGATCTTGCCCGGGCCAAGGCGCACACCCGCGGCGATGTCGAGCGCGGTGCCCAAATCGAAGGCGAGGTTCAATACCGACGGCGCGAATCCGCGCTCTGTGTCGGGCGCCGCCGCGACGATCCCCCACGACGCCAGGTGCTCCAGCAGGCGCGAATAGCGCTCGACGCCGGTGAGCCAGTCATGGCCGAAGGCCAGACCGGGCAGGTTCAGTCCCGCTTCGGGCGTGTAGACCACGCCGGGCAGGCCCGCGAAGGCCAGGTCGCCGCGCAGGACGCGATGCGGCCCAGGTCGGGTGAGGGCGGCGACAAGCTTGCGAGTGCTGGCCACCCGGTGACGGTACCGCACCACCGCCGCTGTAAAACAGCCAACGCCAAGCTGATTCACAGAAAAGACGACACGCGGGGGACGGGTTTAGTCGGCTGGCTCTACGTGGTACCACGGCCGGGTGAAGAACATCATCCGCGTCGCTGCTGCGACAGCCATTACTACCGCTGGATTAGGGCTCGCCGGTTTGAGTGCGGCGAGCGTCGCCGAGGCCTTCCCAGGGCCGTTCCCCGACTATCACTGGTGCCCAGGCCAATGGTGGGACCCGTCCTGGGGTTTCAACTGGGGGGGTGACCGCTGCCACGACGACAACTACTTCGACGGCGAGCCGCGCGACGGGGGCCATTGGCACGGCCCCGGCCCCTGGCACCCCTGAGCCAAGCCACTTCCTCAGTCAGCCGAGTGCAGCCGTCCAGGGGGCGGCTGCACTGCTTTGATCAGGGCTACAGCGCGTAGAGCTCCGGCAGGTTGACGACGATCGCCTCCTGCGTACTGCGCGCGATCACGACGGTGGCCGGCTCGTCCGGGCTCGGATTCTCTTCCCGATGTGGTAGATACGGCGGGATGAACACGTAGTCACCGGGACTGGTTGCGATCCGCACCTCGTGCTCGCCGTCGTGAAACACGAAGTCGGGGTGGCCGCTCCGGACGAATATCGCCGTTTCGGATTCGCCGTGGTGATGGTTGGCCGACATCGTCTGGGGGTGGACGTGCGTCTCGCCCATCCAGAGTTTCTTCGAGCCGACCGTGCGTCCACTGATCGCTGCGAAGCGCTGCATGCCCTCGCTTTGCGCGGTATCGGCGTCGATATCAGACGACTTGACATGGTGCACTCGATTGCTAAGCACCCGTTCGTCTTGCTGCAGGTTGGGATGAAACCCGTCATCGGCCACCGCTGTCTCCTTCCTGATGTCGACGACGTCACGCGTCCAGTGTCGACCAGGCGGATCTTGACGTCCACCGATAACACGCTGGTCGGCGGTTTACCTCAGCGTCAAGAACCTTGATATCGGACACTGAAACGCAGCCAATACCAAGTTGATTCATAGGAATTCATAAGAAAAACGCCGGGCGAGGTGTTTAGTCACCCCGGTTTGCGTGGTACTAAGACAAGGTGAATAACATCAAACGCATCGCAGCCGCGACTGCCCTCACCACAGGTCTCGGACTTGCTGGTCTGGGCGCGGCGAGCGTCGCAGAGGCCTATCCCGGGCCGATGCCCGACTATCACTGGTGCCCCGGCCAGTGGTGGGACCCCGGCTGGGGCTCCAACTGGGGGGGCGACCGCTGCCACGACGACAACTACTTCGACGGCGAAGCGCACGACGGCGGCCATTGGCACGGCCAGGGTGAATGGCACCCAGACGGACCTGGTGGCTGGAACCACGGCCCCGGCTGGAACAACAACGGCCCGGGTGGTCCCGGCTGGGACGACCACCACGGCTGGTAGCCGGTCCTGACCCCGGCAGGGAGTCGACGCTGAGATAGCGGCGGCTCTCGAGCCACCAAAACAAGATCGGAAACGATCCTGCGCGAAGTGATTGCGCAGGTCAGGTGAGTGCAGCCGTCCCAGCCGGGGCGGCTGCACTACCCTGATGGGCTATGTGCGGAATCGTCGGATATGTCGGGCATCAATCTGCCCGCGACGTCGTCGTCGACGCACTGCGGCGGATGGAATACCGCGGTTACGACTCGGCGGGCATTGCGCTGGTCGACGGAGTCGGCAAATTGACGGTACAGCGGCGCGCCGGCCGATTATCCAACCTGGAGAGCGCGCTCGCGGACACCGAGCCCACCGAATTGGCCGGTACCACAGGCCTCGGTCACACCCGCTGGGCCACCCACGGACGTCCCACCGACCGCAACGCGCACCCGCATCGTGACGCGGCGGGCAAGATCGCCGTCGTCCACAACGGCATCATCGAGAACTTCGCTATCCTGCGCCGCGAGCTGGAGGCGGCCGGCGTGGAATTTGCCAGCGACACCGACACCGAGGTAGCCGTCCACCTGGTGGCGCAGGCGTATCACCACGGCGAGACCGCAGGAGACTTTGTCGGCTCCGTGCTGACGGTACTGCGACGCCTGGAAGGCCACTTCACCCTGGTATTCGCCAATGCCGACGAGCCGGGCACGATTGTCGCCGCGCGCCGCTCCACACCGTTGGTCGTCGGCATCGGCGACGGCGAGATGTTCGTCGGCTCCGACGTGGCCGCGTTCATCGGGCACACCCGCGACGCGGTCGAACTCGGCCAGGACCAGGCCGTGGTGATCACCGCCGACGGCTACCGGATCACCGACTTCGACGGCAACGACGATGCCGACAATGCGCGGAAGTTTCACATCGACTGGGACCTGGCCGCCGCCGAGAAGGGTGGCTACGAGTACTTCATGCTTAAGGAGATCGCCGAGCAGCCCACCGCGGTGGCCGACACGCTGCTCGGGCATTTCATCGACGGCCGGATCGTGCTCGACGAGCAGCGGATCTCCGACCAGGAGCTGCGCGAGATCGACAAGGTTTTCGTCGTCGCCTGCGGTACTGCGTATCACTCCGGGCTGCTGGCCAAGTATGCGATCGAGCACTGGACCCGACTGCCCGTCGAAGTGGAGCTGGCCAGCGAGTTCCGCTACCGCGATCCGGTGCTGGACCGCAGCACGCTGGTCGTAGCCATCTCGCAGTCGGGTGAGACCGCCGACACGTTGGAGGCGGTCCGGCACGCCAAGGAGCAGAAGGCCAAGGTGCTGGCGATCTGCAACACCAACGGCTCCCAGATCCCGCGCGAATGCGACGCGGTGCTCTACACGCGCGCCGGACCGGAGATCGGGGTGGCGTCGACAAAGACGTTTCTGGCGCAGATCGCCGCCAACTACCTGGTCGGCCTGGCGCTGGCGCAGGCCCGCGGCACCAAATACCCCGACGAAGTCGAACGCGAGTACCGCGAGCTAGAGTCCATGCCGGATCTGGTGGCCCGGGTCATCGCGGAGATCGAGCCGGTCGCTGCGCTGGCCTATCGGTTCGCCCAGGCGTCGACCATCCTGTTCGTCGGTCGCCACGTCGGCTACCCGGTGGCGCTGGAAGGCGCGTTGAAACTCAAGGAATTGGCCTACATGCACGCCGAGGGCTTCGCCGCCGGTGAGCTCAAGCACGGTCCGATCGCGCTGATCGAGGACGACCTGCCGGTCATCGTCGTGATGCCATCACCCAAGAGTTCGGCCATGCTGCACGGCAAGCTGCTGTCCAACATCCGCGAGATCCAGGCGCGCGGCGCGGTCACCATCGTCATCGCCGAGGAGGGCGACGACACCGTACGCCCCTACGCCGATCACTTGATCGAAATCCCTTCGGTATCAACACTTTTCCAGCCGCTGCTGTCGACCATTCCGTTGCAGGTGTTCGCTGCCTCAGTGGCGCAGGCGCGTGGCTACGACGTCGACAAGCCGCGGAATCTGGCAAAGTCGGTCACCGTCGAGTGACCGGCAAGGCGATGACCTCTGTCAATGCTTAACGCGACGGTAACTGGTGGCCCATACCGTTGGCGAATGCGACGCGTGCCGCCGCGAACGTTGGGCGTCGAAGAGGAGTTTCACCTTGTCGATCTCAAGACGAGGCGACTGACGGCACGTGCGCCCGAACTGCTGGCCGAGCTGTCCGACCACTACGTCGCCGAGCTGCAGCGCTGCGTCGTCGAGACGAACACCCGAGTGGTCGATTCGTTGGACGGGTTGCGCGGTGAACTTGTCGACCACCGCCGGGTCTTGGTCGACACCGCCGCCGAATTGGGCATAGGCGTGGTCGCGGCGGGGGCCATGCCGCTGTCGGTGCCGGCCGAAATGCGGGTCACCAAGACCGCGCGCTACCGGCAAATGCTTGCCGACTACCAACTGCTGGCGCGCGAGCAGCTGATCTGCGGCACCCAGATACATGTTGGCGTCGAAGACCGTGATGATGCCGTCGCGGTCGCCCACCGGGTGGCCGCGTATCTGCCCACCTTGCTCGCACTGTCGGCCAGCTCGCCGTTCGCGTCCGACGGCTCAGACACCGGCTATTCGAGTATGCGCACGCTGGTCTGGCAGCGCTGGCCGACGACGGGCCTGGCCGCCCCGGTGCAATCGGCCGAAGAATACGACGCGCTGGTCACGGATCTGGTGGCCAGCGGCGTCATCACCGACGCCGGGATGGTCTACTTCGACGTCCGACCGTCAAACTCGGCGCCGACGTTGGAGCTGCGGTTGTGCGACAGCTGCCCGTCGGTCGACACCATCTTGCTGATCGCCGGGCTGTTCCGGGCGTTGGTCGAGCGCGAGGTCGACGCTGCGCGGGCCGGCGCTCCCGCGATCATCCTGTCCCCGGCACTGGGCCGGGCCGCGCTGTGGCGGGCCGCCCGGTCGGGGTTGGAGGACGAACTCGTCGACGTCAGCGCTCCGGCCAGCCGTCCGGCGGCGGAAGTGGTCACCGAGTTGGTTGATTTGCTGCGCCCGCAACTTGAAACCAGCGGTGACTGGGACACCGTCAGCGAATTAACCCGCCAGGCGCTGATCGCGGGCACGTCGTCGGCGCGGCAACGGCGGGCGCTGCGCCGCCGCGGACGTCTCACCGACGTGGTCGACCAGCTGATCGCCGAGACTGCCGGCCGACTGGCGACCACCGCGACCGTCGTCGGAGACGACCCGACGCTGCTCTATGGCTACCACCCCGGCAGCGACCCGGCGGTTCGCGTCGCCCGTGGCAACGTCGACGTCAGCTATGACGAAGCCGTCGACGCCGACGGTCACCCGCGGCAGCGCTATCGGACGGTCCTGGACACCATTGCCAGCCTCGGGGTAGCGCAGCTGCGGTTTCGGGAAGGATGCATCGAGCAGGAGCAGCGCGCCGACAACATCACCTTCCGCGTCACCGGCCAGAACCGCGCCCAGCTGTTCCCGGTCGACCTGATTCCGCGCATGGTGGGCGCGGACGAGTGGGCCCAGCTGTCCGTGGGCCTGGGTCAGCGGGCCCGGGCGCTGGACGCATTCCTCCGCGACATCTATTCCGAGCAGGCGATCGTCGCCGACGGCATCATCGGTGTGCAGGCCCTCGACCGTGCACCCGGCTTCCGATCGACGGGCCGGTTGGCCGGTGACACAGTGCGCGCGCACATCAGCGGCACCGACATCGTCTGCGACCGGGCCGGCCACTGGATGGTGCTCGAAGACAACCTGCGGGTGCCGTCGGGCGTCGGGTACGCGATCGTCAACCACCGGTTGCTGAGCAAGCACCTCCCCGAGCCGCAACCGCTCGCCGCGATCGAGGACGTCGACCGGGCGCCGCAGATGCTGCTTGAAACGCTGCGTGCAGCGGCGCCGCCGCACGCCCCTGACGACCCCGTGATCGTGCTGCTGTCCGCCGGTTGGGAAGACTCGGCCTGGTTCGAGCACACCTTCCTGGCCGACGAAATGGGCGTCGCGCTGGTGCAGCCGACGGACCTGTCGGTGCGCGATGGAAAGCTGGTGCGCCACACCGGTTCCGACGTCCGACGCATCGACGTCGCCTACGCGCGGATGGACGAGGACATGCTGCTGTCTTCTACCGGATACGACGGCGCTCCGCTGCGGCCGGGGCTGCTCGGCGCGATCACCGACGGCAATCTCACCATTGCCAATGCGCTCGCCAACGGAGTGGCCGACGACAAAGCGATCTACGCCTATGTGCCGGCCATGATCGAGTACTACCTCGGCGAAAAACCGAAGCTGGCTCAGGT